>FWPV01001097.1_pt1 | contig 78338 bp, 68 predicted proteins | sample 2228371 | NCBI WGS metagenome assembly FWPV01 (sample SAMEA103939776, study PRJEB20133) | metagenome
CCGCTACACTCCGCTGCGTTTTCCCTCAACGCTCTCTGCTTCTATAACCTTGTAGTCTTTTATTGTCCAACTTTTCCGTCATCAATTAAAAATCGCGGGGGGTTGCAGAAGAATTTTGGGACTTTCTGGGCAATGATGGCACGTATTTAGAATTATTGAATTGTTTTGAAAGAGCTGGCATAGAGTTAAGACCAGAAATTGATAGGTATTTTCAAAAATTCAAATAAAATACAATAATAATTTGTTGTACCCTGTTAGCCCGCGCAGTTCACTACCGGAATCCCCATCTTGCTTTCCAGCATAGTAAACGCGTTAAGGATTTTTCAGCGTGCGCCGGTCGGTAAAAAAGGCCAGTGACCGGAACAAAACTGTTTTTCAGGTCCACATGTCCATTGCACACGCGGGTTAAATAATCAGCACGTTTATTGAGACGAGACGAAAAGAATACCGCAAATCTCCAGTATCAACCCCGGCGGGGCTTCAACTGAGGGTAGAGGGCATAAAAAACCAGGCACCCTTCTTCCGTCGTATAATGAACCCGGCTGCCCTGTTCAATCAGCACCACATCCCCCTTTTGCGCGGTGAAGCGCTCTTCCCCAAAGCTATACGTCAGCGATCCCTCCAGGAAAAGATTAACTTCCTCATATTCCGTGGAAAGCTCCCGGTCATAGCCCGGTTTTAATCTTAGATAACCGGCGGTCATATAGTGACTGATGGGTTTATCCACCGCCTTGGTTATCAGCGCCATATCGCTGACCGTGCCGGTAGCATCTGAGGGCTTTAAATCCATTGCCACATGTTTGGGAATCAGGTGACATGCCATGGTGCTCACCTCCGTCATTATATTATTGCGTTGAAACGATTCTTTGCCAGAGTGGAGAATGACACATTACCGGCGCTGCTGTCGTACTTCTTCCTTGATGCGCTGAATGTGGCCGCGCCCCAGGGCTTTCACTTCGCAGCCCAGTTCAAAATAACGGCGTATCTGCGCATCGCTTAAAATCCCAAAGCAGTCAATCACCGCCAGCGGCGCGCCAGCCCATTGCACCACCTCATCCGGATTCAATGCCAGATAGGGTTTATGGCGCACGGCGAGAATCAGCGCTTCAGCGCCATTCATGGCAGCAGGCAGATCTTTCTGCACCCGGAGATGGATCAGCTCCTGCTGATTGCGGAAAAAGCGGCTCCATGATTGGCCGGGCGCCGGATAGGTGTCCTGAGATTCAAGCTCATACCAGTGGTCAACATAGGGGTCGTGGACGGTAACATCCGCACCCATTTCCGTGAGTTTGCGCACCACCAGTTCCGACCCGCTGTAGCGTGTATCGCCCACGTCTTCCCGATAGCTTGCGCCGCACAAAAGCACGGTTGCGCCGGCAATGTATTTCCCCATATTGCGCAGCGCATCGCGGGTCAGCTCAGCCGCATGCAGGGCGCGGGTATCATTAATATCAATGGCGGCAGTGGTGATTTTGAAAATATCGTCTTCAAACCCTAAAATATGCTTGTACGCCCAATAGCCCAGCCCGCCGTCCTTGGGCAGACAGTAGCCGCCAATGCCCGGTCCGGGAAAGATGATGTTGCTGTGGGTGGGACGCATCTTAATCGCCTGGATCACTTTAATCAAATCAACGCCGTTGCGTTCCGCGAACAGGCTCCACTCATTCAAAAACGCCAGAATGGTTGCCCGGTAAGAGTTTTCAACGATTTTGGTGGTTTCAGATTCAATGGGGCGGTCCATAACCGTCAACGGGTAATCTTTTGTATTCAGAATTTCGTTGAGAAATTTGACCACCCGTTCACGAGCCTCAGGGTTGCATCCCGAACAAACGCGCCAGAAATCACGAATGGAGCGCACATATTCTTTGCCCGGCATCACCCGTTCAAAACTGTGAGCCAGTAGTGGCGGGGTATTGATACCGCGGGCGCGGAAGGTCTTTTCCATGATCGGGTAGGCAACAAATTCGGTGGTGCCGGGGGCAACCGTCGTTTCTATTAATACCAGACATTCCGGCGGCACCTTTTGGCCGATGGTTTTCATGGTTGCCTCAAGCGCGCCCATCTCTGCCTCGCCGGTCCGCAGATTGCCCAGGTCGCGCTTGCTGTAGTCGCACTGCACATCCACCACCACACAGTCAGCAAACCGCAGACAATCGCTGTTGTAGGTCGCAACCAGGGTCTTTTTCTCCCGCACGCAGCGCGCGATCATGGGATCCACTTCCGGGTCTTCTGCCTTAACCGGCGAGCGGCCCTGGTTGAGCAGGGGTATTTTCCAGTAGCTGCGGGTGCTTGGCCGCTGGCAGCCGATGACAAATTTTGACGGTTTGCCGGTCTGTTTATCAACGGTGTCTGCAATAATGGCTGCCATGACCGCGCCGACAAATCCGACCCCCATCACCACCACAATTTCCTTGCCCTCTGCGCGCGCATTCGCGACCATCTTCTCAAGGCGCTGCAGCTCTTCCGCATACTCCGCCTTTTCCGGCAGTGGAAATTTTTCCCCTTCAGGGCTTACTGAATATTCCGGCATAACAATCTCCTGAAATAGGTTTTGAACGAAACCACAGGGTCACCGCGAACTACGTTCTTTTGCACGGGGTGTTCCGACACGCGGCAACCGCGCATGTTCTCTCTGCGGTGCGCTGTTTCAACAGCGCGTGATAACATGAATTTATCCAGCGTCATAAGAACAACAGCGCGCACCGTAGCACAATCGGCGCTCGTCTGCGAGCGCCTAAATATAAAAGAGGGGATGACGGGTGTCAATAAAAAATATCCTTCGGCCGTTCCCCAAAAACGAGCATTCAAACCGCGGCGAGCGGCATGCGCTCTCACTAACAAACAATAGAAAATGTTGGGGAACGTCCTGAAACAGCCAAAGCAGAGTAAGGCAGAGCAGGTAATGAGAATCATACTTCGACGTGCCGACAAAAAGCCGGTAGCTGTATCGGGCAAACAGCTATGAACCTTGAGCGCGGTGTCAGGTGATTTCGGCATTACAGGATGGACGAGGCGGGGCAGACGGGAGAAAAAATCTCACAACGGGACGCTGCGACCAGAAGAAAACAGCCGCCAAGGACAGATAAAAATCAGGCTGTTAAAAAACCAAATGGTCATGCTGCGGCTCGAATGCTCTCGGGGCGGGAATCTCTCATCAGCAGATTCTGCACGGGCCTCAGAAAGATACCAAACGATTAATCAAGCTTAAAATCCCCATGCTTCTTGATATGCTCCACCAGTCCGCCGTCACGCAGGATGTTTGCCATGGCTTTTGGGAGCGGGGGAAAGGTAACGGCTTGGTTCTTTGTCAGATTAATGAGTCTGCCGCCGACCAAATCAAGTTCCAGCTCATCACCCTCGTCAATCCGGTCGGTATCAATTATGACCGCCGGCAGGCCGACATTAATGCAGTTGCGGAAAAAGATGCGGGCAAAGCTTTTGGCAAGGACTGCGCTCACCCCCGCCAGTTTAATAATGGTTGGGGCATGCTCGCGGCTTGATCCCTGGCCAAAATTCTTCCCGCCAACCACAAAATCCCCGGCTCGAACGCCGGCAGCAAACTCAGGCCGCGCATCTTCCAGCACATGCTTCGCCAGCTCCGACACATTGCTTCTTAAGTGAAACCATCTGCCCGGGGCAATATGATCGGTGCTGATGCCGTCCCCAAACTTCCATGCTTTCCCTCTGAGGGTATTCATATTCTCCATCCCTTTGTGCCTGACGTGGCGAGACATCCTGGAAGTAATACGGATGAACGAGGCACTTTTTTAGCAAGATGATTGCCCCGGTTCACCTGTAACGGCTCTTATTTCCTGTCATCTGTGCTTTTGCAACCATTCTGACCCGGATTCACCTTGGACCTCAGCCTCACGGTCAAAAGCTGCAACCCTGGCAGGCGCGTTGCGGCGAATGAATATTATAAAAACTCCCGCGGATCAGTAATTCTTCCTGTTATGGCCGTTGCGGCTGCTGTCGCCGGACTTGCCAGATAGATGAAGGCGTTGGGATTCCCCATTCTGCCCTTAAAATTGCGGTTCTGGGTGGAGACGCATACCTCGCCGTCGCCGAGCACGCCCTCATGCACGCCCACGCAGGCACCACACCCCGGTCCGGTGATGATGCCGCCAGCTTGTGCAAGCGTTTGCAAGGTGCCGTCGGCAAGACCCTCGAGCAGCGTTCTGCGCGACCCGGGGGTAATGAGTAACCGCAGGCCCGGCGCCACTTTTTTCCCCTGTAATATTGCTGCTGCCACCTGGAAATCTTCAAGCCTGCCATTCGTGCTGGTGCCGATAAAAACCTGATTGACTGGCACCGGCCCAACTGATGTCACGGGATGCACATTATCCACAGCATGGGGGCAGGCAAGCATCGGCTCAAGGCTGCTGACGTTAACATCGAGCCTGCGTTCATAGACGGCATCGGGATCGGCGCGCAGCGGCGTGTAGTGTTCTGCTCTGCCGCAGCCCTCAAGATATGTTCGGGTCACCTCGTCCGCATTGAACAGGCCTACCTTGGCGCCGCACTCAATCGCCATATTTGCAATGCAAAACCGACCGGCCATGGACAAAGAGTCCATTGCCGGACCGCTGAACTCAAGTGCCTTGTACACTGCCCCATCTGCTTTCACCGTGCCGATAAAATGGAGCATAAAATCCTTCGCGTAAACCCCGTTCGGAAACGCACCGTGAACAACTATGTTCCAGCTTTCAGGCACCCGCAGCCAGGTATGTCCCAACGCCATGGCAACCGCGATGTCTGTTGACCCCATGCCAGTGGCAAAGGCGCACAGTGCGCCGTTGGTGCAGGTGTGAGAATCAGCGCCAACCACGACATCACCCGGCTTCACATAATTTTCACTGGCCACATTGTGGGATATGCCGTTGCCCACATCGGAAAGAATGGCACCCGTTCTCCGGCAGAACTCGCGCAGCATCGTATGGTCGTTGGATAGCTCCAGCCGCGGACTGGGAGAAGCGTGATCGAGAAAGACTATCGTGCGTTCGGGATTTGATACCCCACGAAACCCCAGTTTCTCCATCTGCCGCACTGTAAGCGGACCGGTCCCATCCTGAACATAGACAAGGTCCACCCGGATGATGGCAAATTCCCCAGCCTGGACTTCGTGCCCGGCATGGTGAGTTAAAATTTTTTCGCTGAGTGTTTTCCCCATAGCTCTGCAATGGTAATCGAAAACCATGTTGATAGAATTTTCTGACCTCTTACATCTGTCACGCGGCAGTAATCCCCAAACGTTCCTCTAAAACATGCCGGCCAACCTCTGGCGATCGGCAGCGCACCTGGAACAGCGCGCGCCTGGAAAGCGATTCGTTCATCGGTTGCACGCCGGGGGGTCTTGCGCCGCACCATCAGCGTACCGCACTTCTTTCCCGGCAGCAACTGTTATCTGTTGCACCACCAGCCCCCGGGACATTCTCAGTGTCGCAGGCTTGACACGCTGTCCGCCAGTGGCGGAATACGGAAGGTGCAATGGTCGTGATGCCGGCAAATAACCCTGGGGTTGCCGCAGAAGTAATCCAACCGGCCCGGGAATGCTCTCTGCCCGCTGCGTTTTACTTGACAAAAACGCATACAGTAGTATACAGTTTTTTAACTAAAAGTTCTTCACCAAGAAACAAAGTCGCAACGGAACATCTACCCAGGCACGAAGCAACCGGCTCTTATCGTTACGCAAGGGGGACGTAAAACACGCATTTCTCTCTGCCACCATAATGGAACGGTATTGATCATCGTGCTGGTCAGCTGGTAAATCAGAAATCAGCGAATTGACGATACCTCTCACATGTTTGTGTGCCCATAATTTTCTTGTAATTTGTAACCTACCCAATAGCGGTAAATGAAAGGAGAGTACTGATGGGAATCATTGCTGATAAAATTGCCGAACTCAAAGCCAAACAGGAAAAATTGCTGGAAATGGGCGGTAAAAAGGCCATCGAAAAACAGCATGCCCAGGGAAAGATGACCGCTCGCGAACGGCTGCATTACTTATTTGATCCGGGCACCTTTCAGGAAATGGACATGTTTGTCCAGCACCGCTGCACAAATTTTAATATGAGTTCTATGGAAATTCCTTCAGATGGCGTTATCGTGGGACACGGGAAAGTTAACGGCCGCACCGTGTGTGCCTACTCTCAGGATTTTACCTCGCGCGCCGGAACCCTGGGCGAGATGCATTCCAAAAAAATCTGCAAAATTATGGACTTGGCACTCAAATCCGGGGTGCCGCTGATCGGATTTAATGATTCGGGCGGCGCCCGCATTCAGGAGGGCATTGACGCCCTGTTTGGGTATGGCGAGATATTTTTTCGCAATTCAGCAGCCTCCGGCGTTATCCCGCAGATCACCTGCATTATGGGGCCAACAGCAGGCGGCGCTGTCTATTCCCCGGCCATGACGGACTGGGTCTTTATGGTAAAAAAATCAAGCTTTATGTTTATCACCGGGCCGGATGTCATCCGCGCGGTAACCGGCGAAGAGATCACCCAGGAGGATCTCGGCGGCGCCATGACCCATAATATGCGCAGCGGTGTTGCCCAGTTTGCGGCAGAGAACGACGCCCATGCCATTGATATGATAAAAGAGCTGCTCTCCTATCTGCCCCTGAATAATATGGAAGACCCGCCGTTTGCGGCAACCGGCGATAATCCCAACCGCTTAGAGCCCCTGCTTGATGAGATTATCCCGGACGCCCCGAACAAAGCCTATGATATGAAGCAGATCCTCGCTGCCGTGGTAGATAACGGCGTCTTTTTTGAGCCCTTGGAATATTTTGCCCAAAACATCATTACCTGCTTTGCCCGGCTGAACGGGCATGTGGTCGGCATCATTGCCAATCAACCGCTGTTTCTGGCCGGGTGCCTTGATGTTAACGCTTCTGACAAAGCCACCCGGTTTATTCGCTTTTGCGATGCATTTAACATTCCCCTGCTCACATTTGTGGATGTGCCGGGATACCTGCCCGGTAAGGACCAGGAATGGTCGGGAATTATCCGGCATGGCGCAAAATTGCTCTGGTGCTATTCTGAAGCCACTGTGCCCAAGCTGACCGTCATCACCCGGAAAGCCTATGGCGGCGCCTATATTGCCATGTGCAGCAGACATCTGGGGGCTGATTTTGTGTTTGCCTGGCCTATGGCTGAAATTGCAGTCATGGGAGCCGAGGGGGCGGCAAATATTATTCATCGACAGGAAATTCAGGAAGCTGCCGATAAAGCGGCCAAACGCCAGGAGAAGATTGACGAATATCAGAAGCTTTTCTCAAATCCCTATATCGCTGCCGCCCGCGGGTATGTGGATGCGGTCATTTTCCCGCGCGAAACCAGAACCATGCTCATCAAGGCATTGGAGACGGTTATGAATAAGCGGGAAACCCGGCCGCCCAAAAAACACGGAAATATACCGGTGTAGCGGGAACGCGCAACCGAACTGGCCAGCTTTACAAGAGGCTTTGTCCGATGGATAAAAAAAAGATTGCCGCCATAATGACCGCAGTGAATGCCTATATGAAAACCGAACCGGAATCTGCTGCAGCGGTTTTCAGGCCCACAGTCCTTTCTCTCTGGGGGGGCGACGGACGCAGGCAGATAATGAGTATGCGCACTATCTGGCAACTACGAATTTTTAAAAAAGCGTGAAAAATAAATCTATGAGGAGGAGCAATGAAAGCAGCAAAGCAGCCTAAAAAGCTACCAAAAAGGGTGGGTATTACCGACACCACGTTTCGTGACGGGCACCAGTCGCTGTTGGCGACCAGAACCCGCATGGACGACCTTGTTCCCATCGCCGAAAAAATCGATCGAGTTGGCTTTCACTCCCTTGAAGTGTGGGGCGGCGCCACCTTTGATGTGTGCACCCGTTTTTTGAATGAAGATCCCTGGGAGCGGCTGCGGACGATGAAAAAGCTGTGCAAGAAAACCCCGCTGCAAATGCTGTTGCGCGGGCAAAACCTGGTGGGTTACCGCAATTACGCCGACGATGTGGTTGAGGCCTTTGTTATGACCGCTGCTGAATGCGGCATGGATATTTTTCGCGTCTTTGACGCACTCAACGATGAGCGCAATTTTGAAGCATCATTTAAAGCCATCAAAAAGGCCGGCAAGCATATCCAGGCAGCAGTATGCTACTCCCTGACGGAACGGCGCATGGGCGGACCGGTATTTAACATTGATTACTACGTCAACAAGGCCAAACGCCTGGAAAGCATGGGCGCGGACTCGCTGTGTATCAAGGATATGGCAGGTATCCTGGCACCTTACGATGCGTTTGACCTGGTGAGTGCCCTGAAAAAGGCGGTTAAAATTCCACTGCAACTCCACTGCCATTACACCAGCGGTATGGCCTCCATGACCTATCTGAAGGCCATAGAGGCGGGGGTAGATGTGATTGATACGGCTCTGGCACCGTTTGGTCTGCGCAGTTCTCAGCCTGCGGTTGAACCGCTTGTGGTCGCGCTTGAAGGAACGGATCGCGACACCGGACTTGACCTCAATCTGTTGTCCGAACTGGGCGATTATATTGAATCTATTGCGCCGAAATATCGGGATTTCCTTGACACAAGCAAGATGTCGGTTATTGACACGGGCGTGCTCATGCACCAGATTCCCGGCGGCATGATCAGCAATCTGGTCAGCCAGTTAAAAGAGGCCGGGGCGCTTGATCGCCTGCACGAGGTCTATGAAGAACTGCCCAGAATTCGCAAAGAACTGGGCTATCCGCCCCTGGTTACCCCCACCAGCCAGATTGTCGGCATCCAGGCAGTGCAAAACGTGTTGTTTGGCCGCTACAAAATGATTAGCAGCCAGGTGAAAGATTATGCCTTTGGCCTTTATGGCAAGCCGCCGGCACCCATGGACAAAAAGGTTCAGGAGCTCATTCTCAAAGGCTATCCGCGCGGGGAAAAGCCGATTACCTGCCGTGCCGCTGACATTCTGGAACCCGAACTTGACAAGGCAAAACAGGAGACCGCCGGTATTGCCAAGACGCTTGCAGATGTGCTCACCTACGCCATGTATCCAACCACCGGCCTGCGATTCCTGCGCTGGAAATATGGCCTGGAGCCGGTTCCGGAAAGCGTGAAGCCCAAGACCCTTGAGCAGATCAAAAAAGAGGAAGAACTCATCGCCAAAGCAAAAGCCGGGAAGCTGGTTGAAAAGCCGGAAAAGACCGTGCCGAAAAAAGGCCCCGGGGTGCGAACCTTTAATGTATTTGTGGATGGGGAGTATTACCAGGTAGACGTCGAAGAACAGGGCGGCAGCCGGCAGGTTTCAGCCCCGGCTGGCGTTGCAGCGGCGCCGGCTGCCGCATCCACGGCCGCCCCGCCTGCTCCGCAACAGCAGGAGGCGCCGCCGGTTACGGTTGCCGAGGGCGAGACCGCGGTAACTGCGCCCATGCCGGGACTTATCATAGAATATAAAGTGAAAGAGGGCGACCGGGTCCGTGCTGGAGACGTGCTGCTGATACTTGAAGCAATGAAGATGCAAAACAACATTACCGCACCGGTATCCGGGGTGGTGAAAAAGCTCAACGGCGCCCCGGGCACATCGGTACCCAAAGACAGCGTGCTGTGTATTATCACAGCCCTCTGAAAACAGAGTGCACCAGCGCAGCGGATGCTCTGACAGTGCGGGATGTGCCCGAAGCTCCGCGGCACGAGCCCGGCTGGATTCCCGGTAATGACTCGGGGTTTTACCTGTCCATCGAGATAACCCGGTCTACCACCGAGGAAATCTCCTGCCGGATTTCTGCCAGCCGTTGTTCAGAATCGGCTTCAAATCTGAGCACCAGCACCGGCTGGGTATTTGAAGCTCTCACCAGTCCCCATCCGCCCGGCAGCAAAATGCGCGCGCCGTCAATATCAATAATCTGGTAGGTTGTTTTGAATATCTCTTTTATCCGCTCTATAACGGCAAACTTTCGGTCATCCGGGCAATCAACGCGAATTTCGGGTGTGGTCCAGGTGCGGGGCACATCGCCGAACAGACCGCTCAGGGGGGTTGCGCTTTTCGCCAGTATTTCAAGAAGGCGGCAGGTCGCATAGACGGCGTCATCAAACCCGTAGTAACGATGGGCAAAAAATATGTGTCCACTCACCTCACCGGCAACAAGTGCCTGCTCTTCCTTCATCTTGGCCTTCATAAGCGAATGCCCGGTTTTCCACATAATAGCCCGACCGCCTTTTTGGTTAATATCGTTATAAAAATTCTGTGATGCCTTGACTTCGGAAATAAAGGTTGCGCCTGGCACTTCTTGCAGCACGTCCCGCGCAAACAGTATCATCAAGTGATCCCCCCAGATTATGGTGCCGGTTTCATCTACCACACCGATTCGGTCGGCATCGCCGTCATACCCAATACCCACATCTGCTTTTTCCCGGAGCACGGTATCAATGAGATCCTGCATAAAAGCAGGCACAGTAGGATCAGGATGATGATGGGGAAACCGCCCGTCCATATCGCAATACAATTCTATGAGCTCAACCCCCAACCGTTTGAGAAGCGGCACCGCCGCTTGACCGCCGGTTCCATTGCCCGCGTCAACAACAACCTTGAGCCTTCTGGCCAGCTTAATATCGGAAGCAATGCGGTCCCAGTATGCTGGAAGCAGATTAAGCGAGGTCAGGCTACCCGCGCCTGTTTCAAAGTCATTGTTTCTGATAAGGGCTTCCAACGCTTTAATTTCAGCCCCGTAGATAGTTGTCTTGCCCCGGCACACCTTGAACCCGTTGAATTCCGGCGGATTATGGCTCCCGGTTATCATGACCCCGCCGTTCATATTTAAATGGAACAGCGAAAAATAAAGCAGGGGGGTATGGCACACGCCGATATCAATCACATTTACGCCGGTAGCAAGCAACCCCTGGCACAGATCATTTCTGAGACGTTCCGAGGAAAGCCTGCAGTCTCTGCCCAGCGTGATATCGCTCACCCCGGCGCGCTTCAAGTACGTCCCGATTGCCCGCCCTAAACGTGTTACCACCTCCGGCGTGAGATCTTCGTGCACCACGCCGCGAATGTCGTACTCGCGAAAAATATTCTCATTCATCGCATTGACATTGCTTCAGACCGGACTCTTCCCTCGTACAAAATGACGCCGGGGAACCGTCCTCCAAATGGTTATCATGACATTCTACAGATATTGCCTCTTGCCCTGTTTTTCCAGCAACTCAACAACCTTTTTGACGTCCTGTGCCTGATCTTTGCGGCAGACAAGGAGCGCATCTGCTGTTTCAACCACGACAATATCATCAAGACCAATGACCGCAGTTAGCTTATCCGGAGCGAAGATCAAATTGTTTTTTGCATCAATGGCTACCGCAGTCCCATGGATGACATTGCCCTGCGTGTCTTTACGGGATATATCATACACCGCCGACCAGCTCCCCACGTCATTCCAGCCGAAATCACCCCTGACGGTTACCACCCGTTTGCTCTTTTCCATCACCCCATAGTCAATGGAAATGCCCTCAATAGCAGCATAGGCCTGTTCAAGCACTTTGTCGGCGTCCGGTGTGCCCAAGTAATCCTGCACCGGAAGCAGGTGATGATAGATATCAGGAAGGAAGGTTCTGATTTCTTCAAGAATGGTTGACGCCTTCCACACAAACATGCCGCTGTTCCATAAAACATTGCCCTGCTGCAACAACGCCTGAGCTTTTTCACGGTTTGGTTTTTCGTGGAAGGTGTGCACCTGAAACACGGCTATCCCCTTATGGCTGCCGATAGTGTTTGCGTACTGAATATATCCATAGCCGGTTTCCGGGCGATTGGGGACGACGCCGATGGTTACCAGACAGTCATGCTGCTGGGCGATTGCCGCGGCTGCCTCAAGGCAGCGGCAGAATGCCGGTGCGTCTGCAATAAAATGATCTGCGGGGAGTACAACCATGACGGCTGCAGGATCGCGGCGTGCGATTTGCAGCGCAGCAAGGCAGATGCAGGGCGCGGTATTGCGGCCGACCGGCTCGGCGAGGATATTTTCCGGCAACAGCACGGGGAGCTGTTCGCCGGTTTGTTCTCGGTGCTCCCTGCCGACCACGATGAGAACGCGCGCCAGAGGAATCAGGGGGGAAATCCGCTCCACCGTCTCCTGCAGCATGGTTTTGCTGCTCCACACATTCAGCAGTTGTTTTGGTGTCGAGGCTCGGCTTCGGGGCCAGAATCGGGTACCCTTGCCGCCTGCCATAATTACGCCGTACATTGTGCTGTTTCCCTCTTCCTCCTACCGGTATGTGCCGACGCACCGTCAAAAAAGCATTGGGGATGGGGTTGTGGTGTGAGAAAACCCCGCTGCGCTCATCTTTGTTGGTGTCCGCGGTTCAATCCTGCGCTTTTCTTTGCATCCCTGCCCCTTGGCTGGTTTTTTACCCTCGTTGTTGGGGAACGCCCGGTTGTTTTTTCTTATTGATAATATTCACCTCGTATGCTATTTAATTGTTTTTTTTCGGTTACACCATATAGCACAGCTGAGCGGGACAGACAAGCAACAATACGTATTATAAGGAGTGGAGGTATAGACAGATGAGTAAAGTGTGCAGTATCTGTGGAAAACGCCGACAGGTTGGTTTCAATATCAGCCATGCCCATAATAAGACCAAAAAAGTCTGGAATCCAAACATTCAGAAGGTGCGATCTGTAAGCAGCAACGGGTTGCTGAAAAGAATAAACGTGTGCACCCGGTGCATTCGGTCCGGGAAAATTGTGAAACCGGTGCAGAAAAAAACGCTGCCGATGGCTGAAAGCTATTAAACCTTAATCCGCGTCACACTGAGCACACCCTTTATCCTCTCAATGGAGCGCATCACCGCATTCAGGTGATCCAGGTCAACCACGTCAATATCAAACATATTAATTGCCCGTTTGTCGGGCGTCGTGCTCACCCGGGCGTTGCGGATATTTGCTTCGGCCGCAGCAATTGAAGACGTGATTTCAGCAAGCAGCCCTTTCTGGTCTACGCACACCACTTCAATATTGACGGTGGTTATGGTCCGGTAAGCGGGATCCCACTCGGCTTCAACTTTTCGCTCTGTGTCGGCGGTCTCCAGGTAGGGGCAATCAACGGCATGAACCGTCAGCCCTCTTCCCCGGGTGATATAGCCCATGATCTTTTCTCCCGGCAGCGGGTTACAACATTTGCCAAACCGCACCATAATGTCATCAACCCCCTTGATCCGGACTCCAGTCTTTGCGGCAGATTCGCCCCGTGGCGGAAGTATCGCGGTGGAGCTGTCGGGAAGTTTTATACTCTGCTCTTCCCGGGGCAGCAACCGGTTAAAAACATGCCGTGCCTTCAGCGCGCCGCGGCCGATTGCCTCCAGCCCATCATCAAGAGATTTGATGCCCTCGCGCTGCAGCGCCTTCAGTATATCGCCAGAACGAACCAGTTTCGTAAAATTAAGATTATGCCGGGCAAAGGTGCGCTCGCATATTTCCCGCCCCAGCGCAATGCTGGACTCGCGTTCCTGAGACCGAATCCATTGATTGATTTTGTTTTTCGCCCGCGAGGTCTTGACGAATTTAAGCCAGTCTTTGCTGGGGTGGTGATGGGGAAGGGTCAGGATTTCCACCACATCGCCGCTTTTCAATTGATACTTAAGAGGCACCAGTTTGCCATTTACCTTGGCACCGACACACTTGTGGCCAATGTCGCTATGAATGCGATAGGCAAAATCAACCGGCGTTGAACCGGCGGGAAATTCAAACACTTCCCCCTTGGGGCTGAAAACATACACTTCATGGGGAAACAAATCAACCCGCACCGTCTCTAAAAATTCCCGCGGATCTTTCAGCTCGTTTTGCCACTCCATCAGCTGATGCAGCCAGGCAAACCGCTGGTCATCCTGTTGTTCGATGCGTCTGCCTTCTTTGTATTTCCAGTGGGCGGCAATGCCTGCTTCAGCGATACGGTTCATCTCTTCTGTTCGAATCTGGATTTCAATCCGCTGGCCGTCCGGGCCGATGACGGTGGTGTGCAATGACTGATAGCGGTTGGCTTTCGGCATTGAAATATAATCTTTGAATCTGCCCGGAACCGGTGTCCAGAGGGAATGAATAATTCCTAAAACTTCATAACAGTCTCTTCGCGATGTCACAATGATCCGAAAGGCAATAAGATCATAAATCTGACTAAAATCCAGATTCTGCAAATACATTTTGTTATAGATGCTATAAATATGTTTGGGCCGACCCAGTACCCGGGCCGTGATGCCATAGCTTTTCAGATGGTTGTCTATGAGTTGAATCACCTCGCGCACATAGGTTTCCCGCGCAGCAGCAGAGCTATCCAGTTTTTGTTTGATGTCCTGATACACTTCCGGCCGCAGATACGCCAGGCATAAATCCTCAAGCTCGCTTTTCAGCACATAAATTCCCAGACGCCCGCTGAGCGGGGCATATATATCCAGGGTTTCCTCCGCTATGGTTCGCTGGCGTTCGGGAGGAAGGTATTTAAGCGTGCGCATGTTGTGCAGACGGTCGGCAAGTTTAATCAGAATGACCCGGATGTCTTTTGACATTGCCAGAATTATTTTTCGAAAATTCTCTGCCTGCTGATCAACGTGGCTATCAAATGCAATTTTGCTGATCTTGGTAACCCCGTCCACCAGCACCGACACTTCCGTCCCAAAGAGCCGTTCAATTTCTTCCAGCGTCGTATAGGTGTCTTCCACCGTATCATGCAGCAGCCCGGTAACGATGCTGTATTCATCGAGCCGCAAATCGGCAAGGATTTTGGCCACCCACATGGGATGGTTCAGATAGGGTTCTCCCGAAAGACGAGTCTGGCCGTGGTGGACTTTTGCTGAAAAAACATACGCCTTTTCAATAAGTCTCAGGTCAGCCTGTTTATAGTACGAGGACACCTGGTCAAGAATGTCGTTGATGCGAACAATGGGTTCTCTATTCATGCCGGACGGCTTTTGATAATGCTGACAATGCGGGTACATGCCTCGGCAACAGACACCAGGGCGGTTTCCCCCGTGTCTCGCCATTTAATATCCACAGTCCCTTCCGAGACCGCCCGAGCGCCGACGGTGACGCGCAGCGGGATACCGATGAGATCGGTATCCTTAAATTTGATTCCTGGCCGTTCATCCCGGTCATCAAGCAGCACATCAATCTGATGGCTCAAAAGGTTCGTATACAGAGTTTCTGCAATCTGCCGCTGTTGTGGATCCCGGATATTGACCGGCACAATCACGACTGAAAAGGGGGCGATGGCAGAGGGAAAAATAATGCCATTTTCATCGTGAGACTGCTCAATGGCGGCTGCTACCGTCCTGCCGACACCGATGCCGTAGCACCCCATGATGAGCGGTCGTTCAGTACCGTGCTGATCGAGATAGGTTGCACCCATTGCGGCGCTGTATTTGGTGCCGAGCTTGAAGATGTGGCCCACCTCAATACCCCGGCTGATATGCAGAGAGCCGGTGCAGCGGGGGCATGGATCGCCCTGCTGCGCCTGTCGAATATCAGCAAAACGGGTGAGCGCAAAATCCCTGCCGGGTTGGACATGGATGAGATGCACATCCTTTTCATTGCCGCCGGCAACAAAATCGCTCCCCCCCATCAGCCCATAATCAGCGATGAGCGGTATGGCCAGACCCAAGGGGCCGGCAAAACCGCGCGGTGCGCAGGTAATCTCCTCAATGACCGCTTCGTCTGCAAGTGCCACCGTTTCATAACCCAGCACATTTCTCAGTTTGACTTCGTTTATCTCGTGATCGCCACGCACCAGCGCTGCAAACGGCCCGTTGGGCCCGGAAAATATAAGGGTTTTAATCAGGCTGGCAGCCGGCACCTGCAAAAACGCGGTGACCTCTTCAACGGTGCGCATCTGGGGCGTTGCAACGCGCTGCATCGGCGCACACGCCGGCGGGGATGAGGCCTGAGCCGGAGGGCGAATTTCCGCTTTTTCCATGTTTGCCCCATAGTCACAAGACGGGCAACTCACAATCAGGTCTTCCCCGGTTTCTGCCAGCACCATGAATTCGTGCGAAAAACTGCCGCCGATGGGCCCGGTATCGGCCTCGACGGCCTTGAACGTCAGCCCGATGCGGGAAAAAATACGGTTGTATGCATCATACATTTTTTGGTAGCTTGCTTCCGCACCATGCTCGTCAGCATCAAAGCTGTATGCGTCCTTCATGAGAAATTCCCGAGCCCGCATCACCCCGAAGCGCGGTCTGACTTCATCGCGAAACTTAATGTGAATCTGGTATAAAATCAGTGGCAACTGCTTGTAAGACGTAACCACACCCTTTACGAGGTCAGTAATGACTTCTTCATGGGTAGGGCCCAGACAGAAGTCCCGGTTGCCCCGATCCTTAAATCTGAGCAACTCTTTTCCATAGACGTGCCACCGACCGCTTTGTTTCCAGATTTCTGCCGGCTGTACCAGCGGCAGTGCCAGCTCCTGTGCCCCGGCGCGATTCATCTCCTGCTGGATAATACGCCGGGTTTTTTGCATGACGCGTTCGCCCAGCGGCAAGGTTGCATAAATGCCTGCGGCAAGTTTTCTTATCATGCCGGCCCGCAGCATTAAGCGGTGGCTCACCACCTCTGCTTCAGCGGGGTCTTCCCGAAGAGTCGGTATCAAAACCTGTGAATAACGCATGCGTGTTCCCTTTCCCGTCTCCTGACGCTGTTATGGTTTCGGCAGAATCCCCGCCGAGTGAGTATTCTGCAGCACCGCGAGCTCCCGAAATAACGCTCTGAGCAATTCCTGCCGACGGCATTTTTGTATGATGACGCCCTTTTTAAACAGCACGCCGCCCTGTTTGCTGCCAGCGATTCCCAGGTCTGCCTCCCGGGCTTCTCCCGGCCCGTTTACCTCGCAGCCCATGACCGCGATCTTCAGCGGCTGGCGCTCGTCTGCGAGCCGTTGTTCAATCTCCCGGGCAAGCGCAGCGACGTCAATCTGGCATCGGCCGCAGGTGGGACACGAAATAATCTCCGGGCCACGCTGCCGCAGCCCTAATGCCTTTAAAATTTCATATCCCGCCCGCACTTCTGCCACCGGATCCGCCGTTAACGATACCCGCACCGTGTCCCCAATTCCTTCCCCGAGCAGAATGCCCAACCCAACAGCGGATTTAATGGCGCCGGAAAATATCGTGCCGGCCTCGGTAATGCCAACATGCAGGGGGTAAGCAATTTTTTTGGCGAGCAGGCGATAGGCCGCAACCGTTGTCATCACATCCGGTGATTTCAGGGAGATCTTGATGTCTCGGTACGACAGCCGTTCAAATAGTTCTATATTCCTGAGGGCGCTTTCCACCAGAGCTTCAGGGGTGGGACCGCCGTATTTATTGCGCAGGTCGCGTTCCAAGGAGCCGGAGTTTACCCCAATACGAATCGGGATGCGCTTTTCACGGGCATGTTCGACAATGACGGCTACCTTTGCCGGCCCGCCAATATTACCGGGATTAATCCGCAGTCCCCCCACACCGGCCTCCATTGCCTTCAGGGCAAGCCGGTGATGAAAATGAATATCGGCAATGATGGGAATCGGCGCGCCCTTGACCAGCTCCGGCAATGCGCCAGCAGCTCGCTCATCAGGCACGGCAACCCGCACGATCTCGCAGCCGGCCTGGGCAAGGCGCTGAATCTGGTCGCGTGTTGCCCGCACGTTGTGCGTGTCGGTCTTGGTCATGCTCTGCACGCTGATCGGCGCACCGCCGCCGATTTTTACCGTTCCCACCAGAATCTGACGGGTCTGTTTTCTTTTTTTCACTACCGTTGCTCCGGACCGATGGTTAAGCACCCAATAATCTCCGCGAGGTTCGCGCAGCCCTTGCGCTGCAAATACGCGGCGATACCCTCAACAATGCGCAGCGGTGCGTCAGGCCTGACCAACAGCGCGGTACCGATTTGCACCGCCCGCGCGCCGGCAATGAGATATTGAAGCGCATCCGAGCTGTCCATAATGCCACCCATGCCGATTACCGGCACGGACACCGCCTGAACTGTCTCCCAGACCATCCTCAGAGCAAGCGGCCTGATAGCGGGACCGGACAGGCCACCCGTCACATTTGCCAGAACCGGCCGGCAGGTTTCGGCGTCAATCACCATGCCGGTGAAGGTATTGGTGAGTGATATCGCATCTGCGCCTGCTTCTTCCACGCTGCGGGCCATCAGCGCGATGTCCGTAACATTTGGCGATAGCTTGACGATGAGCGGCAACGCCGTTACTTTTCTTACCTCCCGAATCAGTTCATGGGCCTGCAACGGATCCGTGCCAAAACAGATGCCGCCCTCTTTGACATTGGGACAGGATATGTTAATCTCCAGACCGGCAATCCCCTCCACGGCGCTCAGCCGCTCGCACAACGCGCTGTATTCACGGGCTGATTTCCCAAAACAGTTGACAATGATCGGGGTTTGGAACTGCCGCAGAAACGGCAGCTTGTGTGCAACAAACGCATCCAGGCCAATATTTTGCAGTCCTATGGCATTGAGCATACCAGACGGCGTCTCAACAATGCGCGGCGGTGGATTTCCTGATTGCGGGTATAATGATATTCCCTTGGTTACCAGAGCGCCCAGACTGTTTAGGTCAAGAAAAGCGGCCAGTTCCTCGCCATACCCGCAAGTCCCCGATGCCGCAATGACCGGATTTTTCAGATGTATCCCGGCAATGGTCACGGAGAGATTTATGACAGGAAACTGGTTATCTACTGACATACTGTTGTCACCATGTGTTCCAGGAGGCAGATTGTTTGTCGTGCGAATTGTACAGCCGCAATGTTGCAGCCCGGCGGTTCATGTCGATACCGTCTTTCTCCGGCCTCATGAGGGATACGGGAGCGGTAATCGTTCACAAAGCCCTTGTTTCAATCGTCCCACAACAGCGCGGCACTGTTAAAGACCGGTCCATCCGCGCAGACTCGGTGATAAGAGCTGCCTTGCATGGTACGGCTGTCCCCAGCGCCGCTGGCATCATCCGGGAAGGCTTTTATCCTTATTGCACACCCCAGACAGGCGCCAATACCGCAGGCCATTCTGGATTCCAAGGATACCTGGCAGTCAATGCCCTGCTGTTGGGCAATTGCGCTCAGCCTGCTCAGCATTGGCAACGGGCCGCAGCCAAACAAGCCGTCGCTAAACCTGCGCTCCTGGCCGGCGTCCCGAAGATAGTGTAACAGCAGGTCGGTTACGAGACCGGTGAAACCCCGCGAGCCATCCTCAGTGGCATAAAAAATATGGTGCGGCATGGCAGGAAAAAAGTCATCCACCACCGCCACATCCTGCGCCGTTTTCCCGCCCACAAAAAGGGCACCGAAACGGCCCGGAGGCGGCGGTTGAAATCTCTCAAACAGAAACAGCAGCGGGGCAATGCCCATCCCCCCGGCAATGAGATAGGCGCGTTTCAGGTGCGCGGTGATAACAAAACCCTTGCCCAGCGGACCGATACAATTGACCATTTTGCCGGTTTGCCAGCGCGCCATCGCTGCCGTGCCTTTGCCCACCACGTTATATACTATGTCAATTGTTTCCTGCTGTGCCGCACAGATACTGAACGGCCGTCTGAGCAGCGGATCGGTATGCTCGCTGACCCGCACCATAATAAACTGTCCCGGCTGCGCGTCGCGCGCTGCCGCCGGCCACGCGAGACGCATCCGCATGATACCAGGCACCACCGGCCGGTTAAATACTATTGAGGCATCATGTATGCAAGGAGGCAAAAGCGGAACTCCCTTAAGAAATGAGGTCGGTTGGCATGAGAGGTTGAGCGCTGTCCCGCTGATCCGCCAGATTTTTCACCATGATAATGGCATCCTCACCCGTTTCCTGATAGTATCCTTTGCGAACCCCGGTCTGGGAGAATCCGCAAGCAGTATAAAACTGAAGGGCGCCGGTATTAGAGGGACGCACTTCCAGAGAAGCAGTTACGGCGCCACGTTGCCGCGCATCCTGCAGTCCATGCTGCAACAGCAGGCGGCCGATGCCCCGGCGACGATACCGGGGATGGCAGGCACACTTTAAGACATTACACTGCTCATACACAATCCAGCTGCATATATAGCCTGCCACCACGGGCACATCAGGCAGTTGGATCAGGGCAACAAACGCACGGGAGATCGGCGTGGCAAGTTCATGAGAGAAAAGATTTCTTGACCACGGGGCAACAAATGACTGCCGTTCAATTTCTAACACCGCGTCAAGATGGTGTTGTCCCATGGCGACAATTTCTATGTCCATCGCTGTTTGGCCTTACCGTGCAACGGTTTTACGCCCTGGAGGGCGGCATACGCATCTGCCTATTTTTTTAACAGTTCGCTTGCGATACAGATATTCTTCTGGCCGCACTGCTTGATATCCTGCGCCAGCTCAATGAGCGGGATGGTTTTGTTTCTGCTGGCAACCAGTTTAATGAGCATCGGGAGATTAACGCCGGTGAGCACCTCAACCCTGCCTTCCTCATGGAGCGAGAGGCTTAAATTTGACGGGGTTCCACCAAACATGTCAGTTACAATGAGCACCCCGTCCCCCCGGTCAACCTGCCGTACTGCTTCAGTAATTTTCTTCAGCGACGATTCGGGGGTATCCTCGGGGTTAAACTGAACCGGATAGATATTGGTAATCTCGCCACCTATGATCTTGAGTGCTTCCAGAAATGCTTCTGCCAGATTACCGTGTGCCACCAGAACAATGCCGACCATATACGCTCTCCTCACCAATGAGATGGAACGCGCTGCAGTGCCCGCAGCGCACTTACTGTTTCATAATATCCCGATGGGTTATATGCACCTGATATTTCCCGTCCGAAAATAGCTTTCCCAGATAATTGGCAATGACAATGGAGCGATGCCTGCCGCCCGTGCAGCCCACTGCTATCGTCAGATATGTTTTCCCTTCCCGTTCAAACAGCGGGAGCTGGAAGGCAAGAAAATCTTTCAGCTTGTCCACATAGAGCTGAGTTTCCGGGCTGCGAAACACATATTCGACAACGCGCGGGTCACTGCCATCAAGCTCCTTGAGTTCGCGGACAAAGTGGGGATTGGGCAGGAACCGCACGTCCAGTACCATATCAACGTCATGCGGCACCCCGTTCTTAAATCCGAACGAGAGAAACGTGATATTCATCGTGCGCCGTGAAAGCTGGTGAAAATAACTCTCCAGCAGGGCTCGCAATTCATGAACCGTCAAGACTGATGTATCGATAATACGGTCAGCTTGGGCTTTGAGAATGCTGAGCTGTTCCCGTTCCTTTTGAATACCCTCCCGGATTGAGCCCCCCTCCGCCATGGGGTGCTGGCGGCGCGACTCGCTGAATCGCTGCACCAGTATCTCGTCGGCAGACTCTAAAAAAATGAGTTCAATGCGGTACCCCTCGGACTTGAGTACCGTCAGCACCTCTGGATATTCCCGCAAAAATTCCCGCTCGCGGATATCTATCACCAGGGCAATGTTGGAAATGTCATTGGTAGAACTCTGGCAGAGCTCGATAAATTTTGGCAGAAGCAACACCGGCAGATTATCGACGCAAAAGAATCCCAAATCCTCTAACGTCTTCAGCGCGGTTGTTTTACCGGACCCGGAAAGACCGCTGATAATGATAATAATCATTTCGTGCATGGTGCTCCTCGTGCGTGAGGTGCCCGACGGGTGTGCAGAAGATGGGATTAAAGGTGAGCTGCTGACTGTTTGGCAAGGACGTCGTTTCCGCCCCGCAGCGAGCTGCAGCGGGTACCCAACCGCGCCGAGCAGGGTACCGTTAGGCCGTGATTAGCGCCGTGGCCGGTCAGGTGCCCCCGTGTTCATCCTCCTCAATAATGACCTGATAAAGCAGTTCGGCATCAGAAATGTTCATTAGTTTTTGTCTGAACCCATCCCGCTTCAGCAGTCGCGACAAGCGAGCTAAAGCTTTTAAATGTACCCCTGCCGAATTTTCCGGTGCGATTAACAGAAACAGCAGATAAACCGGCCGGCTATCCATGGCATCAAAAGCCACGCCCCGGGAACTCTTTCCGAAAACGGCGACAATCTGTTTGAGATCTTTTAATTTGCCGTGGGGAATGGCAATCCCATCGCCGATTCCTGTGCTGCCCATCTGTTCACGATCAAGAAGCACCTTGAGCAGCTCCTCGGCGTCGATGCCGGCGATTTTTTGCGAAACAAACCCCACCAGTTCTTCAAGGACTTTATATTTTTCAGTCTCCCGGAGATCCGCAATGATCAAATCTTTGCTGAGAAAATCGCTGATTTTCATCTCTGTCTGCCATACCGGGCGCCGCCGGCACCACGCCTACTCATTTTCCGGCTCTATCAACCCTAAATTGCCATCCCGCCGGCGATACAATACATTAACTTTCTGCGTCCGGGCATTCGTGAATACCATAAAGTCATTGTGCATGAGGTCAATTTGCATAATTGCTTCATCTAAAGACATCGGTTTGATAAAAATCCGTTCGGTTTTGATAATCCGCTCCGCCTGCGGCGGAATCACGGGTTCGGGCGAGACAATATTATACCGCGCGGTGCGCTCAGCGGTTTTATGGTTTTTAATTTTCTCTTTATGCTTTTTTACCTGGCGCTCCAGTTTATCAACGGCCAGGTCAATGGCAGCATACATATCTTCAGTAACTTCTTTGGCATTCACCGTGAACCCGTTGGTGCTCAGTGTTATTTCCGCCTGATGGCGGTGCTTTTCCAGCGACAGAATTACTGCGACATCGGCAGGGGAGCCGACATACTTTTTTATCCGAGAAATTTTTTCCTGCGCATAATCCCTGAGGGCATCGGTTGGTTCGAGATGCCGAAATGTAACCGTTATGTCCATAGTAGCTCCTTGGCTGTTGCCTGGTTAAAAATGTTTTCTGCGTTTGGATGAGGAGAGAATACCTATCATCTCCCGGTATTTTGTCACGGTACGGCGGGCAATGTTAATGCCCTGCGATTTCAGCAGGTCGGCAATCTCCTGATCGCTGCGCGGGTTGCGGGGATCCTCCTGCTGCAGAAGCTCCCGGATTTTGTTTTTGACACTTTCCGAGGCAATACTTTCGCCGTTGTCGGAGAGCAGACCGCTATTGAAAAAATATTTGAGTTCAAACACGCCATGGGGCGTATGCACATATTTATTGGTAGTAACACGGCTGACATTTGATTCGTGCATGCCGATATCTTCCGCGACATCGCGCAGCACCAGCGGCTTCAGATGCCCAGCCCCGTACTCAAAGAAATCCCGCTGGAACTTTATAATACTTTTCATGACTTTTACAATGGTGGTCTGACGATGGTAAATGCTTTTGATAAGCCAGAGCGCGGAGCGCAGCTTATCCTGAATATAGTCTCGGGTTTTGGGCGGAAAAAGATCGGGGTCAGCCAGGGCCTTTTTATAGAAGGCATTAATGCGGAGTTTGGGTTGTCCGTCTTCATTGAGCACGACCACCCACTCATCGTTTATTTTATAGACATAAATATCGGGCGTTATATAAACCGTCTCATTATCGCTGAAGGCGCGTCCCGGCCGCGGTTCCATATTGGAAATGATGTGCGCCGCCTCAACCACGGCTTCCAGGCTAACTCGCAGCTCGCGGGCGATAACCTGGTAGCGCCGTCCCTCCAGGTTCGCCATATGATGCAGCAAGATGTTTTTTACCAGCCGCTGATCTCCCGGCAGCATATCTGCCTGAACCAGCAGGCACTCCTGCAGGGTGCGTGAGGCAACGCCGACCGGATCAAATCTTTTTATCTTTTCCAGCATGGCCTCTACCTGCCACTGTTCAACACCGCAGTCCCGGCAGAGTTCCTCGACGGTCACCTGCAAATATCCATCCTTATTTAAATTACCGATGATGTGCTCGCCGATTTTCATTTCCGGCTCAGTAAACGGATACAAATGAAGCTGCCAGGTCAGATGGTCTTCCAGCGAGGTCTTTTTGGTAATAATCGGCTCATATTCTTCACGATCCTCGGCATCATAGGCAATCGTGCGCGGCGCACTTTGCCGGAAGTATTCCTGCCAGTCAAACTCGGGCGGTCCCTCCGTCGGGGCAGGGGATTCCCCGCCGTCCTGTTCTGCAGCCGGCAGCTCTTCCGCGTCCGCACGCTCTGTATCGCCGGCATCAACCTGTTCGTCGAGAACCGGATTTTCGTTGATTTCCTGTTGTAACAGGTCAGACAGTTCCAGCGATGAAAGCTGCAACAGCCGTATTGCCTGCTGCAACTGCGGCGTCATAATTAACTGCTGTGATAATTTGAGGTGCTGCTTGAGTTCGTAGGCCATAGAGTTCATCGCGGGGTCTGGAGCGCGCTCATGTGGATTTGAAAAACCGGCGACCGTTGCCATGAGCTGTGCCCAATGCCCTTGATAGGTGTTACATCGTAAATTTTTCTCCCAGATAAATACGTCGTGCGCGGCTGCTGTCAATAATATCTTGCGGCGTCCCTTCTTCCAGCACCCGGCCATCATGAATGATATAGGCCCGCTGGCAGATGCCCAGCGTCTCCCGCACATTGTGGTCGGATATGATCACCCCAATTCCTTTTGCCGTCAGGCGTAAAATGATATTTTGAATGTCATGTACGGCGATCGGATCAACACCGGTAAACGGCTCATCAAAGAGAATAAATGACGGCGCGGTTACCAGCGCCCGGGTAATCTCGACCCGCCGGCGCTCGCCACCCGACAGTAAATACGCTTTCCGCTTGGCAATACCGGCAATATTAAGCTCGTTTAAATGTTCCTGGAGCCGCTCCAGCATCTCTTCTCGGGATATGGGCAGCGTTTCAAGAATGGCAAGGATATTCTCCTCAACCGTTAGTTTTCTAAATATGGAAGTTTCCTGGGGTAAATAAGTAATCCCCATGCGCGCCCGAAGATACATCGGATATTCGGTAATGTTCTGGCCATCCAGATATACTGCCCCGCTGTCAGGATGATACAGGCCCACCATCATATAAAATGTCGTGGTTTTGCCCGCCCCGTTTGGTCCCAGCAGGCCGACGATTTCGCCGCGCTCCACATCCAGGGAAATATGGTCAACAACTTTTTTCTCACCAAAATATTTAACCAATGCCTCTGTTCTGAGATGGGTCATAGCATTTTTGCAGGGTGTTTACCTATTTGTTATTCTACCACAGAATGCCGGTAACGACATAATCTTTCTCTGCTGCCGACCGGCCTGGCAGCGCTCCGCTCAGGGCCCGGGTTTCTGTCCCTTCTTTTTGGGGACAATCGTTGCGCTCACCCGATTTGCCGTGCTGCCTTCAACAATGCTGCGTTCCTCCCTGATGAAGACGGTAATTTTCTCACCATTGATGACATTATCGCCCTGCCAGACCCGCGGGTTCCCGGTGAGCACAATTTTCTGCTCTTCATTATAATAGGTAATAACATCGCCGGTGGCAATCCGGTCGCCCTGAATGATTTTCACCCCGCCCTGCGCTTCAATCTGCCGCAGCTTCCCTTGGGTTTCATAGGTCACATTCATGGCATCAGCGAAAATAACCATGTCGCCCTGACGGGCCACCACATGTCCTTTAAAGGCAACCATGTTGCGTTTATTGTCATACTCGAGGGTATCGGCATTAATATTAACCGGGAGGTTGGAACCAAACGAGGGTGCCCCTTTTCTCTTGTGCGATTCATCCGCTGGTTGCGGCCCTTTTTTGTCCTCGGTCTTTGGCACGGACGCGATGCGGGCGTGACTTTCTGCTGCTGCAGTTTGCTCTGGCGCAGCCGCGGAAGGTTCCGGTTCCGGCACGGCAGATTCTTCCGCCGGTGCTGCGGGTGGCACAGAAGTTGTGCTGCCAACCGCTTCTGTTGCTGCGGGAAGTTCCTGCTCACCAGGCTGCGGCTGTTTTTCCGGCTCTTCGGCAAGCAGTTCCTCGGGAATTTCAGGCCGTGGCGCTTCTTCAGGGGTGACCGGTTGCAGCGGCTCGGGAGCAATCGCCTTTTTCAAGATCTCCGGCTCAAGTTTTTGCGCAATGGTGCGGATCAGCACGTCAAGCACCGTCCCCTCGGCAAACGCTTTGAAGTACGCACCCTTCTCGGCGCTGTTAAAGAGCTGCACATCAAGGCTCATATCGGTTTGAATTTTGGTCATGCTGCCACATACGATAAACTGCGTATTGAGGGCTTGGGCAATTTCAGTGAGAGCCGCTTCGTGCAAGCGTTTATCTTTTCTCTTTTGCAAAACGGCTGCGATCACATCATAGCTGCAGGTGAATATGCGCGGATTAAGCGCCATCTGCTGCGCAAGCTGCAGGGAAATCTCGGTGCCGAGATTGGGCATTTCTTCCATACTGAAAACATCAAATGGCAGCACCGCCACGCGCACCGCCGGCGCCGGTTGGGCGCTGAGGCTGCCAGACCATAGCAGCGCTATCAGGATGAGGAGCATCGTGCGTTTGCAGTTCATCTGTTCTCCGTTACCTTGACATTGGCAAGCACATCGATTGTTTCTTCTTTGATATTTATCACCATACCCGTACCTTCCATGAACGATCGCTCTCGGGTAATGAATACTTTATCCGTAGTGGTGACGATCCGCTTGGCATTGTCATATAAAAATGACTCGGTTGTTATTTGAACGTTGTTCGGCAGGGTTCCTTTCACCGCACCCTGCACGGTTATATTCTGGGTATCAATGTCAAGCTCACCATGCTTTCCCGAGAGCTTGTAGGTTTGATTGTCGGGGCGGTACAGGATGACCTCTATATCCTCCAGCTGGACCCGCTTCCGATCTTTAAAATAGCGGGCTTTTGCTGCTTTGAGCTCCCATTCCTTCTCATTATTTTTGTTGGTGTAGCCAAATGAGACCCCCGTTACTTCAAGCGTTGCATCTCCTGGCGGACGCTGCGCCTCGGGTACTTTTATGATAAACGGCGCGCGCTTTTCCCTGACCGCAGAACCGATGACGGTCGCGATGATAACCAGCGCCAAACCCAGGAGCGTCAACTGCAACCGCCGCAGGCCGCGCACGCTGCGGTCCGTGCCATCGGGTGCATGACGACTAAAAATAGCGCGTCGTAACAGTTTCCCAAAGGCCGCGCGCCTTGAGAATAATTTCACATACCTCCCGAACAGCACCCTTTCCTGCCTCCTTCTGGGTTATATAATCAACCTCCCTCTTGACTTCCTCCACGCTGTCAGGAACGGCAACAGAAAATCCGCATTTTCTCAGGATCGGGAGATCTGTCAGGTCGTCACCCATGACGCACAACTCTTCATCGCGCAACCGGTGGCCTGCGCGAATTTCCTCGTAGACCTCAATTTTATTGAGTGCTTTCTGAAACACCAGCCGTATGCCCAGGTCCCTGGCCCGATGCTCCACCGCCGCAGAGCGCCTGCCGGTTACCAACGCAACCTCGATGCCGGCGCGCAGCAGCAGTTTAATGCCATGCCCATCCTTCACATCAAAACACTTTAGTTCTTCTCCCTGTTCCGTGTAGATAATTTTTCCGTCAGTAAGCACTCCGTCAACGTCCAGAATAAGCAGTTTAATGGCGCGCGCCTTTTCCATTGGTTTTGCCCTAACACGTCTCGCTGCTGCTACACAATCCCGGCCTTCAGAATATCGTGCAGATGAATCACGCCCTCCGGCCGTTTTCGTCCGGTCTCCGACACAATAAACAATGCGGTAATGGCATACTGTTCCATTTTCTGCAGCGCCTGTTGCGCCAGCGCATCCTTTTCAATAGTTTTCGGATTGACGGTCATCACCTCCCGGGCCGTGCGGGCAAGAAGGTTTTCATCGCGTTCAAGCCCTCTGCGCAAATCGCCATCAGTAATAATCCCGGTTAGTTCGCCGTGCTCATTAACCACTCCCGCCAGCCCTAACCGCTTGGAGGTCATCTCGATGAGCACCGCTTTCATGGGATCCTGCTCGGATACCAGCGGCAGCGCATCTTTGACATGCATTAAATCCGCTACCCGGAGCAATAATTTGCGCCCTAATGCGCCGCCGGGGTGAAGCAGAGCAAAGTCTTCTTCTTTAAACCCGCGACGTTCCAAGAGCGCCAGTGCCAGTGCATCCCCCATCGCCATTGCCGCAGTGGTGCTGGCTGTCGGGATCAGCCCCAGCGGACACGCTTCTTCCGGGACGCTGATGTCGAGGACCACGTCGCCGCTTTTTGACAGGACTGAATCCGGGTTTCCGGTCAACACAATGAGCTTTATGCCCAGACGCTTAATGACCGGCAGTATCTTAAGCAGTTCGTCAGTTTCGCCGCTGTTAGAAACCGCTATCACCACATCATCCTTTGATACCATGCCAATATCGCCGTGGATACCCTCTGCCGGATGCAGGAAAAAGGCCGGTGTTCCCGAACAGGAAAGCGTAGAAGCAATCTTCTGGGAGATAATGCCTGATTTTCCAATGCCGGTTACAATGACTTTACCTGCGCATGCCTGCAGGATGTTCACCGCCTTGATAAAGTCCTCGTTAACACGCTCAATGAGCGCAAGAATTGCATTGGCTTCCTTGCGAAAAATATCTTTTGCATGTGCCAGTATGGTCACACAATCTCCTGTCACCGTGAGTCGTGTTTGGTTAACGGATAATTACCTGCGCAATGCCTGCGGTATGTTGCATTGGCAAGCACGCCGAGCATTGCAAAGCAGAAAAACTCCTCAGCCGGAACGGGTTATGCGGTCAATCTGCCTTATGACCGATAACAGCCGGGGCACATCCGCCAACCGCAGTGAATTTGGGCCGTCGCAGCGCGCCTTGTCCGGTTGTTCGTGTACTTCTATGAATAAGGCCTCGATGCCCACTGCTGCTGCCGCCCGGGCGAGCGGTGCCACAAAGGCGCGCTCTCCTCCCGAGGCACCGCCGTCGGCTCCCGGGAGCTGGACACTGTGGGTGGCGTCAAATACCACCGGAAATCCAAACTCTCGCATGATAACCAGCGAGCGCATATCAACGACCAAATTATGGTAACCGAAAGTGGCACCGCGTTCTGTAAGCAAAAGCTGCGCATTGCCGGTGCTGGTGACCTTTTCAATAATGAAGCCAACGTCACGCGGGGCAAGAAACTGCCCCTTTTTTATATTTATTGCCTTGCCGGTGCGGGCCACTTCTATTACAAAATCCGTCTGCCTGCATAAAAACGCCGGGATTTGCAAAACATCGAGCACTTCTGCCGCAGCTTCGATCTCTTCAAAACGATGCACATCAGAAAGCACCGGAATGTCAAGTTGCCGTTTAATCCGCGCTAAAATCTCCAGACCCCGCTCATATCCCGGCCCGCGGAAGGATGTCAGAGAAGTCCGGTTAGCCTTATCATAGGAGGCTTTAAAAATAAGCGGCATTGCAGCAGCCGCAGCAATTTCTTTTAACTTTTGAGCAACGGTGTAGGTTTGTTTCCATCCCTCTATTACACAGGGACCGGCGATCAGGACCAGCGGGCATTGTCCCCCGATCTGAACATTTCCAATCTTGAACTGTTTTGATTTAGGCAATTTCATTCAAAAACTATACAGAAATCTAACCGGTTAATCAAGACTAAAATCCCCCGAAACAATCTCCAACATTTATTATCGTTTGATATTGTGAGTGCCGGGAAGTGTTGCTCACCCCGCTACACCAGCGCAACGCACTTCTGACCCGGCAGCCACTGTTATCTGTTACCCAACCATACGCCAGAACAGCCCCAATATCAAAGGCGCTGTGAGCTGTCTGCATGGAGCATCCCGGCAATTATGATAGATACGTCCATGCCGTGTTGATTTATCCCCGCCACCTAGGGTTTTAGATAGGAGGTTTGCATCGTCGTGGCAATGGGGCACTGCTTTACCTAATCTAGGGGTTGGCTGGCGGCCGGGTGCGTTTTGAATGTCCGTGGTGGTGTGCTGGTTTTCTGGAAGCAGCATGCGGAGGGCAGCTCTTGCCACCGTCAGTCCACGACCAGGATAACCTTTTTCAGTATCTTTTTATATATGATATTTATTGCCAATTTTCGGCTGCAAAGGAAGGGGAATTCTTTTCCAGGAGTTTCCTTCTTCTTTATCCAAGCCATTCCCTGCGGCACTGGATACAATGCCGTCCTTTTCTTTTTCGAAATATCGCCCTTCTTTTGTTCTCCCTTTTCCTATCCAGATAATTTTCCGTATAGTGCGTAGTGTTCTCGCAGTCGCCGTGAAACAGCGTCTAACAACTGCAGTACCCTATGAGCGGAATCTACAGAGAGCGAACCCATGCCGCAACTTGGCGTTATAAGAGACTGCCGGATAATTTTCTCCCGTGCAACCCCCGCTGAGCAGAGTTTCTGCACTTCTTCGTTCCATAGGACAATGAGCTTCTCGGGAGTTGCCTGCCCAACAACCTCATCAGAATGGGTGGGCACAATGCCCCATGCAATTGTTCCGCCTCTATGGAGAAAATCGACCAGCTCCTGTTTGAATAAAAACACCCGGTCAAAAAAGCTGTAGGCATCAAAATTTAAAACATCTATGTTGCTCTGCAGCAGTATTGCCCAGTCGGTATTTTCACAGCAGTGCACGCCGGCCCACCCGTTTGCGCCATGAATCATGCCTACCACTTCGTCAAGGTCTTTTCTAATTTCTTCAGCCTGAACTCCCAGATACGCGCTGGAACCAAACCCGCACAGTGAGGGTTCATCCAGAAACATGAGCACGGAAACACCGAACTGCTGTAGTTGCTTTATCTGCCAGAGCGCCTTCAGCCCGATATGTTTTACGATAATATCCCGCAACTGGGCGTTATAGTAGGCATATTTCCCCTGCTGGTCTTTAAGTCCGGTGGCAAGGGTAAAAGGACCGGTCACCTGACCTTTGACAATGGTGTCGGGCAGAGGTTTTTTTTGGGCAAGCGAGTCACGAAAAGCAAAAAATCCCCGAGCTCGATTTCTTGATATGGCAAATCGCTCCAGAGCTGCGAATGAACCACCTTCGGTAACGGCTAAATAGTCCTCATAAAAACGAAGAACAGCCGATGCAAATTCCGCGTGCTCCGTATCGAAATAACTTCGCTCTGCAGTCTCCCATATGCCTGGCAATCCTTCATTGTACTGCTCAAGCATGCCTTCGCCCGGAAATTTCGGCAGTTGCACCCAGGAAGGGAGCAGCGGAGCATACTGAAAGACCAATGCAGTTGCTTCCTGGGGATCGGCAAGCGGAAGGCTGCCGATCGTGGTTGCGCGCAAATCACCGCAGAACATAAAAAAACTCTCCTTGTTATCGGTAGGTACCAGGATCGGCCGGTTTTATGGTCGGTGATGAATCGACCGGTGAGGACGCATTCCTGGTAATTGCCACATGCCCACCAATGGGCCCAGAACCATCACGCTCCATCTATACATCAAGTCGAACGCAATGCAAAAGAATAAAAAAGCTGCCCGCAGGAAGCAGACAGCTCACGCTGTGCAACAACGAGAAGCTTTTGAAAGGTTCCTTACGCAGATATGTTTTTTAACCTATTCAACGGTTACGCTTTTTGCCAGATTCCGCGGCTGGTCAACATCAGTGCCCTTGATAACTGCCACATGATAGGCAAAAAGCTGCAGGGGGATTACCATGAGGATGGGCGTTAACAACGGGTTTGTTTCGGGCACAAACAAGACATGGTTGGCTTTTTGGGCTATTTCCGTGTCGCCTTCCGTGGCAACAGCAATAATCCGCCCTTTGCGTGATTTCACTTCTTCAATATTGCTCATGACTTTTTCGTAGGTTGCGCCGCGCGGGGCAACAACCACAATCGGCATCTCTTCATCAATCAAAGCAATTGGTCCGTGCTTCATTTCTCCCGCCGGATAGCCCTCAGCATGAATATAGGATATTTCTTTCAGTTTCAGCGCCCCTTCCAGCGCAATCGGGTAATTGATCCCCCGGCCAAGATATAAAAAATTCCGCGCATCAGCATAAACCCGGGCGGTTTTTTCTATCTCAGCGTTCGTATCGAGAACCCGTTCCATGAGGTGCGGCAGGCGCACCAAGTCTTGAATTAATTGATTTGTGCGCTCCTGGGGAACCACTCCTCTGGCTTTGCCCAGAAAAAGCGCAATGAGAAACAGGGCGGTAACCTGGCTGGTAAACGCTTTGGTCGAGGCAACGCCGATTTCCGGGCCGGCATGCGTGTATAATACACTATCACAATCACGGGCAAGGCTGCTCTCTACCACATTGCAGATCGCCAGCGTCCGGGCACCCTTTGCTTTTCCCTCCCGCATGGCAGCAAGAGTATCGGCGGTTTCCCCGGACTGGGAGATTAAGATAATGAGCGTCTGGTCATCCACCAGCGGGTTGCGGTAGCGGAACTCTGATCCCAGATCCACTTCCACTGGAATGCGGCTCAGCTCTTCGATCATAAATTTTCCCACCAGCCCTGCATAGTAAGAGGTGCCACAGGCAATACAGCAGACGCGCTTTATGGCGTGAAGATCCAGAACCGCTGCTTCAAAGCCGTTTAAAAAGATGTCGCCGCTATCCGCGGCAATTCTTCCGCGCAGTGTGTCGGTAATGGCGCGGGGCTGTTCGAAAATTTCTTTTTGCATAAAATGCTTATACCCGCCTTTTTCAGCCATGACGGGATCCCAGGTAATCACCTTCACTGACCGTTCTATAGACTCACCGGCAAGATTTTTTATCACCACAGAGTCAGGGTCCAGCAGCGCCAGGTCACCATCCTCAAGAAAAATCATTTTGCGCGTATAGGGCAGAATTGCCGGAACATCAGAAGCAACAAAATTTTCACCAGTCCCCAGCCCGATAACCAGGGGGCTTTCATTGCGCGCTACAACTAATTGGCCCGTCTCAGCTTCGTTGAGGACCGCAATTGCATACGATCCTCGGATCAGCGCAAGCCCCTTGCGCACCGCCTCCTCAAATGAGCAGCCCAGGGCACAGAACCGAGCAAACAGATGGGAGAGCACCTCACTGTCGGTTTCCGATTGAAACTGGTGCCCTTCCTGCTTCAGCATGTTTTTCAACTCAAGATAATTTTCTATGATGCCGTTGTGCACCACCGCAATGCCGTTATAGAAATGCGGGTGGGCGTTCTCTTCTGACGGACGACCATGCGTTGCCCAGCGGGTATGACCAATTCCAGCCCCGCCATTGAAAGTCGCATTGCAAAGAATATTTTCCAGATTGCATAATTTCCCCTGACAGCGCCGCACAGCGATTTTCCCATCATTAAAAATCGCAATGCCTGCCGAGTCATAACCGCGATATTCCAGTCGCCGGAGTCCTTCCAGCAGGACTGGGCAGGTATTTCTGCTGCCGATATACCCAACAATGCCACACATCTGTCAGCACCTCTCGTTGCCCAAGGCATACCGGGTTGCCGCGAACTCAAACACCCCGATACCCTGTGAAACGTTATTTTTTCTCCGGCTCTTTGGCTTTGCGGGCGCGACGCGAGACTCTGAACCACTGTTCATAATTGGTCTGGCGGCCACGCCCCACGGCCAGAGCACCGGGGGGGACATTTTTCGTTATCGTCGAGCCAGCACCGATAACCGCATCCTTTCCCACAATTACCGGAGCCACCAGTGAGGTGTTACTGCCAACAAACGCCCCGTCTTCGATAACGGTGGGATGCTTTGTGGTGCCATCATAGTTACAGGTAATCGTCCCGGCACCAATATTGACGCCCTCACCTACCGTGGTATCGCCGATATAGGTGAGGTGATTTGCTTTTGAGCCCTTGCCGATTCGGGATTTTTTAACCTCCACAAAATTGCCGATGCGGCCGCCCTCTTCTATGCGTGTCTGCGGGCGAAGATGGGCAAACGGCCCAATGGTGGCACGCGCACCGACAAAGCTTTCGTCTATAACCGAAGACGGTTTGATGTGCACATTGTCGCCGATTACGGAGTTGCTGATAATGCAGTGCATATCAATGATACAGTTGCTGCCAATGACAGAGGCGCCCCGGATGCTGGAATTGGGATAGATGACTGTGTCGGGCCCGATCCGCACCGCCTGATCAATATAGGTTGCCGCCGGATCAATAATGCTGACTCCTTCCTGCATATGCTGTCTGAGAATTCGCTGCATCAGGATTTGTCCCGCCTCCGCCAGCTCAATACGATCGTTAATGCCCTTAACCTCAGTGAAATTATCGGTCAGAATTGCTGCCGCAGGTTGTTGCTCGTTCACCGCACAGGCAATAATGTCGGTTAAATAGTATTCACCCTGATCATTGTCCGGCACGATTTTTTTCAGGGCATGGAAAAGAAACGGTGCTTCACAGCAGTATATCCCGGTATTTATCTCTGGTATTGCCCTGGTTGCTTCATCGGCATCTCGATGCTCAACAATTGCCAGCAGGTTCCCCGTCTCACTGCGCACAATTCGGCCATAACCTGATGGATCAGCCACTGTAACAGTCAGCACGCTCACCACTGCCTGAGACGCATGATGCTGCTGCAGAAACCGGTTGAGTGTTGCCGTGCTGATGAGCGGCACGTCTGCGCACATGATGAGCACGGTGCCGGTAAAATCGCGCAGCTCCTCGGCGGTGACCGCTACCGCATGGCCGGAACCAAGCTGTTCCCGCTGCCGGACGGTCCTCACGCCCGCGGGCTTCAAAATTGTTTCGACCGCCTCTCCTTGATGTCCAACCACGACTACCAGTTTTTGCGGTGCAAGCGCCTGAGCCGTTTGCACGGAATATAAGATCAGGGGTTGACCGGCTATGGGATGCAGGACTTTTACCGTATTTGATTTCATACGGGTGCCTTTACCTGCAGCCAGTATGACAATTGCCAGGTTATGCATGGGTTTTGCCATCGGTAATGTATTGACAACGAGGACTGTTCATGGCACTATCAAATTCAAGGTTATAATCACAGCATGCTATCAGTAACCATGTTTATCGAAATGAAAAACACCATCCTCAAGCATTTTTTATGCCTCCTGCTTATCGTCGGCATGTGTGCCTGTGCTGCCGCGCCCGATATTAAAAAACCGAACACCGATGAAGACTATTATAATAAGGCCATGGCTTTTTTCAAAGCGCGCAACTATTTTGATGCCATCCCGGCATTTCAAGAACTCAAAGAAAAATTCCCGTTAAGTCCCTATGCAGTACTTGCTGAGTTGCGTCTCGGCGATTCCCATTTTTACAAGGAAGAGTATGTCGAAGCCATACATATGTATGAAAATTTCCGCCGGCTGCACCCCAACAATCAAAGCGTTCCGTACAGTATTTATATGACCGGCATGTGTTACTACAACCAGATATTAACCATTGACCGTGATCCCACTTTTGCCCGACAGGCTGCCGAACAGTTTCAACAGCTCCTGGAACTCTATCCCACCAGCCCCTATACCGGAAAAGCGCTCTTCAAGCTGAGCGAATCGCGCCGCATCATTGCCGAACACGAATTTCACATTGCCGAGTTTTATTTGTTTTATAAAAACTATTCCGGGGCCATCAGCCGGTTCAATGCGATCCTCAAAGAATATCCGTATGCCATCCCGCGAGAGCGGGTTATTTTCTATATTGCCAAGGCAAACTTTTTATCTGACCAGAAAGAACGCGGCCAGAAATTTTTAAATTATATAATACGGAAATATCCGGACAGCCCGTATGCCGCTCAAGCAAAGCAGCTGCTGGCAGCGGCAGAGCCGAAGGAAGAAGCGCAAAAGCTGATTCAGAAAGCCCAGGAAAAAGAAGCTCCGCCCCTGGAGACCAAAAAGAAACCGGGCAAGAGATTTCTTATCTTTTAACGCGTGGCCGCCAGCGTTTCAACCACGGCAGCAACCTTTGCAAGCGCTTCATCTAACTGTTCGGGACGTTTTCCTCCCGCCTGTGCCAGCTCGTCCTTTCCGCCTCCTCTGCCTTCTATAAGCGGGGCAATCTTTTCTATAATTACCTTTGCCGGAAACCGTTTGGCGATATCTTTGGTCACCATCGCCATAAGCTGCGCGGCCCCCCCTGCAGCTGAACCGAGCACTATTATTCCTGATCCGAGGCGGTTTTTAAGCCGATCCCCGTAATCCCGGAGCGCCTTGACATCTGGCGCCTCGACGCGTGTTACCAGCACCTTGACACCGCCAATGGCGCGGATGTTGTCTAAAGCACTGCCTGACTGCTTGGCTATTTCTTGCGCTTTCAGCGAGGCCAACTCTTTCTCAAGCTGTTTATGCTCGATGAGCAACCGCTCTATCCTCTGCACCACCCCGTCCCGCTCTGTTCTTAACAGCTGCGCCACATCGCGCAGCAGGGCCTCCTGTTTTTTTATGTAGTTGAGCGCTTCCCGGCCGGTGACAGCTTCAATGCGTCTGACTCCGGCAGCAACGCTGCCCTCGCTGACTATTTTAAAAATGCCGATGTCCCCGGTCCGTCCGACATGGGTACCGCCGCACAGTTCCTTGCTGTATTCCGCAATGTTTACGACCCGAACCTGCTCGCCATATTTTTCTCCAAACAGAGCGGTCACACCCTGGGAAAGTGCTTCAGCAAGGGGCACCACCGTCACGCACAAGGGGGTGTTCTGCTGAATGCGTTCATTAACCAAGGTCTCGATGGCGTCCAGCTCATCGCTGCTGAGCGGCGCAAAATGGGTAAAATCAAACCGGAGCCGCTGCGCGCTTACCAGAGAGCCGGCCTGTTTCACATGCTTACCCAGAACCTGGCGCAGAACCGCATGGAGAATGTGGGTTGCGGTATGGTTATGTGCGGTGGCCTGCCGTTTTTCCCGATCCACCCGCAACGTCACTTTGTCATCGCACCGGATCGTTCCCGTGAGGACCTGCCCCTGATGGACAATCAGGTCCGGCAACGGGCGTGTGGCGGTGTTAATTGCCACCGTGACCGAGTCATTGTATATGCTGCCGCAATCGCCCGCCTGGCCGCCGGCTTCACCGTAGAAGCAGGTCTTCTCGGTTATCAGCTCGATCTGGTCGCCGTGCGCAGCCTGGCTCACTACCGTGCCATCCCGGATGATGGCCCGCACATACGATGACATTTCACAGCACTCGTAGCCATCAAAAACCGTCTGAATACCGTCCTGCACCAGCCGTTTATATACCGATGCGATTTCGTCTGCGCCCGAGCCGCGCCAGGATTCACGGGCCCGCCGGCGCTGTTCCAGCAGCGCCTGCTGAACCCCGGCGTCATCAATCTGCATACCATTTTCTTGGGCAATGTCTTGTGCTAGGTCCAGAGGGAACCCGTAGGTATCATAGAGCTTGAATATAACCTCGCCGGGGATGAGAATGCGCCCCGCCTGCTGTAATGCTTCTATGTGTTCCTGGAGCATTTTGAGGCCTGCTTCAAGGGTTGACGAGAAATGTTCTTCCTCGTTAAGGACCACCCGTTCAATGTAGTCGCTGGATCGGCTCAGCTCCGGATAAACATCCCGCATTTCCTGCGCCACCACTTTAGTCGCGGCAAATAAAAACGGTTTTGTCAGGCCCAGTTTTTTCCCATGCTGGGCTGCGCGGCGGATGATTCTGCGCAGCACATAACCCCGACCTTCATTTGCAGGCAATACGCCGTCGCCGACGAGAAATGCTATGGCGCGGCTGTGATCAGCGATGATTCTCATAGAGATGTCATGCTCGGGATTTTTTCGGTAGGGTGTACCCGCATGTTCTTCGACAAAACGAATGAGGGGAAGAAACAGATCCGTATCGTAATTGCTGCCGACACCCTGAATGATTGCGGTAATCCGTTCCAGCCCCATACCGGTATCGATGCTGGGCCGCGGCAACGGCGTTATGTTTCCCTGCTGATCGCGGTTAAACTGCATAAACACCAGATTCCACAGCTCAAGATAGCGGTCGCAGTCGCATCCCACCCGGCAGTCTGATTTGCCGCAGCCAAACGTCGGCCCCTGATCAATAATAATCTCTGAGCAGGGACCACAGGGGCCGGTTTCGCCCATTGACCAGAAATTATCTTTTTCTCCCATACAAACAATGCGGGCTGGATTTAATCCGATGCGCTCGCGCCAGATAGCTGCCGCCTCCTGATCGTCTTCAAACACACTTACCCAGAGGTTTTCAACTGGCAATTTAAAATGGCTGATCAGCAATTCCCAAGCCATGCAGATTGCTTCCTCTTTAAAATAATCGCCAAAGGAAAAATTGCCCAGCATTTCAAAGAAGGTATGATGGCGGGCGGTGCGGCCGACATTTTCCAGATCGTTATGTTTCCCCCCGGCACGCACACACTTCTGGGAAGATGCAGCACGTCGGTACGGGCGGGTCTCCTCCCCCAAAAACACGCCCTTAAATTGAACCATGCCCGCATTGGTGAACATCAGGGACGGGTCGTTGGCAGGGATGAGCGAGGAGCTTTCAACCACCGTATGATTGTTGTTTCTAAAAAAGTTTAAGAATTCTTGTCTAATCTCACGCGATGTCTTCATATCTTTATCGGTAAAGACCATACCGGGGGAGCCAGCTGCTTCCGATTATTCAGCGCATTCTGCACCACAGCCGGAGTCCGTCGTATCGTCTCTTACCGCCGTTATTCCTCCCACTCGAGGTCATCGATACCCACATTGTTACCAATGGCATCAGGTGTAAAACCTCGTGACTGTAAAAAACGAACCATCTGTGCGCGCGACGGCGGGCGGCGTGTACGGCCGTAATGTTTTTGCAGTGCAGCACGGGCGATCTGGCCTTCATCAAACATTTGCCAAATCTGTTGCTGTACCCCTTCAATCACTTCACGCGGAATACCCTTGCGCACCAGATAGGCGTTGACCTTATGCCGCCCCCAACAGCGTTTTTCCACCAGCGAAAGCGCCCACTGCAGAGCTGTCTGGGCATCATTGACATATCCCTGGAGATCAATAACGCGAAGCGTTTGCGCCGTGATCGCCGGGTCAAATCCTCTTTTGAGAAGCTTTACCTTCAGCTCTTCCTGACTGTGGGCACGCCGTGCCAGAAGACGATATGCTGCGGCGAGCGCCTGCCGGACAACTGCTTCACTTTCCATCCCGGAGCTTGACTTTGGGTACGCTGTCAACCGGTTTCTGGGCAATGCCGGCACGCGCCAGAATAGCTTCTTCTATGTCACGTGCTATCTCGGGGTGTTCTTTTAAAAACGCCTTGGCATTTTCCCGTCCCTGGCCGATCCGTTCATTTTTGTAGGAAAACCAGGCGCCACTCTTTTCAATAATATTTTCTGCGACACCCAGATCAATAATATCTCCCACCCGTGAAATTCCCTCGCCAAACACAATATCAAACTCTACCTCCCGGAAGGGTGGCGCAATTTTATTTTTTACGACTTTTACCTTGGTCCGATGTCCGGTCACGTTGTCGCCATCCTTGATCATGCCTATCTTTCTGATATCCAGCCGGATGGTGGAGTAAAACTTAAGGGCATTCCCGCCGGTCGTTGTTTCCGGGTTGCCAAACATCACGCCGATTTTCATTCGGATCTGATTAATGAAAATGACTGCCGTCATGGACTTGCTAATGGCAGCCGCCAGTTTCCGCAAGGCTTGCGACATCAACCGCGCCTGGAGCCCCATATGTGCATCGCCCATTTCTCCTTCTATTTCTGCCCGCGGCACCAGTGCCGCCACCGAATCAATTACCAGCACATCAATCGCGCCGCTGCGCACAAGCATCTCGCTAATCTCTAACGCCTGCTCGCCGTGATCCGGCTGTGAAACAAGCAGCTCATCGGTTTTGACGCCGAGTTTGCGCGCGTAGGAGATATCCAGCGCATGCTCGGCATCAATAAATGCCGCATTACCACCCATCTTTTGCGCTTCCGCAATAATATGGAGCGCCAGCGTGGTTTTACCCGATGACTCGGGACCAAAAATTTCAATAACTCTCCCGCGCGGAATACCCCCAAGCCCAAGGGCAATATCAAGCCCGATCGAACCGGTGGGAATTACCGGCAAGTCGGGAATCAGCGCCCCCTCATCGCCCAGGCGCATGATTGCGCCTTTTCCAAACTGTTTTTCAATCTGGCTTAAAGCCATATCAATTGCTTTTGCTTTGTTGTGATCCTTTCCAGGTGCTTCTTTCGTCATGAAACATGTCCTCCGCTATTGGCTGAGATCTGGGGTTGCACGCCGGCCACGCCTATCCGCCGTTCATTTCAAGGTGTATGGTTTTTAACGCAGAATAAACCGGCCCGTCAGGAAACAGGTCGCTTTGATATAACACCAGGGTATCTGCAGTGAAACATCCCAGATGGTGATTGTTATACCGTTCTATCAAGCGTTCAATATCACGAATTCCTCTGCGTTCTTTTACTCTGCCCAGGGTTAAATGGGGTTCATAGCGGCGCTTCTCCGGAGGAAAGCCGATGGCCGCAAGCGCATCTTCCAGGCGCTTTTGAAACAACACAAGAGTCTGCGCAGGGTCATTCAGGCCAATCCAGATGACTTTCGCGTTGCGGGGATTGGGGAACGCCCCGACCCCGGCGACATCCAGTGTAAAGGGTTTTACGCCAGTCGCGATGTCCGCAAAAATGCCGGCAATCAGTGCTACCTGAGATTCCGCAATTGCCCCCAGAAATTTCAGCGTCAGATGAATCGTGTTCGGCTTAACCCATCTGACGCAATCGGTCTGATTACGGAGTTCATCCTGAAGGTTTTGCAGGCTGTTCTTTAAATCTTCAGGTAAATTCAATGCAATAAACGAGCGGACTTTTGCCATCGGACACACTGGCTAATGCTTATTACCACACCTATCACAGACGCATTATATTGTCAACGCGAACCACCCGCCGATACTTTTAACAAGGGAGTTCTATTTCCGTGTGCATAGAGCACCGGGGGTTTTTTCTGGCCACCCAAGCAGCGGGCATCCGTGGCAGACCGGGCACTGGCAAATGCTGCGCTGCCGGCGCCAATTCAGCAATCTGGTGGCAATCCCCAACCCTTATGCTTTCGCGGCCTGTGCACAATACAGGAAGCGCTGGTCGGTTGGTACCCGTTTATCAGGATGTCGATGTGGCAGAGAAAAACTGGCAGCGGGAAACTCCCGGCGCCGTATCCCGTTCTGCCGGGAGTTGATGCATCACGTTGGGGAACATCCTCAAGCCATTATATTTAATGCCAGTTCTTTCATGCTTTCCGAGCTGACAATATAAATCGGCGCACATTACTCAAGGCCATCTGCGCAGCCATCTGTTTAATCTGTTCACGGTTTCCAGCGAGGCGATAACTGGTTACTTCAACAGTATGGGTTGAAGCAATGCCGATAAACACTGTTCCCACAGGCTTTTCAACCGTGCCCCCGGTCGGTCCGGCAATGCCGGTTACCGACAAACCAAACGTCGTTCCCGAACGTTCCTGCACCTGTTTTGCCATAAGGCGAGCCGTTTGTTCGCTTACCGCGCCATGTTCCTTGAGGATTGCCTGCGGTATGCCCAGTAATTCTGTCTTGGCGCGATTACTGTAAACCACTACGCACCGTTCGAAATAGTCAGAACTTCCGGAGACGTTCGTCAGGCGGTGACTGATCAGTCCTCCGGTGCATGACTCTGCAATCGCGAGAGTTTCCCCGTTTGCGCCCAGCAGCCTTCCGACAACTGCCTCCAACGGTTCATCATCAACCGAGTAAACAAATTCCCCGATTTTCTCCTGTATAATACTGATGGCGTTGTCAAGATTCTTTTGGACGGTTATTGGGTCGGTACCGGTACCGGTTAATCTCAGGCGAACTTCAGGATAAGCAGGCAGATAGCCGAGGGATATGGCCGGCTTCTCTGAAAGAGCCCCGTGTAAACGCTCTTGAATGGCAGATTCCCAAAGGCCAAAGACCCGCAGCGTCCGGTTGATGATGACCTGCGAGCTGCCAGTTCTATTGCGCAGATAAGGCAGAAGGAAAGATTCGGTCATCGTTTCAACTTCAGTGGGAACGCCCGGCAGGAATATGAACTCCTGCCCGCGGTTTTCAATCATAAAACCACTTGCAGTACCGACCGGATTGGAAATGAGTCGTACCCCTTCGGGCAACAGCGCCTGCTTCCTGCTGGAAACCGGCATCTTCATATTCATGCCTTGGAATATTTTCTCAATTGCAGCCAGAGCCTCCTTATGCAGCACCAGCCGTTTGCCAAATGTTTGCGCAGCAGCGGCAGCGGTACAGTCATCGTCAGTGGGACCAAGGCCACCGGTTACTATAATGAATCGGCTTTGAGGCAAAACCCCGTTCAAGGCCGATACTATGTCATCTATAGCATCTCCCACGGAACTCTTACGGGATATCCTGAGGCCAATAGTTATAAGGCTGCGTGCAATAAAGGCAGCATTGGTGTCAACAGTTTCACCCGACAGCAGTTCATTACCAATGGTTATAATTTCAACCGACATCATGACGGTATCCTTTTTTATAAAAGCAGCCGGATTATCTGCAATATAATATTTGCATAAACGCCGGCCAACACATCATCGAGCACAATACCATATCCGCCAGCAACATGCTGATCAATCCACCGAATGGGGTAGGGCTTGACAATATCCACAAGACGGAACAGCATGAACCCTGCTATGATATATCCCCACGATGGCGGAACCCCTGCCATCGTTACGAGATACCCAGCAATTTCATCTATGACAACTTGTGGCGGATCCTTTTTTTGAAATATCAGAGCTGCCTTGGCTGCCCACCAGATGGCAAAAAAAATAAAGGCGATAATGGTTGTACAATAGAGGGGAAATGAAAGACGGGCAAAGATTAAAAAAAGAATGACGCCCACCAGTGAACCCGCAGTACCAGGAACTCCAGGAAAAAAACCGCTATAGCCGCCGGTGGCAAGGAGCACAACCAGCCAGTTTTGTCGCACAGTCACGTCAATGCCTTTTCCACCCTAATGGCAGCCCCCGCCCTGATTCTGTGGAGTACCGATAGGTCCCCGACAACAGCGCCAAAAACATTGACCGCGCTTGCCGGTCGAATTTCGCTTCCCGTGCTTGCAGGCGTGGGGCCAAAGAAAATACAGAAGGCCGGCCCGCTGGGCCAGTAGCCCAAGTCGCCCTTCTCAACAACCTCACGCGCAGTATCATCAAGGTGTACATGCACCGGAATGATAAAATAAATCTCTGCGCCCCAGGTTTGGGCCGTGCCGGTAAAGGGCAATGCCTTCCAGATGGCATGGGCGGTAGGGCAGTCATACAGAATGCCGGCAATTTGCTGTTCTCCGGCTACAATGCTAATTTTACGTTCCATCCAAGCCCTCTTCCTTTAATGCTGCAGCCAGAAGCGGGATCATAATTTCATGATGGCCCGTAAGGAAAAAACCTTTGCCGCCCTTTGCTACCGGTCGGCTGACAACATTGGTCAGCGGCCGGTAATGACGCAGAAAGTCAAGGGTGACCGTGGTAAAATGAGTAATGGAATTGCCTAAATTTCTGGCCAGATTGACTGCTTTCAAAAATGCCTCGGGCAGAACGACTGCAGAGCCAATATTGAGATACACACCGCCTTCGAGTTGACCAACAATTGCCGTCAGCAGCCGGAAGTCTCGATGGCTTGCTTCGCCATGGGCTGCACCATTGCATGAAGGGTGCATGTGGATGATATCGGTTCCAATCGCCACATGGACAGTTACGGGAATGCCGCGCGCAGTTGCAGCGGCAAGCAGGCTTTCCTGAATATGCGGAAAGCCACTTTCCAGGAGTGCCCCACCCACAGATTCTCCCAAGCCTTTACCACACGCAACCCCATGCGCAACGGATGTATTGATAAAAATTGCGGGCTCCGCGGCCATGCCAAAATCACCGCTATCAAGCTCTGTTGCCACATCTTCAGAAGTCTGCCCCAGCATTGCCATTTCCACATCATGAATGACCCCGGCGCCATTTAATGCGAGCGCCGTCACAAATCCTCGATCCATGAGGTCTATTAAAATCAGAGAAAGCCCTACCTTGATGACATGGGCGCCAATACCCCATAAAATGACTTTGTTATTTTTGCGGGCGACACTGAGTCTCTGGACGACTTCCTTAAAATCCCGGGCGGCCAGGATATCCGGAAGACTCTGAACAAAATCCTTTACCGATAGCGTATTGCACACGGTGCCCATTTTGTCCCGAGCCATGAGACTTTTGCGTCCCTTGAGTGAACGAGTTCGTACGCCCTGTAAGTCGACCGGTTTAAAGAGTGTCATAAAGCACCAGGGTATTTTTACGCTTTTGCCAGGAAATGCTCTTCCACTAAAGTGCAGAGCGCATGCCCGGCACATAAGTGGACCTCCTGAATCTTTGCGGTATCCTGCAAAGGAACGGTCAGGCACAGGTCTGCAGTCTTTGCGATCGCACCGCCATCCCGACCTGAAAACGCTATGGTAAAAATACCCAGCTGTTGCGCCGTATTGCAGGCTTTTGCAAGGTTGGGTGAGGTTCCACTGGTGGTCAAGCACCACGCGATGTCTCCCTTACGTCCTATCGCCTCGATTTGTCGGGAGAAGACCTCCTCAAAGGCAAGGTCATTGCCAATGCTGGTTAACACCGAGCAATCGGTATTGATAGCAATGGCCGGCAGGGGCCTGCGGTATGCAGCCAGCTTGTTGACCAGTTCTGCAGCAAAATGCTGTGCATGTGCCGCACTTCCCCCGTTGCCAAAAATCAGCAGCTTGCCGCCACGCTCAAAACAGGAAATGAGTTCATGTGCCATTTGGGAAATTACATCGCCATGCTCTCTGCCACAGGCAAGAATTGCCTGAGCCGCTTCGTTAAACAGCCTCTGAATCTTTTCCTTCACCGTGAATAACTCCACCCGTTTATGAATGGAAAGTATCTTATAAGTCGCCCCAAACAGTGTCAAGAATAATTATCCACATGGACGTTACCAAGAAATGCCGCGCCAAATCGGTAATTGACACTGGAGCAGGGTACGAACGTAGAAATTTCGGATATGGAGCTCCGGGGAGTTTTCTGCGCTATAATATAATGAGATTTGTTGGCTTTGTGCACGACCCCCGCACCGTTCGGATTATGCCCCGGGCAGGCAAATGACAGTCTCTTTGATACCGGTACTGTTTTGGGGTCGGTTCGGGCGAAATATAACAGCGGTCGCCGTGTAAACGGCACTGTATGCTGGCGTTATGGCAGAGAAAAACTCAAGACGGTTCTTCATTCCGATACGAAAAAGAGTTTGGAGGGAATCACCGACTGGTGCGTCCAGGAACCAGGCTCGCCACAATTCATCAAAGCAACGGTGTTGCAGACTTCCTTTTATCTGATGTAATGAGACGATCAGTAATAGCGGAACCTATCAGAATATGCTGGATGGCGAAGATTAGACAAGGAGCAAAAACCCGGCAGGGAAAAAAACGGGTCGCTTTGCTGGCGATTCATTGCACTACAGCGTAATTTGCCCCGCAGGGCAACAGGCCAATGTTTTAGGTCAATCAGTATCCTGGACCGAGCCCTCTTCTTCGTTAAGTCTTTTTCTGCTTCTCTCGTCAAGTCGCACCTTGCCGGCTGCAATTTCCCGTAACGCGATAACCACTAATTTGTTATCGGGAGCGTGAACCAGCGGTTTTGATCCTTTGATAAGCTGTTTGAGCCGTTGATTCGCCATATGAACTATTACAAACCGGTTGCTAACCCGCTTGAGGCAATCTTCAATCGTTATTCGTGCCATAATCCGTTGTATAACCTCCAGGATAAACGTTTACCGCAAAAACTATAAAAAGTCTTTTTGGTGCCTGTACCCTTTGCATAAGAATGGTATACCAGCTGCGATTTTTATTTGCAGGACTGTATAGCAATAATAGCAAATTTTCGCAAGGTAAATATTCACATGCTCGTTCCCAAAAAAAGAGCGTTAAGAACCAGACAGGCGGTTTACGCACACAGCAAGCACAGGATTGAACCTGGGCACAAATGGAAATGAGCGAAGCGGGGGTTATTCCGCCAAAAGAGGCTCCCGCTATTTTTCACCTGCGCGTAGCGTGTGCCTCTATGAAAGCGGTCATTTTGACATACCTTGCGCAATTTACAGGTATATTTGGTTTGGTATTGGTTAATTTAAACAAGCAGCCGCATCGTTTCCTGAAATACGGCAAGCGGCTGGGCACCAACGATCACCTCCTGGTCATTGATCACAAACGTTGGCACTCCAGCAACATGATACCTGCGCCCTTCTTCCTGTGCTGTCTTGAGTCGCTGCGCATAACGCCCCTGACGCAGAGCATCATGCAGTTCCTTAATATCAAGCCCAACCGCACCGGCCAGTTCCCGTATGACTTCATATCTGCCGATATCTTGAGCTTCAGTGAAATAAGCGTGAAAAACTTTTTCAGAGAAAATATCGTATTTTCCCTGGTCACGGGCATATTCACTTGCTTCCAGTGCCGTGCGGGAATTGGAAAGCACAGTCACCGTGCCAAAGGCAATATTATAGGGCGCTCCCAGACGGCGAAGGTTTTCATAGGTGTGTTCCCAGTCGACTTCGGGAAGCCGCACCACAAGAGGAATACCTTCTGATGGCGTTTCCGGGTGAATTTCGAAACTGATCCATTCCGCTGCAATAGGGAACTCCCTTTTCAGCATATCGACAATACCCTTGCCGATATAGCAAAATGGTCAGATGTAGTCAGAAAAAATTTTAACGGCTATCACGGTCCCTGCTTTTCATTGTTCAGCTTTTTTCTGTACCTGTTAAAAAGTTCTTCCAGTTACTTTTCGCAATTATGGTCGGGGTTTTCATGGTTGGTCACCAATAGGTGCCATATTTCTTCCGGAGGAATGTCTCTGCATTGGTCTATCAATTCCTCAATGCGCTTTTCGATTTTGCGTCGCAGCCAACCAGCCTGTTTTATGTTGTTTTCTTTCATGCAGAAGTTTCGCAATACATAAATGGCGGCAGCAAGGTGGTAAAACAAAAAAGGCTGAAGTTGAAACAAAACCCCCCAAACCCCTGCAGGAACCGGGGATTTGGGAGGCCAAGAGTATTATATTTATTTCAGCTCATCTGCCACATATGCAGAACAAACCCACTGTTCCGTAGATATCAGAAACCGTTCGCAGAAAATTTAAAAAAGATTGAGGGGCAGCCATACAATAATGAGTGGCGCATCGAACCATCAAATTTCTTTGGTTATTTTAAGAAACTCTTCAATTGGTATTGCCTGCAGAGATTCAGCAGAAATTCTTCCCGACGAGCATATTTTGAGAATAGTAGCGGTAAATGCACTTTTATCCGGCATTTCCATAATTGTCATCACATCATACTCGCCAATTAAGCCATAAATACAAAGCAATTTTCCGCCGTGGGATTCGATAATCTTTTTGACCGCTTCAAACCGTGAAGCCGTGTTGCGAATATCCATCAGACCATCTCTGGTATATTTCCAGAGGGTAATGTAAACGGGCATAACAACTCCCCTCCTTTCCCTTAGAAACTCTGGCCGCCCCCAATCTTGCGGCACATCTGCTTATAACGTAGCATATCCCCACGCACAAATTCAAGGAAAGATTCATTGCAGGATCCCCCAAATTTTTCATCGTTTGCCATTGAGAGCGCATGCCGCTGGCCTGGTTTTTACCACTAATTTTTTGGGGAACGTCCTGAAGATTTATTAAAGTGGATTTTAATATCCGTGGTTTTGTGGTAATGGTTATCAACCACGACAAACGACGGTTCATTGGCAACAATAAACTTATCGATCCAGGAGTTATAGGATGAATCAAAAATATGCCCTTATGGATCAGCTCTGTATCAATACCATTCGCACCCTTGCCATGGATGCTGTGCAAAAAGCCAATTCAGGGCATCCTGGCACGGCGATGGCGCTGGCACCGCTCTCTTATGTATTGTGGATGAAATTTCTCCGTTTTAATCCAAACAATCCATCCTGGTTTAACCGCGACCGCTTTGTACTTTCGTGCGGTCATGCGTCAATACTTCACTATATTATGCTCTTTTTAACAGGTTATGACCTGGGTAAAGATGACATAAAAAATTTTCGCCAATGGGGCAGTAAAACACCCGGCCATCCGGAGTACGGGGTGACTCCGGGGATAGAAACTACAACCGGGCCGTTAGGTCAGGGATTCATGAATGCAGTGGGTATGGCAATGGCAGAAGCCCACCTTGCAGCGATCTTTAACCGCCCTGGCTATGACATTGTTGACCACTACACCTATGGGTTGTGCAGTGATGGAGATTTAATGGAAGGTGCCTCCCACGAAGCTGCCTCAATTGCCGGTCATTTTGGATTAGGAAAACTTATTTTTATATATGATGACAACCGCATTACCATAGAAGGCGACACAGCGCTTACTTATTCTGATGATGTAGGCAAACGGTTTGAGAGTTATCACTGGCATGTGCAGAATATCGGTGATCGCGCAAATGATCTGGAGTCGCTTTCTGCCGCGTTGGCTGAGGCCCGAAATGAACGGAGACGTCCCTCGCTGATAATTATTCGCTCACACATCGGCTACGGGTCCCCAAACTTCCAGGACACCAAGGAGGCCCACGGCCAGCCATTGGGTGAAGAAGAGGTAAAACTCACCAAAAAGCATTATGGCTGGCCTGAAGATGCTTATTTCCTTGTACCGGAAGGTGTTCTCCAGCACATGAGCAAGCCAGGAAAGCGGGGAGTCCAGCGTGAAGCCGCGTGGAACGACATGTTGACTCGATACGGCCAGGCATTTCCAGACCTTGCTGCACAGTTTGCAGACGCACGGCGCTGCAGCCTGCCGGAGGGATGGGATAGGGACATGCCGCTATTTAGGTCTGACGGCAAAGCTATTGCCACCCGCAGTGCCTCCGGAAAAGTTCTCAACGCTATCGCTCCAAAGGTTCCATGGCTCATCGGGGGGAGTGCAGACCTTGGCCCCTCAACGAATACGCTTATTGCGAACCATGGATATCTTGCCAAAGATAATTATGCTAACCGGAACATTGCTTGGGGCATTCGGGAGCACGCCATGTGCAGTTGCTCCTCCGGCATGGCGCTGCATGGCGGCGTCCGTCCCTACGCAGCCACGTTTTTTGTTTTTACGGATTATGCCCGGCCAGCAATCAGGCTTGCTGCTATGATGCACCTGCCGGTTATTTATATAATGACCCATGACTCCATCGGGCTGGGCGAAGATGGCCCCACCCATCAGCCGGTTGAACAGCTCGCCTCTTTTCGCGCCATGCCCGGCATCTGTGTTATTCGACCGGCTGATGCCAATGAAGTTGTCTTTGCTTGGCGCGCAGCCATACAGCGCACCAGTGGCCCGACCATGATCGTTCTGAGCAGGCAGAATCTCCCCATACTTGACCGATCAAAACTATCCGGGGCCGAGGGGGTGTTAAAAGGCGCATACATTTTATCGAAGGAGAGAGCAGAGCCACCGGATATTATCCTTATTGCTTCAGGATCGGAAGTGCATCTTGTGCTGCAGGCACAGGAGCAGCTTCTGCTCGACAAAATAAACGCCCGGGTGGTCAGCATGGCAAGCTGGGAGCTCTTTAACGAACAGTCGCAGAGCTACCGCGATGCAGTGTTTCCCCCAGGAGTAAGGGCACGGCTTGCGGTTGAAGCAGGGTCGCCACTTGGCTGGCGTGACTGGGTTGGTGACACAGGAGACATAATCGGCATAACCCGATTTGGCGCAAGTGCCCCTGCAAAGGACCTGTTTAAAAACTATGGTTTCACAGTTGAGAATATTGTTGACCGGGCAAAGAAGCTCATTACCAAATAACCGGTATGAGTGGCTGGGGGTATTAAATGATGCGCTCTCTACTCTGAAGGGGGTTCTAAAACTCGTTTTCAACACTTCAAAGGATGTAACACAACGATTTTACAGGCAGTTGGGGGGAAAGGGCGGGGCTTCCTCGGCACAATACCGGTTAATACCATTGAGGGTGTGGAGGATACAACCTCCCCCTGCGCGATAGCCATCAACCAATAAATTATTGAACAACGTTCTCATCTGATAGGTAACCTTCAATTTATGATCCGTTATTGCTATAACGGTTCGAGAATCCTTCGCGGGCGATAAAACAAAATGCCTGGCAGTTTTAACCTACTAAAATTACTTTTTATTTCCTAATAATCTTTTAACCATTTGAAATTACAGGACATTTTTTTATTTGACATACATTTTAAACTTTTTTATACTCCACCAAGACCGAAGCCGGGGGGCAGCAGTCTACCTTTTGTTCGTTTTCAATATCAGTACCATCTCATTTTGGCCAAACGTCTGTATTTAGTGGCGCCTCTGCTACTGAGACCCAAGTTGAGCTAACGAAGCAATAAAGAGTTGCAACGGCCGGACGCAATGGTTGCTACATCTCTCAACCATTGAGCTTCTGCAAATTATGCAGATTTTGGATATATTCTTGCATTAAGGAAGCTTCAGGCTGTTTAACTGACCATGGAGAAGTCTATGTTTCCAGCAGAAAAAAGAAAAAACGAGATGTTGGTTGGGCGCTCAATACATCGCACGTTGCGTATCATTCTTGTGGTAATCATAACTTTTGGCACTCACAGTGTCTTTGGAAAAACAAAGACCGCTTCGTCCGAAAAAAAATCGAACGGCTCTCTTGCCATCCCGCAACAGCGATTGCTCCAAAAAGAAATGAAAAAATACTTGGGGACCCCCTATGAGCTTGGGGGCACCGGCTTGGATGGCATAGACTGTTCGGGCTTTGCGCGGCGAATTTATAAAGATATGTATGGCGTCAATTTGCCCCATAATGCTGCGTCACAGTCAAAATGTCCGCCCTCTGTCCTGAAAAAAGTTCCGCTGGAAAACCTAAAGTCAGGAGACCTTATTTTCTTCTCATCTTCGCCGCGCAACAAAAAAAGGATAACCCACGTGGGCCTCTATCTTGAAGACGGCGAATTTATCCATGCCTCACGAGGTAAAAAAAGCGTTGTCATATCAAGCCTCAATGACGGCCACTGGCGCTCCAAGATTGTTTCAACCAAAAGGCTGTCATGTCTTGATCCGTGGGATGAATGGCAGGCGGAACGTTCAAGCAACATTTCACTTGCGGCTAATAAAAAAACCAGCCTCAGACTTTCGTATAAAAAAACTGCGAAGTCCGCCCCGGCTGCTGGCCCCAGCAAGTATGCCGCCCTTTATTTCCGCGACCAGTTTCATGATCTTGACCTTCAATACACCAGAACATTATGGGAAAACGCCTGGAATATCACGATGAGTATGTTTCAGCAGCAGGCGCTCATAAGTGATGGCAGGATGTTCTCAAATCCCTATCCGGTACCAACCGGGCAACTGGTATATGATGGGCACATTACCTCCGCTTACAACCGAGGCTTAAGAATGAGCAGTGACATTAAACCCACAAATTGGCTCAACATAATGCCTTCAATCACGTATTTTAATCGTTGGCCGGAGACACAAAACAGGGAATTACCCTATCGCGCCATGGGTGTTGATATAGACCTGATTCCGCAAGACAGTACCTGGTCATTATCGACAGGAATCCAATATGCGGATCTCAACCCCCGCATCCCTGTTACAAATTATAATAAATATGACATTAATGAGCTTGACATGTCTTTGCGGTATCGCCAGCAGGTAAATGATCGCCTGAATATAACGGTCATTGGGCAGCGTATTCAACAGTCAAGCGCTGGGATTGAACAGTATCTTGATAACGAACGGACTGATCAAAGCATCTCTTTCCGTCTGAATTTTCTCTATTAAACAACCTCATTGTCTGATTAACCTTAGTAAAAAGCAAGACAACAGGGATTGACAACAGGCGTGCCAATCCCTGTTGTCTTAATGGGGTTCTTCCACATCAGATGTTCCCATGGCATTCCCTCAAAATCAAACCTTCCTCATGGAGACCAAAAGCGTTTTTTTTGACTTGGTCCAACAGGTGACATACTATTTATTGTTTGTTTGAGATTACAAAAATTCCTTGTGAAAAATAAATAATTGCAATATGAAAGATTGTTAACCTGGTTTATTCTCGGCACCGGTCTGTGTTTACTGTGGGATTTCATGGTGGGGAGCACTCTTAGTCAGTTGAGGTTTTCAAACCGAAGCAGGTGCAATGATTCAGACTTCTTGGTGAACATTATAAAACCAATAATCTCCCCGTGAGTTAATCATGCAGGTACTGCCAAAAACGATACGCAAACGCGACGAGACGCTGGTGAGCTTTGATGACCAGAAAATATGGCGCGCTATCTATAGAGCTGCTCTTGAAGTTCTCACAGATGACGTAAAAGCAAAAACAGTAGCAGACGGTGCGCTCAGGAAGGTGTTGGAGAAAATATCAGTTCGGTATGCCAACCTTGTTCCTTCCGTAGAAAACATCCAAGATGCTGTTGAAGAAACGCTCATGGAGGAAGGCAATAGCGCGATTGCCAGAAGTTACATTCTCTATCGAGAAGAACATAAATACCTCCGACAGGCGAAAAAAATCTATGGCATTACCGATGACCTTAAGCTCCCCCTACATTCACTTTTTGTTCTTAAAAACCGTTATTTGCTAAAAGATGATGATCAGCAGGTTATTGAAACACCCCGCGGACTCTTTCATCGGGTCGCAAAGGCTGTAAGCCAAGGCGAACTAAACTACAAATCGCCGTATCACCGGGATGAAGTTGAAGCAACCTTTCTGCAGATGATGACCAGCCTTAAGTTTATGCCCAATTCCCCTACCCTCATGAATGCGGGAACAGAGCTCGGGCAACTCTCGGCCTGTTTCGTGCTCCCGGTAGAAGATTCTATTGAAGGTATTTTTGAAACTCTGAAAAACATGGCCCGTATTCATCAGACAGGCGGCGGAACCGGGTTTGACTTTTCGCGTCTCAGACCGCGCGGCGATATTGTTCGCACCACCAAGGGGGAAGCATCAGGGCCGGTTTCATTCATGAGTATTTTTAACCAGGCTACAGGAATAATTGTCCAGGGAGGACGGCGGCGCGGCGCCAATATGGGTATCCTGCGCTGTGACCACCCTGATATTGTTGATTTTATACACGCCAAGCAGCACGAGGGAGCATACTCAAATTTTAACCTTTCGGTTGCCGTTACTGATGCATTTATGGATGCCGTTCGCAACAACGGCACGTATGACCTCATTAATCCCCGCAACGGAAAAAAAGTCAAATCCATCCGCGCGAAGTCCACATTTGATCTTATCGTGCACGCTGCCTGGCGTTCCGGAGACCCCGGACTCGTATTTTTGGATGAAATCAACCGTCATAATCCCACGCCAGTGACCGGCAGAATAGAAGCTACTAACCCGTGTGGTGAAATCCCGCTGCTCCCCTATGAAAGCTGTAACCTTGCATCAGTCAATCTGGCAAAATTTGTGAATGGAAGAGCGATTGACTGGGATGGACTGAAAGAATGCATCTCTTGGGGAGTTCGTTTTCTGGACGATGTCATAGAAGTCAACAAATATCCGCTGCCACAAATCCAAGAAATTACCTTTGCAAATCGCAAGATAGGGCTTGGAATTATGGGTTTTGCCGATATGCTCATAAAACTGGGGATCCCGTACACCGATCCACTAGCGATAACCACGGCCAGGATGCTGATGCAGTTTTTCCAACAAGAGACACGAGCGGCTTCAATGCGCCTTGCCGAGGAACGGGGAACCTTCCCTGCTTATGAGAAATCCATATATCCGGCGATGAATCTGAAGCTGCGCAACGCAACGGTCAACACTGTGGCACCGACCGGAACGATCAGTATTATCTGTGGCTGTTCAAGCGGCATAGAACCCTTATTTGCTTTAAGCTATGTGCGGAACGTCCTGGCGGGAGCAAAACTGTTCGAAGTGCATCAGCTCTTCGCACAGGAACTTCGCCAAAGGGGTCTGTACCATAAAGATCTTATGGCTGAAATTGGAAAGGCAGGTTCAATACAACAGCTCCATGAAATACCGGAAGACTTGAGAAAATTATTTGTTATTTCTTTTGACGTCCCGCCTGACCAACATCTTGACATCCAGGCGGCATTTCAGCAATTTACCGATAATTCGGTTTCTAAAACTATAAACCTTCCCCCAGATGCAAGCATTGAGGATGTGGCACATATTTATCTGCGCGCCCATGAATTGAAATGCAAAGGTATAACAATTTACCGGTATGGCACGAAAGAAAACCAAGTGCTCACGTTTGGCGCGGAGGACTGGGAAGAAGAAGCGGAAGAGCTTATTACGGCAGATGCAGAATATTCCGGAGGTTGTTTTTCCGGGACCTGTGTGTTTTAGAGATGGATCAACAAATTTCTCCCCGTTAAACCGCTGACAGGAGTATAAACCATGCCAAGCACCCAGGAGCAAGTAGGGGCAATTATTCGGATTCTGCGAAAACACTATCCCGTTGCTCGCACGGCACTTCATTTTGAAACACCTCTGCAGATTCTGATTGCGACCATTCTGTCAGCCCAGTGCACTGACGAACGGGTCAATAAAATAACCCCGGCTCTCTTTAAGAAATATTCTTCCGCAAAGCATTTTGCATGCGCCCGGCAGGAAACCTTGGAAAAAGAAATTCGTTCCACGGGCTTTTTTAGAAACAAAGCCAAAAATATCATTGCCGCGGCAAAAAAGATATGCGATGACTTCGGCGGGCACGTGCCAGATTCGATGGAACAACTTTTAACACTGCCCGGCGTTGCGCGTAAAACAGCTAATATTGTTTTGTCCAGCGCCTTCCAAAAGGCGGAAGGCATTGCTGTTGATACGCATGTCAAGCGGCTGTCTGAACGTCTGGGGTTCAGCACGCAGCAAGACCCGGAAAAAATTGAAAAAGATCTCATGGCGTTGGTGCCCAAAAAGGATTGGCTGGATTTTAATTATCTTCTGGTCAATCATGGCCGGGCGATTTGTCTGTCACGAAAGCCGAAATGCCTTGATTGCCCGATACAACACCTTTGCCCGTCGGCGAAAAAATTTTCAAACGGCTGCAAGGCTTGAGACACCATCGCTAAACAAAAGTGGCTATTGTATGCTGTGGGATATTTTCACCGTTCAACTAATAATGGAGAATATATGCTACTAACCGCTTCTCTGATAAAAGACGCCTGTGCTGATTTACAGTCCCAATATGTTGACTATCTTATCCATCATTTTGCAGATTGGCGGGTTTGGGCGACGGCTTCCGGTAAAGTTGCCAACCGGGAACCGGTTCGGGAGGAAGAAATTCCCGCGGCGTTTAGGACGGAATTCAAAATAACAAAGGTAATCGTGGAGATGGAAGAACTCGGGAAATTTGACTGGCAAAACCCCACATTGCTCAAACTGTTTGGTGAGCTTGCACAAGGCGAATTTTATACCTTTTTTGGCGATATGATAACCAAACTTGCGCTGCGCCTGGCACAGTCCACCGGGGTTAAAACCCTCTTTGAGATCGGAGCAGGCAAAGCAAATCTGACCAAAATTATGCTTGACCAGATGCGGAAGATGCAGGTTTCTCTGCCCCTCATAACCACCGACGCCCAGCCGATTATTTTAGATACCATTCAAAAATTGAAATCAGAATACCCTGAGGCAGAAATTTATCCCCGTCTTTGGAATATTACCGGAGAACCTTGCGATGAGCTACTGGCCACTCTGCGGCATCCGGTTCTTTTGTATGAACGCTATACGCTTAACTACGCAAATGTCAGTGCGATTAAACATATTTCACAGGTTGCAGACATTCTGGTACTGGGCGACTGGTTTAATTATACCGGAGAACTGTTTGCCTATGATGAAGTATTTAAAAAGATTGGTGCTGTGCCCCTGTTCTTTAAAGACATAAAACCCCATCTTGATGAATATTTCCCCCATCAGTATATTTTTGATCAGCAGGCGCTTGATTCAATCAAACTTCCCAATATAACCCTTCTGATAGCCTGGAAATAATGGTTTGCCGGTATGCGCCAAGCAAGCCCCGTCCCGAAAGCATGCGGAAGAGGCAGGGGCGAATCGGCGCGGAATAACCTATCAATGGTCGTGCCAAAATGCCCCGCACTTAACCCGTGGACAGCAATTTAATCTGGGAACTCGCGATCTAGTAGGGCAGGAGTGAATTGCCATCGTCCCCGGAGCGTCTTGTGGCGCAAAGCTTCTCTGAGCATCTGCAGAAACTCTGCACGAGGAATCTCTCGTGCTCCGAAACTAACCAAGTGTTGCGTGGTCAGTTGGCAATCTATGAACGAAAATTTTTTTGATTGTAAAAACCAGACCAGATATACAAATGCTATCTTGGAGGCATTGCTTCGGAGGGAAAACATTGATTCGCCGAAAAAGGCTCTTCCGAGGGATACGCCATAGAGACCGCCAATCAGTTCGCCATGGCACCAGCATTCAACCGAATGTGCAAAACCTTCTTGGTGTAATCGGCAATAGGCTTCAACCATACCATCAGTAATCCATGTATCGTTTTGATGCGGCCGTTTCATGCTGGCGCAACTTTTTATCACATCGGCAAACGCCTGATCCATGGTAATTTGAAACGGTTTTTTTCGGATGAGCCGCATAAGTCGCCGGGAAATTCTGAGTTCCTGAGGAATAAGAATAAGCCGCGGGTCTGGTGACCACCATAAAATCGGGGTTTCCCTACTGAACCAGGGGAAAATTCCCATACGATATGCAAGAAGCAGCCGCTGAACACTCAAGTCTCCTCCCACAGCAAGCAAACCATCCGCATCTGCATAGTCCGGCGGGGGGAATATGAGTTCTTCTGTAAGCTGAAAGACAGTCATGATGTAACTAGTTTATTTTTAATCAATTTCGCCATACCGAGGCAATAATCCAGAATTTCAGGCCGTTTCCGACCATTTGTTATTGTTTATATTGAGAGCGCCCCGGTTATAATTTCCCCTTTTCACGGTTTTTCTATACTCCTGCGACCAACCATTATCTATAAAAATAATAACGGCACAAAAAATACCGACCATGAAACAGTCAATCGGCAATTACACACCCGTTTCTTTTTTGTGATGCTTACCACTGCTGGGGAAAGGGGTCAGTTGAAAACGCCGCCGGACTGCTTCGCCGAATGTAGCCTCAAAAAACCGCGGTTGCCATCGTGCCGAATGAAGCTTTCGTGGCCACCGAATTTTTACTTAACAACAGACCAAGAAAATGTTTAAATTACCTACGCCACTTTATGCCATCGCTATTGAACGGTGTTGCAGGGAATCATTGAACGGAGAGGCTATTTCAATTTTTTGTAAAAAAATTTTTCTTTATAAACAAGAGAGTTCAATTAAATGATTCTGCCATTTATTTTTTGGGGAACGTTTTTCTTTGGAATATTTTTATTGTTGTTGCTTATATTTCGTTTATTTCAAATCAACGACATGAGTATTCCCTTTGCTTTATCACATGTGACAATTTTATTAATTATTTCTACCGTAATAATCATTAATCGCAAAGAGCCTCAGATTGAATTTTTTTGGTTTATTTTTTTCGTTATAGATTTCCCGGTAAGCCTTTTATATGGATTTTTCAAGCCAATTTTTCTATACATTTTTCAAGAGACCGATAACAATTTATCAATCTTGTCGCCCTTAATTTTTTTTGCCTTATTTGGAACATTTCAATATTATGTAGTTGGCAAGCTGTTTGGGCAAATTTTGCAAAAAAGAAGAAACAAGAAAAGAGAAGCGACCCTCAATTAGAGACACTTTTGGGTTTCACTAAAGCGAGAGAAAAGGGATTTTCACAAACCTCATGAACAAGTTTTTTTGAGAGTAGTCATTGACGGCTTTTATTTTCCTCCCGGAAGGCGCATTTTCGTTCTTGGATCTTAATGAAACCGCGTTATTAAAAACCTGCCGCTTCGAAGCCTATATGGCATCAGGCCCTGGCGGACAGAAACGCAACCGTACCTACAGCGCTGTGCGCCTTACTCACCTGCCCACAGGTCTCTCTGTAATCGGAGAAGACAGCCGTTCCCAGAACGTAAATAAACGTAATGCGTTGAAACGGCTACGCCTGACTATCGCTCTGCATGTGCGACAACATTCCGCTTCCGGCAGTTTTGGTATGCCGGAACAGGTCAGGGAATATATAAAACCTAGTGCACCGCTTCAGATTAATATGAAAAATCCTCTGTATCCCTTGGTGTGTGCCGCAATGCTTGATGCGCTGTACTGCGCCAAAGGAAAAATAGGCGACGCGGCCGCACTTGTTTCGATTTCAACCGGCCGCTTTAATACATTTCTCAGTAAAAACAGGGACTTGTTTCGTGCTGCAAATGCGCTGCGTGCCTTGTTTCATTTGAAACCCTTAAAAATCGCGTAGCCGGCCATTTTTCTTTTGAGGAAAAAGTTTGCTGTCCAATTTGTGCAGAATGGTGTATTATTAATACTAAAATTCATTAGATTTTTCAAAAACTGCTGCATATGATCAAAACCGGTCTGTATATTTATTGCATACTGATTATTTCTGTTCCCTGGTTCGCACAAGCGGAAACACGCTATATAACTGAAAATCAGGAAGTCCCGATTCGCCGCGGCAAGGGCAATGAATTTAAAATTCTTGCTTTTGGAAAGACTTATTCGCCGGTAGAATTAATAAAAGACGAAGGAGATTATTCCTATATACGGACGGAAGGCGGGGTAGAAGGATGGGTGTTATCCCGGTATCTTACCGGGGAGCTTCCCAAGCCCTTGCTTATTGAAAAATTACGCGCTGAACTTGAGGCGCTCAAAAACTCCCAAGCGAAATTGAACCTGGATTTCCAGCAACTGCAAGAACAGAAAAAATTACTGGAACGGGCGTCGGCAGCGCTTGAACAAAAGGCCAGGGAATCGGAACAACGCTACCAAGAACTCGCTGCCGCATCGGCCAATGTGCTGCAGCTCAAGCAGGCACATGATGCATTAAAACAGGAAAATGAGCGGTATGAACAGTCACTCGCAGCGCTCAAAAAAAGGAACGAAGAACTGCACGACAATACTGCCCTGATGTGGTACAGCGCCGGGGCTCTAACGCTTCTCCTTGGGATGGCACTTGGTATGTTCATGCAGAGCCTGAAACAAAAAAAGAAAAAATCCTTAAGCTTTTAAAACCCACTGTTATTTCGTTTAGGTCTTTGATTGAATCAAACTCAATTTATTGCTGCGCTTTCTCAGTTCAATAACCACATTGACAGCCCATAAAAAGTTCTTGACAATGCCCGTAGTTTTCTTTTATTCATAACAATTGCAATTTCCCTCGTGTGCGCAGGTAAGGAGATGGCTGAACAGTGAAGAGGGAAAGCCTGGAAAAATCCTTCCGCAGTTTTGCCCTCTTTGGAAGCTTTGGTTTTATGATGGCTGCTTCCATTCTGGTCGGATATTTCATAGGAAGCTATCTTGACAACAAATTAGGAACCGCACCGTGGTGTTTACTGGTATGCTTGCTGCTCAGCGTGATAGGAGCCTTCATAGAATTTTTCAAAACAGTAAGCCGCTATAACAAAAGGGCAGATAATGCTGGCTGATACAAAGAGGGACTCCCCGAAGAATATTTTTTTTTGTCTGTAACAATTGCTGTACTGCTCATCGCCGGATCCCTTTTATTTGAAAATCGGCCAGTCACCACCGGCTTGCTCATCGGCTCGGTAGTGAGCATCACCTCGTTTACCAGTATCTGGTGGACAATTAGCCTGGTCTTCCAGAAAAAAGAAAACCAAAATCCGCTACTGACCGTTCTTGCAATATTAGTATACGTTGTCAAATTACCCATCATCGGCATAGCGCTGTATATCGCCTTTCAACACTTTACAATAAACCTGTTTGCGCTGGTTGCCGGCCTTACCGTCATGCTCATGGCAGTCGTTCTCATAGGCATCAGCAACCTGATTTTTAAAAGAAGAGCAAAGGCAACAAGATGACCGAAACCGCCCCGACACACGCGACCGTCGGCCACGCCGCAGCCGCAGCAGAATCAACGCCCACCGAGTTTCCATCTTTTTTTGATGTATTTGGCGTGGACATGCATGGCGAGTTCCTCGGCATCACGATGCACGACTGGGTGCCTATTGTCATGTCTTGGCTGGTGGCTCTGGTATTGGTGTTAATAACTTTTCTGGCGACCCGAAACATGCAGAAGGTGCCGCGCGGACTTCAGGCGTTTATGGAAATCGTGATCGAGGGCCTGAATAACTTTTTTACCGGCATTATCGGCCCTGCCGCAAGTCGTTATCTGCCTCTGCTGGGTTCGTTGTTCCTATATATTATATTGATGAATTTATGGGGGCTTATCCCCTTAATGCACTCGCCAACCAATAAATTGAACACCACCCTGGCGCTGGCGATCGTGGTATTTTTTACGACACAGTATGAGGGTATTCGGGTAAAGGGTGCATGGAAGTATTTTAAACACTTTATGGAGCCGCTGGGTCTTTGCTTCCTTATGTTGCCCATACATCTTATCGGTGAGCTGGCACGGCCGGTGTCCCTTTCGCTGCGTTTGTTTGGCAATCTTACCGGGGAAGACATTGCGATCGTCAGCCTCGCCGTGCTCAGTCCTCTGCTCCTCGGCGTTATCCCGATTCCCTTTCAGGTGGTTATGATGCTTTTGGCATTGCTGTTCAGTACGGTGCAGGCTGTCGTGTTTACTTTGCTGTCATCTATTTATATTGCCTCAGCTATTGGTGCTTTGGAAGGAGAATCAGCCGAGCACCATTAATGACGAAAGCCGCGTGGTGCGCCGCGGTTGGATAGCGTAAACGCATGCGCCTGCGATGGTCATTGTTTCAACTAACTCATTAACAGAAGGAGGACAGTGTAATGTGGTATTTAGGACTTATTGGATTGTCGATCGGGTTAGCAATTGGTCTGGCAGCACTTGGTGGCGGCGCCGGATTGGGCAAGGCAACATCCTCCGCCTTGGAAGGAACTGCCCGCCAGCCGGAGTCATCAGGAGAATTACGCACCACTCTTATTATTGGTGCGGCCCTAATCGAGGCGCTCACCATCTACAGCCTGGTGATCGGCATTCTGCTGCTCGGCAAATTGCCCAATGCAGCAGAAATTGTTGATGTGCTCAAAAAAATCGGCGGTTGATTTCCTTTTCTCTTCAATAGTTTTTATATGGATGCCATAGCAGCTCTTGGACTTAAATTTAAACCGCTTATTATCCAGATTGCGGGTTTTCTCATTTTGTTCTGGATCCTGAAAAAATATCTGTTTGGCCGGATCATTGGCATGATTCAGGAACGCAGCGAGGAAATCAGGCGCGCCTATGAGCAAAATGAAAAGACCGCCGAAGAAGCGCGGCAGCTGAAAGAGCAGTATGCAAAGCAACTGGCAGAAGTGAAGGAAAAGGCTGACGCCATCATTCAGGATGCCACCAGAAAGGCAGCCGAAGCGGGACAGGAACTCCTTGAAAAAACCCGTCGCGAAGCCGAGCAACTGCGTGAAAAGCGGCTTGCCGAGCTTGAGCAGGAAAAGAAAAAGGCCATTGCGGAGCTTCGGACAGAGGTGATAAAGCTCTCAATGCTGCTCACTACACGCCTGATTGAAAAGACCATTGATCGTGCTACGGCTGATAAGATTGTGGAGGATGTGATGCGCGACATTGGGAGGGTTCCTTCTTGATCCCGACGCGGATTATCAATCGCTATATCAACGCGCTTTTGGCGATCGCCGCGGCACAGAATATGACGGCAGACGTGGAACGGGAGTTGCACCTGGTTCATCACCTCCTGGAGGAAAATCCCGACCTGCTGAACATGCTGCTTCACCCGAAGATTTCCCGCCTGCGCAAAAAAAGGCTCCTGGACGAGGTGTTCGGGACAACGGTCTCGGTTCCGGTGAAAAATTTTTTACACCTGCTGGTGGAAAAAAAACGCGAGGGCATCATTCCCTATGTGGGGGAAGCCTTTAACAAGGCGGCCGACCGGCTCAGAGGCATCCTCCATGCAACCGTAAAATCTGCCATGGAACTTTCTCCTGAGCACCGGCAGACGCTGAAAACCGCTATGGAAAACATGACCAGAAGCACGGTAAGCATTGCCTACGAGCTTGATGCCAGCCTTTTAGGTGGTCTGCAGGTGTTTATCGGCAACAGCATCCTTGACGGCAGTATCCAGGGGCGGCTGAACCGATTGCAGAAATATCTGTTAGAGCGCAATGTGAGTTAATTGGTTTTAGACGAAGAATTATCGGTAAAGGAGTGATAGGTTTGGAACTGAGGGCAGAAGAAATAACGGCCATAATCAGGCAGGAAATAGAGGGCTATAAAGAAGAACTGAAAATGGAGAGCGTCGGCACGGTTCTCCAGGTCGGGGACTGTATAGCGCGTATTTACGGACTTGATCAATGCAAGGCATCGGAGCTGCTGGAATTTCCTCACAACGTCTACGGCATTGCCTTAAACCTTGAAGAAGATACGGTCGGCGCAATTCTGCTGGGTGATGCCAGCGAAATAAAAGAGGGAATGACGGTCAAATGCACCGGTCAAGTTATCTCGGTGCCGGTTGGCGATGCGCTGGTGGGCCGAGTGGTCAATGCGCTCGGGGAACCAATTGACGGAAAGGAACCCATACTTGCCGATAAACGTCGCCCTATTGAAGGACGAGCGCCCAATGTCGTTCAGCGGCAACCGGTGAAAGAACCGCTTCAAACCGGTATCAAGGCTATTGATTCCATGATTCCCATCGGCCGCGGCCAGCGCGAACTTATCATCGGCGACCGCCAGACCGGCAAAACCGCCATCTGTATTGATACCATCATCAACCAGCGTTCGGAGTATGAAGCCGGCAATCCGGTTTACTGCATTTATGTGGCAATTGGTCAAAAACAATCAACGGTGTTGGGCGTGATGGAAACGCTGCAGAAATACGGCGCGATGGATTATACCATTATTGTTGCGGCCACTGCCAGCGATCCGGCCCCCATGCAATATATTGCCCCCTTCTCCGGATGCGCGATGGGTGAAGAGTTCAGAGATACCGGCCGCCACGCGCTGGTCATCTATGACGACCTATGGAAACATGCGGTTGCCTACCGGCAGGTATCACTGCTGTTGCGACGGCCTCCCGGCCGGGAAGCATTCCCGGGTGACATCTTTAACCTTCATTCGCGGCTCTTAGAGCGCGCCGCAAAATTGAGTAACGAGCTGGGTGGCGGCTCCCTGACGGCACTGCCCATCGTTGAAACCCAGGCAGGGGATTTTTCCGCCTACATCCCGACCAACGTTATATCCATTACTGATGGGCAGATATACCTTGAAAGCGACCTGTTTTATGCCGGTATCCGACCTGCCGTCAATGCCGGCCTCTCCGTGTCCCGCGTCGGCGGAAATGCCCAAAACAAGGCAATGAAAAAAGTCGCGGGATCCTTGCGCCTGGACTTGGCGCAGTATCGGGAGCTTGCCGCATTTACCAAATTCGGATCAGAATTGGACAAGGCGACCCAGGCGCAATTGAACCGCGGGGAACGGCTTTTGGAAATTCTGAAACAGCCCCAGTACCATCCCCTGCCGGTAGAGCAACAAGTAAGCATCATTTATATTGCCAATCAGGGATTTCTTGACGACGTGCCGGTTCATCGGGTGAAAGATTTTGAGCGCGGTTTTTTGCAGTATCTGAACGAAAAATATTCCCGCGTGCTGGACCAGTTAAGGGTTAGCAAAGAATTGACTGCTGAGGTTTCCAATACCCTCAACGAGGCTGTGGGAGAATTCAAAAAGAATTTTCAATAAAGGCCTGCAAGCATGGCACAATCCACCAGAGAAATTCGCCGGCGCATCAAAGGGGTAAAGTCAACCCAGCAGATTACCAGAGCCATGGAAATGGTGGCAGCGGTAAAGCTGAACCGGGTCCGCTCACAAGCGGAAAATTCCCGGCCATATATTGACCGGTTAAGCATGCTCATGAGGATTATTCGCTCGTCGGAAGTGGCGGCGCTGGCTGCTGATCATCCTGTTTTCCGAACGACCGAAGGTTCACGGCTCCTGCTGATCGCCATTACCTCAGACAGAGGCTTGTGCGGCACATTTAATATCAATATGATCAATGCGGTAGAGCATTTTTATGCCTGCAACAGGGAAAAACAGATTACAACCATTGCCGTGGGCAAAAAAGGCTATGACGCGTTGCTTCGCAAAGGATACGGCGTGGAAAAATTTTTCCCGGTTCCCACCAGTGCCGCACTTGCTTCGGATTTGCGCACCATCAACACGCTAATCAATGAATACTTCTCTGGCCAAAGCGTAGATGAAGTGCACATCTGTTATACACGGTTTATTAATGTGCTGCGCCATGAGCCGACTAACCTCAAGCTGCTTCCACTTTCTCCTTTGAGCGAGGAAGAGAGAAAGCATCTGGTCAAAGGCGAAATAGATTTTCTTATGGAGCCGTCGTTTCAGGAACTGGCAACCGCTCTCATACCGCAGTACATAGAGACTGCAATTTTTCACTGTCTTATAGAGTCGTTGACGAGCGAGTATGCCGCGCGCATGGTCTCCATGCGCAATGCCACGGATAACGCAGACGAGATGATTAAAGCCCTAACCTTGACCTATAACAAAGCCCGCCAGGCTGGCATTACCAAGGAATTAATAGATATTATCGGGGGTGTTGAGGCGCTTAAAGGATGATTGCAATTGTCGAATGCTGAATGCGGAACGCGTCATTGGATCACCATGGCGCAGGCCGCATGGCAGAAACAGCCATCTATGTGTACGGGAGGAACATCATTGAACACGGGGAAAATTGTTCAGGTCATTGGTCCGGTTGTGGACATACGTTTTTTTACTGAGGAACTTCCCGCAATCTACAATGCCATAAAAATACAAGAACCTGAAGCAGGCATTGACCTTACCCTTGAAGTCGCCCAGCACTTGGGTGACAACATGGTGCGCACAGTTGCCATGGCATCTACCGACGGTTTGGTAAGAGGGATGGACGCAGTGGATACGGGAGCACCCATCACCATGCCGGTCGGCGAAGGGACGCTGGGCCGGATATTTAATCTTTTGGGCGAACCCATTGATGAGCTGGGCGAGGTAAAGGCGGACAAGCGGTATGCGATTCATCGCCCGCCGCCCTCCCTTGAAGAGCAGAAAACAGCTACCGAAGTATTTGAAACCGGATTGAAAGTGGTGGACCTGCTTGCCCCCTATGCCAAAGGAGGAAAAGTCGGGCTGTTCGGCGGGGCTGGTGTCGGCAAGACGGTTCTCATCATGGAGTTGATTCGCAATATCGCCACCGAGCACGGCGGTATTTCCGTGTTTGGCGGGGTGGGCGAGCGCACCCGCGAAGGCAATGACCTGTGGCTGGAGATGAAGGAATCGGGGGTTATCGCTAAAACCGTCATGGTCTTTGGCCAGATGAATGAACCTCCGGGAGCCCGGCTGCGCGTGGGTCTTTCAGCGCTTGCCGCGGCAGAATATTTCCGCGATGAGCGGGGCATGGACGTGCTGCTTTTTATTGATAATATTTTCCGCTTTACGCAGGCCGGATCAGAAGTTTCGGCGCTGCTGGGACGCATGCCCTCTGCCGTCGGTTACCAGCCGACCCTGGCCAACGAAATGGGAGAACTCCAGGAACGCATCACCTCAACCACTAAAGGATCAATCACCTCCATTCAGGCTATTTATGTGCCAGCCGACGATCTGACTGATCCGGCTCCGGCGACAACGTTTTCCCATCTGGACGCGACAACGGTTTTGTCCCGGTCTCTGGCTGAGCTCGGCATCTACCCGGCTGTTGACCCGCTTGACTCAACGTCGCGCATTCTGGATCCGCTCATTGTCGGCGAAGAGCATTATCAAGTTGCCCGCAATGTCCAGGCCATCCTTCAGAAATATAAAGAGCTGCAGGATATTATTGCTATCCTGGGTATGGAAGAGCTTTCCGATGAAGACAAGCTGACCGTTGCCCGTGCTCGGAAAATTCAGCGGTTCCTTTCCCAGCCGTTTTTCGTGGCCGAGGCATTTACGGGAACACCGGGCAAGTACGTGCCGCTCAAGGAAACCGTCAGGGGCTTTAAAGAAATAATCGAAGGGCGCCATGACGACATCCCGGAGCAGGCGTTCTACATGGTTGGCACCATAGACGAAGTCCTGGAAAAGGCCAAAAAACTTCAGGCACAGGCAGCGTGATGAAACGCGACGATTTTAAACTTGAGGTTATCACGCCGGAACGGGTGTTGATAAGCCAGCAGGCAAGTTCATTGATGCTGCTGTCCTCTGAGGGAGGCAGCCTGGGTATCTTCCCGAACCATGCACCCCTGATCGCCAAGGTAAATGCCGGCATACTTAAAGTGCGTGACGCCAGCAAAAAAGAGAAAATTATCTTTGTCAGCAGAGGGGTTATTATCGTATCGCTTGAAGGGGTCAGCATCCTGGTGCGAAGTGCCGAGACCAGGGAGATGATAGACCGCGAACGCGCACGGGCAGCAAAAGAACGGGCGAAAAAGCGGCTCACAGCTCCCGACAGAGATGTTGATCTGCAGCGCGCCCGAGAAGCACTGAATCGTGCAGAATACCGCATGAAACTTGCGGGCGGCGCCCCTGATGGCGAGTAGGAGAGAACACATCATTTTTATTTTCTATGACACTGATTGGATGCAGGGCATAACACGCTCGGTAGTAAAAAAAGGTAACATCAATTGAGGTGTTGCCTTTTTTGCTATACGTTTCCTGGTGATCCACATGAGTTATCTCAGATCCATAATGGAGCTGGAGAGCGGGCTGCGTCTTGAACGTTATCTGCCTGCAATTACCAGACGAAAACATCCTCTGCTGTTTGTTCACGGCAACTTTCATGGCTCGTGGCTCTGGCGCTTCTTCCTTGAATATTTTGCCAGTAGAGGCGCATCCTGTTATGCGCTCAATTTTCGCGGCCACTGGCTGAGTGAAGGCCATGCTGACTTGGGAAATGCGGTCATTGAGGATTATGTTCAGGATGTCGGCGAGGGGTTAAAAGCAATTGGAGCGGAGACGATACTCGTAGGCCACAGCATGGGCGGAGTGGTATGCCAGAAAGTTGCCGAAAGCATTCCGGTTAAGAAGCTCATTTTGTTAGACAGCGCGCCTTGCAAAGAGGTAACCGAACAGTATCTGCAGCTTGATCCCCGGCGGGCAGAGCTGGTAAGAAATCTCTTTCGCTATCAACCTGATGGAACGGTGGTCATGGCAGGTGATTACAAACTCATAAAGGAAGTTCTGTTTGAAAAAAACAAAGTCCGCAACGAAACACTGGTGCAAACCGTGGCGTTTCTGGGTCGGGAATCTGCTGCAGTGCTTGAGCAGCATCATTTTTTATCGGTTGATGCCCATCAATTAACGTGTCCAGTATATGTCCTGGGCAGAACCGGACTGGGCAACAAAAAAAATCCCAACCTGTGGGATGCCCTGGCTGACTATTATCATGCTGTTGAACGTTGCATACGGCCGGATATCAGCCATAACATGATGTTGGAAAATGACTGGGAAGAACACGCACAACTTGTTGAAACGTGGTGTTTTTCTTAGTGTTACCGTTAATACGGGAAGACAAAAAACATAATAACTTTACTTAAAAAACAAAATAATTTAAATAGTTAAAAAATTTAAAATCCATAAAAAATGCCTATTGTAAAAAAATATCTTGACAACGATATTCTGTTATATTACATTTTCACCAAAATTAGTTATCTCTCTCATCAATCTTTTCCTGTATCTCCGTATTTTTAATAAAGATAAAAAGTTTTTATATGGTGATTTAGTTGTTTTTGTAAATGTACATTAAAATATAGGTAAAAATAGAAGTAATATAACAAAACATCAACACAGGGGAGGAGAGGACAATGAAGAAAGAATACGAAGCGCCCAAAGTAATCACCTATTCAGAAGACGAGATTTTAGAGTTGCTTGGTCCGGCACAGACCTGCTCACCAAGCCCATGCCCAACTTATCAATAATATTTTGAATGTAACGGGAGGGCTCAAGCAATGAAGACAACCATTTTGAAATCGTTATCAATTGTCGTGCTGGTTTTGTTCTGCGCCGTTTCTTTTGTTTATGCAACAGAATGCACGATTGTTCCGTCAAGTATTCCGTGGGATGAAGATGATCAAGGGACATGGGTTTCTGGCGTGTATCCTTTGACCATTGCATGTTCTGACGCTGGTGCGCCTGTTCAAGGGTACCAAGCACGATTTGATATTTCTCTTATGGGCGGACCTGATTGGGGAACAAAGCTTGCAACACTCACGGTCTATTCTACTCCCACCAATAGCAGTGGCATAGCACAGATAGTGGTTCCGCTCATTCATATACTGAGAACCGATAACAAATACGTTCACATCTGTCCATTTGATGACATTCAGTGCAATGGCGGGACGCTGTTATCGTCACGGGTGAGCACGGCAAATTCTTCAGCGGTTGCGTCCTTCATGATGGCTAATAGCAGCGGGTGCACAAACACCAATACATTGCCGGGCTGCTGCGAGACAACCATTACGGTAACGTGCTGTGATCCTGTCAGAGTGTTTACCTATTGCACGACCGTGCCTGAGAACCAATGCCCTGTGGGAACGACCACCCCTGATCCGTGCACGACAATTTTCACGCAATATGCCCCCAGCGGGATTTGTGATTACTGCACCGGGAAATGTGATCTTTCCACGGCGATCTCGCTCTCCTCTTTCACGGCAAAACCCTCCCGCAAGAGCGTTATTCTTAACTGGACCACGGAAACGGAAATAGACAATGCCGGGTTTAACATTTATCGGGCTGATGCAAAGGATGGAAAATTTATTAAAGTGAATGCGGAACTTATTCCGGCGGAAGCTGGAGCTGTTTCGGGAGCATCGTATCAGTTCATTGATACCACGGTTCAAAATAGATTTAAGACGTATTACTATAAACTGGGAGATGTTGATTTTAATGGGTTTGAAACCATCCATGAACCGGCTGTTCGTGTATTCTGCATCCCCACCTTTTTGAAGTAGCCGCACAGGCACAATAAGAATGTCACCAGGGCAGAAGAAATAAATTCTTCTGCCCGTCTTTTTTTCTGTTATTTATCTTCTCTGCCCATAGTTTTAGTTGACTTAGACCCTTCATCTGCTAATATTTTCCTGCATTTTTTCCCCGGTGTCGCATCTAACAAAAAATTGAAACTCCCTGCCTACACGGCAGGGCTTTAAGGAGCTTAATTCTTTTCAGATACATGCCTCTTGACCCCGCGGAAAAGGCGGGGCTTGCGAGGCATGAAACCGGTCAGCAGCCAGCAACCAAGAGAACCGTTATACCGACCGCAGAAAAATATAAGGAAGTGATTGTGAACCCGCGCAGGAAGCAATGGCTGATAAAAGAACAAAATCAAAGCCTGAGCACGATGTTCTCTCAGACCTTGAACATCCCCCCCCTGGTAGCCCAACTCTTAATTAATAGAGACATTACCTCTGTTGAGGCAGCAGAGTATTTCCTGCATGCCACCTTGCAAAATCTTCATTCCCCTCTGCTGATGAAAGATATGGATAAGGCCGTGCAGCGACTCATAACCGCAATAACCAACCGGGAAAAAATCTGCATTTATGGCGATTATGATGTTGACGGCATCACCGCAACTGCAGTTCTTGTTCTGTTTTTGCAAAAAATTCAGGCTGACGTGTTTTATCATCTTCCTCATCGCCTCGAGGAAGGCTATGGCCTTGATATTGACGCACTAAAGAAGATTAAACACCAGGGCGCACAGCTGCTTATTACCGTGGACTGTGGCATTGCTGATCTCGATGCCATCCAGTATGCCCAATCGCACCACCTGGATGTTATAGTAACTGATCACCATCAGCCCCCGGAAATTCTCCCGCCGGCCTATGCCATACTGAACCCAAAACAGCCGGATTGCAAATTTCCATTCAAAGAACTGGCCGGCGTCGGCGTGGCATTCAATCTGCTGATGGCGTTGCGCAGAGAATTGCGACATCGGGGGTTCTGGAGCAGTTGTGCTCCGCCAAACCTCAAGCAATATCTTGATTTAGTGGCACTGGGAACCATTGCAGATATCGTTCCTTTGAATGGGGAAAACCGTCTCCTGGTTAAATATGGTCTTGAAGAGCTGTCCACGGGTGAGCGGCCAGGAATACGGGCATTAAAAGCAGTAAGCGCGACGCCCGATGGCCCAGTTACCAGTGACATGGTCGCGTTTCGCCTTGCACCGCGTATCAATGCCTGCGGGCGAGTAAGCACTGCCACAACCGGTCTTGAGTTGTTGCTTACCGCTGATGCGGGTGAGGCGCAGCGCCTCGCCCGAAAATTACATGAAGAAAACAGCAGGCGCCAGCAGCTTGAGAAACGCATCACTGAAGAGGCAAAAACGATGATTCATAAAGAAGCCGACTCCTACCAACCGCTGGTTCTTGCTTCTCCGCACTGGCATCAGGGTGTTATTGGCATCTGTGCATCCCGCATGGTTGAGGAATTTTACCTGCCGACTGTGCTGATTGCCATAGATGAAGCCGCCAGGTATGGCAGAGGTTCTGCACGAAGTATTTATGGGTTTGACTTGTATGGAAGTCTTAAGCAGTGCGCGTCGCTGCTCACTTCGTTCGGGGGGCACCGCCAGGCAGCGGGGCTTACCATCCCGACTGATAATATCAACGCTTTTGCCCAGCGGTTTACCGAAATTTTTCGAACGGTAATGCGGGAAGAAGATGCTGTGCCGCATCTTGAAATTGACGCTGAATTGCCCCTCGATGCGCTCTCTGAGGAGCTGATAGAGGAAATGGGGAAACTTGCACCCTTTGGGACTGCCAATCCTGAACCGTTATTTTGCAGCCCCGAACTGAAACTCTACAGTGCTATGGTCGTCGGCAATGGGCATTTGAAATTAAAAATAAAACAGGGCGACTGTTTTTACGACGCAATTGGTTTCAACATGGGATCAGCCTGGACCCTTAATGACGAAGCGATTCGTCTGGCATTTGTTCCACAATTCAATCTCTGGCAAGGGGTCAAGAACATTCAACTGAAGGTAAAGGACATCCACATCTGTGCTCCCGACATCGTTTAGGTGGTGGCCTTGTAAAGCCCCCGCTGCCGGAACTGTTGTGTGGAGTTCATCTTCTCGTGTCCCAGGCCCGACGGCACATCCAAACGCCGTGCGTCTCTTTGCCCCCTGCCTTACCGAGACCGGTCGTGTTTCATCAATATTTTTTACCCTGTGCTCTGCACAGTAAAGCGCATAGTTTGGAAGCTAAAACGACAGTATCATGGCAAACGAAGTTGAGCGGAAAATAACGACCGGTCAGCCCCATTCATCTGACAAACTCCCGGAGAGTATCGAGAAGCTTTTGCGCGACCGCACGCAGATTGACGCGCTACTCAAGGAAACGTTTGTGAAGCACATAACGGTGTTATTCACCGACATCAAGGATTCAACCGCATTCTTTGCCTCCCGCGGCGATATAGAAGGAAGGCTGATGCTGCACCGGCACAATGATCTGCTGTTTCCCATTATCGGCAAGCATCAGGGATGGGTGGTAAAAACCATCGGCGATGCAATTATGGCAGGCTTTCATGACCCGCTGATGGCGGTTCATGCATCCCGCGAGATGCAGCAGGTCCTCTTGGATTATAACCGCAACTTGCCCCCGGGCGAGCATATTCATATCCGTATTGGCATTAATTGCGGGATGGGCATTGTTGAGGATCAGGATATCTTTGGTGATGTCGTCAATGTGGCTGCCCGGATCGCGTCCCAATGCGAACCCGACCAGATTCTCATTTCTCCTGCAGTATATGCGGCAATCAAGGCAACTGATACGATTACCTGTTGCGCTGTTACCACTCCGCCCTTCCAGGATGTGCTCGATGATGCGTGTCTGTGGGAAGTTGTCTGGGGCGAGGCCGAAAAAAAGGTAACGCCGGCTGTTTCTTCCCTCGGCAGTGGTGTAGACCGAGGCCAAGAGAAAAAACGCGCTCGCCGCAGGCTGGTAATCGGTGCCGTGCTGCTGCTTCTGGTCATCGTGGTGGTGTTGCCCCAGTTTCAGCAAACACCACGGAGCGACCCTGCCCTGCAGGGCTATTCGCTGCTGTATGACGATCACCCCGAGGCGGCGAAAAGATTTTTTGAACAGCTCCCGGCAACAGATTTCCGTCGCTACGAGGGTCTTGCAGCAGTATGGTTCAGAATGGGCGACCTGGAAAAGGCACGTGCCATGGCTGACTCTGCCTTGAAACATTGCCCGGCAAGCGCCTATGCGCATGTCATCAGCGGTAATATTTTTTTCTCTCAGGGGAACCTTGAAGCCGCCGCCGCTGAATATGATCAAGCGGTGTGCCAGAGCCAGACACCGTCCTGGCAACAGGCAGAGGCCTTCAATGGTTTGGGGCGAATCTCCATGGCGAAAGGCGACCTGGAAAAAGCGCTCGGTTATTATGGCCAGGCAGCTGCGCTGAATCCCCGCAGCGCGGTCATATCCACCAATCAGGGTCTGGCGCTGGAAAAACGGGGGTCCCTTGCTGAAGCAGCGGTTTGTTATCAAAAAGCCGTGCTGGCAAACCCGCAGGACCCTATAGCAGCAGCTTTGTGTGCTGCAGCAGAGCAGAAACGACAGACAGCAGAGGACCGGATCCGCCATGAACGGATAGACCGGCTTATTACCGAACTGGTCGCAAGACGGCAGAACGTTGTTTCCCCGCGGCACAAACAAGAAGCCTGGACATCTCGGCCGCTCACCATGAGTTTTGTCCATCTTCAGCAGAAAGGCCTGCCGCCGCAGCGCGAGGGCGAGGATCAATACTTTCAGATACGACTTACCGCACTCCTTCAGGAAAAAGGCAGAGTCCAGATGGTGGAGCGGGTTGTTTTTGACCGGCTTCTGGAAGAGTTAAATCTCAGTTCGACCGATCTGGTCAACCCGGCACGAGCACTTGAAATAGGCAAGATGTTGGCTGTCCGGGTGATGGCAACCGGTACTCTGATACGTCATGAAGCGGCCATTCAGGCCACCATTCAGCTCACCGACACTGAAACCACCGTTATTAAAGCAGCGATTACCGAGACCGCGCCGAATATTAACGAACTGGCGGAAAAAACCGCCGACAAAATTATTTCCACCCTGAAAAAGGCTTATCCGGTCCGTGGTCTCATTGCCTCGGTCAAGGGAACCCAGGCAGAATTGAATGTCGGGACCGATACCGGGGTGTTCACCGGAATGGAGATGCGCATACTCGGTGGCGACGGAGCCGCGCGAAAACCGCGGCATGATGTCCTCCCGTCCCGCAGCAAAACATTGCGGGTCACCGCGGCTGAACACGACCGATCTTATGCCGCACTGCCGACTGAATTAGGCGGGATTACCACGGGGATGAAAATCGAGGAAGCGGTTGATTAAACAGCTACGGTGTTGGTTCCGGTTGATTCTTCTCAGAATGCAACGGCGAATACCCAAATCCATGGAATGCAATGCACCGTGCCTATTGAGCATGGTTTCACCGATGATAGTTCTGACCTGCTGCCTTCTGTTGTTTTTCCACGTTGCCCCGGGGTCTGCTCAGGATCTGTTCTCCGACGTCCAGATCAATGCCACGCCCAATCCGATTGGCTCCGGGGCGCGCGCCCAGGGCATGGGCGGAGCTTTTATTGCCGTGGCCGATGATGCCACTGCTGCTTCGTGGAATCCGGGCGGCCTTGTCCAGCTTGAACGACCTGAAGTCTCCATGGTGGGTTCCTATACCTGTCGGCACCGGGATTTCAGATCTTCCCTCCATCCCGAAACAAACAGCGCAAACGCCGTCAGCCATTATGACCTAAATTATTTAAGCGGCGCCTATCCGTTCAGAGCCTTTGATAAAAACCTGGTCGTGTCACTGAATTATCAGCGACTTTATGATTTTTATCATAAGCTTGATTTCAAGTACCATTTCCAGGGCGGCTACTCCGATGGCGGTATGTTCATGGTGAACACCAGAACCCGTTTCCGCCAAGCAGGTGCGCTCAAGGCGTTTGCTCCTGCAGGTGCCATTCAGCTTACCCCGCGCTTTTCCGTCGGGCTTGCTATTAATTTCTGGACTGACGATCTGGGATATTCTAACGGCTGGCGGTGGGAACGAAAGGTTGTCGGCCGGTCAGCGATTTATACTGCTACTGCGCTGCTGGCACGGTCTCGGCACGAATCAATCACACGGGAAGACAATCATAACTTCGAGGGGGTGAATATGACCGCAGGATGTCTGTGGCAGATCAACCAGCGCATAACGGTCGGTGCCGTGCTCAAAACTCCTTTTGAAGCTTCTGCTGAACGCACCACCTATAGTGAAAACGATCCCCAACAGCCTGGCCGCCACGCCTTCACCGCGACTGCGCGCCGGGGCATTTTAAAAAGGCAGAACATAGCCGTGCAGATGCCCATTTCTTATGGAATCGGGATCGCCTTCAGGCCTGCGGATACGCTGACTGTTGCATTAGACGGGTATCGTACCGAGTGGTCGCAATTCTATGTGCGCGCCGGAGGGCTTAAGACCAACATTGCGGGTGACTTCTGGAAAAAATCCCATCCCGGCGACACCACCCAGGTGCGGGCAGGCGGTGAATATCTATTCATCATGGAGCGAACAATTATCCCGCTGCGCCTGGGGCTGTTCTTTGATCCCGAGCCGGCAACCGGCCATCCCAAAGATTATTATGGGGCAACCATGGGCACCGGCATCATGTACGGCCCGGTGGTTGTTGACTGCTGCTATCTGTTTCGTCATGCCCGGGACGTTGCCGCGGAAGTGCCCGCAGTGCGGCGCGATGATAATCAGCACAATATTTTGACCTCTCTGATAATTCATTTTTAGCCGGTATCATATGCGTGGTTCAGGTTTCTCTCCTTTGTTTTGCAGTCTCCTGCTTTGTTTGGTGTGCCTCGCCGCGGCCTGCAATACCCCGCCTGACAAAAAATACTTTAAAGATGGAAGGCAGCACGGGGTTGTCAGGGGGCTGTTTAGGGAGCGCTGGTGGAATTTTTACGAGCGGGGCTGCTCTTTTCTGGAGGGCGGCTTCTATCCAGAGGCGATTGCCGATTTCCAGGAAGCACTCGCGCAGCGCAGCCGCGACCAACGCTGTGCCCGAACTTACGGCATGCACTTTATTGACTTTTTTCCCCATCGCGAACTTGGCGTAGCCTATTTCTATACCGGCAATTACCCCGCTGCTGAACAGGAACTTGTGGCCTCGCTGTCAGCCGTTGACAGCGGCAGGGCAAAATATTACCTGAATCAGGTGCGCCGGTCTGTGCTCAAAATTTCCACCACCGTGACCGCACCCCCACGCATCAGTCTGCATGCCGAGTCAGAACTGAGCATAACCAACCGCTCTGCCATACTGGTCGCTGGTGTAATTGAGGCCGACGCCTATGTCCACACCCTAGCTATCAATGGAGAACCGCTGTTTATTGAACTGGCACAAAAACGACTGCGGTTTGCAGAATCAGTAAAACTGCACAGAGGATTTAACCGCATCACCCTGAAATCATGCGATCTGTTAGGAACCGAAGCAGAAAAAACCCTTACCGTGACTGCCGATCTGGAAGGCCCGCTGTTGCATATCAACAATGCGGTGAGCGGCGCGGAAATACATGACAGGCGTTTTGTGCTGCAGGGCAGCGTGTCTGATGATTCCGGCATAACCAGCCTAACCATAAATGAGCACTTCATTTCCTGCCGCGGGGAACGCCACGTATCATTTGTCCGTCCCGTTGCGTTAATCTCCGGCATGAACAGAATCATCCTGCAGGCCACGGACCGCGCCGGCAACACAACGACGGGGGAACTAAACCTGATTTGCACACCAGGCGGCACCAGGGAACCCCCCACGCCGGCATATATCCAAACAGGACGACATACCAGAACCGCCCCCATACTCCTTGCGTTTCACGCTCATGGTATGCTTGATACCGGCGCGCATCGCCTTTTGGCAGCAGTCGCATCCGAACCGCCGGCATCTCCGGTGCGCATACAGCTCAAAAATATGGGGGCCAGCCAGACCGTGTATTATGATAACCTATATCTGGAGGGCAGCGTGAGCAGCGTTGATGAAATTGCTGCGGTTACAATACAGCGTGTGCCGCTTTCCATCAAGCCGGGAAACGTTATTTTTTTTAATCAGCTTGTGGAATTACATCCCGGTGAAAACAAGATCGCCGTTCAGGCCCGGGACAAAAGAGGCGCCTCAGCAGAAACCATTGTCACTGTTTTTTATCAGATTCCTGCAGTACGCCAGATCGGCGCCCGCATGAGCCTTGCAATCCTTCCCTTTGAGCAAACCGGCACCATCACTGCAGCCGGTACTATGGTAAGCGAAAACCTGGTATCTGCGTTCCTGCAGCAGGAACGTTTCAACATTGTGAGCCGTGGGCCGGGATTTGAGGCAGCGCTCAGGGAATTAAAACTGAGCAGCAGTGATTTGGCAGATAAGGCGGCTGCGCTGCGGGCAGGACGGCTGGTGACTGCCGATGGAATCCTGACGGGAACGATCCATGAAACTGATAATTCCATTGAAGTTTATGCCCGTCTCATCAATACAGAAACCACAACCATCATGGATGCGCAGGATGTTTACAGTGAAGACAAAACCATCCCCCATATTCAATACCTACTGAACGGCCTCGCCCTGAAATTCAAGCACAGCTTCCCACTCCTCGAGGGCATCGTGGTGAAAACGGCGGGCAAAGATATCTATACTGATATGGGAGCTGCGAGCAGGATAAAAAAAGACATGAAATTTATCATTTTCAGGCAGGGTGCTCCTCTGAGACACCCCCTGACCGGCCATTATCTGGGCAATGAAATCAGGGAGCTCGGACAGGCGCGGGTAGTCAATGTGCTGGAGGCTATGAGCATAGGGCGACTGGTAGCCGAAGCCATTCCCGGCCAATCAATCAGGGTTGCAGATCAAATTATAACAAAATGATCAAATCTTTCCGTGCACGCGTTAAGGGGAAAACGAACGAAATATACGATGGTCGGTAGCATGGGCGCAGCCCTCGGTGCCTTTGGTGTTTATTATGCCACAGGGGCCCCGGGCTTGACCTTTATTGACAGCGGAGAGCTTGCTGCGGTTTGTTACCTCCCGGGCATCGCCCATCCAACCGGCTATCCACTTTATACGATCATGGGGTGGCTGATTATTCAGCTTTTCACGCCGCGCACGCCGATTGTATTGCTCAACACACTTTCTGCAATATTTTCCAGTTTCTCCCTCTTGGTCTTCAGCCGTGCGGTCATGCACCTCTTCAATAACGATATTGCAAAGGACCGATTGCAACCGACGGATCTTGCGGCCACCTGTTCTGTTGCTGGTAGCACCATGCTGCTTGCTTGTTCTGCGGTATTCTGGTCTGTTTCCCTGGTTACCGAAGTCTATGCCCTGCATGCGCTGTTTATTACGCTGTTCATATTTTTGTCTTTGCAAGCCTGTGGCGCAAAGAACCAACCAGAGAACGGGAAAAAACCAGCTGCATTCCGATGGGTTGCCCTTTTATTTCTCACGGTGGGCATAAGTTTTTCTCATCACATGAGCACGATTCTCTTTATACCGGCGCTCATCTATCTGCTTATCGTGCAAAAGACCTGGCAAACCCTCGCCATCAAACAACTGCTGCTTTTACCGCTCTGTTTGCTGTGCGGGCTCTCCTTCTATCTGTATCTCCCCCTTCGCGCAGCAAACTTCCCAATGCTGAACTGGGGCAATCCGCAAACTTGGGAAGCTTTTATCTGGCATGTGACGGGAAAGCAGTATCGGGTATGGATGTTTTCATCTCCCGCAGCAGCACTGCAACAACTGGAGTATTTTTTGACACTGGTAATCAAGGCGTTTGGCGTTGTCCCGCTGCTTCTGGTGCCCTTTGGCCTGTGGCATTTGTTTCATAGAAACAGGCGGATGTTGTGGTTCACCCTCATCCTTGCGGCGACTGACCTGCTGTATGCCGTCAACTACGATATTCAGGATGTGGATCCATACTTTCTGCCAGTTTTTGTGGTCATGGCACTGTGGATGGGCAGCGCAATGCTGTTCTTCGCCAGCAAAGCACTGTATAAATGGAAAAGTTTATATTATATCGTGCTGGGCAGTCTCTGTTCTCTGTTTCTGTTTCCGCTACTCCTCAATTTCAATGAGGTCAATCAGAGCAAAAACCGTCTTGTGGAACAATATTCGCGCACCATCCTCAATACGCTCGAACCGAATGCGTTGATTTTTTCCTATCAATGGGATTATTTCTGCTCAGCCTGCTATTACCTGCAGGTGGTTGAAGGGATCAGGCCTGATGTCATCATGATTGAAGTGCAGCTCCTGAAGCGTTCGTGGTATATTACCCAGTTGCAAAAAAATTATGAAGCGTTCCTGCAGCAATCACAGGATGAGGTCACAGCCTATGCGCAGGAATTATACAAGTTTGAACACGGACTGCCGTATGATCCGCATCTGATTCAGCAGCGCTACCTGGCAATGATTAACAGCTTTATTCAAAGGAATATCGATACCCGCCCGATTTATTGATTATTCCGCTCCAAAGTTTCCACTGATTACGGTGGAAAGTTTCCACCCATAACGCTCTAAAGTTTCCACTCAAAACGCCGCA
>FWPV01001100.1_pt1 | contig 78284 bp, 82 predicted proteins | sample 2228371 | NCBI WGS metagenome assembly FWPV01 (sample SAMEA103939776, study PRJEB20133) | metagenome
AGGAAAAGGCCCAGGGGCGCTCAGGGCAGATCGCCGGCAGGCTCGTCCACTCCGACCTCGTCATCCTCGACGAGCTCGGCTACCTGCCGTTCAGTGCCTCAGGGGGAGCATTGCTCTTCCATCTGCTGAGCCGGCTCTACGAGCATACCAGCGTCGTCATCACCACCAATCTCAGCTTCAGCGAATGGGCCAGCGTCTTCGGCGATGCCAAGATGACAACCGCGCTGCTCGATCGCCTGACCCATCACTGCCACATCCTCGAAACCGGAAACGACAGCTTCCGCTTCAAGAACAGCTCCGCCCACGACCCCAAAACCACAAAGGAGAAAGCCAGGACCTTGACCATCAAACCCGACCCGAAACATACCTAGAGGCGGGTCACTTCTCGGTGGAAATCCCGGGTCAGTTCTCAGCGGAAATCAACAGCCCCTCGTAGCCATGACGGTTCACGAGCCAGGCAAACAAATCACTCGACGCCTCCGCCCACTCACCAAGTGGCACGATAACCGGTACCGGCCCTTCGGTGAGCATTTGCCGGGCGATCTGCACCAGCGTGGTAGACTTGCCAGTCCCCGGCGGCGACACCAGCACGATCTTCTGCGTTGCTGACAAGAGCTGGCCAAACCGCTCTAGCGACAAGCGGCCCGTGCCGCCCTCGGCGTCCGCGGCCAGCTCGAGTTGCACCAAGTGTCGCGGCCAACGCTCGGACCGCTCGAATGCCTCCACCTGCGCCCGTGAACCGACCGCGACGCGCGCGCGGACGCTGTCCACGTCCGTGTCGGTGGGCAAAGCAAGCAGCGTGCGTAGTTCGGCAACCTGATCGGCAAGCTCCGCTGCTGCCCGGTGCACCTTGGCCGGGCCCTGCCCTGACAGCAGTTGGTCAAAAGCCCGCTGCTCGGCGTCCTTCTTCCACTTTTGCAGAAGCTCGACGGGGAAGGTCTTCTCGTCCCGGTCGATCAGCGCCGCGTGAGTCTGACAAAGCCAAATGCCGTTGTCGAAGCCGGAACGCTCCTCCGGCGTCTGGTGCTCGTCATACCGCGGGCCTTTGGCAGCCGCCTTGATGTGTGCCGCGACGCCGACATTTGCAGCCCCAGCCTCGCCCATGCGCGGTCCCATTGTAGGAGCCTGACACTCTGGGTTTGAGCACAGGTAGCCAACACGCTGTGCCAGCAATACCTTTACCGACGACTTGAAATCGTCGCGCCCGCTTTTCGGTTTGACGTTCTGCACCCTGATGGGGCCCGCGACCGCGGCTTTCGGCAGAGCTTGGTTCTTTGTTGGCATGGTCCAAGCATAGGACGCAGCATGCGCTTCTACAAAGACTGAGCAACTGCAACGCACACCGATTGCACAGAAAAGTGGCAACCTTCGATAATGAGTCCGCGACGACGCTGCGAGCCTTTGGCAACTTGGTGGTCAGACGAAGCGCAGAGGAGGGGCAGTCGTGAAGATAGTCCAGCTACGTGACTGGAAAGAGTTCAGCAATACCCTCTGGACTGAGTTGAGAGCCATCGGACACGAGCGACTGGTCACCATCCGCAATTTCACGCTCACGACAATGTCGATCGATCCCGAGACGTTCGCGATCATCGGGGATGACGTCGACAGGCTCGAGCTCGTGAAGAAAACGGGTACGGATCGCAGTGAAGACAGCCCGTTTTGGAACGCACCCGGTCACGACTACGAACATGACCTCAAGCCTACAGGAAGAAAGCCGAATGAAATCATCTACGCTTACACGGCTTCTGTCACTCAAGCAGGCCAGACCGTTCATCTACCAGACGGAGATGAGGAGTGGGACCTAGCCGATGAGCTTGACGAGACCCAAGGCATTCTCGTCTACGACACGGCGAAGCTGCGGCAAGTTGCGAAGAACGAATACTGGTTCAAAGGTGACCCCCGCGATGCCCTGCTGTTCGTGATGCATCTTGCCGATGAAGACGACTAGGCAACTAGAAGCCCCGCCGAAGCGGGGCTTTCAATGCTCGGCACTACATCCGCAGCGGCTGCGGCAACCAGCCCTGCCCCAGCGTCGTCGCCACCAGCTCAGCCGCATCCGCCTTCTTCCGCGATATCAGCGTTTCGGCCACATCGGTGTGGTCGGCCTCGACCAGTTGGGCCGCCATCTGCGGCTTGGTGAGCCGCGAGAAGAACCCTTCCGCCTGCGGGGACCAGTGTGCTGCCATATCGAGGGACAATGCCGCTGCCAGTTGGTCGGACTGCCGCAAGGCCTCCGTCCGGCCCCTGCCCCGCTGCACCGCGTTGACCGCCATTCCTGCCAAAAGAGCCAGCAGCTCAAGCAGGCGGTCAGTTTCCGCCTCAAGGCACCAGCCCCAGAAGGCATCCGGCTCCTCCGGCAGCGCCTCGCGCCATGCGGTGGCGAGTGCGGCCAAGGCTCCCGCCGCCGTTCCCTCCTCGGGGGTCTTCATCAGCGGGTCCAGCCACTCGCTGCTGTGGGAGAGCCCAAGACAGGTCGGCGTGCCGAAGCTGCCGTAGAGCGCCCTCATGCCGAGCGCGTGCACCACCGATGCAAGCGCCACCTTGGTGTTGCGGGCCAGTTCCAGCCGCAGCGCGGCGGTACGGTGGGCGGTGAGGTCCAGCACCACGCTGTCGGGCAGGTGGGCTGACCCAGCCTCCTCTGGCTCGGCGGCACGGGCCGCAGCTCGCTCCGCCTTGACGGCCTCGGCGTCCAGCAGGCCACGGTCGACCTGCACGGCGCCATCATAGGACAGGGTGATGCGCACCCCTGCCCGCGCGATGTCCTCGGGGGCAAACGCCGCTTCGCCGTCCTCGCCCGCCGTGGGATGCACCCGCCCAAAACCGCCGTAGCTTGGATGCAGCTCGATGGCCACCCACTTCCAGCCCTCGGCGCGGACTGCCGCCGCCTCGGCCTCCAGCCGTTCGGTCGCCAGTCGCTCGACCAGCGCCCCGTCCGCCAGCACCGGCGGCTCGTCCTCAAAGAGGTTGCGCAGCACCACGCCACCTGCGGCCTCGTACGCCTCCACTCCGACAAAGCACGCTAGGCGATGCTCGGTACTGAGGCCCTCGGCGGTCAGGGCGCGGCGGATGGTTTCCGGCGAACGGTTCCATTCGGACAGTTCGCCCCAGACGGCCTCCTGCTGGGCGTGGTCATCGACCAGCGCGAACGCCATCATCTGGGCAAGGGTCAGCTTGCCCTCCCGAAAGCTGGCCCGCAGCGAGGGCGCCACGCTGGCGAGCTTGAGGCGCTGCCTCACTACGGTCGGCGTCACGCCAAAGCGGGCGGCGATGTCCTCCAACGGCATCCCCTGCTCCGCCAGCGCCGCGAAGGCGGCGCACTGGTCATCGGGGTGCATGTCGTCACGGATGGCATTTTCGACCAGCGACAGCTCGGTGGCGTTCTCGCCGTCCTCCAGCACGAGGCAGTTGACCGGCAGGGTCTTGTCGATGTCACCGCCAGCGGCAAGGCGGCGCAGCGCCTCCAGCCGCCGCCCGCCCGCCACGACCTCGAAGCGGTTGCCGCTGGTCGGGCGCACATTGAGGTTCTGGCGCAGGCCATGAGCGGCAATGGAGGCCATCAGGCCTTCAAGGGCGCGGCCCCGCCCCGTACGGCGGACATTGGCCTTGGAATGGACAAGGCGGTTGAGGGGGATGGCTTGGATGGTGGTCATGGTGGTCTCCTTTGTTGGCAGGGGTTTTCAAGGCGCAAAGCGCGCCTGAAACCCTGCCCGTCGGCGAGACCGGGGGTGCAAAGGGCAAGGGAGGGGGATCACCCGACCTGCACAAGCGCAGCGCGGAAGGCCGGGGATACCCTTGCCCTGCGCCGGGGGCGGAGCCCCAAGCGTAACTTCAAACGACTAGTTGCTGCCCCACCGGAAAGTGCTATGCAAGATCACTGTTCTGCACTGGGGGGCTACTTTGGCGCGACCGCGATTTCGAGTGATATCCGATATTAGCAACGGCGTTCTCGCGTCGTGGATCGCAGGTGGACTGGTCAGCTTCATCGTAGGCGCGGCTAGTGTGGCGGCGGTGTTTCCATCCGCTTATGACAAAATACCTGTATTCGAACGTTTCGCTTTCATCCCGTGGATATTGTTTCTCTACACGTACCTAGTGTGCACCGTGTACGAAGACGCCCACGGGACGACAAAGACCCCCACAAGGCGGGCAAGGAACTACTATCTCACACTGTACGCGTTCGGTGCGGTGGTGCTGCTTCACTACGCTTACGTGTTTTACTACATCTTCACAGGGATTGATTTGGTACTGCCACCAGGAGGGGGTGGGCGAGGTTGGCTGGAACAAAGCATAGCCTTTTACAATAGCACCGTGACATTTCGGCAGTTCGTGCCAGATTTTTTCCACTGGGCTTTCTACGTCCCCGGGCTAACTGTACTTACGTTCGGCCTTTACTTTGCGGCGATGGGAAGAATTCACCTCGATGGGTACTGGAAGGTACATATTGCTGAGTACGAACCAACCGAGAGCAAGCTCGTCACTAAAGGACCATATGCCAAAAGGCGACACCCAATCTATCATGGTCAGAACATGATGGTTTTTGGCACTGCACTGTGCGGGTTCGATGGTGCGCTACTGCTCATGACGTTAGTCGTGTGGGCAATGAACTACTATCGCGCTCGACATGAGGAAGATCACCTCACCAAGGTGTTTCCGCAAGAATACCCGGAATATGCGCGTAATACATGGGCATTCAATCGCTTCATTTACTGAGTGGCCTGCCGCACGAGTGAGGCAGGCCGATGAATTTCGAACAGAGGACCTCGACAAGCCTTTGAGCGGCCTGACCACACACGACGATGGCCAGCATCAGCACCGCTTGTTCAGCCATCGGTATAGACTTCAAGGTATCTGGTGAAACGATCAGGAAGATTGTCGCAAGAGCGAGCACCAGGAGCGAAGTGAAGACGACTACGCGCATCTTTTTCTCCACCCCTGAAGCCGCCGAGGTGCACGGGGAGACGAACTCCAGCACCTCAAAGCGAGACTTGGCGTAATAGTATTACACATTGGAGGGTTTGTCACCGGCCTCCCGCAAGGCCGGCATCGAGGACCCGCCCTTGGATGCGGTGAAGCGAACGTAGTTGACCCACGCCAGTCCGGTAATGGTTGCCGGAATGTACCGAAACCCACGCTTGATCCAGAACATTGCCAGCCAAACGACCGCGTCAGCCGACAACGGTCCCCACCCCATATCCGACCGGAACGCGGACGGCACGATATGTCGGTAGGTGACGTCTGGATTGTCCCACCAGCCACGCGCCCGGTCAGCAAAGATCCGCTTCGACTTCACATACTCCACCATCGCCGCCCGCCCAAGATCTCCGTGCAGCTCGGCCTCACTGCCCACGCCCCACACTTCGGGTGGCTCGAGCCGCTCACGCCCGGCATCAATGAAGCGCTCAACCAGCGCCACCGTCTCGGTGGCATTCACACGGACCGCGTCGGCACCTTTGACGCCATGGGCGAGAACGAGGATGTGCGCCCTGCCCATCCACTGGTCGTCCGCTACGCGCGCATCGACGGCGATGACCTCGGCACCCTCACGCTCAAGCCGACGCACGAACGCGCTTCCCAGCGCTCCCGTGGCCCCGGTCACCGCGACCACCCGTCCTCTCAGCCGGATGGCCGTGCCGAACAGGATGTCGAAGACGTTCGCGCAGGAGCTGTAGAAGCCCAACGGATGGATGTGGTGCATGGCGTGGTAGCTCTGGCTCACCCACCAAAGCCCCCGCCGCCCGTCCAGCCGGTCCATCGACATGTGGTTGACGTCCTCACCCTCCTCCCGCACGCGGCCGATGAACAGGGCCGTCTGCACCAGCACATTCAGTCCGACCGGCACAAACCACGGCAACACCAGCAGGAACACGAGCGTGCCTGCCAGCGATGTCAGGTACTCCGGCACCAGATGGACCCAGAGGTTCCGGCTCTTGAGTTCAGGATGCACCTGCATCTGTTTGTCGAGGAAGTCATGGTGCACCTGATGCCAGCTTGCGAACACCCGCAGCACGGCAAAGCGGCTGAAGCGCCAGCGGTGCAACTGGTAGTGCAGGACGTCGAAGAGGAAGGTGCTGGCGAGGAAGATGAGGCACGATTGCCAGATCCAGCTCCAGAGCTGGTAAAGGCCGATGGTCCAGTCCATGGGAAAGCCCCCGGAAGGGCTACCCGTCGCGTTCGCTCAAAACTGCGGCGAATTGCTCCGCAACCAGAACGTATTCCTAACGTTGGATATGCGACAGAATAGCCAATTCTGTCACACCTCCCAGTTCATGCGGGCAGCCGAGCTTGCCGGCATCGCTTGGCGTTGCTAAATTCTTAGTTGGGCGTCGGCTAACCATCTGGCATTGAGCGCTTTTTCACCGCCTGCAACGTAATTGGCTATTTCGTTGCAGAAGCGCCGCAGTCCCGGCCACCCACCAAAGGAAAGCAACCGTCCCGTGGCTCCGGCTACGACCGCCCCTGTCCGACGCCCCGCGCCGATGCCGGAGATGCGGCTCTATGACCTGCGCGGCCAGCGCCTCTACCTGAACGCAGCAGAGCGCCGCCGCTTCGCCCGCCATGCCGCCAGCGCACCACCCGATGTCCTGCTCCTGTGCATGGTGCTGCTCCATACAGGCTGCCGGATCAGCGAAGCGCTCGCCTTGACGCCACAGTCATTTCAGCGCTCCTCGCTCGCGGTGTCGATCGCCACCCTCAAGCGGCGGCGGCGCGGTGTCGTGCGGGAGGTGCCCGTACCACGGGAACTCTTCACGCTGCTCGCGCGGGCGGCACGCCCGGACGGGACGGCACCACTGTTCCCGATGCATCGGGGCACCGCCTGGCGGAAGGTGAAGACCATCCTGCTCAGGGCCGGGATAGGCGGAACGCAGGCCATGCCCAAGGGTCTGCGTCACGGCTTTGGCGTCAACGCCATACGGTGCGGCGTCCCGCTGAACCTGCTGGCGCGCTGGATGGGCCACGCCAGCATCAAGACGACCGCCATCTATGCGAATGCCACGGGCCCCGAAGAGCGGCAGATCGCCGCGAAGATGTGGAAGAATCTATGACGCATCACGCGCGCACTACGGTTTCACTCGCTAGTGGACATCACTTCAGCGTTGATTTGTCACGCCAAATTGACGCCGCACAACTACGATGACATCAAGAGTACAGCTGCGACGGGCACTTCAGACAGTCGGCACTTGACGAAGATCACACAAGATGTTGAATCACCGAACGACATACACGACGTCTCGTCTCATTTTGTGCGGGTACCTTTACTGGCACCGGTAAAGCTCATCAGTGATATCGCGCAATGATTCGCAGACGCGCGGGACAGCCTTGTTTTGCACAGGAGTTGAACCAGGATGACGTATACAGTCCGGAATCATAGGCTTGAGAAGGACGGCAAAGAGGTGAAGTTCGTCGCTTCGCCAAACGTCGGTGGCGCGCTCAAACCACAGTACCTAGTGATGCACTACACCGCAGGGCTTACTCTGGATGGCGCCGTCTCGTGGTTCGCCAACCCGCAAGCCAAGGCATCGGCCCACATTACCATCGGCCGCGATGGATCGATCGTCCAGCAAGTACCCTTCAATAAGGTCGCATGGCACGCGGGGAAGAGCACTTGGGGATCGTTGATCGGCATGAACAGCTACGCCATCGGCATCGAACTGGTGAACGCCGGCAAGCTTCGGAAACGCGAGGATGGCAAGTGGGTGAACTGGGCGGACAACGTCGTCCCGCCGCCCGAAGTGACGGTGCTCACTCACAAGAATGAGTCTTCGCCAGCGGGTTGGCATATCTATGCAGAGGTACAACTGCAGACGGCCATCGATGTAGCCCGAGCTCTCAATGACCAGTACACATTCCTGGATATCGTCGGTCACGACGACATCTCTCCCAACCGAAAGGTGGATCCAGGGCCGGCGTTCCCGATGATCACCTTCGAGTCCCAAGTGATGGGCAGGACCTAATCAGACCCGGCTGAATACGAGGAAAGAGTGGGGGTCGGCACACCCCAGCTTCCCTCGCACAAGCGACTGTCAACGCTGCCCCTCACGTTCTGACACGCAGCCCTTTGAGTGTGACGTCACACTCACAAGCTCACACTCTGTGCGGACCTCATCATGCGACTTGCGGCGGTTTTGCCAGTTTGCCTGGGATTAGCCTACAGCCTGCAGCCTGCATTCGCTCAGGAGAAGCGATTGTTTGTCTTGGGGGAGATGCAGGGGAGCCCGGAGAATGTCGCGCTGGCCGAAGGTTGTGCGGCTTGGGAAGCCATAAACAGCGGATTCACATGCGACTTTGTAGCTCCTCCCGCTCCGGACCCAATGGCTCAAGTGAGCTACCTTGAGAACCTGGTCATGCAGTCGCCGGCGGGGATTGCGATCCTTCCAACCAGCCCTGATGTCATCGCCACATGGCTTAGAGATAGGGCTCTGGATATCCCAATTGTGACGATAGGCAAGGATCTGCCTAGTGACCAGCAGGGCTATCGAGACGCCTTCGTCACAACGGACTATTTGGCCGTAGGCGCCACGATAGCCGACGCCCTCTACGCGAGTCGGCCGCCAGATCCTTTTGGGTCAGGAGGTGCCATTTGTCTACGTGTTGGCTTATCGGAGCAAGCCGACCAAGTGGCCACGGGTTTCAAGGCCCGCATCGCACAGCGAGAGGCAGCCGGGGCTCCCAAGTTGCGCTTGATGGCAAATTGTCCGTCGCTTGCTGACCTGGGTCCATCAACGGACTTCGGTACGAGCGACGCGTTGTTCGGGTCGGAAGCTCCATTTGCAGCAGTGATACTCGATCCAGGCGCATTGCTAACACAAGAGTACACTCGTGCGATCGACAGTCAGACGGTCGACAGCAGGATACCGGCTTTCGGCTTTGGAGCGGGTCCGTGGATTGAACAACTCGTCGACGACGATCGCCTGACCGGCGCCTTTGGCGAAGACGCCGAGGCATTGGCTTACAAAGCCGTTGATACCCTCAAGATGGCCGTACAGGGCTATCAGATCGAGAGCCAGATACTCACTGACCTGCAGACGTATCCGACGTTCGACAATTCAGAGATCCTCAACAATGGCGGCGATTGGCGTCAGTTCATCAAGCCTTCGAAGCCGGTCGAGTACACGGGTAGCGGCGGCGTCGATTTCACGCCGACCTTTCCATTCGAAAGCAGTCTCGGCACCATCACGGTGGTGGGCTCGCCAAGCGCCTATGGCTTGGATTACTCGCGTGTTGAACAGAGCTTGACATTGCCACCGGCTGCACTCCGCATGCTCTTGGGAACCCGGTATGATCTCCTGCAAGGGGGGGCTCCGGTTGCCATTGAGCAGTTGGAAGCACTCGATCTGCCGTGGCTGGAAGAGCCAGACTCCCTAATCGAGCGCCCGCTCAAGATGCGCTGGGACGAGCTTGTCGCTCCCGGCGTCGGCGTCGATGGCACCGGACCAATTATTCAGGTGAGTAATCCCGGCACGGTGCGCATTCCTGGTCAGTATGCTTCGGTCGATTTCGCGAACACCGATACCGGCACGGTCGGCGTTCGATTTACGCCACATGGCTGGCCCATCGTCACGCCGGCGGATCCGGCTTTTACGCCGCCGTTTGCCCCCACCCCGATCTCCGAGTTTAACAGCGAATTCCCCAACGCCGCGTCGACGGCACCGATACTCAGCGATGACGACTTTCTGGCGGATATCGCCACAACGATAAAGGACGGTAGGTATAATGTACCGTTCTTCCGTGCGGGTTTCCCGGATGTGGTGCTCATTCGCGTAGGGCGTGCTGCGGACGGCTCACAGGGCATTTGTTCGGGCACGTTAATTGGTAAGTCTGCCTCCGATACTGCCCACATCCTCACCGCGCATCATTGTGCGATCAATTTTGACGAGGGGGGGCAGGCGTTTCTGATGACTCACGCGCAGGCAGACTGTGTCCAGTCGACTGACCTGGATGCGGACTTTCCAACAACGTGCGACCTCACCGCTCTAAACGTCACACATATAGATCGGAAGCAGGTTATCTTCGTGCCGACGGAAGAGGATGGGTTGGCACTGCTGCGGGTCGAGTCGCTGTCCGATGTCGACAAATTGCGCCCGCGCGCCGATATCGGCGCAATCTATGGCGCGGCCAGACCCCTAGTAACTTATACAGGCTTTGGTTTCTCGAGCGCTACCGATCATCGCAACGCAGGCAGCCTACAGGTGACTTGGGGACGCATCGCAGTACAGAACGGCGCGACCCTAGCCGATGCCAAGAGTGGTGTGTTCGGGATTGGACGCATTACCGGAAACTTCTCAACGGCATGCGGCGGCGACTCCGGGGGGGGCATCTTGCTAGGCCGATTGTTCGGTTACTCCGACGAAAACGGCGTTGGGGAACATGAGCTGGCCGGTATGGTGCTACGCGGCACGACAAGGGAGGGGTGTGTGGCCAGTACGGAGAACACCGCCCACGTTGTGACAACGGCCATTTCACTGCAATCACCGGAAGTGCTCGCCTGGCTTTGCGAGAAGACCTTCAACGACCTCAGCATCTGCGGCAGAAGACGGGACCAACCTTAATGGCCAACTTTCTCGAAGGTGTCGATAATCTTGCGGCCAGACTGCTCGGCGCCGGGCAGGAGCGAGCCCTGTGGTCGAGTGTGGTCGGCAGGATCCTTCTGGTCGTGTTCTTCGGCGTCATCGTCTACCTTGCTGCGGTACTGTTCCGCGAGCCGATCAAATCCAAGCCGATAGCGGCCGACAAGGCTGTCGAAAGCGGCCTTGTCTACGCCCTGCCGCTGACGCGACTTGTGGTGACGGCCCGCCTCGACATTCTTCACTGCGAGGTGATCGAGGTGAGAAAGAGCAACGCGCCAACCGAAGACGCGTTTGCTTCAGAGGACTTGCGCCCCACAACCGAGGCGCTGCCCGCTCTGGCTGCTGAGGCACAGGTATCGACAGGCGCTGCGGGGACTCAAGTTCAGCTCACTACCAGCCTAAAGGTCACCGTCACTCCCGAAACGGTGCCGGACCCAGACTTTCGCTTTGTCATTCCAGCGACTGCACTCCATCATCCTTTGCTGGGCGACCAGGTGAGTGTCGGGTTGCAGTCTCAGGGACTGCTGGGATCGGTCGGATACGGCTCCCGCGGCGTGGCGGACGACTTCAAGGCCACTACGAGCTCGATCATTCAGCTTGCACGCGGTGCGCTGAATTTCGCGGCCTCCAGCACGCAGCAAGAACAACAGGAAGAGGCGTGCCGTGGGCTGCCTCAAGGCGACAACGACGCCGTTGCGACCGCAGATGCGGTGACGTCCGGCAGGGGGCAAGCCAACTCCCTGTTTTTCGCGGACGTTCTGTCATCCGATCGGAGGAGCACCGTTTGGGAGCCGGCGCTAGTCCCCGCCCCCAACAGCGCCGTTAAGCAGGCTCTCGCCTCCAAGAAGGTGACCTTTCAGCTCGATGTTGCTCCGCGCCCGGCAGACGCCGCCAGTGAAACAAACGGGATCGCGTATCGTTTTCCCCAGTTCGGCACGGTGCGCGCCTGTATGGATACATGCACACAAGCTTCGGGTCAGGGGTTCAGCACCGCCGACGTGATCGCCATCGGCACCTATCGCGTTTACTTTCCCGGTCAGGAGGTAACGATCCCGGTTGAACGATCCTGGTTCGGAGGACACTCACTCAACCTAACCTTCGACAAAGGCGGTGGACTGGCCACCTATGCGTCAACTCTGCCAGAGACTGCCGCAGCCGCATCAGCGGCCACGGAAGAAGCGCCCGTCGGTACCGACAGCCCTGGCCAGGCGGGTGTTGTTGATGAGCAACCGGGCGATGAAAGCTGACGACGCACTTCTTGGTCTTGCACTGCTGCGACCGGCCCCAAGAAAGAGCCCTGATATCAATCAGGACTCCACGCGCGAAGTCAGGCCGTAGCTCGGAGCGCTCGCAGGCGCTCTGTCCGCCAGGGATCAAAGCCGCATGGCGGAGACCCAACGGGGGCTCCGTTCACGCGAGCCCGGCCCGCAGGGGGCGCCTGGCAACCTTTCTACCTGGCCGACCACCCGAACACCCTGCCCCGGCCCGACGCCAAAACCAAAGCCACCACAGGCTGACGGTACGGCAACAACGCGGTCGCGGCCGGCGCCAGCCGGCCGCCGCCGTCACTCCCGACGCCGTGGGGCGCAGCCCCACATCGGACGTAGGATTGTCCGACCAATCCGCGGCCGATACTTTTTTTGCGTCGGGAGTGACGGCGGCGCAAACACCACAGCCGCCAAGGCTTTCTCACCGACCGCGAAAAATGCGCCGCGCGTGCCGCCCGGCGGGCACGCGCCATAACCCTTGCCAACGAGACGACGTCTCACGTTGCGCACCAATCCGGACGCGGGCACGTTTCAAGTGCAAGGGCAACACGCCCGGGCAACAACCTGAAACACATCAACCTTTTTAACGGAGAAGACCCATGTCTTTCGACGAATGCGGCCTCACGGCCGAACGCGACCCGCATGACCTACGGCACCAGCGGGCGCCGCCCATCTGGGCCACCTGCACAGCCATCCCGTATGGATGACCTCCGTCCGCCACGGCGGACGGAGACCTTTGACTGACTTTGGGCCAGCCCCGCGCACCGCGCGGACCGACCTTTGCTACGGCAAGGCGGTGGCCATCAACACTCACCGATAACAAGAAAGCTCCCGCCATGAATGACCTGGCGATGGATCTGGTGCGGCTATGCCTGCACAACCGCGATGGCTCGCTGGCCACGCAAGCAAACCGGCGCCGCGGCCTTTCGGCCGCGGCCGCCGATCTTTATCAACTCGGCTTTCGGGTCCCGAAGGCCACCTCTCTCAAGCCCAAGCATGTCACCGCGCTGGTCGACCACTGGTACGGCCAGGGCATCAGCACGGCCACGGTCAAGAACCGCGTCGGCTGGCTGCGCTGGTGGGCGGAGAAGGTCGACAAATCCTCGATCATTCCGCGTGACAATCTCGAACTCGGCATCCGCAACCGCGAAGGTGACCAAAGTAACCGCGCCTGGTCCCTGCCCCCGAACTTCTCGCTGCCTGACCAGCGCATGGCGCTGTCGGTCCGGCTGATGGCCGCCTTCGGCCTCAGAGTCGAGGAGGCGCTTAAGTTCCGGCCACGCCAGGCGGACGCCGGCTCGGTCATCCGCCTGCAGGGCTCGTGGACCAAGGGCGGTCGCGCCCGCGAGATCCCGGTGCGGAGCTTCGCGCAGCGGTCCCTGCTCGACGAGGCCAAGTATCTGGTGGGCAGCGGCTCGATGATCCCGCCCGAGGACACGTTCATCCGGCATCGGCGCCGCCTTGAGCACGAAACCCTCAAGCGCGGTTACACCAACCTGCACGGCCTCCGGCACCAGTATGCGCAGAACCGCTACCTCGACCTGACCGGCTGGAACTGCCCCAAGGCGGGCGGCCCGGAGGCGAAGGCCATGACCGAGGCGCAACGCGCCGCCGACAGGGCCGCCCGCGCCGCCATTGCCGAGGAGCTCGGCCACGCGCGCATCGCCATCACCGTGGTCTACCTGGGATGACGGCCATGGATGTCCGCAACGCCCAGGAAGCCCGCGACTTCGCTACCAACGTACGCGAAGACTACGCGAACGAACTCTTTGACCTGCAGGGTGTCGCCCTGCGCATTCGCCGGGCCGCCCGCCTCGGCCACCTGTCGGTGCAGATCCATCAGGAACGGCCGATCGATCTACGGAAGACCGCGGCCGCCGCCTACCTGATCGAAACGCTGCTGATGGCGGGCTACGAAACCGAGTGGGTCGAGGTCCGCAAGCATGAACCTGGCCCGCGCGGCGACCCGCCGCGAGAGTATCTCTACGAGGAGTTGCTGGTACAGTGGCATGTTCGGCTGCATGCGCAGCCGACATGAACATGACGAAGACTTTGGCCCGCATGCACGGGCCAAAGTCCTATTGCTTTTGCTAGTCTTTCTTGCGGGAGGCAGCGAGCACAGCGTAGGCGACGGCCAGCATCATGTATACGATGATGCTCCATACGCCGAAGCAAGCGAAGACGTAGGCTAGGCTGACCATCAGGTAAACAAGGCGGTGGGTGATGCTCATCGAAGTGATCCTCGGTTTTGATGACCGCCCGGGCGGACTGAGTGCGCGGGATCAACTTGGCGCGGACCGCGAGATTTGCTGTTGGTGATAGTTGGCGAAATGAGCTTCGGCGCTCGCTTCGGCGCGCTCGTGCGGGAACGCCGGCGGATCGAACAGTTGTCGCAGAGCGACCTGGCGGTGAGAGCGTTCAACGATGCCGGTCGGCGGCACGACCTTTCTAAACTCGAGAATGGCAGGATTGAGCTGCCGCAAGAGAAGACCATTGATGCGCTGTGCATTGCGCTGGACATAATGCCGGAAGAGGTGTCGGTCTGCCGCGGCATCGTGCCGGTCGACCTTCCTTCTAAGCTGCTCAGGTACCTGGCTCGCCAGTTCGGGGAGCAGACGCCGCATCGGTCGGAGAGCGAGCTCGCGGCTTTTCTGGTCGATTGTGCGGAGCGCTACCGTGACCAAACCAAGAGGCTGGGTGAACTGTCCGCGACGGACGCGGCGAACGCCCGATTGCTAAGTGAGGCAGCGGAGGCAATCGGAACAGCCGACTTCAGCCGAGCGGATGACTTGCTTGCACAAGCGATCGAACTCTTGGACCCAAAGCGGACGACAGAGACGCTACGACGCGAGTCGGACTTGACCATCGAGCGCGGGAATGTAGCCCTTTTCAAAGGCGATCCTCTGGAGGCAGCAGCGCTGTTCCGTTCAGCCGCAATCCGGTTGTTGCCCGTCGATGAGTCGGGAGCGGCCGATCTGCTGGTGAGGGCCTCTTCGGGCCTGGTGAGCTATGGGGCCCGCTTCCAAAGGGCCGCGATCAGGGCGGGCCACGACCTCCTTAATCTGGCGAAGACGTTTGCTCAGGGCCCGACGCCGATACAGGTCGCGATCAACGGCATCGGCGCTCAGATCGAACTCGCCGTACGAAGCGATAATGCAGAAGCGGTGGCCTTACTCGAAGAAGGCGATGCCCAAGTACAAGCAACCAGAAAGCTGCTTGATTCAGCGACCACGCTGTCGCCAAGCGACCGCACACAACTAGCCCTTGCGCTCGAGTTTTCGGATGCGCGGTTGTCTAAAGAACGTGCAGTCCGCGCATCTGGCCTAGACAAGCAGCGCCGGCTTTCCGAGGCAGCGGACAAATACATTAGGGTGCTTGGGACGATTTCGAAGGACGACAATGCGGCAATGTGGAGTGCAACCAGTCATAACGTCGGAATAGCGCTGAAGCGACTTGCTCAGGTGTCACCCCCGGTGGACGCGAGAAGTGTACGCGTTTTGGCGTCCGAACACGTTCAGGCGGCTCTAGAAATACGCACCAAGGAGCGGGACGAGATTTTGTGGGCTCGGACCTCTGCGACGCTGGCTGACTTGTACGCAGATCTGTTTCATGACCTTCTTAGGCAGGACAAAGGGGTCCCGACCCGGCGCGTGGTGCTGGCTGCGAACGTGGCTATCGATCGCTATATGGAATGCATCGAGGTCGCGAGACGCCGACTGCCGAACGACTGCGCGAACATGCTTCTAGCGCTCGCGACCATTTACGCGAATGTGAGGATGTTTTCAGCGGCCCGCAACATGATTGAAGACGCCAGACCTGTGCTTGAAGCGGTTGGCGATGAGGCCGGACAAAGCAGGTGCAACTACATCCTTGAACAGCTGGCTGCGGCCGAGCAGCAAGAAGCCAAATCGTAGTCAATGCAAGCGCTGCTAATACACTGCCGGGTCCCGAAATTCACACTCCCCGCAAGCGGAAGCCGGACCGTTGGCACCGGTCCGGTACCCGCCTACCACCACGAGGTGTAGAAGACCGCCAGCCCGCTATCGAGCGCCGCCCGTGCAGCGTTGATGAAGGCCAGATCATCTTCGATTTCCGACCCGTCGGATTCCCCGAAGAAGAAGCCAGTCGTATCCGGCAACGCCGCGTTACGGAGGTCGGCTTCGAGCCGGTCGAGGTCCTCGACCGTCAGTTGCAGCGTGACACAGTTGAAGTCGCGGTCCGTGCCGCCCTTCTCGCGGTAGAGGCGCTCCATCCAACCGTGCAGGTTGGGGTGCTTGCGCCAGTAGTGCAGCGGCGCGCTGTCCTTCGCCATGAAGTCCACCGGCTTCTCCGGCTGCCGGTTGAGTGTTCCGGCGTACATATCCAGTCCCATGTTGATTCCTTTCGTTGTCGTTGCTGTCCCGCAGGACAGGTCCGACAAGGCCGGGGGGCTAGGCCGCCGCCGTCATGGCCAACACGGCCGCCGCAGGCGGGCTGGTGCGGGCAGGCCATTGACGGCAAGGAGCCCACCGGCAGAACCGCATGGCCTAGGGATGCGACACGCGAGAGCGGAAATAGGTAGGATTGGGATGGAAAGGAGCTCCGCGAAATTGGTCTCGCAGGCGTCCAGGCAGGAAAGTGAGCAGGACGGCCGACTAGGCCGTCCCCGGCCGACTCAAAGCATGGCAGGGGCTGGGAATAGCCCGCTCAGGAGTGTGCCCTGCTGTCCCTCAATTGACTCGCAGGTCTGCGACGTCAGTGGAAGGGTAGAGGGTGGTGGCGCCGAGGTGCCGCCATGGGCGTCTGGGCTCCAGGAAGGTGGCCTGGGCTTCCCCTTGGTGCGCTCAACTGTCCACCAGCCCGTCCAGGCGAGCACTTTACGGTAGACGATGCGGTTGGCCCGAAGGGGGGCGACCCGGCCGCCACATCCCTTGAGTAAAAAGGTCAGCATGCAGGCGGCATGCCTTTACAAGAACAGCAGGAATGGCATGGTCCTCTCATGAAGATACGTTGGGTAGTAGCCATAGCGTCGGTCGCGGCTCTCGTTGGGGCGCCTATTGGGTATCTCATCGCCGAGACCTTAGGTCCTCGCGTTCTAAACCCAAGCATGGCAGCGTCGGCGCCATCCGTTCCGGTAGTGAACCGGGAGGGCGGGGTCTACGCGCCCACCAAGCAGCAAGTGTCCGAAGCATCCATTGCCTCTCTTGGTCAAATCTTTGCGGCGTTTGACCCAAACACCAAGCTGGGTCGCCCCTCACTGGAGAAAATAAACGACGCGCTGCTTTTGCATTGGTACGGCCGTATCTCGGCGGATGGGCGATGGGCCATTCAGTTCAATCCCATCGCTGACCTATTCCTTTTCCTGCAAATCGACCCCGAAAACTCAGACATTGTTTCAGCAAGATGGCTCACAGGCCGTCAGGCTTTGACTTTGTTCTCAATACCCGAGAAAAAAGACGTACCATTCCTGCCGCTCGTCTTTGGCGAGCGCGCAATGGAAATGTACTACATCATCGATCAATATCAGGCAGGAAAGTACGATATTTCGGCATTGTTAACGAAGGACAGCCCCGAAGGTGCCGATTTGGTTGGCGCCATCTTCTCATACCTAAACGGTGGCCGAGAAATGGTTCTTTCTCCATGCTTTGTGGAGTTTGAATACTATATTGCGGGCCGGGACTGGACGAAGCTGGGCGAAACGCTGGATTTCGACCCAAAGCTGTTCGAGGCTGGCTACAAGGTCATCTACCGATCAAAAGACGGGCAGTATTTTGTTGCTGACGCAGCTACTGGAAGAAACATCCTCGTGTTCAAGGCAGCCGAGAGTAAGACCTGCGATTTTTATCCGTTGACGACTGTCGGTATCATCTAGTTTGTTCAGCCTCGGAGGGCGGAGATGCGCACTTGGCGCCTGTCGGCGTTGGCAGCATGCTGTTTGTTCAGCGGCACTAGCTTTGCTCAAAGTCCAGTTGTCGACACGTTCAACGCTTTCAGTGACACGCTACAATTGTGCGCAGACCTGTCGAGCGGTCGCACCAAGGCTGTCTGTGATATCGGGTCAGCTGCGGCTGGAGGCGGCGGAGCTGGCCTTGAGATCGCTCTGGACGGAGAACGTCCCCTGCCGGTTATAGGCAAGGCGGTTATCGTCGAGGCAGCGGGTGTGGGCGGCTATGCGGTTGCCTATGTTGTTTGTCCGGTGGGTAAACCGTTGTGCGGGGCGGCGGGAAGGCAAGCAGCGACTTGGGTTGCGGACCGCGCTCTTGAGAAGCCCGTGGACCCGTCGACGGTATTCTCCCCCCTGCCAGACACCGTCACGAATGAGCAGCGGGTCGCGGCGGCGACGGCTCCTGTCGCAGAAGTCGTGTCTATCGACCCGGCTCTCTCGGAAACGAAGTACGCTCTGGGCGCTTGGTCCGTAACCGAGACGTCCGACTCCGTGTCGGCGTGGTCAGATGTGTTCTATGAAGCTGGACCAGGCGGATACTCCCGGTTTGGGTTCATCTGCGGACGGGACCGCCAACTGACAGTAGCGGTACAGCCGTTCACGCAGGGCGAAGCCGTGGAGGCGCTATTTGTGGATGGCCCTGATGGCCCTTCCGGCCCCGACGACCCGCAGTGGATAAGACTGTCCAACAACCAGGTATCCGGCAAGGCCGCTCAGGACATCATCCAAGGCTACGCGGCTGGCTATACGAAGGGCATCCTCGAGTCGGGTTCAGAAGACGATATGGTCGGGGGGTACATCACGCCTAAACGTGAGACGGGCATGTACTTCAAAATGCTGGGCTTTCGGAAGATACACACGCTCATGGAACAGCGCTGCGGCCCGTTTGGACCGGCTCCGGCTCCCGTACAAACCGCAGAGGGAGCCGACACACAACCGGAGCTTAAGCAGGCCGACTCGGGGATTTTCGCTGACTACAAGAGTTTCATGAAGGACCTCATTCCCGTTGAGCGCGCGTGTGAAGAAACGATTCCAGGCAAGAGCGCAAAATGTGGTGTTGCCGATGACGAGCGCAACATGCTCACCATCACCTACACCAATGACACTGTAAGGCCAACGTACAAGGTCGAGCTGAAAGTACAGCCAAACTCCCGGGGTCTGAGCTGGTTCTCGTCACAGTTTTACAAACTTGGAAATGCCATCGGCCTCGACGGTACTGCGATTGGGAAGTGCACCAACCTGAGCGCCGGGGCAGAGTTCGAGTTGATGAACTTTACTGCCGGGGGCTATGACTATTCCTGTGGAGGCTCCGCCACCATCTACACCGGCCAGTATGTGACGGTGACCGTTCAGCCGTCGAACAAGTTCTAAGAACAAAAGCATGCCCGCACCCGGCATCCAGGCAGGTTGTGCTTGTCGGCCCTGCCCGCGAACGCCTTAAGGAACATCGCAGGCACTCTCGGCCGAGTCCTATGTTGCGAGAAGCCCCGCCCAACGGGCGGGGCTTTCAGGCGGCTTACGCCGCTGCTGGTACTTCAGCCTTCGGCTTGACCTTGCGGACCACGAACCGGCCCTCGTTCCCCAGCGGCATGAAGTTCAACTGGATGTTGAAGCCTTCGCCGTCCTTGTGGGCCCAGGCAGCGCCGAGCTTGGTCCAGCGGGCGCTGTCGCCCTCGCCGATGACGTGAAAGACGTCGTGGGACGGGGTATGCTTGATGGTGGTCTTGGTTTGCTTTGCCATTTTGGGCTCTCCTTGCTTTCGTTGCTGACGGCCGCCCCTTGCGGCCTGTCGGAAAACCCCATCGAACGTGCCATAGGGCGCGCGGGCACACATTCTTCTCGGGAGACCGCCTCTCTTGGCGGCGGAAGACATGTTGACCGGGTGACCGGCCGGACGACTTTCCGACAGACCTGGCCGCATGGGCGAACGTGACGAAAGCGGTGAGCCGGCAAAACCGCCGCCACGACGCAGTTTCCGCCCCGTTCACGACACCACGAACGCCCGGTTAGCGGTCCCGCTCGTCCTGGTCCCGCTCGCGCTCCTCGCGCTCATAGGTGTCGCGCATCTCATCCTGGGCACGCCGCAGGTCCGCCGGATGCTCGAGCCGGTCGTACGGCCCCTGCACCGGGTCTGGCGCGATGCCGAGGTCCCAGCGCACATAGTCCTCGAAAGGCTCCTGCAACGCGGGCCCCAGCCGTGCCTCGAAGGCCTCGAGCCGCCGGGCGTCGTCCTCCTGGCGCAGCCGCATGATGCGCTGGTTGAGCAACTCGTCGCTGACCAGCCGCCGCATATCCGGGGAGTGCGCTTCGGCGCGCTTCATCAGTTCGTTCTCGTGTTTGGATCGCGGCAGGTCGATCGCGCGGCGCCACAGGTCCAGCTCGTAAGCGTCCCGCTCGGCGCGCACCTCGGCACCGAAGGGCTCAAAGTCATCGCGGGACGGCTGCGCCCATTCGGGCGCGCGCTCGGGAGCAAGTTCCGGCGCAACCGGCGCCCTATCCTCGGGCTGCAGGTACCACGGGACGTCTGCACTGGCGGGGGTGCGTTCGTCGCTGATGCGACCAAACCAGTCACCCACGCGGTTGTCCCGCAGGGATTGCTCGGCCGCGCGTTCCGCCGCGACGCGACGGGCGTCCGTGAGCCTGCCAAACTCAACCCGCTCGTCCGGTGTCAGATCAGTCGGCGTCCGGCCGTCAGCGAACGGCCAGTCCTCGCGCGCGGTGAGGAGCGGATAGGTCCGGATATCGACCGGGTGGGGCGAACGGCGCATGGCGGTGTCCTCTCTGACTGACTGGGCATGGGCCCGCCGGGCCCGGCGTTCCTGGGGATTGGGACCACGGTGCTTCGTGGGTTTCTGCTTGATGCCGCGGGCCTTGAAGCTGCGCCTGTCCAGGCGCAGCGCGGCCCCTGAAGCGGCAAGATATCTGTTGCAAAGGCTTTCCCAGCCCGTTCGGGCTAATGTGATGAAAGCCTTCTGGTCGGCAAAGGTGAGTTTTGGCCCGAAGCCGTCCGGCTTGAGGGCATTGACGGTCAGCATGACGTGGATATGGGGGTTGTGTCCGGTACCGTCCTCATGGATGGCGGCCTCCGCCGCCATACCGAGCTTCACGAAGGGGGCGACGTAGTCGCGCAAGAGCGCAGCCCAAAGTTCCTTAGGAATCTCGCGCGGGATCGCCGCATCGATCAACTTGGCCAGTCGCGAATCCCGCCTGCGGGCGGACATGTCGACCTTGTTCCACAGGGCCGGCCGGTCCCTGGTCCAGTCAGGCGCCCCCTCCGGCGCCAGCAGCTCTGACAGGAAAACATCGCGCCGTCCGCCGAAGCGACTGACCTTCTGTTCACGTTCATTCCAGAGGTCCGCGCCAGAAATGTAGGCGGCCGTGGCCACGGCCGACCGCTCGGTCCCGTCATCCCGCGCCCGGGAGAGGTTGTCGACATGGCAGTGTAACGTGTCATCGGTCATGTGACGTGAGCCCGTGAGGGGTGCAGGGGGTTTCCCCCTGCCGCACTTCCCCGTTTGCAGGAGCCTCAAGGCCCTGCAAAGGGGGCAATGTTGATCAACCTGTACAGGTAGAGCAACATGTAAGTGCGCTGTTAGGTAACGGGCGGAAAGTTTACCGGATTTGGCTGGATGACTGGTGCGACGAGTACGGCGTTGCTAATCTTGCTCGGGCGTCATTGGGGGTGGCATTGGGGTACGACGACAAGAAGGGCGGGACGGGTCCCCTGCCCCCGGCGGCAAACCTGTTCGGCACAGGCAGCTCATCGGTGGCGGGCAGCCAGTTGCAGGTTGCCAGCGATGCGATCGCGCTCGGTACCAAGCTGGTGAAGTCGGTCATGCACCAGCACGAACGCAGGGCGTTGCGCGAAGCGCGGCGCGCCCAGCGGGCGGAGCTAGAGGCAACGGTCGCCAGTCCGCCCACCATCCACGGGTCCGCGGCGTGGGCCACGGCGTCGGACCTCAGGAACCAGGGGCTGCTGTTTCCCGCCACGGCATTCGACAACCCCTCCAGCATCCTGCTCGGCACCGTCATGGGAGACGGCCAGTTGCAGGGCTATCTGCACTGGGATGACGAAGGGCACCTGATCACGGTCGCGCCCACGCGCTCCGGCAAGTCGACCATGCAGATCATCCCGAACCTGCTGCGCTACAAGGGCAGCTGTGTTGTGCTCGACCCGAAGGGTGAGCTCTATGCCAAGACGTCCCGCTGGCGCCGGGACGCTGTCGGACCGGTGTACCGGATCGCGCCGTTTGAAGAGGCAACCCACGCCTTCAACCCGCTGGACATGGTCACCTCACCGGCCGATGCCCGCGCCCTCGCCGACCTGATGATCCCGGACGACCCCAACGCCCAGGAGTATTTCCGCAAGGACGCGATTTCCTTTCTCAATGGCGCCATCCAGTATGTAAAGCGGCGTACGTCACACACCGCCGGAACAATGGCCGATGTGCGGGAACTCACCTCGCTCCCGACGGAGACGTTTCTGGCAGTGGCAGCGGAAATGGGACGCAGCGAGGTGCCCGCCATCGCCAACGCCGGTAACGTGGTGCTGGGCAAGGCCAGGGACCGCGGCGTTCCCGCGCTACGCGACACGCTCAACACCGAACTGTCACTGTGGGATGATCCCGGTATCCGCAAGGCAACAGGCCGGGCGGATTTTCGCTTCCATGACCTGAAGGACACTCCTGCCACCGTCTACATCACTGTCCCATTCGACAAGATGCAGGCGTTTGCGCCGTTTCTGCGTGTGCTGCTGGCGTCGGCGCTCGAGGCCATGGTGCAAAACCCCAACCTGCCCGAGATCGATGTGCTGTTCGTGCTCGACGAGTTCCTCTCACTCGGCGCCTTCCCGCAATTCCGTGACGCCATCCGCACACACGCGGGAGCCGGTGTCCGGCTATGGTTCTTCCTGCAGAACCTGTCCGTGCTCGAGGAGCTCTACCCGCGCAGCTGGCGGGCTTTCTTCGACGCTTCGGTGCAATCGTTCTTCGGTATCCGCGACATCTATACCGGTGGCATCATTTCCGACCTGCTCGGTGAGACCACCGTCGCCCACAAGCAGACCAGCTACACCATGGGCACGAGCCTCACGAAGCAGGACTTCTTCGAGACCTCCAGCTCGCAGAGCCTCAACGTGAGCGAGAGCGTGACCCTAACGGGTCGGAAGCTGCGGACGCCCGCGGAGGTGGTCCAGCGCCTGTCAGGCACCCTGCCCGACCAGACCCGCGAGGCGGTGCTGGCGATTGCAGGCAGTCGCCCGGTTGATGCGCGCCTGATCCCCTACTTCCTCGGCACAGAAACCCCGAAGCGTATCGGTTCGCTATGAGTGCTCGCCCGCCACTGGACCTGTCGCGCCTGGCCGTCAGCACCATCCCGCTCCAGGCGATCCTGTTCTTGTCCGCCGCTGTCGGCGTCGTCCTCGGCATCGCGCTGATCATTACCGTCAGCTTCGCCACTGCCCTGGCCGTCCCCCTCGGGTTCGTGGCGATGATCGGGACGGTGTTAACCACTTCCGTCGCAGCGATGCAGCTGACGATCATCGGCGCCTCCGCCGTATTCCTCATCCCGCTCGGCGCCCTTGTGTCAGCGCACTGGAAACTGCGGCACGCCGAACAGTTCATCCTGGACGATCTGGCCGCAGAGCGGGCAGATCCAAACTCCAAGATCGGCCAGTACATTGCGGTGATGTCGAAGGCTGCTGGACTCGACGAGGTCCCACGGTACGGCATCATCGAGAATGTGTTTAACGCGTTCGCCATGAGTGGCGGTCGGGGCGTCGGCTTGGTTATGCTGGGCCAGCCACTTGTAGATGCGCTGCATGTTGGAGAAACCCTTGCGATCCTGGGGCACGAAATCGGCCACGTGGCGATGCTGGACAGCAAACGCAAGTTTCTGGCCGAGGGACACCAGCAGTTCCTGGTAAGGTTCCTGCGGATCGTCGGGCTTCACCGTCTTGGTCGAGCATTGTTCGGGTTCATTGGCGAAGTGGCACTTGCTGCCCATTCGCGGGAGAGGGAATTCTGGGCCGACGCGGTCGGCGCGCATATCACCAGTCCTGCGGCGATGATCTCCGCTTTGCGCGCGATTGAGCGCAGTCAGCCCAAGCCAACCGAGTTTGAGAAAACCTACGCGACCCTGATGTTCCGGCCAGTGCCCCGGCTGTTTGCGACGCACCCGCCCTTTGCCAAGCGCATCGAGGCGTTGGAACGACGCACCTACCTCGACCGGCTGCCGCTGAAAGCCATCGCGGCTGAACCGCAGCCCGAAGCGGTACTATCCCGCCAGCAGTCCTACGCGGGGATCTAGTTCCCCGCCACCTCGAAAGCTCGTTTGCAGGCTTGCCCCGCCTCCTGGACGGCGGCGGACGAAGCGAAAGCCACAGCCGTAAGCTCTTGCCCGTCCAGCGTCATCTCCAGTGGCTCCAGCGCAGCGATGCGGTCGAAGTCTTGCCTGGTAAGGCCGAGGAAGCATGACAACCCGGCTCCACCCTCCAGGCCATCGTCGCAGTTGACCGCCTGATCGAATGCCGTGGGCTGCGTGCCGCCGACATGCATGGGTACACCTGCGGCCTGCCAGTTGCCGGCGGGGTCGGGGTACTTGGCAATGATGGCATCGACCAGCGGCGAGGTAATCTCCATGTACGCCGGACTGTCCTCGCATCTGAGGCTGCCCGACCAGTTGCGTCCGGAACGCTGCTTGAGCATCGCCGTGGTGCTTTCGAAATTCTCCCACTCATCCGCCAGCCCGCTGCTGGCCACGGCAACAGTCGGTTCCCTTGATTCCGGGCACGCCGCCAGAACCGCGTTGCTAGCCGCCTCGAAGCCTTCAAGCGTCCAACTGATTTGCTGCCCGTCGGTCTGAAAGCCGATCGCACCATCTCCCGACAAGGCCGCCAGCCTGTGCAGCAACTGGTATGCCCTCGGCCCGACCTGCACCCCCTCCAGTTCGCGCCGGTTTTCACCGGTCGCAGCGTCGATAAAGGCGACAGGCTGATTGCGCTGCAGGCTCAGGCCGTCGCGCGTCTCGAAGCTCAACGCCCCGTTGTCACAGACGAACGCCAGTTCGGTGACCTGCATCACGGCCGGAATGTAAGAGACTGCCGTCAAACGTGTCCCTTCCGTCTTGGTGACCCAGGGTCTGCCGAAAACCATCGCCGCCTTGCAACTATCTAGATCGGCGTCGAAGGCCTTGGACTCACCTTCCCCGCCCGCAAAGGCGTACATCGCGGCGCGGGTGGGATCTCCCTCAACCTGCCCGGCCATGCACCTGCAAAAGGCGGAAGATCCGTCACCATTGCCTGACAGGGCCTCCTCGATGCGCTGGCAGGCTGCCGGATAATTCTGGCTGAAGGCTGCTGCCAGTTGATTGCTGCCGCTCATGCGCCGCGCCGCGCTGCGACGGCAGCGGCTAGCGTCGCCCTGGCTGATGCCGCCGAACGAATTCAGTTCCTGCGCCATGCAGGCGCAGTGCGCCTCCCGCATTTCACCGGGCATCGACTGGACACCCGGGTCAGCGCGACAAGTGCCGATGAAGTCGGCTTTCTGTCGTTGGATGATTTCGTCGATGGTCGGTGGGCGTGTGAGTTGAAACGAAGCGACCGCGACGCCAGCCAGCAGCAACGACAGGCCCAGCCAAACAACAATATCGATTGTCCATGCACGCATAAAGCAGCCCTCAACTGAAGGCTATTCGGCGAAACTTTCGGGAGCAAGATGTCGAAACGTCCTGCACTGGCGCGACGGCTGCAAAGGCAGAGTTGACGCGCGGTGCAAGGCGCGTTCTCAAGAACGATGACAACCCATATCGGCGTGGGGAAATGGTGCGGACGGCGGGAATCGAACCCGCACGAGCACTGCCCTACGGATTTTCATACCACTTCGGCTTCCGCCGCCGCCCTCCGGGCGTTCGTGGTCTGGACTATCCCTTCACCGTAGCCGAAGCCTTAGGTGCCGCCCGTCTAGTCTCTACACCTTCCGCCGGGAAGCGGCTTGGCTCGGGATTGGCCGGTTAACCCTGGGCTTTCCCCGAATTTGAGCGGTTCTACGTCCGGGATTTCCCCCGGCGCACTCAATCCTATAAGTCCGTTGCGTCTACCAGTTTCGCCACGTCCGCACTGGCATCGCCTCTAGCATGGCCGGACATGAGATGCCAACGGATGGGCTCCTGCCGCCTTCGTGGACGCCGTGCGATGGGCGACGGGCTCCGTAGGGAAAGCATCCTTGTCCTAGGTTCGGCGTAAGAAAAGGATATGCCATTATCCTTTTCTTACGCTGTCCCTAATCGCCGGAGCGTGGCTCAGTCCCCTTGGTCAGGATTTGAAGGTACGCCTCATAGGAGTAGACTCGCCGACGCTGTTTCCCGGTGATTTCTTTCACAATTCCAAGCAGTTCGAGGTTGCCCAAAGCGGAGTTGATGGTCGGTTCGGAGAGAGCAAGCTCGTTGGCTGCCTTCTGGATCGTCGTAAGTGCCCGGCGCTGCATAAGCTGGTGGACCATGGCGGCAGATGCAGCACCGCGGCCGAGCGTCTGGATTTTTTGGCTGTCCGCCTCAAAAAGTGCGAGGAGGTCTTGCGCCGTTTGGGTCGCCTGCTCGCCAGTCTCAATCACCCCGTCCAGGAAGAAACCCAGCCAGGCTTCCCAGTCGCCCTTCGTGCGGACCGCTTGCAGCAGATCATAGTAGACCTGCCGGTGACGCTTGAAGTACAGGCTCAGGTAGAGTGTTGGCTGTCGCAGCACGCCGCGTGTGACCATGAGCAGGGTAATGAGCAGCCGCCCGAGTCGGCCGTTTCCGTCCAAGAACGGGTGAATGGATTCGAACTGTACGTGGGCTATAGCGGCCCGGATAATTGTCGACATCCCCTCGTCGCCATGAAGGAACTTCTCAAGATCCCCAAGACAGGCCATCAGCTCTTCGGGCGGGGGCGGTACATAGGCTGCGGTGCCTGGCCGCGTGCCGCCGATCCAGTTTTGTGACCGGCGGAACTCACCGGGTTGTGCATGTGCACCACGGCCGTCCGCTAGCAAGACACCGTGCATCTCGCGAATAAGGCGTAAGGAAAGCGGAAAGCCGCCCCTCAGTCGGTCTAAACCGTACTCAAGCGCAGCGATGTAGTTTGAGACCTCTTGTACATCATCCAAGGGAACGAGGGGTATCTCGTCGGCTTCAAAGAGGAGAAGGTCGGATAAGGATGACTGGGTCCCCTCTATCTGCGAGGAAAGTAGCGCCTCCTTGCGGACATACATGAAGATAAACAGCGGGGGAGCCGGCAAGATCGACGTGACGCCGTCCAGGCGTCCGAGCGCTAGTGTGGCGCGCTCCAGCCGCGAGGTAAGCTGTGACAGGTCTATGGGAGGCGTTGGCGGCAGGGGCGGCGGAACGTAGGCCCGCACCGTTTCACCAGTGGTGTTGGTTTCAACCCAACGGCCAAGGCGGGTGTTCAGGGGAGACGATTCCGGCAACGCAAGGATCCTTGTCTTATGGCTTTTCTAAAAAAAGGATAGGCCGATATCCTTTTTTTAGAAAGCCTGCTGCCCATTTGGCGGGCACTTTCCGGTCCACATTGCTGCCGATACCACAGCCCGTTGCGCACCAGCTGCAGCCATCGTTCAAGGCCTGTGCCAACCGGAAACTTGGCTAGCAACAAGCCAGGCTCCGTGTTTTACCCGCGTATTCACTGCCTCTCAGATAGAACCGTCACGCGTCAGCGCCAGCCTTAGCCAGATGGGCGTTGCGCCGAGCCAGCTCCTCCTGCTGCTTCTTGGTCAGAGGCTTCTTGCGGACGTTCACGGCCGCCGCGCTGATGTTGTTTTTGATGTGCGAGGCATAGAACTTCTCGATCATCTCGACGCTCGTCCGGCAGTTCTTGGCGATCTGGTAGATGTCCGCCCCCTCCTCCAACCGCATGCTGATGTAGGTGTGACGCAGGCTGTAGGATGAACGGCGATTGCCCTCACGGTCGATGCGCAGCTTCGTTTCGTCGAGAATGGTCTCCATGAGGCCCGCCATGGAGGTCGGGAAAAGCAGGTCCTCGGGCTGCGGCTTGTTGCGTTCAACCATCCGCTCGAAGGGGAACACGGCGTTCGCCGTGCTCTTGCAGTAGCCCACGCCGCGCTTGCCGCGCACGGCGATAATCAGAATGGTTTCCTGCGTCTCGTGATCGATGGCTATCTCCACGTCGCGATACTGGAGACGCTTCGCCTCGTCCGGGCGAAGGCCGGTGTTGGCCATGATCAGGATGTAGTCGAGGAACTGCTCGGCGTTGTACTTCCAGCGCTTGCTGGCGGCCTGCACCTTGGCCCGTGCGGCGGTGTAGAGGACCTTGTACTCGGCGTTTGAGAACCACCCACGGTGCGAGATCTTTTCCGCCTTCTGGTACGGCGCCGACATATCGGGCATGACGGAGAGCATGTTGTGCCGATTGGCGTACTTGAGCACCTGCCGAAGAACGACAATCTCCTGATGCAGCGTTTGTCGGGCCGGCACTTTACCCTCCACGGGCTTCATCCGCATCGCCCGATACTCGTGGATTTTGGCGGAGGTAACCTCGGTAAGGGCGAGGTCGCCAAAGAACGGCAGCAGGTACTTCTTCAGCCTGCGCGAGTTGCCCTCCACGTACGTCTCATTCCTGTTGCCGCCAGTAATGAGGGGATACTCTTCCTCCCATTTCTCGGCTGCCTTGCGGAAGGTTGGACCGGACGGCGCAGTGAGCGTCCCTGCCCTCTGCTTGCCTCGCAGCGTCAGGTACCAGTCGGTCGCGAACTCTTTTGCGAGGCTGAGGCTGTCCGTGCCCGTCGTCACGCGGTGGTTCTTGCCATCGACGAACGCTGAGCACTGCCAGTTGCCGTTTTCGGCCCGCCGATAGACGTGGCACTTGCCGTCCAGAATTGTGTGTTTGTTGACCGCCATGGGATTTTTCGTCCTTTGGCTCAGTCTACCTCATCCGGATGTGTAAGCAATGTGTAAGTGTTTTGGTGCCAAAAATTGCGGCACTTTCTTCGCTAAGTCATTGGAAACATGGTGCCCATGGTTGGACTCGAACCAACACTGGAAGGATTTTAAGTCCCGTATGTCTACCATTCCATCACGCCCGCGCCATCGCGATGTCCCATAGGGACGGACAAAACTCAATGCACTGAGGCGCCAACCCCACGCAATCGTCGCATGCTGACAGGACCCGTCACGGCGCGGGGCGAGGCTATGCTGCCCCCGTGGAGGACAACATGCGCTTCAACGACCGCTATCCGATCATTGTGACCGCCCACGTCGCCGAATGCCGGGACTTCTGGTGCCGACATCTGGGTTTCGAGGTGATCTTCGAGAACGACTGGTTCGTCTATCTGCAGGCCGATGGCGCCAGCATGGCCTTCATGTCGCCCGACCATCCCTCGTCACCGCCAGGCCCGGAGCCCTATGCGGCAGGGATCAGCATGGAGCTGGAGGTTGGCGATGCCGAGGAAGCGCTCGCCGACTTGCGCGCAACCGGGCGCGAACCGGACTATCCGCTGACCGACGAGCCGTTCGGGCAGCGCCGCTTCAGCGTCAAAGACCCGTCAGGGTTGTGGATCAATGTCGTGCAGCAACTGATGTAGCGTCCGCTAGACCTGGTCGAACACCTCGGGCGCGAGCTTGCCCGCGCGCAGCAAGTGCTGCACGGCATAGGACACCGACAGCGCGTCATCGAGGGCGTCGTGGCCGCGGAGCGGCGGATGCTCGACACCGTAATACTCGACCAACTTGTTGCTCGGGGTCCTGCCGATGTCCTCGACCGGCATGCCGGCGGCGAGCACCAGCTTGACCGCATTGTCGAAGCGGCTCGCCGGGATCGGCGGGACGATGCCCGCGACATAGCAACTGATGGCGAGCATGTTGAGCTCGTCCTTGCCCCACGACCAGCAGCGCGCGCCGTGCGAGAATCTGTCGAACTGCGCCAGTGCCTCGGCGAGCGGCAGGCCCTCGCGGTCGATATCGTCCTCGGTAATGCCGGTCAGCTGGGTGAAGAAGCCATCGAGCCCGTAGCGCCGGCCATGCCGGTCGACCGGCGTGACATAAGCCCGGAAGTTGTCGAGGATCTCGTAGCTGCCACCGAGCGCAATGCGGACCGCACCGACCTGCGCGATGACCGGATCGGGATCGATCGCCGCGCACCAGAACCGGCGCTGCGACCCTTCGAGGCAAAGAAACTCGCAGTCGAATATGACGGCAGACTTCATGACTTCCTCCAGCCAATGTGCCGACGGAAGTATGCGACAGTTTGCCTCAGCGATAGTCGACCAAAGTCGGAGAGCCGGAAAGCTTCGGCGCCAATGTGAAGACTATTTGCGAGTGGTGACGGGGATCAGGGTTTCGAGCGTCGAAAAGTCGCTTTGCCGCTCGATAATTTCTTCCCAAGTGACGGCGCGACCGCTCCAAAGCCGAAATTCCATCACATCTTGCGGATCGTAGAGGTCCACTTCCAGCTCAATGCTCGGCATCAAGCTGTGTTCCATGCGGTGAGTTCGTCTGGTTGTAACGATAACCATACGATCCGCGAGAATCGCCTCAACCACTGCAAGCGCGTCTGTCTCGGACGGATGCATATGCCATCCGCTCTCATCGAAGCCGAGCGAGATGAGGGCGGTCCCATCCGGCTCGGCCGTGCGCTGCACAAGCAGTGTCAGCGCGCCATCGGGCGACACGTGCCGGGCCAGGAGCTCCGAACCTTCCAATGTCAGTCGGTCGCGCCGGAGATCGGCGGGACATAGGCGACATCGAGATCCCACGGGAAGAAGATCCAGGTGTCCTGGCTAACTTCGGTGATGAAGGTGTCGACCATCTCGCGGCCCTTGGGCTTGGCATAGACGGTGGCGAAGTGGGCGCCAGGCAGCATGTCGCGGACGACGCGGGCGGTGGCACCGGTATCGACCAGATCGTCGACAATCAGGATCTTGGCGCCGGCGCGGGCCTTGGCCAGGAGGCCTTCGGTGATCGGCTTCAGCACCTGGATGCCGGACTGGCTCTGGTGATCGTAGCTCTTGACCGCGACGCTTTCGACGACGCGGATATTGAGTTCGCGCGCCACGATTGCGGCCGGGACGAGGCCGCCACGGGTGATGGCGACGAGGGCCTCGAACGGCCCCAGCGCCTGCAACCGCCAGGCCAGCGCGCGGCTGTCGCGATGGAACTGGTCCCAGGTGACGGGGAAGGATTTCTGCGAATTCTGGGTCACGGCGATCTCCGGCGTGTGTATGTGGCGAATGCGGGCGTCTGGCCCGGCGGTCAGTAAACTTCGATCTCGGTAGACAATCCGGCGGCGCGGTGCGCCTCGACCACCATGGCGCGGACCCGATCAGCGGCGAGGCGAAGGCGGTCCGCATCATGCGAGCGCAGCACAAGCTCTGTCATGGCGGAAGTCTGGCCCATCTTGGGATAGCTGCCCATCTTCACGTCCGGGAATTCGGCCTGCAGCGCGCCGAGCGGGCCGCCGATCGTGCCCTCGCCGACGCCGCAGCGGATGGTGACGGACATGACCTTGCGGCCGCCCTCGAGGGTCGGGGCAATGGCTTCGAGCATCGACTGCATGATCTTGGGGACGCCGGCCATCACGTGCACATTGCCGATGCGGAAGCCCGGCGCGGCGCTAACGAGGTTGACGATCAGGCTGCCACCTTCGGGGATACGGGCCATTCGGAGGCGGGCTTCGTTGACCTCGGTGCCGGTCTGCTTCCAGCGCGCCTCGAGCATGGCGCGGGCCTCGGCATTGATCGGCAGGGCAACCCCGAACGCCTTGGCAATGGCATCGGCGGTGATGTCGTCATGCGTCGGCCCGATGCCGCCGGTGGTGAACACATAGGTGTAACGGGTGCGCACGGCGTTGACCGCCGCGATGATCTCTTCCTCGACATCAGGGACGATGCGCACTTCGCTGAGCGCGATGCCGAGCTCGGTGCAGAAATCCGCGACCGTGCCGATATTGACGTCCTTGGTGCGGCCCGAAAGGATTTCATCACCGATGACGACAAGGGCGGCAGTCACTTCTGCGTCGGACATGCGAGAGACCGGGGGCGATGATGAGGGTGCACTGCAATGCCCGCACGCCCGCCAAACGTCAAGCAATCCGGCGAAATGGCCACAGCAATGCGCCCTTTTCATTGACCGTCCCAGCGCCTACTTTCAGCAATTGAGCCGGAGCCGCCGATGATCACCTTCGTAGATGCCGAAACCAAGACCCGCCGCACCGCTGGTGTCATCCCGCTGCATGGCGAGGCGGGCTTTGCCGGCATGCGCAAGGCGGGGCAGTTGACGGCTCAGGCGCTGGACCTGCTGGTCGATGCGGTGAAGCCGGGAGTCAGCACTCTGGCGCTGGACAAGCTGGCCTATGAGTTCGCCCGCGACCATGGCGCCATCCCGGCGACGCTGTTCTACAAGGGCTATCGGCACTCGACCTGTACATCGATCAATCACGTCGTCTGCCACGGCATTCCCGATGACCGGCCGCTGCGCGAGGGCGATATCGTCAATATCGACATCACGCTGATCGTCGACGGCTGGTATGGCGACAGCTCGCGCATGTATCCGGTGGGCGAAATCAGCCGCAAGGCGGAGCGGCTGATCGAGGTGACCTATGAGTGCCTCGAGGCCGGTATCGCGGCGGCCAAGCCCGGCAACACCACCGGCGATATCGGCGCCGCCATCCAGACCCATGCCGAGGCGGAGCGGACCAGCGTGGTCCGCGATTTCGTCGGCCACGGCGTCGGGCAGCTGTTCCATGACGAGCCCAACATCATGCATTTCGGCGTGCCGGGCACCGGCGTGCCGCTGAAGCCGGGGATGATCTTCACCATTGAGCCGATGATCAACCTCGGCCGCCCGCATGTGAAGATCCTGTCGGACGGCTGGACGGCGGTGACCCGCGACCGGACGCTCTCGGCACAGGCGGAGCACTCGATCGGGATCACCGAAACCGGGTGCGAGATCTTCACCACTTCGCCGCGAGGCCTGTTCAACCCACTGGATGCCCGCCGTTGAGCAACAAGCGGGGTGCAGCGCCGGAGCCTGAGGGCCTTGGCGAGGCCCCTGCCCCCGTCGACGACCATCGCAAGGGCCACCGCGAACGGGCCCGCCAGCGCTTCCTCAAGGTCGGCGAGGAGAACCTCGAGGACTATGAGCTGCTCGAGCTGATCCTGTTTCTCGCGGTCCCGCGGATTGATACCAAGCTGATGGCCAAGCAGCTGATCGCGCGGTTCGGCAGCTATTCCGCCGTGCTGAGCGCTCCACCAGAGCGGCTGGCAGAGGTCGAGGGGATCAAGGGCGCGGTGGCGACCAATCTCAAGATCGTGCAGGCGGCGGCGCAGCGCTATGCGCGGCACCGGGTCGACCGCGACATGCCGATCCTCGGCTCATGGTCGGCGCTGATCGACTATTGCCGTTCACAGATGGCGTTCAACACCATCGAAGAGTTCCGTATCCTGTTCCTCGACAAGAAGAACCGGCTGATTGCCGACGAGGCGCAGCAGCGCGGCACGGTGGACCACACGCCGGTCTACCCGCGCGAGGTGATCAAGCGGGCGCTCGAACATGCCGCGACAGCGCTGATCCTCGTGCACAACCACCCCTCGGGTGACCCTGCCCCGTCCTCGGCGGATGTGCAGATGACGCGGCAGATCAACGACATCGCGCGCCCGCTCGGCATCACGGTGCATGACCACATCATCATCGGGCGCAACGGCCACGCCTCGCTGAAGGGGTTGAAACTGCTTTAGTCTGCGGTTTCGGGCGCCGCGACTGCAGGCGTCTCGCCACGACGCAGCCTTGTGCGCACCGCCTTGACGAGGCGCATCAGCCTTGGATCGGACTTGATGCGCGCCCGCAAGGCCTGCCATTGGCGGCCGATGGCGGTCGCCACTTCACCGCGCCAATTGAGCGGCACGAAATGGTCGCGCACCGGGATCTGCACATTGCACCAGTGGCGCTTTTCGTCGGTATAGCCGGCGCCCATGTCGAAGACGCGCCAGCCGGCATCGAAGATCGTCTGCATGACGCGCAGCAGGCACTGCTTGCCGGGCGAGCCGGGCTGTAGCGCCGGCTCGGTGCTCATCGAACTGATCAGGCAGAACAGCCGATCGCCATGGGCGATGTTGTAGCGGATGGCGACGATCTCGCCATTGAGACGCAGCACGTGCAACCGCACATCGAGGCCGGAGGCCGGATCGAGGGTCGCATCGTAGAAGGCGCGCACCTGCGGGTCGGCAAAAGGGTCGCTAACGCCCATGGCAACGAAGCGCGCGGCGCGCTGGCGGAACATGAGATCGAGGATCGGTAGGTGCTCGGCAGTGGCGCGCAGTTCCTCGAAACCGACCTCGCCCATGGCGGCGAGCTTGTCGCCCTGCTGCCGGTCGTGCTTGCGGCGCGATTTCGAGCGCTGGGTGGTATCGGCTTCGGTCCAGCTGCTGAAGCCGGCGCGGTAGAGTGTATCGGCTGGGGTGCTCTCGCCAAGTTCGGCGAAAAGATCCGTGTCATCGACGGTGAGTTCGGGCACGGCCTTGAGGTGGATGAGATCGGCCCCTTCCACGCCGGCCAGCATCGCCGACCACAGCGCGGCGCGGCCAACCGAGCCCAGCGCCAGCAGCGCGTCGCGATCGACCAGCGGCATGTCACAGCCGACATGCGCGCCCGGAAGAAAGCTCAGGGTTCTGATCCCCTTGCTGCGGCGGCGCCACAGCGCCAGCAGCGCGACCGGGCGGCCGCCGCGTTGGGCAACAAGGTAGAACTGATCCTCAGGCGCAATGGCGTGCGCCGCGACCCAGGTGCGGATGAAGGCGAGGTTCTGGCCGGGCGACTCGATGCCGGCGGCCTGCATCTGCTCCCAGATCGGCGCGATAGCATCGATGTCATGTGAGATGGTGACGGCAAGCGCCGGCAGATCGCGGCCTCGCGCCGCTGTCGCGACTACACTGTCCATCGTTGCCTGCAACGCCATCCGTCCACTCCTCGGCCCACCGGTTCGCACACTCGCGCCTGCCAGTGAATCGGGCGTTGACATTGCCGCGAAGCTTCAGACTGGCGCGGCAAATGTCGATAGAGGGTTAAGCGCGGCTTACCCGAATGTAGACAGCACCGGGAAAGTCTCGAGGAACCAGTAGGAAATGCGGGTGAACTGGCCGGTGACAAACAGCAGGCCAGTGACCACCAACAACCCGCCCATCACTTTTTCCACCGTGGCCAGATGCTTCCTGAAACTGGAAAAGAACGTCAGGAATGGCCCGATGGCGATGCCGGCGAGCAAGAACGGCACGCCGAGTCCCAGCGAGTAGATGCCGAGAAGGCCTGCCCCTTCCCAGGCGGTTTCGCGACCGGCAGCGACTGCGAGGATCGCCGCCAGCACCGGCCCGATGCAGGGCGTCCAGCCGATGGCGAAGGCGAGCCCGAGGAGGAACCCGCCAACCGGCCCCGAGGCAACACCCGGCCCCTGATGCCGCAACTGCCGGTCGAGCAGCCCGATGCGATAGACGCCGAGGAAGTGCAGCCCCATGGCAATGATGAAGATGCCGGCGAGCGGCGTCAGCACTGGCAGGGCCTGCCGGAACACCTGCCCGAAGGCCGTGGCGGTGGCGCCAAACAGGATAAAGACGATGGAGAATCCGGCGATGAAGAACAGCGATGTGAACACGCTTTTCCGCCAGATAACTCCGGCCGTCGCGCCATCGTCACGCAACTGGTCGAAGCTCGCCCCGCTCATATAGGTGAGGTAGGGCGGCACAAGCGGCAGCACGCAAGGACTGAGAAAACTCAGCACCCCTGCCCCGAACACCAGCCAGAAACTGAAGCCGTCCAATTCGCGCCTCCGCAATGTGGCGCAGTCATAGCCGATGGCCGTGCCGGTGCAATGCGCCAGATCAACGCGCACTCGCTTGTGATGGGCGTTCCGCGTGCTCCATAAACTTGACTTGTATAATCATCTTATTGCAGGCACGACCCTGCCGGACATTCCGGAGGAGGTTTAAGTAATGATCTTGCGCGTTTTCATTGCCGTTATGAGCCTGGTGGCGCTGATCGCGCCGGCCAGTGCCGAGGCATTTCCCGTCACCGTCGAGCATGTCTATGGATCGACGACCATTCCGGCCAAGCCGGCACGCGTCGTGTCGGTGGGCATGCACGAGCAGGATTTCCTTTATGCGCTGGGCATCGCCCCGGTGGGCGTCAAGGAATGGTGGGGCGAGCACCCCTATGCCACCTGGCCATGGGCCAATGCGGCCCGAGAGGCCGTGGGCGCGACGCCGGAGGTAATGACCGCCGACGGGATCAATCTCGAATGGGTGGCGGCTCAAAAACCCGACCTGATCGTCGCCATCTACGTGACGATGGACGAAGCCACCTACAAGCAGCTGTCGCAGATCGCGCCGACTGTGGTGACCCCGGCCGGCTACGAGCCCTGGGGCGCGACCTGGCAGGCCGAACTGACGATCATCGACCAGGCGACGTCGGGCACCACCGAGAAGGCCGATGCCATCATCGCCGGTTTCGCCAAGCGCTATGAGGCGGTGCGGGCGGAGTATCCCGAGCTCACCGGCATGACCGGCACCAATGTCTACTACGAGGACGGCAACTTCACCGCCTGGGGCAGCGGCGACCTCGCCAGCAAGTTCCTGATCGACCTCGGACTGACCTTCCCGCCCAAGCTCGACGCCTTGGCGCAGGCCGACAACCGCATCGATATCAGTGCCGAATTGATGGACGAGTTGCTCGACATGGACATCGCCATCTGGCCGGTCTCGAGTGTCGACAGCCCCGAACAGGCGACTGTGGAGGCGATGCCGCTGTACCAGAATCTCCGCATCGCCAAGGAGGGCCGCTCGATCTGGCTCGATGATGGCGATGGCCTCGCCTATGCGGCGATGAGCTGGCAGACGCCGCTGTCGCTGGGCTACCTGCTCGATATCCTGCCCGCCAAGCTCGCGGCGGCGGCCGATGGCGATCCGGCAACGAAGGTGGAGTGAGATAGAGCGCAGAGCGGCCGCACGCGGTCGCCCGCGCCAAGGTGTCATCCCTGCCGCACGCGGGGATGACATCGCCGGTTCGGCGGAGTAAGCAGCGGTTAGCTGTTGGCCACGTCCGACGAAACCGACGAGTTCGCCATGACCCGCCCGATCCGCATCGCCCCCTCGATCCTCTCGGCCGATTTTTCGCGGCTGGGCGCCGAGATCGAGGCCATCGACAAGGCGGGGGCAGACTATATCCATGTCGATGTGATGGACGGTCATTTCGTTCCCAACATCACCATCGGCCCGCTGCTGGTTTCGGCGATCCGACCGCTGACCAAGAAGTTCATCGACGTCCACCTGATGATCACGCCGGCCGACCCGTTTCTCGACGCGTTTGCCAAGGCCGGGGCGGATGGGATCACAGTGCATGCCGAGGCCGGTCCGCACCTCCACCGCTCGCTGCAGGCGATCCGTGCCGAAGGCAAGCGCGCCGGCGTGGCGATCAACCCGGCGACGCCGCTCTCGGCGATCGCCCATGTCATCGACGATGTCGACTTGATCCTCGTGATGAGCGTGAACCCCGGCTTTGGCGGCCAGAGCTTCATCCCCGAGGCGCTGAACAAGTTGCGGCAGGCCCGCGAGCTGATCGGCGGCCGGGCGATCGACCTCGAGGTCGATGGCGGCGTCAGCGCCGCCAATGCCCATGACATCGCCGCCGCCGGCGCCGATGTCATGGTGGCGGGCACCGCCGTGTTTGCCGGCAACGACCCAACGACCTATGCCAGCCGCATCGCGGCGATCCGCAACGCCGCTACAACCGTCATCGCGTAACTAAACGGTTACGCGAAAAAACAGGGCCAACCCGATGATTCCACGTTACTCCCGCCCCGAGATGGTTGCGATCTGGTCGCCGGAAACGCGCTTCCGCATCTGGTTCGAAATCGAGGCACATGCGACCACAAGGCTCGCCGAACTCGGCGTGGTGCCGCAATCGGCCGCCGAGACGATCTGGGAAAAGGGCGGCAACGCGACCTTCGATGTGGCGCGCATCGACGAGATCGAGCGCACCACCAAGCACGACGTCATCGCGTTCCTGACGCACGTCGCCGAGATCGTCGGGCCGGAGGCGCGCTTCCTCCACCAGGGCATGACTTCGTCTGACGTGCTCGACACCTGCCTTGCAGTGCAGCTGGCGCGCGCCTCCGATATCCTGCTCGGTGATATCGACCGGCTGCTGGCGGCGCTGAAGAAGCGGGCGCGCGAGCACAAGTATACGATCACTATCGGCCGCAGCCACGGCATCCATGCCGAACCGACGACCTTCGGCATCAAGCTCGCCGAGGCCTATGCCGAGTTCGATCGCGCCCGTGCGCGGCTGGTCAATGCCCGCGCCGAAATCGCCACCTGCGCGATTTCGGGCGCCATCGGCACTTTCGCCAATATCGACCCGCGCGTCGAAGCCTATGTCGCCGAAAAACTCGGCCTCGCTGTCGAGCCGGTGTCGACCCAGGTGATTCCGCGCGATCGTCACGCGATGTTCTTTGCCACGCTGGGCGTCATTGCTTCCTCCATCGAACGCATCGCCACCGAAATCCGTCACCTGCAGCGTACCGAGGTTCTGGAGGCCGAGGAGTACTTTTCTCCGGGCCAGAAGGGCTCGTCGGCGATGCCGCACAAGCGCAACCCGGTTTTGAGTGAAAATCTCACCGGCCTCGCCCGGCTGGTGCGCGGCATGGTGACCCCGGCGCTGGAAAATGTGGCGCTCTGGCACGAGCGCGACATCTCGCACTCATCGGTCGAGCGGATGATCGGGCCGGATGCGACGGTAACGCTGGATTTCGCCCTCAACCGCCTCGTCGGCCTGATCGAGAACCTGCTGGTCTATCCCGAGAACATGCAGAAGAACCTCGACCTGCTCGGCGGGCTGCACAACTCGCAACGCGTGCTGCTGGCACTGACCCAGGCCGGCATGAGCCGGGAGGACGCCTACGCAGCCGTACAGCGCAACGCCATGCAGGTCTGGCAGCATCGCGGCGACCGCACCGGCATGTTCGCGACGCTGCTTAAGGGCGACCCCGAAGTGACCGCGCATATCGATACCGTTGCGATCGACGGCATGTTCGATGACTTCTATCATTTGAAGCATGTCGACGCCCTGTTCGAACGAGTGTTCGGACCGGAGGCGTGAGCCAGCACTACTCGCGGCGGCGGTAGTACTCGTCGAGCGTCTTGCCGCAGAGGTCCTCGCACGGAATACCATCATTGTCGCCGTCGCGCTTGTAGTGGCCGCACTGGCGGAAGTAGAAATCGGCTTCCTGGCAGCTGCGGATCTGCGTGCATTTGGGTTCGCGGTTGCACGATTGCGCGAATGCCAGGTTCGGGGCGAAGGTAAGTGCGGCGGCCATCAGTGCGGTAAGCAGCTTCATGACCGGAGAGCCTAGTTGAGAATAGCCGATACCGACATACGTATCCTTCCGGGGCTCGGAAACTCCGGACCCGGCCACTGGCAGCGCCGCTGGGCCGAGCGATTCTCCACGGGCCAGATTGTCGAGCAGGCCGAGTGGGACCGGCCGGACCTCCGCGACTGGACGGCGACCATCATCGCGGCGGTCGCGGCAGCGGAAAAGCCGGTGGTGCTGATTGCTCATTCGCTGGCGGTCTCGGCGTTGGTGCACGCGGCACCGCGCCTGCCGGAGGGTAAGGTGCTGGGCGCGTTTCTGGTGTCGCCGCCCGATCACGAAGGCGATGAGATCCCGCCGGAGGCCCGGGGCTTCGGCAATGTGCCGCGCGATCCCCTGCCCTTTCCCTCGATTCTCGTGGCCTCGACCAACGACCCGCTGGTCTCGGTGGCGCGGGCCGTCGACATGGCGACCGCGTGGGGCGCGGAAATCCACTTTGCCGAGAATGCCGGCCACATCAACGTGGCGTCCGGGCACGGCCCCTGGCCCGAGGGGCTGTTGATCTTCACCAGACTGATGCAGCGGATATGACCGAAAACTACACGCTCGAACCCACCCCGCCTGCCGTGGCGGATTACATGCGCCTGCGCGCCGTTGCCGGGATGAGCGCGCGCTCCATCGAAGGGGCGGAGATCGGGCTGCCCAACAGCTGGTTCGGCGTGACCATCCGGCACGAGGGCCGCGCGGTCGGCATGGGAAGGATCATTGGCGATGGCGGCACGGCTTTCCAGATCGTCGACATCGTGGTGGAGCCGGACCACCAGAAGCGCGGGCTGGGCAAGCGCATCATGACGGCGCTGATGGACCGCCTGCGCGCCGAAGCGCCGCCAGCGGCCTATGTCAGCCTGATCGCCGATGGCGATGCGCAATACCTCTATGCCGGGTACGGCTTTGCACCAACCGCACCGGAATCGATCGGCATGTACTGGCGAGTGCCCCAGCGACCGGCCTGAATGCAAAAGGCCGGCGCAACGCCGGCCTTCAAAACCTGCTGCCGGAAGAAGGCTCAGCCCTCGGTGAGGATCTGCTGGCGGGCCGTGGCGGTGAGTTCGACCATCTTCTGGCGAATCATGTCGTCGGAGACCGAGGCGCCCTTGGCCTTGATGTCGGCCGACACCTTGCGGAACACGTCCTCGTCGCCGGCTTCCTCGAAATCGGCGGCAACCACCTCGGCGGCGTACTCTTTGGCATGCTCTTCGCTGAGACCCATCTGCTCGGCAGCCCACAGCCCGAGCAGCTTGTTGCGGCGGGCCTCGGCCTTGAACTTGAGTTCGGTATCGTGCGCGAACTTGGCTTCCTGGCTCTTCTGGCGCTCGTCAAAACCCGACATCTTCAATCCTCTCCGGAATGCCGCCCGCTCTGGGCCCCTCGATGGCATTCGACATAGTGTGGAACCCGGGCCAAATCAATCGCGCCAAATCGTCACGATGGCCGATGCGTCCGGCCAATGAAGCGGGCGCAGGCAGCTTCGCTGAATGGACCTCGGCCGCTGCGATAGCGCCCCGACACCGCGGCGGCGGCGAAATCGCTTGCACAGAGCCGGGCTTTCAGCGCATGAACGCCGCAATTATCCCCCCATCGGAAACATGGCAGAGCTCTGATGACCCGGCGGCGCAAGATCTACGACGGCAAGGCAAAGACCCTTTACGAGGGCCCGGAGCCGGGCACGCTGATCCAGTATTTCAAGGATGACGCGACGGCTGGCAATGGCGCCAAGCACGAGATCATCGACGGCAAGGGCGTGCTGAACAACCGTATCTCGGAGTTCATCTTCTCCAAGCTGAACAATCTGGGCATCCCGACTCACTTCATCCGCCGCATGAACATGCGCGAGCAGCTGATCAAGGAAGTCGAGATCATCCCGCTCGAGGTGGTGGTGCGCAATGTGGCGGCCGGCTCGTTGACCAAGCGGCTGGGCCTCGAGCCTGGCACGCAGCTGCCGCGCTCGATCATCGAGTTCTACTATAAGGACGACGCGCTCAACGACCCGATGGTGTCCGAAGAGCACATCACGGCGTTCGGCTGGGCGACCCCGCAGGAACTCGACGACATCATGGCGCTCGCCATCCGCGTCAACGACTTCCTCACCGGCCTGTTCATGGGCGTCGGCATCCAGCTGGTCGACTTCAAGATCGAATGCGGCCGGCTCTATGACGGCGACATGATGCGCATTGTGCTGGCCGACGAGATCAGCCCGGACAATTGCCGGCTGTGGGACGTCAAGACCCGCAACAAGCTCGACAAGGACCGCTTCCGCGAGAACCTCGGCGGACTGGTCGATGCCTATCGCGAAGTGGCGCAGCGGCTCGGGATTCTCAACGAAACCGACAATGCGTTGACCACCGGCCCGCGACTCGTGCAATGAGCCGGCGCGGCAGAGGCCGCGCCCCATCAGCTGGAACTGCGCCATGAAGGCTCGTGTCACCGTTACGCTCAAGGCCGGTGTGCTTGACCCCCAGGGGCAGGCGATTCTGGGATCACTCGGTAGCCTCGGCTTCGGCGGCGTCAGCGCCGTCCGCCAGGGCAAAGTGTTCGACCTGGTGCTGGCCGAGACCGACGTTGCGGCCGCAGAGGCCAGCGTCAAGCTGATGTGCGAGCGGCTGCTCGCCAATACCGTGATCGAAAACTACGCGATCGAAATCACGCCTTAATAATCGCCCGCTAGGGTGACGACCGCGCTGCGTAACCGCGTCCCAGTCCAGTAAAGACCATCCCGATGCTCAAGACCTTCTCGCTTTCGGTTGCCTTTTTCCTTGCCATCGGCCTGCTGTTCGCGGCCTATGCCTCGGTGCCGGTTCCGGTCTGACCGGATTGGGTCTGACAACGGTCACCGCGCCGCCGAAATCGCGCCGTTAACCGCCCGCATTCACGTTCTATTCAGCAGCTCAGGCGCACTGACCGCTCCAACAGAGTGGCAAGGCCCTCCGACCAGCAACCGAATAGACCGAACGATGCTCAAGACCTTCTCCTTCACCGCCGCCCTGCTCTTCACCCTCGGTCTCGCACTCGCGACGCATGGCGCGCTCTTCGCCTGACAGCGGGCGCGTTAACGGATTTTCTTAAGCCTGACTCCAGCCGGTTGCGGCATAAAGCAGCTAGCTGAGCTATGCGTTGGACCTCTTTCCGGAGGCCAAAGATGTCCGCTGCAACCACACCCCGTCTCGACTGGGTCGACGCCGCCAAGGGGCTGTCGATCATTCTCGTCGTCATGATGCACTCCGCCTATGGCGTGGGTGACGAGATGGGCGGCACCGGCGTGCTGCACTACATCATCGGCTGGGCGACGCCCTTCCGGATGCCGGAGTTCTTCCTGATCTCGGGGCTATTCCTGTCCCAGGTGATCGCCCGACCCTGGGGCCGCTATCTCGACCGCCGGGTCGTGCACTACCTCTATTTCTACTTTCTCTGGGCCGCGCTGCAGATCATCGTGAAGGTCGGGCTGGGGACCGGCGATGTCGGCGAGGCCGTGACGCAGTTCGCGCTGTCGGTGGTCGATCCCTATGGCGTGCTGTGGTTCATCTACATGCTGGCGCTCTACTCGCTGACGGCGAAGGTCCTGTTCGAGCTGCGGGTGCCGCACTGGCTGGCCTTTGGCGGTGCTGCGCTGCTGCAGATCGCCCCGATCAACACCGGCCTCTATACCGTCGACCATTTCGCGCAATACGCGGTGTATTTCTATGCCGGCTACGCCTTCGCGCCGATGATCTTCCGGATCGTCGAATGGGCCAGCGAGCGCGCGGCACTGGCCGTTGCAGGGCTGCTTGCCTTCGCGGTGATCCAGGGCGTGCTGGTGTTCAGCGGCGGCAGCCAGGTAATGCCCAAGGAAGTGATCATGGGCTGGGCCGCCCTGCCCGTCGTCCACCTCGCGCTCGGCTTTGCCGGCTCGCTGGCGGTGTGCGTGACGGCGGCGCTTCTGATCAAGCTGCCGGTGATGAACTGGCTGCGCTGGCTCGGCGCCCACTCGATCGTGGTCTATCTGAGCTTCTCGATCCCGATGGCGGCGAGCCGCATCATCCTGATGAAGCTCGGTTTCATCAACGATGTCTCCACAGTCAGCATCCTCGTCATGCTGTCCGCGCTGGTGGCACCGCTGGTCCTGTACTGGCTGATCCAGATGACCGGCTGGGGCAAGTTCCTGTTCGAACGCCCGGGCTGGGCGCATCTGCCGGGCACAAACAAGCCGGTCGCTCCGCGCGCAGAAGCGGTGCACCCGGCGGAATAGCGCCCGAGTTTCGGCCCGGTGTGGCCTCGGCGCTATTGCCACGGCAATGGCCCTTCGCCTAAATGCCTTTGCGTAATGGGATTTCGGCTGCGGGCAATTGGCGGCCGCTTAGGGGGCATGATGAGGGGTTTGCTTTGGGCAGGTATGGCGGTGGGCCTCCCGCTGCTGGCGACGGGTGCAATGGCGCAGGACGCCGAACCTTGGCCCTTCGTTGACGAAATCCGCCTCGGTGTCTCCGGCTCCATCCAGGTGGACGACCTCTACGAAGCCGGCACGTTCCCCTGGATGACGGTCTATTTCGATCCGTTCGACCGTGACGGCGCCGTCGACCTGGGCGAGCAGCTGCTGCGTCCGCGCCTCAATGTCGGTGCCATCGTGTCGACGGCGGGCGAGTCGAGCCAGATCAATGCCGGCGCGACCTGGACGGTCGATCTGACCGAGGCGATCTTCGTCGAAGTCGGGCTGGGCGCCTCGCTGACCAATGCCACGCTGACCGGCCCCGGCGACGGCCCGCTGGTCGGCTGCTCGCTGCTTTTCCACGAATCGATCGCCGCCGGTGTGCGCCTCGACGAGCACTGGAGCATCGTGGCCAATGCCGAGCATTCGTCCAATGCCGGCCTCTGCGAAGAAAATGACGGCCTGAGCTACGCCGGCATCGGCCTCGGCTACCGCTTCTAGGCAACCTGGAACGTCGAAAGCCGGGCGCAGCGACGTTACTGGCTTGCCTTTTGGGCCGAGACTCACCAATGGATCGGCAGCTGCTGGATGGAGCCGCCGATGAAAGCCGCAATAGTCGTCTTCCCCGGATTGAACCGTGACCGCGACATGATCGCGGCGCTGACCAAGATCGGCGGGGCCGCCCCGGCGGTGATCTGGCACAAGGATGCCGAGATCCCGGCGGTCGATTTGATCGTCATCCCCGGCGGCTTCTCCTATGGCGACTATCTCAGGGCCGGCGCCATCGCTGCCCGCTCCCCGATCATGCAGACCATCTGCGAGCGCGCCGCGGCCGGCGTGCGCGTTCTGGGCGTCTGCAATGGCTTCCAGATCCTGACCGAAGCGCAGTTGCTGCCGGGCGTCCTGATGCGCAACGCCTCGCTGCGCTTTGTCTGCCGGGAGGTGAAGCTCAAGGTCGAGAATGCCGCGACCGCGTTTACCAGCGGCTATCAGCCAGGCCAGATCATCCGCAGCCCGGTGGCCCATCACGACGGCAACTACTTCGCCGATGCCGAGACGCTTGCGGCCGTCGAAGGCAATGGCCAGGTGGCGTTCCGCTATGCCGAGGGGACCAACCCCAACGGCTCGCTCAACGACATTGCCGGCGTTTTCAATAGCAATAAGAACGTTCTGGGCCTGATGCCCCACCCCGAGAACCTGATCGAAGCCGCCCATGGCGGTGACGACGGACGCGCGCTGTTCGAGGCGCTGCTCGCCGCGTGATACTCGCGGGTCTCAGGATACCCGCCGCGCTGGCGGGCCTTGCCGTCGGGATCGCGGGGCTGGTTATCGACTTCTGGCAGATCGTGCCGGCGACCTCGGCCGAGAGCGGCCTGCTGGACGCCTTGATCGGCTTCTGGAGCTACTTCACCCACCTGACTAACCTGATGATTGTGCTGATCTATTTGGCCAATCTGACAGGTGCGCGCTGGCTCGGTTGGGCCCGGCACCCGCGCACCGAGGCGCTGATGGCCGGCTATATCGCGCTGGTCATGGTGTTCTACCATTTCCTGCTCGCGCCCTATTTCAGCTTCGAGGGATGGTTGCTTGTGGCAACTATTCTGCTGCACTACGTGGCGCCGACGCTCTATCTCCTCTGGTGGCTGCTGTTTGCGCGCCACGGTGGCCTGCGTTTCGCCGATATTCCGCTGATGCTGGCTCCCGGCCTCGTCTACGTTGCGATCATTCTCGCACGCGGGGCGCTGACGGGGATATATCCCTACGACATTCTGGATGCGGCCAAGAACGGCTATGGCGGCGTCGCTATCGGCGTCGGGATCATTGCGGCGGCGGTGGCACTGTTTTCGGCGCTCGCTGTGCTGGCCGACCGGTGGCTGGCCGCACACCAGCGCTGAAAAAGCCGACAATCGCTGTCGCCGCGACGCCCGCGTTCGGCTATAGCCCCGGTAAGGCGGACACAGGCCGGGATTCTCGCTCAAAGGCGTTGCGCAATGACCTTTCAGAACCTCATCAACATCTCGCCCGAGCTGGTGGCTGACCACGGCCTGAAGCCAGACGAGTATCAGCGCATCCTCGACCTGATCGGGCGCCAGCCGACCTATACCGAGCTCGGCATCTTCTCGGCGATGTGGAACGAGCACTGCTCGTACAAGAGCTCGAAGAAGTGGCTGAAGACGCTGCCCACCCAGGGGCCGCGCGTCATTCAGGGCCCCGGCGAGAATGCCGGTGTCGTCGATATCGGCGATGGCCAGGCGGTGGTCTTCAAGATGGAGAGCCACAACCACCCCAGCTATATCGAGCCCTATCAGGGCGCGGCGACCGGCGTCGGCGGCATTCTGCGCGATGTGTTCACCATGGGCGCACGGCCGGTGGCGGCGATGAACGCCCTGCGCTTTGGCGCGCCCGAGCACGAAAAGACCCGGCATCTGGTCTCGGGCGTGGTCGCCGGCGTCGGCGGCTATGGCAACAGCTTTGGCGTGCCGACCGTGGGCGGCGAAGTCGAGTTCGACGAGCGCTATAACGGCAACATCCTCGTCAACGCCTTTGCGGCCGGCCTCGCCGATACCGACAAGATCTTCTATTCCGAAGCCAAGGGCGTCGGCCTGCCGGTGGTGTATCTCGGCGCCAAGACCGGCCGCGATGGCGTCGGCGGCGCCACCATGGCCTCGGCCGAATTCGGTGACGATATCGAGGAAAAGCGCCCGACCGTGCAGGTGGGCGACCCCTTCACCGAGAAGCGCCTACTGGAAGCCTGTCTGGAGCTGATGGCGACCGGCGCGGTGATCGCCATCCAGGACATGGGCGCGGCCGGGCTGACCTGTTCGGCCGTCGAAATGGGCGCCAAGGGCGACCTCGGCATCGAGCTCAACCTCGACAAGGTGCCGGTCCGCGAAGAGCAGATGACGCCCTACGAGATGATGCTGAGCGAAAGCCAGGAGCGCATGCTCATGGTGCTGCATCCGGAAAAGGAAGCCGAGGCGCGGGCGGTTTTCGAGAAATGGGAACTGGATTTCGCCACCGTCGGCGTGACGACGGACGACCTGAGGTTCCGCGTCTTGTGGCGCGGCGACGAGGTCGCCAACCTGCCGATCAAGGATCTCGGCGACGCCGCACCGGAATATGACCGGCCCTGGACGGCGCCGATGCCGCCCAAGGCACTCGACGCCGACGACATCCCGCAAATGGACGTGGCGGACGCCCTGCTCCGCCTGCTCGGCTCGGCCAATTCCAGCTCGCGCCGCTGGGTCTGGGAGCAGTACGACACGCTGATCCAGGGCAACACGCTGCAGCGCCCCGGTGGCGATGCCGGCGTCATCCGCGTCGATGGCCACCCGACCAAGGCACTGGCCTTCACCTCGGACGTGACGCCGCGCTATTGCGAGGCCGACGCTTATGAGGGCGGCAAGCAAGCCGTGGCCGAAGCCTGGCGCAACCTGACCGCGACCGGCGCCGACCCGATCGCGGCGACCGACAACCTCAATTTCGGCAATCCCGAGCGGCCCGAGATCATGGGGCAGATGGTGCATGCCATCAAAGGCATCGGCGAAGCCTGCCGGGTGCTGGAGTTCCCGATCGTTTCAGGCAATGTCTCGCTCTACAACGAAACCAATGGCCGCGGCATCCTGCCGACCCCGACCATCGGCGGCGTCGGGCTGATCCCCGATGTGGCCAGGATGGCCAAGGCCGGTTTCGCCGCCGAAGGCGAAGCGATCCTGCTGTTCGGCGCGCCGGACTGGTGGGGCACGCATCTGGGCCAGTCGATCTACCTGCGCGACCTGTTCGGCCGCCGCGACGGCGCGCCGCCGCCGGTGGACCTGGCGCATGAAAAGAAGGTCGGCAATCTCGTCCGCATCCTGATCCGCGACGGCGTTGCGACCGCGGTGCATGACCTCAGCGATGGCGGGCTGGCGCTGGGGCTGGCCGAGATGGCGCTGGCTTCGGGCATTGGTGCCAAGGTCAACCAGCTCGATGGCGGCGACCCGATCCCGCTGTTCTTCGGCGAGGACCAGGGGCGCTATCTGGTGACGCTGAAGCGGGCCGATGTCGACCGGTTCTACGAGGAGATCTACCCTTATGCCGGCGTCTTCGCGCCGTGGATCGGGGTGACTGGGGGCACCAGCCTGACGCTGGGCGAGGCGCGGCCGCTCGAGATCGCCGAGATGCGCGCGGCGCATGAGGGCTGGTTCGAGGAGTTCATGCGGGGCGAGATCAGCTGACGTCGCCGCATATTGCCGCCGTTCAGCCCCAAAGATGAACGGATTATGAACGAAGGCCGTTTTTAGCAATTTCAATGAGTTAGCTGAAAACGGGTGGTTTTTGGGGGTGTGGATTCTTCTGGGCGCGTGGCGCTGTGATGTCCACGCCTCGCCACGCCCTTGATGTCGCCCCGGCCCCGAGACGGGGACCATCTCGCGGCCCCAGCGGGTGGATGGATGGACCCCGGGTCAAGCCCGGGGTGACAGCGGTGGGTGAGGCGGCGACCTGCCCTGCCCGCCCTTCCCGATTTCGTGAGCCGGAGTAACAAAGTCCGGCCCGAATGCGTATATTGTGCGTATTCCAACATGAGGAGCACAAGATGACGACCAATTCCGAGCGTGCGGTTCTCGCCGGCGGGTGCTTCTGGGGCATGCAGGAGCTGATCCGGCACAAGGACGGGGTTATCACCACCCGCGTCGGCTATTCCGGCGGCGATGTGCCCAATGCCACCTATCGCAACCACGGCACCCATGCCGAGGCGGTGGAGATCGTCTTCGATCCCAGCCGCATCAGCTATCGCGACATTCTCGAGTTCTTCTTCCAGATCCATGATCCGACGACGAAGAACCGCCAGGGCAACGACGTGGGCATGAGCTACCGCTCCGCCATCTACTACGAGAACGAGGCGCAGAAGGCCGTTGCGCTCGACACGATCAAGGATGTCGAGGCTTCGGGCCTGTGGCCCGGCAAGGTGGTGACCGAGGTCGCGCCGGTGGGCCCGTTCTGGCAGGCCGAGCCCGAGCACCAGGATTATCTGCAGCGCATTCCGAACGGCTATACCTGCCACTTCGCACGGCCCGGCTGGAAGCTGCCCAAGCGCCAGGCCGCGTAGTCATTCTGACTGGAGGCACGATGGCAGCAGTGGCCGCCTTCTCCCCTTGCGGGAGAGTGCTGAGTGCTCTTGTAAAGCTCCGGTGGAGCTTTACAGCGAAGAACGCCCGTCAGGCTTTGCCTGCGGGCTACGGCCCGAAGGGCGGATGAGGGGTCCTGCCGCCAGCATCCCATACCCCTCATCCGGCGCTGCGCGCCACCTTCTCCCGCAAGGGGAGAAGGGGTGATCCTGTGGACGTGGGGAGCCCTCGCCACGTTGAACCCCGCCCTGCCCCGTGCCATATCTCGCCCACGTTCTGAACCACCGGGAGACCCGCGATGCCAATGGCCGCCAGCGAAATCGAAAAACGCATTCTTGCGGCCATTCCCGACGCCAAGGTGGAAATCCGCGACCTCGCCGGGGACGGCGACCACTATGCCGCGACGGTGACCGCGGAAAGTTTCCGCGGCAAGACGCGCGTACAGCAGCACCAGATGGTCAATGCCGCGTTCGGCACGGACATGGGAACGGTGCTGCACTCGCTGGCGCTGCAAACCAAAGCGCCGGACTGAGCCCACCATGCGCGCCCTGACGCTGTGGATGCTGGTTCTGGCGATCGCGGCGGACATGGCCGCGCTGGCCCTGGCTGCCTTCGCGGTGATCGAGGGCGTTCCCGCCCTGATCCCGGCGGCCCTGCTGCTTGGCGTCGTGCCGTGGATCGGCTGGGCCCTGCTGCAAAACCGCATGGTCAATGCCGGAAAGCAGAACTTCGACGCGGCGCTGGCGGCGGATTTCGCCGGGGCCGAGGCACAATGGTTCAAGGGCTCCGGACTGGCGCTCGACCGGACCGGCGGCCGGCTGCTGGTCGGCGACCGCGACGGGGTGACCGTGCTGAAGCTCTCCGAAATCGCGAGCCTGCGCTATGTGCCGCATGAGGTGGGCAGCGTCAGCGCCGCGGGCGCAAGCAACATGGGCGTCGTCGGGCTGATCCTTGCGGTGTTCGCCATCGGCTCGGCGACGGCGGGGCATGTCGGGAGCGGGCTGTTCATCGTGCCCACTGGCCGGAAGTCACAGCAGGTCTTCGGCATTGGCAAGACGGACGCCGAAGACTGGATTGAGAAGATCACGGCGGCGGCGCCGGGGATTGCTATCCTCGACTGAGCGGCCGCCGCAGCGGCGCAGGAGGGGCGGAACGACATGGATGCGCACACCGAACCGGACTGCCGGTTCTGCCTCGCCAATGGCCTGTTGGATGAAGCGCCGCTGTTCGGCAATGACAGCTGCTATTTTCTCGCGAGCGCCGACCCGGTTCTGCAACATGGCGGGATGATTATCCCGCGCCGGCACTCCGCCACGCCGTTCGAACTCACCGAGGCGGAGTGGCGCGACACCTTTGCGCTTCTTGCCGAGGCCAAGACCTGGCTCGATGCCACTATGCCCGATGGCTATACGCTCGGCTGGAATGTCGGGCGGATCGGCGGCCAGACCGTCGACCACACGCACCTCCACATCATCGCGCGCTTCGCCGACGAGCCCCTGGCGGGCCAGGGGCTCAGGCACCACCTGAAGCAGCCCGAGAACCGCCGGACGGGGCGGTGAGCCTGGCCCAGCGGCCATGCGCCTACTCCTGCGGCACGGCCGCCGAATCGGGCACGGGTAATTCGGTCGCGAGATACCGTGGATCGTCGTAGTCGTTTGCGTAGACTTTCGTCTCCAGCGGGATACGGTTCTCGAAGCCACGTAGACGCTGATAGATCGAAATCAGGTTGATGATCGTCGTCCACGAGTTCACCAGGAACCGGAACGAGTCTGATACCTGCCCAAAGGCCTGCAGCACCTGCTGGAAGATACCGAATGTTATGGCACCGGTGACGACCGACGGCCCCATCGCCAGGTAAGGGAAGAACGTCGAGCCCTGCAGGTACGCATAGCGGGCCACGTTGAAGTAGGTGTAGTGCAGATAGATACGGAAGTAGTTTCGCTGCACGTTCCTGAAAAGATCCCGAATGGTGGGCGGCTGGGCCCGGGTTGGATCTTCCTCGCCGAAGACCAGTTCCTTGCGGTAGGCGGCCTCGACCCTCTGGTTCTGGAACTGCAGACCTGGCAACTTTACCCCGACGACCGCCAACAGCGTGGTGCCGAAGATCGCAGAAATCAGCGCCACCCATACCAGGCCGCCGTCGACGGGACCAATCCAAGGCAGCTCTTTGACCTGCTGTGAAAGCCCCCAGAGCAGGGGCAGAAAGACGAGCAGCGTCATGACAGAATCGATCAAGCTAAGACCCAGATTCTCGACGATGCTGGAAAAATTCTGCGTGTCTTCCTGCACGCGCTGCGACGCCCCTTCGATCTCGCGGATGTGCTGCCAGTTTGCCATGTAGTAAAAGTTCATCGCGCGGCGCCAACGAAACACATAGTGCGCGTCGAAAAACAGGTTCAGAACCTGCGCTGTGATGGCCGGAACCAGCACCACCACGACCGTGGCGATTTGCGCCAAATAGGAGTCGAGGCTGACCGTGTTGGGAGCGCCGATTGCGGTCTGGATCAGGTTGTAGAAGCTGCCGTACCAGTCGTTCAGCCAAGCGTTGATCTGAACGTTGAAGAAGACGAACTCCACGATCGTCACCGATCCAACCACACTCCACCAATACCAGCGCCGGTTGCCGCCGATCCAGTACCAAGGGATGCAGAACAGGTAGCCCGCCATCAGGATATATTGGTAGAGCCAGACCTTGTCGGAGGAAAAGAACGGCTCCGGTTCGGCCTCTGTGGGGGCAATTCCGATCCAAGGCCCTAAGCTGATAAGGCTTTGCAGGGCCGGTCCGATGGTGAACCACGCCACCATGCAAAGCGCCGTCCAGAGGACGGCGGCGGGAAAAAACAGCCGGGGATTAGGGAAGAACGAGCGGAACACGAGCGACTCCTGGGGCTCGAAGTGGTGCTGTCATCTAACTGAGACAGTTCCGGTCCCGCAAGAAATCACGTGAGACCTTGCCGAGATGTAATCGGCCTCGCGGCGCCGTGATCCTGGCCCGACTCGGCCTTTCGGCGTTCCCTTGCACCGCCATTCGCGCTATCACGCGCCCTATGAACGAGATCGCGCCCGCCCATCTGATCGAAGCCGATGCCCAGTCCCTGGCCGAAGACGCTTCCGGGGCGCATCCGCTGTTTGCCGCTGCGCCGCGCTCGGTGGAATTCAACAAGCTCCGCAAGCGCCTGATGCGGAACATGCGCGAGGCGCTCGACAAGTTCGGCATGGTGCGGCCGGGCGAGAAATGGCTGGTGGCGATTTCGGGCGGCAAAGACAGCTACGGCATGCTGGCGCTGCTGCTGGACTTGAAGTGGCGCGGGTTGCTGCCGGTGGAGCTGATCGCCTGCAATCTTGACCAGGGCCAGCCGAATTTTCCCAAGCATATCCTGCCCGAGTGGCTGAACGCCAACGGCATTGCCCACCGCATCGAATACCGCGACACCTATTCGATCGTCACCGACAAGCTGCCGCAGGGCGCGACCTATTGCTCGCTCTGCTCACGGTTGCGGCGCGGCCATCTCTATCGCATCGCACGCGAGGAAGGCTGCACGGCGCTGGTGCTCGGCCACCACCGCGAGGACAGCCTCGAGACCTTCTTCATGAACCTGTTCCATGGCGGCAGACTGGCGGCGATGCCGCCGCGGCTGATGAACGACGACGGCGATGTCGAAGTGCTCAGGCCGATGATCTATTGCGCCGAGCCGGACCTCGAAAAATTCGCCGAGCACATGGCCTTCCCGATCATCCCCTGCGATCTTTGCGGCAGCCAGGACGGGCTGCAGCGCAATGCCACCAAGGCCATGCTCAACGACATCGAACAGAAGATGCCGGGCCGCAAGGACATCATGATCCGCGCGCTGGGCAATGTGAACGCCAGCCATCTGCTGGACCCGAAACTGTTCGATTTTCTGGGGCTGCGCGGAGAGGCGGAGAGCGTCACCGCGACGTCATCGGCGGCGGATAGCGAGTAGCGCGGGTTGCGCCTCCCTCCCCCTTGTGGGGAGGGAATGAGGGTGGGGGTGCCACACGCTCACACCATGCGTAGTCTTCACCCCACCCCGGCCCTCCCCATCAAGGGGAGGGAGCCCCGACTGATGGGGCTTGGCGTCGTAGTGATTTTTGACGAACTCTAGAACGGATACCAATGATGACCACCCCCGATATCGACTGGCTTGCCAACCTGCTGCGGGACACCGCCAAGGCGGAGATCCTGCCGCGGTTCCGGCATCTCGATGCGGGGATGGTCAAGCAGAAGTCGGAGGCGATCGATCTGGTCACCGAGGCCGATGAAGAGGCCGAGCGGCGGATGAAGGCCGAGATGACCAGCGCCCATCCCGAAGTGCTGTTCGTGGGCGAGGAATCGGTGGCGGCGGACCCGAAGCTGCTCGACGCGCTGGATGAGGCGGAACTCGCCGTGGTGGTCGACCCGGTGGACGGCACGGCGAACTTCGCTGCCGGGCTGCCGCTCTTCGCGGTGATGGCGGCCGTGGTGAGGAAGGGCGAGACCATCGCGGGCATCATCTACGACCCGATGGGCGATGACTGGGTGCTGGCCGAAAAGGGCAGCGGCGCGTTCCAGCGCCGTGCCGATGGCACGCAGTGGCGGCTCGAGGTGGCAACGGCCCCAGCGCTCGACCATATGGTCGGCTCGGTGTCGATTGCCTTCCTGCCGCAGGCGCACAAGCCGGAAATCCTCGGCAATCTCGCCAAGATCCGCGTCGCCTCGAACTACCGGGTGGCGGGGCACGACTACCGGACCTTCGCGGGCGGCCACAGCCACTTCGTTATGTTCAACAAGCTGATGCCCTGGGACCACCTCGGCGGCACGCTGATCAGCCAGGAGGCCGGCGGCTATGTCGCGCGTTTCGACGGCTCGCCCTATCTGCCGCAGCACCGCGAGGGGGGCCTGCTGATCGCGACGGACAAGGACAATTGGGAGCTGCTGCGCCGCGAGGTTTTCACCGTCTAGAACGGCCTGACGTCAAATGACGTCGCAATGGCATTGACATGACATCACCGTGGCGCCATATTGGCGTCATGGACACAACGCGCTACATCTCAAGCCTCAACGCTGCGCTGCTGAACGGCGCGCAGAACTATGCCCCCGAAATCCGCGATGCCGCCGAGCGGCTGGCGCAGGGTCTCGAACCGGCGATGCGGCTGGCCTTCATGGAAGTCGCCGCCGACATTGCCGCCGAGGTGACCGCAAAGCTCGACGGCGATGTCGTCGACGTCAGGCTGCGCGGCGGCAATCCGGAAATCGTGGTCGAGCGGCGGGTGGAAGTGCCCGAGGCCCCGCCGGCCCCACCCCAGCCGCCCGCCCAGCCACCTGCTCCGCCGCCGGCGGAGGACGAAGGCGGCATGGCCCGCGTCTCGCTGCGGCTGCCGGACGCGCTGAAGGCGCAGGTCGACGACGCGGCGGCCACGGCCGGCGTCTCGGCTAATACCTGGCTGATCCGCGCCATCCAGCAGGTGCTTGGCGCCGGCCGGCCCGAGCCCGACGCGTCTGCCGGAGGCGATGGGCGCCGTCGGCCGGGACGCATGATCAGCGGCTGGGCCCGCTAACCCCCCTTTTCAACCTTGTGCAGCCAAGGAGCTTGCCATGCAGCATCAGTTCGACGTCAACGGTCCGCTGACCATCGCCGCCGTGCTCCGGTCCAGCGATTTGACCGTGACCGCCTCCGAAGACGTGAGCACCGCCGTGATCACGGTGACGCCGCGAAGGGGCGCCGAGACGCTCGCCGAACAGACCCGGGTAGCACTGCTGGGCGACCGCCTGGTGATCGAAGTGCCCAAGCCGCAGGGCTTCCTGTTCGGATCGTCCGGGTCGCTGACCATCGAGGCCGTGGTGCCGGTCGGCTCGTCGCTCGAGGCGGAATCGGGGTCCGGCGATGTGCGTGGGCGCGGGCGGCTCGAACGCGCCGACATCCGCAACGGCTCCGGCGATGTGGAGCTGGAAAACGCCGCCGACGCACGGGTGCGCAGCGGCTCGGGGGACGTGACCCTCGCCGATATCGGAATGGCGTCGCTGAACAGCGGCTCGGGCGACATACGGCTGCGACGGGCCGCGGGGCGCACCGACATCCGCACCGGCTCGGGCGACATCAGCATCGAGGAAGCGGCCGAACTCACCCTCGAGACCGGATCGGGGGATGCTTTGGTCGGCCATGTCCTCGGGCGGCTGCAATTGTCGACCGGCTCCGGCGATTTGACGGTGCGGCGCGCATCCGAAGGTGAGGTGATGGCGAAGACGGCCTCGGGCGATATCATCGTCGGTGTCCCACAGGGTACGGCCGCCCTGCTCGACTGCTCGACAGTCAGCGGCCGCCTCGTCTCCGAGCTCGAGCCGGGCGACGCGCCCGAAGGCGAAGAAGCGCGTGTGGTGCTGCGCCTGCGCAGCGTCAGCGGCGACGTGCGCGTGCAGCGCGCCTGACCGGCACGGGGGTGGCGGAAGACCGGCACCCCCTGATTGCCGCGATTGCACCTTGCCGCACCGTAAGGTGTTGACGGTATAGTGCTTCCATCATGAAGCGATGGGAGGCGCGGCATGGATCCGCTGCACTATTGGGCGATCGCCGAAAGCGATATCGAGATCCAAAACCCGATCACAGATCGGAAGCTCAGGCTGCTGGATGATTATTGCGACATCCGCGACGGGCTGAGCGTGCTCGATATCGGCTGCGGCAAGGCCTGGCTGTTGCGGCAATGGGCCGAGCGGCACGCCATTGAGGGTGTCGGCATCGACATCAACCCGCGCTTCATCGAAGTGGCGCGTCGGCGGCCGCCGGCGCGTGGCCGGCTGACCTTCCACAGCCGTTCGCTGACCGGATTCGAGGTGGCGCCGGAAAGCTACGATATCGTCATCTGCCTCGGCGCGAGCTTTGCCATTGGCGATGCGCCCGCGGCGCTCGACTGGATGGTCAGGGCGACCAAGCCGGGCGGCACCATCGTTTTCGGCGACATGACCACACGGCACCAGCCCGCGGTGCCGCGCGGCGAAATCCTGCCGCTGGAAGCGCTGGCGATGATGGGCGTGGTGGAGCGGCACGGCGCGGAAGTGTCGGCAACGATCAGCGCCTCGGAAGCCGATTTCGAGCGCTATGCCAGCCACCATCGGCACGCCACGCTGCGCTGGGCCCGAGCCAACCCAACGCACCCGGCCCATGCGGCCGTGCTGGAAAAGAGCCGGGCCGACTGGCTCTACTTCCAGCAGACCATCCGGCAATTGCTCGGATGGACGATCTTTGTTGGACGGAAGTTCGGCTGAGGACCGGGCGCTTAACCGCGCCCTGCCCCCGACCCCGCCACATATTGCGGGCTGACCCCGAACAGCTTGCCGTTTTCGGCGATGAGGATGCAGATCAGCACCAGGGCGCCCATCGAGGCGTAGCCCGTGGCGTTGGGGACCAGGGTGCCATCATAGTGCTGGCCGATATAGGTGCCGATCAGCGCGCCGCCGACGGTCTGGGTAAAACCGAAGACCGAAGCGGCGGTGCCGGCGACCTGGCCGAGCGGCTCCATCGACAGCGAGTTCATGTTCGAGGCGGCCCAGCCGAACATCCACTGGATGATGAGAAACAGCCCGAAATAGACCGGGAACGGGATCGGCCCCATCAGCGCCAGCCCCAGCCAGACCACCGAGAGGGTGAGGTAGATGACGACGGCGGTGTGGCTGATCCGGCGCATGCCAAAGGTCTTGACCACGCGCGAATTGATGAACTGCGCCACCGCGATGGCCCCGGCCATGCCCGCAAAGGCCACCGGGAAATACGGCCCCAGCCCGTAGATCTCGACAAAGACCTGCTGGCTGGTGGAGATGAAGCCGAACATGGCGCCGAACAGGAATGTACCTGCGAGCCCGTAGAACAGCGCCTGGCGATTGGTGACGACGATGCGGAAACCGTCGATGACCGAGGCGAGGCTGAGCGGCCGGCGATTTTCCGGGGCGAGGCTTTCCGGCAGGCGGAAATAGGCCCAGACGGTGATCATGGTGGCGAGCGCGGTCATGAACAGGAAGATGTACTGCCACGGCCCGACCAGGAGGATCACCTGTCCGATGCCGGGCGCGAGGATCGGGATGGCCATGAACACCATGAAGGTCAGCGACATGATCTCGGCCATCTCGCGGCCCGAATAGCGGTCGCGCACCACGGCGGTGGCGATGACGCGCGTACCGGCTGCGCCAAGCCCCTGGATGAAGCGCAGGACCAGCAGTACCGTGAAGTTGGGCGCGAAGGTCGCGGCAAAGGCACAGGCAAGATAGATCACCAGCCCGACCAGCAGCGGCGCGCGGCGCCCGAAGCGATCTGTCAGCGGGCCGAACGCCAGCTGCGCAAGGCCGAAACCCAACATGTAAACGCCGACGACGAACTGACGCTCGTTCTCATGGCTGATGCCCAGCGCCTCGCCCATATAGGGCAGAGCCGGCAGCATGACGTCGATGGCAAGCGCATTGAGCGCCATCAGCCCTGCGATCAGGACAATGAATTCGACACGGGACAAACCCCGCGCCGCAACGGCAGTATCAGACATGCGATTGACTCAGAAAGGCGCCACCAGCGGGCGCAAAAGGAAGAACAGAACCATGAACCCCTGCCCGGCCCGATGCAAGTCCGGCGGCAGAAAAGTTACTCGGCGGGGGCGGCGGCCGGCGAATTTGCCGGCTTGAGCTGGAAGGCGCGGTCGGCGACTTCGCGGATGGGAAGGTGCACAGCGGCAGAAGCGACGCCAAGGAGGATGCCGAGATACCAGACCAGCGCGTAAGAGCCGGTATGGTCGTAGACGAAGCCGCCCAGCCAGACGCCGACAAACGAGCCGACCTGATGGCTGAGGAAGGCGACGCCATAGAGCATACCCATGTAGCGCGCGCCGAAGAACATGGCGACGAGGCCGGCCGTCAGCGGCACGGTGGAGAGCCAGAGGAGGCCCATGGTGGCCGCGAACAGATAGGCGCTGAGCTCGGTGACCGGGAACAGCACGAAGAGCCCGATGGCCACGGCGCGGCTGAGATAGATGCTGGCAAGCAGCAGCTGCTTGGGCAGGCGCCCGCCGAGATAGCCGGCGAGCAGCGAGCCGACGATGTTGAACAGCCCGATCACCGCAATGGCCCAGCTGCCGACTTCCGGCGCAAGGCCGCACTGCACGAGATAGGCCGGCATGTGGACGTTGACGAAGGCGAGATGGAAGCCGCAGACGAAAAAGCCGATGACCAGCAGCCGGTAGGAGCCATAGCCCCACGCGCGGCTGAGGGCCTCCATGAACCTGAGGTCGGCCTGCCCCGCCGCATGCTGAGTGCGGCCGCGCAGCGCATAGGCGAGCGGAATGGTGAGCGCGAGCAGTGCTGCGGCATAGAGCAGCGTCGACTGCCAGCCGAAGCCGGTGATGAACGCCTGCCCGATCGGGGCGAAGGCGAACTGGCCGAACGAGGAGGCGGCGGTCGCGACACCGAACACCAGACTGCGCTTTTCCTGCGGCACGCTGCGCCCGAAGGCGATCATGACGATGGAAAAGGACGAGGTGGCGATGCCCACGCCAACGACGATGCCGGCAGTGAGATTGAGCAGCGTGCCGGTGGGCGAGACCACCATCAGCGCCAGGCCCAGCGCGTAGAGCAGCAGGCCGCCGACAATGACCTTGCCGGTGCCGTAGCGATCGGCAAGCCCGCCGGCGAAGGGCTGGGCCACGCCCCAGGCGAGATTCTGGATGGCCATGGCCATGCCCCAGGCCTCGCGCGTCAACCCGAGGTCGGCAGTCATCGGCAGGGTGAGCAGCCCGAAGCTGGTGCGGATACCGTTGGTGACCGCCGCGACGACGCAGCCGCAGACGATCAGCGCGACGAGCGGAACGGCAAGCGAGCTACGGGAGGTGGCGACGGAAGACATGGCAAAATCCGGAAGGGCGGAGTGTGTAGGTACACCCCCACCGCACCACACGGAAACGCATTTTTCTGATGACGGTCATCACCGTCCCTGATCCGGAGACCCGATGCCGCAGTTGCGCTGCGCGCCGGGAAGGCTATCTAGGGGCCGAACCGGAGTCGGCCTCTTGATCCGCCATATCGTCTTTTTCACCGCCAAGCCCGACCAGCTGGACGCCGTCGTCGCCGGCCTCGAGCAACTCGGAAAAATCCCCAGCGCCAGCCATTTCGAGGTGCGGCGCAATGCCCGCGTCGACCAGATCGGCAACGAGGTGGACGTGGTGGTCTATGCCGAATTCGCCGACGCCGCTGCGCTCGCCGCCTACAAGGCGCACCCGATCTACGCGGAAACCACGCTCAAGGTGCGCCCATTGCGGGAATTGCGGCTGGCGGCGGATATCGAGGTTTAGGCCGTCTGCTGGACCGCGATGCCCTTGTCGGCGAGGTGGCTCTGCAGCTCGCCGGCCTGGAACATCTCGGTGACAATGTCGGCGCCGCCGATGAACTCGCCCTTGATGTAGAGCTGCGGGATGGTCGGCCAGTTGGCATAGGCCTTGATGCCTTCGCGCAGGTCCTGATTCTCGAGCACATTGGCGCTGTCGTAGTCGACGCCGAGATAGTTCAGGATCTGCACGACCCGGCCCGAGAAGCCGCACATCGGGAAATCCGGCGTGCCCTTCATGAACAGGAAGACGTCGTTGTTCTTCACCTTGTCGTCGATGAACGCGTTGATGTCGCTCATGGCCATACCTTTCCGGGCGCAAAGGCGCCGCCGTCGATCTGTTGCCTAGATAGTCCTCGATACCGGTGCTGTCGAGGGGAGCATCGTCACAGAACGATGATGGCTACCACGCGAGGCTGCGGGCTTCGGCCTGGCGCTCCTCGAAACGGGCGCGGGCCTCGACGACGCGATCGTGATTGGCATGGGCCCACTGGCCGATGGCGCTGATCGGATGCTGTAGCTCGCGGCCCATCTCGGTCAGCTCGTAGTCGACGCGCGGCGGGATGCTGGGGGTCACCGTGCGGGTCACGAACCCATCGCGCTCGAGATCGCGGAGGGTGGAGGTCAGCATCTTCTGAGAGACACCGGCGATATCGCGCTTCAGCTCGGAAAAGCGGCGCGGGCCGTGGGTGAGCGCGGCGATGACGAGGATGCTCCACTTGCTGGAAATCTGCGCCAGGACCTCGGAAACGGGAAGGATCGCTTCGGTGCACTCCGCAAAGCTGCCGGGCTCGTCGACGCCGAGGAAGGTATCCATGGGGTAACTCCAGTGAGAAAAAAGTGCCGCCTTGTGGGGCGGATCACTGGGCACCAACATAGTGCAAGTTACCATCAGTGACTAGGTTTCTGATGGTGGCTATGATTAACGAACCCCAGCGAGCCTCACCATGAACAGACCCAAGATCGGCATCATCCTGTCCACCACCCGCGAGGGGCGCTTTGCCGACCGGCCGGCGCAGTGGGTGCTGGATATCGCCAAGGCGCGCGACGACGCCGATTATGAGATTGTCGACCTGCGCGACTATCCCATCGCTTATTTCGATGCGCCGGCCTCACCCCGTTTCATCCCGCTGCAGGACCCGGTGGCGCTGCGTTTTGCGGCCAAGATGGCCGAACTCGACGGCTATATCTTCGTCACCGCGGAATATAACCGCGCCATTCCGGCAGTGCTGAAGAACGCGCTCGACCACATCTATGCGGAGCCGGCCCGCAAGCCCGCCGCCTTTGTCGGTTACGGTGCCGTCGGCGGCTCGCGCGCGGTGGAACAGCTGCGACTGATCGCGGTGGAGCTGTCGATGGTGCCGATGAAGGCCGGAGTCCATATCAACATGGAGCCGCTGCTCGGCATGATCCGCGACGGCAAGGATTTTCCCGATTACCCGTATCTCGACCCGACCGTCACCGCGATGCTGGACGAACTGGCCTGGTACACCAAAGTGCTGAAGGCCGGGCGGGAGTCCCAGGCCCTGGAACGGGCGGCCTGATTACTTCGCGGCGCTCTTGGCGAGCGTGACGCGCATGCCGTCGAGCTCGTCGTTGAGCAGGATCTGGCAGCTGAGCCGGCTGTTCGGCTTCTTGTCGAGCGTCGAGTAGAGCAGATCCTCTTCGTCGTCGCTCGGCGGCGGGATCTGGCTGAACCACGGCTCCTCGACATAGACATGGCAGGTGGCGCAGGAACAGGCGCCACCGCACTCGGCCTTGATGTTGAGGCCCCAGTCGCGGATCACTTCCATGGTGCGCCAGCCCTCGAGCCCTTCGAGCTCGTGTTCGACGCCGTCCTGGTCGGTGACGATGATTTTCATGCGATGAGCCGGTCCGCTTGCTGACGGCGCCCTATTACCATAGGGACACTGCCGCGAAAGCCATAAATTCGGCCAGGGTCCTGGCCAAGACTCAGAAGTGGCCTTGGGAGGACCGGATGACGGATGGATGGGACGAATCCGCGGCCGGTTGGATCGCCGATGTGGGAGATCAGGGCGACGCCGCCCGACGTTTCGTGCTCGATGCGCCGATGCTGGCGCGGACCCGCGACCGTGGCTTCAGGACTGCCCTCGATGTCGGATGCGGCGAGGGCCGCTTCTGCCGCATGCTCCGCCCGCACGACATTGCGGCCACGGGCATCGACCCGACGACGGCGTTCGTCGAGGAGGCGCGGCGCCGTGACCCCGGCGGCGACTACCGGATCGGTGCAGCCGAGAAGCTGGACTTTGCCGACGCGAGCTTCGACCTCGTCGTCTCCTACCTGTCGTTGATCGACATCCCCGATATCGCCAGCGCCATTGCGGAAATGGCCCGGGTGTTGAAGCCCGGCGGCACGCTGCTGATCGCCAACCTCCACAGCATGACCACGGCGGTTTCGCCGCCGGGCTGGCACCGTGATGCCGCAGGCAACCGCGTCCACTATCCGGTCGACAACTACATGGACGAACGCGCCGAATGGGTGGCCTGGCGCGCCATCCGCATCCGCAACTGGCACCGTCCGCTCAGCACCTATATGCGGCTGCTGCTCGAGGCCGGGCTGGAACTCCGACACTTCGACGAGCCGCAGCCAGGCCCGGACGCGCCGGCCGACGAGATCGACCAGCATCGGCGCGTACCGAACTTTCTGATCATGGAATGGCAGAAGGCGGCCTAGCACGGCCCGAGGGTCTTGAGCCCGGCGGCGATGCGGGGATCGGAAGCGAGGTCGAAGCCGTCGGTGACGGTGATCCAGCCATTGCTGCCAGCCGTCATCAGATAGGTCGAGGCCGGATAGCGTGACGGCGGTTTGCCACTGGTCAGGCAGAACTCGCGGGCGGCAATGCCGAAGCCGAGGCTGCCGCGAACGCGATTGCGCTTGGCCTCAAGAAGCGCCACCTGCACCGCGGCAAATCGTGCGACATCGGCGCTGGCAATGCGGAAGGCGGTGAGGCGCTGGCCAGGCTTCTGGCGACCCAGCAACCCTTCGAGATCTGCCGGCGCGGCGGTGTCGACCAGGAGGAACTGCTCGTTCCGGTCGGGACTGCCCTCGCGCTTCAGCGCCAGCTCCAACGCCACGCCACCCGGACGCGATTGCAGCCCGTCGGGCAGCTGCAACGCGACACGGAGCTGCTCGGGGTCAGTGGTGGCAAGATCGACCTGCAGCAACGGCACGATCGAGCTCACCGGGACGCTGGCACAGGCTGCAAGCGAGAGCAGCAGGGCGAGGCCAAGCGGCCGCACGAAAGTACGCATGGAAGACACCTTTCTAGTTTACGACGATGAATTATCGTAGTACGATATTTTCATCGTCTGCAACAGGAATTCTCCGATGTCAAAATCCGATGTCGTCACACGCCGCTTGTCCCGCTGGGCTCTAATCGGTCAGATCGTTTCGTGGACTGGCTTCGCCGTGACGGCCGGCTCCGTCATTGCGGCGCTGGTCCTGCCCTCGGTGCGTGAAAGCTGGCTGAACCAGTTCGGGGTATCGTTGGGCGACAACGCCTTGCTGGGCGTGATCATCGCCGGATTTCCGGCGGCGCTGTTCGCCTATTGCCTGTTCGAGGCCGCGCGGCTGTTCAGAGCGCTGGGCCGGGAAGCGCCTTTTTCGCAAGGGGCCGTGAAGGCGCTTGTGGCGCTCGGCTGGGCGGCGGTGGCGACGGCCGTGGCCGGGGTGCTCAGCCGCACAGCGCTGTACTATGTCGCGAGCCTTGGCTCGGCGGACGGCAAGCGCGCACTGGTGCTGTCGCTGAGCAGCGTCGATATCGGCACGCTGCTGGTGGGGGTGCTGGCGCTGGTGTTTGCGCTGGTGGTCGCGGAGACGCGACGCCTGGAGGACGACGCAAGGAGCATCGTCTGAAGATGGCAATCGTGGTCAATCTCGACGTGATGCTGGCCAAGCGCAAGATCCGCTCCAAGGAGCTGGCCGAGCGGATCGGCATCACCGAGGCCAATGTCTCGCTGCTGAAATCTGGCAAGGTGCGCGGCATCCGCTTCGGCACCTTGTCGCGCATCTGTGCGGTGCTGGACTGCCAGCCCGGCGACATTCTGGAGTATGTGCCGGGCGAGGAGGACGGGGCGGAGGACGAGTAGCCCTCCTGCCCGCGGGCTTCAGGCGGCCCATCAGCTCAGCCTCGTTGAAACGGTAAAGTACCAGCATGAGCTTGCCGCCGCTAGTCGGTGAAACAGATCGAGGATATGGTAACGGAAGGCAGCGTTGAACCGTACGGAGGAGCCTATGCGGCCCTGGGAGAAGCTGCATGCGCGCTGGCGGGAACAAGGCTACAGTGGCGGGGGCTTGACTGGCAAATGCCATTTGCCGCTTTCGGAGTGTGGCCACCCTCTTCCTTCGGAAGCCATGATTGTCGACGTCGAGCGGCGTTGCGGTCTTTCCATTCCGACCGACGTCCGGGATCATCTGCTCAATATACCTCTTACGGGCGAGGGCATTGACGGGGGCGGAGAGCTGGTACTTTTTTGGTCAGCGGCCCAGGTAAAGACTGTAGCAGAGCAATTCCCGCCGCCTCAAAGCCCGGGGAACTGGAGACATCCCGGGCGAGCTGAGAACTATCTCATCTTCTGCGACTACCTTGTTTCCTGCTGGGAGTGGGCAGTCGTGTGCGAGCCCGGTCCAGAATACGGCAGAATCGCACTGCTCGCCGGAGAAGACGATGATCTGTTTCTTTACAAATCGTTTGCCGAGATGGTGGATGATTACGTAAACCTCGGCGACTTTGACTTTGCACTTCGCGGCATTGCGACACGCAAAGCGCCATAGGAACGGCAGTCTCCAGCGCCGTTGCGCTGGAACAACGGAGCCATCCTGATCGCAACGCTATCGAGACATAGCGGGTTGGGTCACGCGACGCCGAGCTTCTTCTGCAGCTTGGTGCTGGACGTGGTGTACTGGAACACCACGCGCTCGCCGGGCGAGACGATGGACTTGGCCGCCTGGGCCATCAGCGCGGCCTCGTGGAAGCCCGAGAGGATCAGCTTGAGCTTGCCCGGATAGTGATTGATGTCGCCAATGGCGAAGACGCCGGGCACCGAGCTCTCGAACTTTTCCGTATCGACGCTGATCAGGTTGTCGTTGAGCTCGAGGCCCCAGTCGGCAACCGGGCCGAGCTTCATGGTGAGCCCGAAGAACGGCAGGAGGCGCGTCGCCGGAATGATGGTCTCGCCGGCTTCCATGGCGAGGTGGACATTCTCGATCTGGCCATCCTTGCCTTCGAGCTTGCTGATCTGGCCGAGGAGGAAGTTGATCTTCCCTTCCGCCACCAGCTCCTTCATCTTGTTGACCGAGGCCGGGGCCGCCTTGAAGGCATCGCGGCGGTGGACGAGGGTCAGCGACTTGACGATGGGTTGCAGGTTCAGCGTCCAGTCGAGAGCGGAGTCGCCGCCGCCGACGATCATCACGTCCTGATCGCGGAAGTCTTCCATCTTGCGCACCGCGTAGAAGACGGACTTGTTCTCGAAGGCCTCGATGCCCTCGACGGGCGGGCGCTTGGGCTGGAACGAGCCGCCGCCGGCCGCGATGACGACGACCTTGCAGAGGAAGGTTTCATCGGCGTCGGTGGTCAGCCGGAAGCTGCCATCGGGCAGCTTTTCCAGCGTGTTGACCATGCGGCTGTAATGGAACTCGGGCCCGAAGGGCGCGATCTGCTGCATCAGGTTGTCGGTGAGCCCCTGCCCCGTGATCATCGGGAAACCGGGAATGTCGTAGATCGGCTTTTCCGGGTAGAGCTCGGCGCACTGCCCGCCCGGCCGGTCGAGAATGTCGATGAGATGGCATTTGATATCGAGCAGGCCCAGCTCGAATACGGCAAACAGGCCGACGGGGCCCGCGCCGATGATGACCACGTCGGTGACGATTTCGTTCGACATTCACTTCTCGTTTGGCTGGAGGCCGATCCGCGGCCTTCCGGTCTCAGGGTATGCGCTGGCCTGTCACGCTAGGCGCGGCGAATGGCGCCCCACACCATTGTAGGGCGGCCGGTAGACGGGATGGTCAGACGGTCTCCACCGGCCGACGGAGGAAAGGCCGGGTGCCGACCGGGATCTCGGTCTTGCCGACGGGCTGGTAGAACAGATCGACCGTAGCGAGCTTGCCTTCGCTCAGGGCCTTCCGGGTCGGCTCGTGCTTGACCACGAAGGCGTTGATGCCGCAGCGGCGCATCAGCTGGATCTGGTCGTGGAGGACATCGCCAACGGCGCGGATTTCGCCGGTGTAGTTGTAGCGCTCGGCGAGCAAACGGGCCGTCGAGTAGTTGCGGCCATCGGTATAGGCCGGAAAACTCACCGCCACCGAAGCGAAGCGGCCGAGATCGGCGCGCGCGTCGGCAATGTTGTCGCCGGGCGAAACCAGCAGCCCGAGCGGATGCGGATTGGCCAGCACGGCCTCGCGATTGGCGAGGAACACCGACAGCGGGATGTGGGTGTAGCGCACGGTGGCGACATCATCGCCTTCCGCCCACGCACGGAACGGATCGGCGACGAACTTGCCGTCCTTGAACAGGCTCAGGTCTTCGGCGGCCATTGGCTTGGCAATCGCTCCGTTGAAGTCGAAATGGATGCCGCATTCCTTCTTGTTGAGCCCGCGCCAGCGGCCGGCACGCGGGTCTTCCCCCTCGGCCACGACGCTGGTGCACGGGGCGCAACCGATGGATTTGTAGCCCATAGAATAGAGCGGGTGCTCGGGCAATCCATACTTGAGTTTGTAACTCGTGATGTCGGCGTCGGAGAAATAGGCCAGCGGATTGACCTTGATGCGGTCGTCGCTGGTCAGCTCGAAATGCGGCAGCACGCCACGCTCGGCGGTCTGGTAGCGCTTGCGGCCGGTGACCCAGCCGCCGAACGCCTTCACCGCGTCGTCGAGCGGCTCGGTCTTGCGGATATGGCAGCAGGAGTCCGGGTCGGTCTCCCACAGGTCGCCATTGGGATCGAACCGCGCGAGATCCTTGGGATCGGGCACGAGTGAGATGACATTGGTAAGCTTAAGGTGACGCTTCAGCGTCTCCACATACTCCAGTGTTTCCGCGAAATGTTTGCCGGTTTCGAGGAAATAGACCGGCAGCGTCGGATCGACCTCGGACACCATGTGAAGGAGCACCGAGGAATCCGCCCCGAAGGACGAGACGATGGCGAGGTCGCCCGGCAGCAGCTCCTCGACGGCCTGGCGCAGCACGGCGACGCCATCCATTTCGTCGAACATGCCGTTGAGCGCCATGATCCCGAGCGCGCGCAGCTTGTCCGGCTTGGGTGCGCCGGCGATGGCGAAGCTAGTGGCGGCCATGGTGGACCTCCATTTTGGCAGGCGCGCACCCCTTCCTTCTCCCCTTGTGGGAGAAGGTGGCGCGCAGCACCGGATGAGGGGTCTGCGATGCTGGGACCACCCCCCTCATCCGCCCTTCGGGCACCTTCTCCCACAAGGGGAGAAGGCGATCACTGCTGGCGTCGTGTATCAGGCTAAGCATTGCCATACAGCGCCTCCTTGAACGGCGCGTCGCCGAGCCGGCGATAGGCGGCGATGAAGGTCTCGTCGGCGCTGGTGCGGCGGGCGAGATAGGTGTCGACCAGCTTTTCGATGGCGCCCGGCACGTCCTCCGCGACGAAGCCGTGGCCGAGAATGTTGCCGATGGCCGCCTGCTCGGTGGCATCGCCGCCGACGGTGATCTGATAGAGCTCGGTGCCTTTCTTCTCGACGCCGAGAATGCCGATATGGGCCACGTGGTGGTGGCCGCAGGCATTGATGCAGCCGGAGATCTTGATCTTCAGATCGCCGATTTCCTGCTGGCGTTCGGGCGAGCCGAAGCGCCGCGCGATATCCTGCGCCAGCGGGATCGAGCGGGCATTGGCCAGCGCGCAGAAATCGAGGCCCGGACAGCAGATCATGTCGGTGATCTGGCCGGCATTGCCCTCGGCGAGGCCGGCCGCAACCAGTTCGCGATAGAGCTCCGGCAGGTCGGTGAGCTTGACGTGCGGCAGCACCAGGTTCTGCTCGTGGCTGACGCGAAGCTCGTCGAACGAGTAGCGCTCGGCGAGGCCGGCGACGATGTCCATCTGCGCATCGGTGGCATCGCCCGGCGCGCCGCCGATGGGCTTCAAAGAGATGGTCACCGAGGCGTAGCCCGGCTGGCGATGGGCATTGAGATTGCGCTCGAGCCAGCGACCATAATGCGGATCGAGGATCTTCTCCTTCGCCACATCGATGGTGGTGACATTGACCCGCTCGTAATCCGGCGGCGCGAAATAGGCAGTGATCCGGTCGAGCTCGGCCTGCGGCAGGGTCAGCACCCCGCCCTTCACCTCGGCGAACTCAGCCTCGACCTGCTCGCGGATGGTGTCGATTCCGGTCTCGTGGACGAGGATCTTGATGCGGGCCTTGTACTTGTTGTCGCGCCGGCCGTAGCGGTTGTAGACGCGCAGGATGCTCTCGAGATAGGCGAGCAGGTGCTCGTGCGGCACGAAGGGCGAAATCTGCTTGCCGATCATCGGCGTGCGGCCGAGACCGCCGCCGACCCACACCTGCCAGCCGATCTCGCCGGCCGGATTGGTAGCGGCCTGCAGCCCGATATCGTGAAAACGGATGGCGGCGCGGTCGTTGGGCGAGCCGGTCATCGCGATCTTGAACTTGCGCGGCAGGTAGGTGAATTCCGGGTGGAGCGAGGACCACTGGCGGAGGATTTCCGCCACCGGACGCGGATCGATGATCTCGTCGGCCGCGGCGCCGGCGAACTGGTCGGTCGTGATGTTGCGGATGCAGTTGCCCGAGGTCTGGATGGCGTGCATCTCGACCGAGGCGAGATCCTCGAGAATTTTTGGGATGTCGCGCAGCTTGGGCCAGTTGAACTGGATGTTCTGGCGCGTGGTGAAGTGGCCATAGCCGCGATCATAGGTGCGCGCGATATGGGCCAGCATGCGCATCTGCCGGCCACTCATCGTGCCATAGGGCACGGCGATGCGGAGCATATAGGCGTGCAGCTGCAGGTAGAGCCCATTCATCAGCCGGAGCGGCCGGAACTGGTCCTCGTTGAGCTCCCCGGTCAGCCGGCGGGCCACCTGGTCGGAAAACTGCGCCGTGCGTTCCTTGACGAACGCGGCGTCGAACTCGTCATATCGATACATGGCCGTCCTCGTCGAGATGCTGGCGGTCGAAGCGCGGGGCGGTCGGGCCCTCGGCGCGGATGCGTTCACGGATGCGGTCGGGGACGATCACGCCGTCCACGAGCTTGACCGTCTCGGTTTCCAGCGAGACGATCCGCAGGGTGTTCTTGGTGGCGGCGATGGCGGCGTCGCGGGCCTCGCTCTCGTCCTTGCTGAAGAGGCGCGCCGCCTGCAGTTCTTCCACCCAGTTGCCGTCGCGATCGAGATAGACCGTCGCGCCACTGAGCAACTCGTTGCCCGTCAGGATTTCCATCATGCCACCTTGAACTGCTCGGACACGAGCGCCGCAGCGCCGTGCCAGTCACCATGGGCGATCGCCTCGCCCACGAAAATGATTGCCGGGCCGTCATCGAGGACCGGTTCGGTCGCAGCCAGCGTGCCCAGCGTGCCGCGATAAAACACCCGGTCACGGCGCCCTGCCCTGACCACGATCCCGACCGGCAGCTCTGGGCTGGCGCCATGGGCGATCAGCCCGGCCGCCGTCGGGCCGGCAATGGACTTGCCCATGTAAAGCGCGAGCGACAGGCCATTCGAGGCCAGCGCAGCCCAATGCTTGAGCTCCTGCGATTCCGCACCATGCGCCGTGGCGATGACGAAACCGGTCGACACCTGCCGCAGCGTCACGGGCGTTGCCGTGTCGGCGGCGGCCGCCAATGCGGCGGTGACGCCCGGCACGATGTGATAGGCGATGCCGGCGGCCTTCAGCGCGGCGATTTCCTCGCCGGCGCGGCCGAACACCATCGGATCGCCACCCTTGAGCCGCGCCACGCGCTTGCCCTCGAGCCCCAGCCGGACGATCAGCTTGTTGATCTCGGCCTGGGTGAAGGAGTGCTGGCCCTTCTGCTTGCCGACCGAGATGCGCTCGGCATCGCGCCGGCCCATCTCGATGGCGGCGGCGGGGACGAGATGATCGTGAACAATGACATCAGCTTGCTGCAGCAGCCGCTGCGCGCGAAGCGTCAGGAGGTCCTCGGCACCCGGCCCCGCCCCGATCAGCCAGACGACGCCCGGGCTTTCGCCGAGGTCGGCATGCTTGCTCAGCAGCGCTTCCGCCGCACCCGCGCCCTCGCCCCGCAGCACGGCAGACTCGATCTCGGACGAGGTGACCAGTTCTTCGTAATAGCGACGGGCCCGTGCCCCGGGCAGCAGGCCCGCGACCTGGTCGCGCATCGACCCGGCCAGCCGGGCCAGCGCGCCGAGACTGGGCGTCAGCGCCGCCTCGATGCGGGCCCGGACGAGACGCGCCAGCACCGGCGCCTGACCCTCGGAAGCCACGGCGATGCTGATCGGCGCGCGGTCGATAATGGCGGGCGTATAGAAGTCGCACAGGTGCGGGACGTCGACGACGTTGAGCGGCACGCCGGCGGCACGCGCAGCAGCAATCGCCACCTCGGCGTCCAGGCCTTCGTCAGCGACGAACACGAGCGCGGCGTTGTCGAGATCGGCAGCAGCGAAGCGCCGCACCAGGGTTTCGACGCCCAAGCCGCTGAAATCGGCGGAGATTTCGGGAGAAATAATCACGACCTGAGCGGTCGTCTTAGTGGCCAGCCGGGCTTTGTTGAGGGCTTCTTCTCCACCGCCGACGATGACGATGCGCTTGCCCTCGACTTTGTAGCTAACGGGGAATGTGTTCAGTTCACCCATGGGCGGCCTTTCGGAAGCCGGATACATACGCCCCCGTCTGGGGCCAGACAAGCTATTGAAAATCAATAGCTTTAAAGTTTCTCACCAGACGCCGGCCGTAGAACAGGATTGACACCGCGCGGCGGCGACGGCGAAAAATATCTTCCACATCGCCATGCATTGAAACGGCGCTCTACGGCAAGCTGCCATGCACCAACAGCGCCATCCATTCTGACGGACCTGCCAATGTCCCCCCTTCGCTTCTGCTTGCGCCTGGCGCTGCTTGTCGTAGCCGCCCTGCCCGCTGGGATCGCCAGCGCCGAGGACCTGCCGACGCGAAGCGTACCCGGCGCGATTGATGGAGACGCGCGGCAATTCGTAGGCGCGTGGTCGGTGATCCGGCCGAACGCCGAGACCACCCTGCTTACCTGTCAGGTTCCGACATTGATCACGGCCGAGGCGCCGGAGAAACTCGTCTACCACGATATCGCCGGTCGCGGCACGGACATCGGTATCGCGGCCGGCGACCGCCAGACTCTGTGGGCGGACCAGGACCCATATGTCTCGGTCTGGACTGGACCCGAAAGCTTCCTGATCTACCCGCAACTGGCCGACGGCAGCCTCGACACCACGCCCGAGGCGGCCTTCCTGTACGAGCGCTGCGAGATTTGGCCGCGCGAAGATTTCGACGGAGCCGCGGCCGGCGCGGTCGAGCCGTTCGCCGGTGCCTGGTCCGAATTCCTGCCGCCCGAACGCGGCGGCGACCGGCCCCTCGTGCTGCAGGCGGGTTGCGACGACCCGACGCGCTTCGTGGTATCGGGCCCGGACAGCATTTCCCAGCGCATCGAAGGGCGCGAGCCGCTTGAGCTGAAGGTCGGCACCCGGAACGGACGAACAATTTTTCCCAATGATGGCTACACGCAGACCGTCATATGGGCCTCGCCCGACCGCTGGCATCTGCACGGGCTCAACATCGACGGCGGCACCGACTGGAACCTTCCGGTGATCTTCACCCGCTGCCCCGCCGAATAGACGACGATAAGGACGACCAAATGTTCAGGACTGTCACCGCCTTCGCCGCTCTGCTGCTGGCCACCGCAAGCGCTGTTGCCGAGGACTTTCCGCGCGCCGGCTATGAGGGCGCAATCAACGGACAGTCAGCGCCGTTCGTCGGCAGCTGGAGCCTCGGCTACCCCGAGCCCGAAGGCACGATCGTCGCCGAAACCATCATCGGCTGCGACGATCCGGTGCTGATCGAGGCGACAGGCGACGCGGCGCTCGGCTTCAAGACCCCTGCCATGGCGGCCCCGGCCCTATATGAGCTTTCCGAACTGGTCGACGGGCGGACCACCTGGTTGCCGGCCGACAACAGCGAGTCCGTCATTGCCATCTGGCTGACGCCCGACAGCTTCCACTTCTACGTGACGAACATGGGCAAGGCCGATTGGGAAAATCCGCAATTGCTACGCCGCTGTCCGGCCGAGTGAGGGGCTGGCCCTGGCGGCAGGGACGCACACGAACCTGTCGTCTGCGCCGCGCCGGTGGCGCAGCTTGGAGCTCTGCCAGCAATCAGATGGCGCTGCGGATGTCCGTCAGGCTGAAGTCGTTGCCGATAAAGAGCAGCGGGCAATCGAAGTGCTTGGCGGCCGCATAGGAAAAGCAGTCGCCGTAGTTAAGCGATGCGCGATGCTGGCCCCTTCCGAAGCGGCGGTAGCCGTTGACGGCAAGGTCAACCATAGACTGGTCCACGGTGACAATGGTGATCGGCAGCGCAGCGATCAGCGCTTCAAGTGGAGCCACGACATCCTTCATCGTCGCGACAACGCGAGCCTCGACAGCAGTGCCTGCGGAGACAATGATGGAGTCGGCGGAGCTAAGCGCCGCCGCACACACTTCCGCCATTGGCTCTTTGAGCACCACAGCCAAGAGAGCCGACGTATCGGCTACGATCACTTGGGCAGCCCAAACTCGTCATACATATCGGAATGGTCAGACGTCGGCATTTCCCGCCCCGCGAACTGTCGCCGCACATCTTCCTGGATCTGTCTGATGGCCTGGAGGCGTCGCGCCACTTCCTCCGGCGTGGGTGGGGTTCTCACCGAGCTGAGCGGCGTCAATTGAGCAACGGAGTGGCCATTCCTGGTCAGCACGATGTCCTCGCCGGCCGTGGCGCGGTCGAGCAGTTCGTTGAGCCGGCCTTCTGCGTCTTTGACGGGAACGTCCATCGATCCGGTCCTCCTGACGTCAGGCCACAAATATGGTCCCAACGCCGGCCACTGTCAAAGCGGCGCTAGCCCTGGCGGCTGGGGACGCGCACCACGAGCCCGTCGAGCTCGTCCTTGACCTTGATCTGGCAGCTGAGGCGGGAGGTCGGCTTCACCTCGAAGGCGAAGTCGAGCATGTCCTCTTCCATCATCGAGGGCGGGCCGACCACTTCGGTCCACGCGTCGTCGACATAGACGTGGCAGGTGGCACAGGTGCAGGCGCCGCCGCATTCGGCGACAATGCCGGGCACGCCGTTGAGGATCGCCGTCTCCATGACAGTGGAGCCAGTCTCGGCTTCCGCCTCGTGGCGAGTGCCGTTCTGTTCGATATAGGTAATGTGGGCCATGTTCACGCGCTGGCTGAGTTCAAGCGCATATAGCGAGCCCTGCCCGATGCCACAAGCGATACGGCGTCAGCTGCAGTCAATCAGCCCAGATGGTCGGCGATCAGGGTGGAGATGAACTGATCGCACTCGGCCACCGCGATGGCGATGTCCTCGATATGCTCGGGATTGACCGCAGCGCCGGCGCGCAACGCGTCCTCGGCCCGCTTCGCCAGATCCCGCACGGTCCAGGCTCCGATGCCGGACGCCGCACTCTTGAGCGTGTGCAAATGCTCGACCAGCTGCTCGGACGTGGTGCTGTCTTCGATGCGCTTGAGATAGACCTGCGCCATTGTCGCATAGAGCCTCAGCACTTCGTCGGTAAGGCCGGGATCACCGAGCGCCTGCCGGTTGAGGTGATCGAGGTCGATCGGCGCGTGCTTCGGCTCGTGGGCAAAAGGTGCCTCGACGAAGGCTTCCTGCCTCGCCAGGCCGGCGAATTTCTCGGACATAATGCGACCCTGTTCGACGTCGCCCTCTTCGGAGCGTCGAGGCAGAGCCTACGCCTGCCGCGTCAACGGCCGGCTAAATCGATGGGGACAAAACCGTGCATGCCCTTAACTCGCCGTACATAAGCCGCGATGTTAACCTTCTGTTAAGAATACGCTCGGTTTACCTCAAATTGAATGTATATTTGTGGTCCACCTAGCGTGCGGCGGCGTGGGTCAAGGGTCAGACTGCGGGGCATTTGAAACGCATTTTACCCGATTTGGATGACATCCCGGAACCCGGGAGGTGGTCCAATGACAGCTCACACGGCCCGGCAAGTGCCAGTGGGGGATGGTGGTCTGCGGCGAGAGCCGGCTTGACCGCGGACCCCCGAAACGAGGAGAGGATGGAGCAGCCCTTGCGGGCTTTCCGTCCGCGCCGATGCGAGAGTTGTAAAGAGTATGGCCAAGAAGTCGACGTCGACCCCCCAGAACGACCCTGCAACTCTGGCATTCTCGGCCGTCGAGGACGCACTGAAGGACTCGGTGTTCGCCGGTCTCGACCAACCCGCCCCGGCCGAACCCACGGCCGAGCCCACCGCCCCGCGGCCCGCGCCGCAGCGCGAGAGCGCGGGACGCAACGATCGTCAGCGCACGGCCGAAAAGTTCGCGGCGCAGACCAGCACCGTCGCCAATGACGACCGCTTCGGCTCTTCGCGCATTCTCTATGGCCTGCAGAGCAAGCCCTCCGGCTCGCCGATGCTGATCGCCGGACTGGTCGCCGCGGGTTGGGTCGCCGTGATCGGCCTGATCGCCCTGCTCCGGCACGGCGGCGATCTCGGCCGCGCCGATGATCGGGGCTCGAACGATTTCGTCGGCTTGCTGGCGCTTTTGATTCTGCCCGTGATCGGCATTTTCGCCATTTCCGCCCTGATCCGGCGCGCGCAGGACCTGCGCAGTGCCGCCGCCGCGGTAACGCAGGCCGCGATCCGCCTTGCCGAGCCGGAAACCACCGCCGCCGAGAAGGTCGCCTCGGTGGGTCAGGCCGTGCGCCGCGAAGTCAACGCGCTGGGCGATGGCCTCGAGCGCGCCCTGTCGCGCGCCGGCGAGCTCGAAGTGATGATCCACAACGAGGTCACCGCGCTCGAACGCACCTATTCCGACAATGAATCGCGCATGCGCGCGCTGATCCAGGAACTGGCCAGCCAGCGCGAAGCGGTCATCACCAACACCGAGCGCGTGCGCGAAGCGATCACCGAGAGCCATACCGGCCTGGTGTTCGACCTCGACATGATTTCGCAGCGCATCGCGGGCACGATCGTCGAGTCCGGCGGCAACCTGACCAAGGCACTCGAGACCGCAGGCAACTCGCTGAACGGCGCCTTTGGCGAACGCACCGAGAGCTTCGTGTCGCTAATCGACCAGCGCACCTCGAACCTGCTGGTCGCGCTCGACGACAGCGCCAGCCGCCTCAACATCACGCTCGAGGACCGCGCCGGCACCATTTCGAATGCCTTCGAGAACCGCACCGTCGAGCTGAGCTCGGTGATCGACACCCGCCTGCAGTCGCTGACCGAAGCGCTGGACTCGCGCACAGTGACGCTGTCGGACGCCATCGACAACCGCACCTCGTCGCTCGCCAAGCTCCTCAGCCAGGGCGGCATCACCCTGCTCGACCAGTTGCGCGACCGTGGCCACGAAGTGTCGAGCGCCCTCGACATGATCGGCACCCGGATTGCGTCCGACATCACCAGCCGCTCGCGTGAAGCCGAGCAGCTGCTGGGTGGCCTCAGCCGCCAGCTCGACGAGCAGGTGCAGGTGCAGGTCAACTCGATGGAATCGCGCCTGCAGTCGGCGATGATCGAGCTCAGCGGTGCTCTGGACGACACCACCGAGCGTGCCCGCATCACCCTGATGGGTGCCGGCTCGCAGAATCTCAGCCAGTTCGACGCGCGTCTCGAAGACATCACCAGTGCGATCGATGGTCGCCTGCAGACGCTGGACACCGTGATCGGCGACAAGGGCGACCGCCTGATTGAAGCGCTGGACAAGCACAATTCCGGCTTCTCGGCCCGTGCCAACGTGCTTGAAATGGCCCTCGACGAGAAGGCCGAGCACTTCAACGAGATCGTCAACCAGCGCACCCGCGAGATGACCGAGACGCTCGGCCAGCGCACCAAGCAGATCACCGAAACCATTGCCAACCGCAGCCGCGAGATCTCCGACTCGTTGGAAGGCCATACCCAGGTGATTTCCGATGCCATCGACGGGCGCACCCAGTTGCTCAACGAGACGCTGCAGAACCGCAATGTCGACTTCTCGGAAACGCTGCTTGGCCGGGCCCGCGAGATCGACGAGGCGCTGTCGGGCCGCACCCGCGAACTCGAGCTGGCACTGACCACCCGCACCAACGAGCTGGAACAGGCGATTTCTGGCCGCACCACCGACCTCGGCGCCATGCTGCTGAACCGCACCGGCGATTTCGAGCAGTCGCTGGCGACGCGCACCGGCGAGCTGAATACCGCGCTGGCCGACCGCACCAACCAGATCGACCAGACCATTGCCGGCCGCGTCCGCGAGATGGACCATGCCCTCTCCACGCATGTGAAGGCGTTCGACTCGACGATTTCGAGCCATGCTCAGGCCCTGGACGGGACCATCCTCGGCCATGCCCAGACGCTCGACGCGACGCTGGGCAGCCGCGCCCAGCAGATCGACGATGTGCTGACCAACCGGTCCCGCGAGATCGACCTGGCGTTCACCGACCGCGTCGACGCGCTGGACACCACTCTGACCGGCCATTCCAAGCAGTTGACCGACACGATGGACGAGCGGACGCGTTCGCTGGCCCAGGCCGTGTCGACCCGCTCGAGCGAGCTCAGCGAGGCGCTGAACAATCGCACGCAGCAGCTGGCCGAAACCCTCAGCACCCAGACCGTCAACCTCTCCTCCGCCATCGAGACGCGGACCGGCGAGCTGGCCCGTACAATCGAGGCGCAGAGCGAATCCGCCCGCAGCCGCCTGGATGAATCGCTGCGCAATGTCACCGAGACGATGACCGATCGCAGCCAGGCGGTGACCACGCTGATTGCGACCAAGGTCGCCGAAGTCGGCGAAAATCTCGGCCGCGGCGTCGACAATGCCATTCTCAGGATTGCCGATGCCGAGTCGGGCGTGACCGCCCGCATCGACGGCGCGGCCTCGACCGTGGGCGAGAACGCCCGTAAGGCTGCCGACATCATCGAGACCGGCGTCAATTCGGCCCGCAAGGCCATCACCGACCTCGTCGACGAGCGCCTGGGCACGCTGCCCGACGCCATCACGGCCCGCGCCGACATCACCGCGGAGCGACTGTCCTCGCTCAACTCGGCGATCAACACCGCGTTGGTGCAGTCGATGACCGATCTCGAGGCCGGCGCCGACCGCATCGAGGAGACCATCTCCCGCCGCATCGTCGACGCGACCAAGAACATTGCCGACGACGTGACGGTCACCGCCGAGCGCATGGATGTCGCCGTGCGCGGCGCGCTCGAGCGCTTCCAGATGGCGTCGTCCAACATCGACGAACTCATCTCAATCAAGGCCGTCGCTGCCGCCGATGCCATCGGCGCCAAGGTGGCCGAGATCAACCGCGTGGTCACCGAGCAGACCGACACGTTCTCGCTGCTGGTCACCGACAAGTCGGCCCAGCTCGAGACCGCGCTCAACAACCACACCAATATCCTCTCCGACGCCCTTGGCCGCAGCGCCAGCGAGGCCGAGGCGCTGATGAGCCAGTCAACGACGCGCATCCTCACCGATGTCACCTCGGCGCTGGGTAAGCTCAACGACTCCAACCTGCTGCTGCAGCGGGTGCTGGATGCCTCGACGGCGAACCTCGCCAAGCTCGAGACCAGCGTCTCGCAGCAGACCGCCAGCTATTCCGGTACGGTCCGCGAGGCGATTGCCTCGACCGAAGAGGCCGGGCGGCTGGTCACCGAGCATGTCGGCGCCCTGCAGGCCTCGATCTCGGGCATGGTCAGCGAGTTTGGCTCGATCCTCGGCAATCTCAATGCAGAGGCCGCCGCGCTCGACCGCTCCGCGGAGAACCTCGGCGCGACCGGCAACAACATGCTGGGCGTCCTCGACGAGCGCCGCACCGCCATGGATCTTCTGGCCCAGAGCTTTGCGTCGCGCGCCGACGAGATCGACCAGCGCATGCGCGGTTTTGCCCAGTCGATCACCGACACGGTCGCGGAAACCGAGCAGCGGCTGATCAATGCCCAGTCGAGCATGGAAGGCCTCCTCGTCTCGACGACCTCGGGCGTGACCGAGACGCTGGAAGCCACGACCGGCTCGATCAGCTCTGCGCTCAACGCCACCACCGGCCAGTTGCAGAATGTGCTGCTGTCGACCACCGATCAGGTGCAGACGGCGCTTGGCACCACGACCGAGCAGGTGCAGTCGGTGCTCAACAGCACTGCGCAACAGGTCGAGAATGCGCTGGAGCTGACCAGCAACCAGCTTCGTCATGCGCTCAGCGCCAATGGCGATCAGGTGGAGACCGCGCTCAACGACAGCACGACCCGCGTCGAAACGGCGCTGATGACCACCTCGCAGCAACTGGAAGGTGCGCTTGCCAGCAGCACCGGCCAGATCGAGAACGCGCTGACCTCGAGCACCAACCACGTCGAGTCGGCGCTGATGACGGCGTCGCAGCAGCTGGAGGGCGCACTTGCCAGCAGCACGGGCCAGGTCGAGACCACCCTTGGCGCAGTGACCGAACAGGTTTCCGGCGCCCTGTCGTCGGTGACCAGCCATGTCGAAACCGCCATGTCGTCGGTCGGCAACCAGGTGGAAGCGGCACTGTCGACCGTGGGTGGACAGGTCGAAGGCGCCCTCGCCTCGACGACGGGCCAGATCGAAGCGGCGATGACCACGGCCACCGCCCAGGTGGACAACGTGCTCGGCACGACCAGCAGCAAGGTCCAGGCGGCCCTGGAGACCTCCAGTACGCAGCTTGAAACCGTGCTGGGCAAGAGCACCAATCTGCTGGAAGCCGCGCTCGAGAGCACCTCGCAGCGGGTTGCCACACAGCTCGGCTCGTTCACCGACACGGCCGGCTCGGAGAGCCAGCGTGCGTCCGATGCGCTGCGCCAGACGCAGGCGACGATGATCCTCGAGATGCAGCAGGCACTCGAGCAGGCCACCCAGCGCTTCAACGAGACGGCGTCCGCCATGCGGGCCACCGCCAAGGAAGTCGGCTCCGAACTCGAAGCCACCCGCTCCGAGCTCGCCCGCGGCGTCATGGAGCTGCCCGAGGAGACCAAGTCGAGCGCCGCTGCGATGCGCCGTGTCGTCGCCGAGCAGATCGAGGCTCTGGCCGAGCTCAACGCCATC
>FWPV01001101.1_pt1 | contig 78075 bp, 65 predicted proteins | sample 2228371 | NCBI WGS metagenome assembly FWPV01 (sample SAMEA103939776, study PRJEB20133) | metagenome
GCCGCGACTGTGGCTGGAGGTGGCCCTCAGTCCCCTGGTGCCCAAGCCTCATACTCCCTGGGAGGATTTGCCCATGCCGCCGGTAGCGGAAATCCGGCGACGCTGCGCCCAAGTGCGGCGGGCCCTGGGACGGCAAGGAGTCGCGGTGACGGTCGGCTCAGTACGCGGGGCGCTGGTCCAGGCGGCCTTCAGCCGGGGCGGGCAGGAGTTGGGACCGGTCCTGGTGCATGCCGGCCGGGCCGGCGGCGGCTTCCCCGGGCTGCGCGCCGCCTGCCGGCAGGCCGGGCTGCGCCTGGAGGACTATGCGCAGCCGCCCGCAGAGAGGCCCTGGCAGGTAGTGCGCATTGACGGGCGCGCGACCGCCCGGGAGACACTCACGTGAGTTACTTCTACCTGCTCAGTGGGCCGGAGGAGACGCGAGAGTTGGCGGCCCTGGAGCTGTGGGCGCTATCGGGAGTCGAGGCCGACAGCGTCTGTAGCGTAGGCCCGGTGGCGGCAGACGTCACGGGGGCCGCTTACGTCCGTTTCTGCGCCGAGACCGTTGCTGAAGGAACCGACCTCGAGTCGCTGGCGGCCGCCACCGAGGCGGCGGCGCCCTCGTGGGAAGGCTTCAACCTACACGTATGGAGGCCGGCGCCGCGGCCCTCCGATAGGCCCATGGCCATCATCGTCAGGCTGGCCAATGCCATTGCGGGGCGGCCCAATCTGGACCACCCCCAGGTCAGACTGGCGGTGGTAGCGCAGGCCGGCCGGTGGCGGCTGGGGAGGGTGGTTTCGGCGGCGAATGGAGATTGGCGCCAGTGGAAGCCGCCAGTGGACTTCTCAGCGGCACTGCCTCCGCAGCTCGCGCGGGCCCTGGTCAACCTGGTAGCCGCACCGGGAGACACTCTACTCGATCCGTGCTGTGGGGTGGGGACCGTAGTGGCTCAGGCAGCTCAGCGCGGGGTGCGGACCGTGGGCGTGGAGATCAGCAAGAAGCTGGCAGGACGCGCAGCGGAATGCGTCTACCAGGCCCACGAGGGGGCACTAATCGTGGCGGGGGATGGACGGCAGATTGGAGGGCACTTTGACGCGGCGGTGGTGGACTTGCCGTACGGCCGGTCTAGCCTGGTGGCGCCGGACTTGTATCGGGATCTGCTGGGGAATCTCAGCGGTCTGGTCCACCGGGCGGCAATCGTCGCGGCCGGTCCCTTGGACGACCAGCTACCGGCAGCCGGGTTCCGACTTCTGCGGAAAGCACGGGCGCAATCGGGGGGGCTGGTCCGGCACGTGCACCTGGCTTTCAGTGAACGCGTCGGTGAGGGAACTTGACGGGCCCGGAGAGGGTTTATACGAGGGGCGACGCAGAACAGGGCAGCTGTCGCCCCCGCGTCTGTGGGGGCGGCTGGCATGACAGGGAAGCGTGACATGCGATACGGAATCGGGCGGCGCATCGGCCTCAGCTGCAGTCTGGCGATCCTGGTCCTGACGCTGGCTGCTCCCACGGCAGGCGCTGAGAACCTACTTGCCAATGGCGGCTTCGAGCAGAATGACGGCAAGGGCGGCGCTGCCGGCTGGGCTTTGTATCCGCCCACGCTGGAGGGCAAAGGCCGCGGTGTGTCGCTGGCTCGCCCCGGGTACCGGAGCGCCCAGGCGGCCTGTGTCAGCGAGATCGAGACGCCGGGGAACATGGGGCTGTTCGGCCGCCCGGCGGCAGTGGCAGACCTCGAGAGCCAGGAGGTGCTCTTCACCTGCTACTACAAGACCCAGGGCGACCCGGGCGCGCATCTCTCCCTAGTGGGCTATGCAGAGCCCTTCCTGCAAAAGGAATGGCGAACTCCCTACCTGCAGAGCGAAACGCAGTCTCTGCCGGCCACCCCCAACTGGTCTCTCATCTGCTGGCGTTTCCGGTTCTTGCCGGGTGTGCAGGAGATAGTGGTGTTCTTCCGGTTGAGCAAGGAGGGTCGGCTGTACCTCGATGAGGCGGCTCTCCGACCTTACCCGACTGAGATCACCTGCAAGGTGGTCCAGGGCGGAACTGTGGAATCGTTGCCCAAGCGCCGGCTGGTGGAGGTGGAGCTACGCAACCACCAGCCCAAAGAGCAAAAGCTGCAGGTCGTGGCACTGACTCTGGGGGAGAACCGGCCCAGCGTGCAGGCCGGGATGACCAACGTGCGCCTCGCCGGGGACAAGGCCCAAACGGTGCGCTTCAACTACGACTACGATTTCCGCCAGTCGCACCTGTTGCGCCTGACGGTGCAGGCAGCCGACACGCCGACTATCTATGACCAGCGGGATCTGCAGGTGCCGGGCCTGGTCTCCGCCGAGCTCACCTCACCAGCGTTCCGTAACTCCCTGCTAGAGTCCCTGCCCACGCCGAAGCTGGCTGTGAGCGGGGTGCTGAACGTCGTGCCCGCGCTCCGCGGGCAAGTAAAGTTGAGTGCCGAGCTGGTGGGTGTAGGGGACAGCAGTTTTGTCGCCAGCGATGATAGTCCAGCACCTCCGGCCTTTCGCCTGGAGTTGCCCACGCCGGCCCTGCTGAGTGGTGACCACGTGGTCAGAGTGAGAGCCGCTCTACCCCAAGGTCGCCAGGAAATTGACCTCCCCCTGCGACGGGTATCGCCGGGCCTGCCCGAAGTAGGTTACGACGAGAACCGACGTCTGTGGGTACGGGGGAAACAGCTGTTCCCGCTGGGGCTCTATGGCATCGGGGATCCGGCGGGCGTGCAAGCGGCGGCGGCATGCGGGTTCAACTTCGTAGTCGTATCGTCACCCCGAGCCAGCTACGAGGTGCGCGACGCCGCGGTGCAGGCCGGAATCGGCGTAGTGGTCTCCGCAGCCAACCCGGACGCCTCCTTCTGGCAGCACCTGCAGAGCAAGTGGGGAACCTCAACCGCCTGTCTCGGATGGCTGCCCTACTCCCGACCGGACCTGCGCAGTTACTCGCCGCTGCAGTTGGAGGAGCTCTACGCCCTACTGACCCGCCTCAGCCCCGGTCAGCCGGTACTGGAGCCTTTAGCCTCGCCTTCGCTAGCTCAGTACTACACTCAGGCCGCGGATATTCTGCTAGCCTGGTCCCTGCCGGTGCCGCACTCGCCACTGCGGGCTCTGGGCGAGATGGTGGAGGTGCTGCGCGAGGCGGGTGGGCCGACCAAGCCGGTCTGGGCCATCATCCAGGCTCAGGGCGGAGGCGCCTTCCAGGACGAACCGCTGGGACCGGCCAGCACGGGGCGTGCCCCCACTCCCGCCGAGATGGAGGCGCTGGCCTATCTGGCGCTGGTACGCGGGGCCGATGGCCTGGTCTGGTATTCCTATACACCCTCGGAGGCCGGAGGCGGTAGCCCCCTGTCCAACGCGAACCCGGTGCTGTGGGCCGCGATGGGGGCGCTGAACCTCCGCCTGCGCTGGCTGACTCCGGTCTTGCTGGAAGGCCGGCGGGAAGCGATGGCGGTCGCCGGGAAAGCAGTGGAGATGGCCCGCTGGCGCTATCAGGGCGCCGACTACGTGCTGGCGGTCAACTCGACCGACCGGGGGCTCGTGACCCCGCTCCCGCTGGGCAGGCCCGGGGCTTCCGTACAAGTGCTCTTCGAGGACCGCGAGATCAAAGCCGACCAGGACGGGGACGTTCAGGAAAGCTTCCCACCCCTCGGAACCCACGTGTACATGGTGGGCACGGCAGGTTAGGAAGCCGCCTCCGGATGCGCGGCAAGCCAGGCCTGGACCACCGGTTCGTCAGCAGGCAGGCGATCGGCCACGAACCGGCGGACCGGTGCGGGGTCCGCCAGCGCCGCGTACGCACCACTCAGCCCGGCCAGCATGAGGGTCGGGCTGATCTGCCGTCTCGTCCCCAGCTCCTCGATCCGCGCCAGCACCCCTGCAGGGTCGGCTCCCGCACTCAGGGCCCGGACATACTCTGCCAATGCCTCCTCCGATCGGTTCGCTTCGCTCAACAGACTGCCTCGCGCCAACGCGACTTCAGGTGCTCCGGGAGAGACGATTCCCTCCAAAGACTGCAGGGCCGCCTCCGGTTGCCCGAGTGCCTGCAGCAGGCGGGCGCGGAGCAGCCCGACGGCGGGCTGGGCGGAACCGGCCGGGGATAGCACGCTGAGTGTCCGCAGGGCCGCAGCCGGATCACCGCGGCATTCCTGTAGCAGAGCCTCCGCAACTCGGTCGCCCAGCCCTCGGGGCCGTGCTGCGCGGACCGCTGTGGTGGACGCCAGCAGTTCCAGCCGGTCGCGCGTGGTGAACAGTTCCAGGCGACGACCATGGTAGTCAACCGACCACGGCTCGGCTTCTACCAGTCCCAAAACGGCCGCCTGGGTAGCCTCCGCAGGCGGAGACAACACGGCCTGCATTTCCACGACCAGGACCAGGGCCTCCGCATCATGCGCCTCCTGCGTCAGGTAGGTGGCCGCGACGCGGAGCAGACCTGCTGCGTCGGCGGCTTTCGCATAGGCGGCAGCAGCCCGGCGCAGAGCACTCGTTGCCGCTGCCGGCACTCGCGCCGCCTGCTCATAGTAGCTTCCTGCGTGCGCTGGCAGACCAGCTCGCTCCCATTGCGCTGCAGCGGCCAGGGCCAGGTCGGCGCGTTCCGGTTGCGTCTGGGCCAGCGCCCCCATGCGTTCGGCTGAAACCTCCGCACCCATGGAGAGAGTGTAGAGCAGAGCCAGTCCCTCCAACGCGGCGGTGGCTTGCGGAGAGAGATCCGGATGAGTCCCGACCGCGGCGCGGAGGGACTGAGCGGCCTGTTCGGTCTGCCCGCAGCGGGCGGCGCACTCCGCCAGGGCACGGCAGGCTTGAGGAAGACGATCAGGAGTCCCCAGACCTCGCTGCAGGAAGGGGAGCGCCGCCACCGGGTCGCTACGAGCCGCCGCCAATAAGCCCATCTCCAGGTTCAGGGCGGGGTCCTGGGTATGACGCGCCAAAGCCTGCCGCAGCACCTCTGCAGCCTGCTGCCACTGACCGGTCTCGCGGAGCAGTCGAGCCCGGCGGGCCATCAGAGCAGGGCTTCCCGGAGCAGTGGGCAGGGCAGAGGTTAGAGTGGAGGACGCCTCGGTGTAAAGGCGCTGCTCTAGGAGGAGATCCAGTAGTTCCAGCGGGGGCGGCGGGCTCAGGGCGGCGCGGCGGCGCTCCACGGTCAGGTGCCAACCCCAGTTGCCGGCGGCCCGCGCCCGCTCCGCCAGAACTCCCAGAGCCGCCCCTCTTGTCTCGAGGCTCCCCCCGGCGAGAGCCGCGAGATGATACTGGTACAGGGCCTCGCCCTGCTCCCCGGACCGCTCCAGGTCGGAGGCGAGACGCATACGTGCAGCAGCGTCGCGCGGATGCAGAGCGACCAGCCGGCGAGAGAAAGCAACAACCTGTGCGATCTCGTCGCACCCCAGTGCGGCATTGCGAGCCAGCGCTACAGTTGGTTCGAGATTCGGCGCCAAAGCCAGGGCGCGACGGGCGTCCGCGAGGGCCGCAGCCGGCTGGTCCGCGGCCATTTCGGCCTGCGCCAGGCGGAGGTACAGCTCTGGTCGGCCAACATGCCCGGGCGGCAGGCCGCGAAGCACCGCCGCCGCTTCTGCAGTCTTTCCAGCGGCGAGTAGTACCTGTCCGAGGAGAATCGCGGCCTCGGTATCGTTCGGTTTTAGGCGGAGCGCGACTCGCAGTTGAGCCTGCGCCTCTGGCAGCTCCCGCGCCGCCAGGCACTCCAACGCTAGCTCCCGTCGGTATGGCGCAGTTGCCGCGGGGGGAAGGACGGCAATCAGTTGCCGGAGCGTGCCACGCACGGTCTCGCTCTTGTGCAGAGAGCGCGCCACGCGCAATCGGCTCTTAAGCAGGACCAGGTCACGGGGACGACGCGCCACCTGCAAAGCCAAGAAAGCGTCGGCTTGCGCCGGGCGCCCGGTGGTCAGGTACAGCCCAGCCAGTTCCCCCCACGCCGGCTCGTAGGAGGGGTCGAGGTTGTACGCCGCCAGCAGCGCTTCCTCAGCGGGCGCGTACTGCTTCTGGCGCAGATAGGCCCGGCCGAGCAAGACGCGCGGCCGCGGCAGGTCGGGCCGAAGGTGGACGGCCCCCCGCAGCGGCGCCACCGCCTCGGCATAGCGCCGCGCCCCCAGGAGCGCCCGGCCCTGCCCGAGCATGCTCTCGTAGCTACCGGGGTAGGCTTGGGCCAAGTGGCGGAAATTCGTCAGCGCCTCGGACCAGCGGCCAGCCGCAAGGTAGTTCTCTCCCGCGGCTACCCCGTCCCAGTAGGAACTGACTCCGTGCTCGGCAGCGGAGGAGGGGCCGCTCAGCAAGCACACGGCGAGCAGCAGTCCGTAGCAGCACCAGCGTCCGTGACAAGGGAAGGCGCGCATCTGACCGGGCCTCGGAAGATAGGGGGCTACTGCCCGTACGTCTGTGTCGGGTCGAAGACCGCCTCGCAGATGACCTGCCAGCGTCCGTCGCGCAGTTCCCGGTAGAAGCAGGAGCGGTACCCGGCGTGACAGGCGGCACCGATCTGCTCCACGCCGATCAGCAGGCAGTCTCCGTCACAGTCCAGGCGCATCCACTTCACGTTCTGGAAGTGGCCGCTCGTCTCTCCTTTGACCCAGAACTTCTGCCGCGAACGGCTCCAGAAGGTGGCGCGACCCGTGCTGACTGTCGCCTGCACCGACTCGGCGTTCATGTAGCCGACCATCAACACCTCGTTGGTCTCGTGGTCGCAAATGACGGCGGGGATAAGGCCTTGGTCATCGAACTTGAGGTCGGATAAGTCCATGTCCCTAAGATAGCAGGAAGGCGGGTGAGAGGCAAGGGAGCGGGCCAGGACGGTTGCTCCTTTGACTTCCCTCCGTGGGCGGTGCTATACTCTGGGTGGCGACAGGGCCGATTTCCGGCCCTGTGTCTGTCTGTGCCTACCGACCAGGAGCAGTGTACATGCGACCGGATCACCCTCACTATGAAACCATCCAGCAGGTCAATCGGCAACTGCGCCACATGTGGGTGCACTGGGGCCTGTTCCCTCTGGGGGTCGCTTTCGTGCTGATGGTGATAATGTCCTTGCTGCGTCCGGCGGAGCAGGTCACCCAACCGGAGCAGCTGGCCCTGGGGTTCAAGGGCGTGATGGCGGCAGGAGCAGCGCTGTTCCTCATCGGTTTCTGGCTGGATGGACGTTGGACCGAAGCGCAACGCTTGGCCCGGATGGTCTACCAGGCGGCGGGCGGCGATCGGTTCAAGCCCTCCAAGTCACAACTCGCCCAGCAGGCAGATCTGATCATGGATAGTCTGATGCTGTCCACCAAGGCGTTGACGGTGATCGGGCTGCTGATTGGGCTCGCTGCCGTCCTCGGTGCCGCGGCGGGACTGAGACTGGAGTTCTCTCTCCAGATTCTGCTGTTAGCACTGGCTTTCCAACTTTTCATCTACTCGCGGCACCCTTACTACCGCGAGGTCATGCTCGCGGCTCTGCAAGGGGAGCTGCTGGTGGAGGAGAAGGGGAAACGATGAGTGATGAATTGGGGGAGGCAGGTTCCGCACCGATCCCTCGCGCCCTCACTACTCATCACCTATCACTCATAACTGTCGTTCCATGCGTTACCGTCGTCCCCGCGGAACTAATGACATTACCCCCGCCGAGGTGGGGCGCTGGCAGCGGGCCGAGGAGGCCTACCGCTCACTCTGTCACGCCTACCGGTACGAGGAAATCCGCACCCCGGTCTTCGAGCAGACCGAGCTGTTCCTGCGGGCAGTAGGCGCGGAGACCGACATCGTCTCCAAAGAGATGTACACCTTTGAGGACCGGGGCGGACGGAGTCTGACCCTGCGCCCGGAGGGGACGGCGCCGGTAGTGCGAGCCTTCCTAGAGAACAATCTGCAAGGGCAAGATCGTGAACGCCTGGTGAAGTTGTACTACATTGCGCCCATCTTCCGCTACGACCGCCCCCAGGCGGGGCGCTATCGCCAGCACCATCAGTGCGGCGCGGAAGCCCTGGGGTCGGGTCACCCGGCGGTAGACGCGGAGATCATCAGTCTGGCGATGGCCTTCTATTGGACGCTGGGGATCACCCGGGTCACGCTACTGCTCAATTCGGTCGGCTGCCCGGTCTGCCGCCCCCGACACCTCTCCGGCTTGAAGGCGCATGTTGAGCCACGTCTGAGGGAGATGTGCGAGGACTGCAAGAGGCGGTACACGGATAACCCGCTGCGCCTCTTAGACTGCAAGTCACCGGTCTGCCGCGAGATCACAGCTGACGCGCCAGCGGCGGTGGAGACGCTCTGTGAGGAGTGCGCGGACCACTTTGGCGGGGTGCAGGTGGCGCTGGCGGCACTGGAGATTCCCTTCACGCTGGAGCCCCGCATCGTGCGGGGACTGGACTATTACACCCGAACCGCTTTCGAGTTCGTCGCGCCGGGGCTGGGGGCGCAGGACTCCATCGGCGGCGGTGGGCGGTATGATGGCCTGGTGGAGCAGTGCGGCGGTCCTCCGACGCCGGCAGTGGGAGTCGGCATGGGCCTGGAACGCGTGCTGATCGCCCAGGAGGCGGCCCGTCCGGTCAGCGCAGGCTTGGAAGCCTGCGCTACCCCGAGGGAAGGGGTGCTGGTGGTGGCCCTGGGCAACGAAGCCTGGCCCTGTGCGTTAGCCCTCTGCCAGGCCCTGCGCCGGGCGGGCTATCCGGCGGAGGTAGACTACCGCCGTCGCAGCCTGCGGGCGCAACTGCGCTTTGCCGACGGCGAGCACTACCGCTGGGCGGCTATCCTGGGAGAGCAGGAGGTGGCGGAGGGCACCGTCACCCTGCGAGACATGGTAAACGGCGAACAGGAAGCGCTGCCTCGCGAGATGTTACCCTGCCGGCTGGCTCGGGAGGAGAGGCATTGACCTGCCCCGGCTGCAGCAGCCAGGTAATTGTGGGTGACCCGATGGCCACCTGCACCTCGTGCGGCTACCCGATCGGGAAGCTGCGCATGGCCCTGGCTCAGATCTATGTCATGAGCTTCGCTCTCTTCATGAGCGTGGTCGTCTACGGCGTCGTGGTCGCCCTGGTGCGCCCCGGCGGCTCGGCGCAGATCGAGGGCGATGTGGTCCAGGCTGCGCCGTACGTGGCGCTGGGGATTGCCGCCATCATGTTCGTCCTGATGCTGCGCTGGGGGGAGGTCCCGCCAGAGATGACCCCCGGGGCGGTGGTGCAGCAGGTCGTGCTGCACGCAGCCATGGCCGAGGTGCCGGCCGTCCTGGGCCTAGTCGCCTACTTCCTGACTGGCAAGACGCAGGACTTCGTCATCCCCCTGATCGGATCGCTGGTGCTGTTCGCGACACTGGCGACCCGCGTGCCCAAGCTCGGCATGGCGATTCGACGCTATCTGTATCGGGAGTGGGAGGAGAGCAAGAGGAAGTAGCGGCATAGTCTGCTACACCCCCAAGTAAGACACGCGTGGGCCGGGCATCTTGTCCGGCCTGCGCGAGGCGGGTCAGCACAGACGCGGGCAGGACGCCCGCGCGACGCGCCCTTGTGGAGGGCGCAGGGAGACAGCGGCATGTCCGACGGACAGACCTTCCTGAAACGCGACTGCATCTGCGGCGCGCTCGATATGGAGTGGGTGGGGCGAAGGGTGACCCTCAACGGCTGGGTCAACCGCCGCCGCGACCATGGAGGCCTGATCTTCCTGGACCTGCGCGACCGCTCAGGGATCGTCCAGGTTGTCTTTGACCCCTCTCATGCGCCTGAGGCCCACGAAGCCGCAGGGGAGGTCCGCGGTGAGTATGTGCTGGGCGTCCGTGGTGTTGTCCGCAAGCGCCCGGCGGGAACGGAGAACCCGGAGCTGGCGACGGGCGACGTGGAGCTGCTCGCGGAGGAGCTGGAGATTCTCAACCCCTCCGCCACACCACCCTTCACTCACCTGGACCGCACCGAGACGGATGAGTTCATCCGTCTCAAGTACCGCTACCTGGACCTCCGCAGTCCCCGGATGCAGTCGAACCTGGAGCTGCGCCATTTGGCGGCGCAGGCGGCTCGAGAGTTCCTCAACGATGAGGGCTTCTGGGAGATTGAGACACCCTTCCTGTTCAAGCCCACGCCGGAGGGCGCACGCGACTACCTGGTCCCCTCGCGGGTCAGCCCCGGCAACTTTTATGCCTTGCCCCAGTCGCCCCAGACCCTCAAGCAGATTCTCATGGTCGCCGGGGTAGAAAAGTACTACCAGATCGCCCGTTGCTTGCGCGACGAGGACCTCCGCGCGGACCGCCAGCCGGAGTTCACCCAGATTGATCTGGAGATGTCTTTCGTCGAGCAGGACGATGTGCTGGACGTGACCGAGCGACTGATCGCGCATATCTTCGCCCGGACCATCGGCGTGGAGTTGCGCACGCCCTTCGAGCGCCTCACTTACGCCGAGTCCATGCGGCGCTTTGGCACGGACAAGCCGGACATGCGCTTCGGGATGGAATTGGTGGACCTGGGTGACGTGGTGGCGCAGAGCGAGTTCAAGGTCTTCTCCCGCACGCTGGAGTCTGGCGGGCAGGTGAAGGGGATTTGCGCGCCAGGGGGCGGCGCTTACAGTCGCAGTCAGCTCGATAGCCTGACCGAGTTCGCCAAGCAGCACAAGGCGCAAGGCCTGGTCTGGCTGCAGGTGCGAGAAGGACCGACTGTCGCCTCGCCGGTGGCGAAGTTCCTCAGCGAACCAGAACAGGCGAGGATCGTTGAGCGAATGCAGGCGCGGCCCGGCGATCTCATCCTGATCGTAGCCGACCTACCTCCCATCGTCGCCGAGAGCCTCGACTGGCTGCGGCGGGAGATGGCCCAGCGAATGGACCTCATCGTCTCCGGGGCCTGGAAACCGCTCTGGGTGGTGGAGTTCCCCATGTTCCACTGGAACCCAGAGGAAAAGCGTTGGGACGCTGAGCATCACCCCTTCTGCATGCCCAACCTCGAGGATGTAGACCTTTTGGAGACTGACCCGGGCAAGGTCCGGGCTCAGTCGTATGACCTGGTGCTCAACGGTGTGGAACTGGCCAGCGGGAGTGTGAGAATTCACCGGCGGGACATCCAGTCCAAAGTCTTTGACCTGCTGGGCATCACTCCGGAGGACGCCGAGCGCAAGTTCGGCTTCCTGCTACGGGCCTTCGAGTATGGCGCGCCGCCGCACGCGGGGATCGCCCCGGGCTTTGACCGGCTGGTGGCGATGTTGGCCGGCGAGGAGAACATCCGCGAGGTGATTGCCTTCCCCAAGACCCAGCGCGCCCAGGACCTGATGTCCGGCGCTCCTTCCGAGGCGGACCCGCAGGCGCTGCGGGAGCTGCATATACGCGTCGAGCTACCGCCGGAGGGGTAGAGGACAAGGCGTCAGACACTATTCCTCGCTGCGGAAGACAGTGTTTGACGGTTTGTCTGAATCATGAGCGTACACGGCACCGAGAACTCACCCCCGCCCGTCGTCTCCGTGGAACACGCCGATTTCGCCTGGGACGGCAATGAGGTCTTACGGGACTGCAACCTGCAGGTGCAGGCCGGGCAATTCCTGGGGTTGCTGGGGCCGAACGGTGGGGGAAAGACCACGTTGATCCGGCTCATCCTGGGCGAGCTGGTTCCCGACCGCGGGCAGGTGCTAGTCTTTGGGAGGGAGGCGCACCGGCTGGGCCCGGCTCGGCGGCGCCTCGGCTACGTCCCCCAGCGGGAGCGCGCGGAAGTCAACTTCCCTACGACCGCCCTCGACACAGTGGTCATGGGCACCTTTTCCAGCCTGGGCTACGGGCGCCGCGTAACCCGCGCCCAGCGGGAGGCGGCTCTGCACGTCCTGGAACTGCTGGGCATCCCCGAGGTTGCCGACCAGCCCTTGCGGCAGCTCTCCGGCGGGCAGCAGCAGCGTGTCTTCGTCGCCCGGGCGTTGGTCAACCGACCGGAACTGCTCCTGGTGGACGAGCCGACCGTGGGCATGGACGTGAGCGGGCAGGAGTCGTTCTTTGAGGAGTTGCGCACGCTCCAGGAGGAACTGCGCATGACGGTGATCATGGCCACTCATGACATGGACCACATCCGCCATGTGGCGAGCTGGCTGGCCTGCGTGAGCCGGCAGATCCATTGGCACGGCCCCTCCGCGGAACTGACGGAGGAGCAACTGCACGCGGCGTGCGAGCTGGGGGCGTATCATCGGCATGTGGAGATGTACCATGTGGGGGAGAAGGAGGATTGATGAACTATGATTGATGAATGATGAATGGCGGAAACGGCAGGGCTGCCGGGCGCTCCTGGTCCCCAGTTCATCAATCATCGATCATCAATCATCAATTGCCGTTCATGGGCTTCTGGCATGCCGTCGCCGAATTCGCCTTCATGCGCCAGGCACTGCTGGCCGCGATCATCGTCGGCGGGCTGTGCTCAGTGCTGAGCGTCTACGTGGTCCTGCGGGGGATGGCCTTCATCGGCAACGGCATCGCCCACGCCGCCTTTGGCGGGATTGCCCTGGGGCTGCTCCTGTTCGGGGCCGGGGCCGCCGGGAGCGTACCGACCAGCCTGGTCACGGCCGCGTTCTGTCTGGCCACGGCGCTGGCCATCGGCATCGTCTCCCGGCGTGGGCGGCTCTCCGCCGACAGCGCCATCGGCATCTTCTTCGCCTTCGCCATGGCCCTGGGGGTGCTGTTTGTCAGTCTGCGCCGCGACTACACCGCCGACCTGATGACCTACCTCTTCGGCTCTATCCTGGCGGTGACGCACCGCGATCTGATCATGATGGCGGTGCTGGCGGCCCTCATCCTGGGTTTCGTGGCCCTGTCGTACAAGGAGCTAATCTACTTCTCCTTCGATCCGCAGATGGCTTGGGCGTCCGGGCTGCCGGTCGCTTTCCTTCACTACGCGCTGCTGACCATGCTGGCGTTGACCATCGTGGCTTCGGTGAAGGTGGTCGGCGTGGTCCTGGTCAGCGCCTTCCTGGTCATTCCCGGAGCGACGGCCCGGCTGGTGTGCGGGCGCTTCGGCAGCATGATGGCGACTGCGGTGGCCTTTGGCATTCTCTCCTCCTTCCTGGGCCTTTACGTATCGCACCTCTACGATGTTCCCACCGGCGCGACCATCGTGATCACCCAGTTTCTCGGCTTCGGTGTGGCCTGGTTCGCGGCGCTGAGAGGAAAGTAGGAATGGAGTGCCCCGGTGGAGAAACCCTAGTTGGACGCCGGCGGGATGCCCGCAGCACGCGTCAGTAAGGTAGGCGTGATTCCCTATGTCCTCCAAGCCTTGGGAACCGGAGTACGAGGTCCTGGAGCCTAGCCCGATTCGTCGGGCTATCGGTGAGCGGACGCAGACCAGCTTCCGCGACATTCCCCAGTTTGACGTCACCCGGCAGGTCAACGCGACCGCCCTGGTGGCCGCACGAGCAGCGCTCAAGGCCGCCGGGGTAGTGCCGCTGCCCAGCTACAACGACTACCTGATCAAGCTGACGGCGCTTGCCCTCCGCGATCTGCCGATGCTCAACACTTGGTACGAAGACGACGCGGTCAAGGTGCTCGAGCCGGTGAACGTCGGCTTTGCCTGCGACACGGAAGAGGGCATATTGATGCCGACGGTCTTCGATGCGGATAGCAAGTCTCTAGCAGAGATCGCTACAGACACCCGGGACTTGATCGCGGCGGCGCGGGTGGGGAGGCTGCGGGCCTCGCTGCAGAAAGGGGCAGGCTTCTCACTCACCAACATCGGCCCCACGGGGGTGGACTTCTTCAACGGCATCATCAGCCCACCGCAGACGGCGATCCTGGCGATTGGAGCCATGGCGGAGAGGCCGATTGTCTCCGGGGACCAGGTGATAGTGGCGCCGACCCTGTACCTGACGATCTCCATTGACCACCGGGTACACGACGGCCGCAACGGCGCGGCCTTCCTTGCGGCAATGGCGGAGAGGATTAGCGACGAGGCCGCGCTCAAAGACCTGTAGAAATCCTTCTGCCTTGGGCCGGCCCGGCCCTACAGTAGCCCCGTGTCTGTCATCCATCGCACCGCCCGTTCCATGGTTTCTTCCGGGGTATGGGCGGGATGGTAGCCCAAACGGGTGGTGATCTTAGTCAGGTCAGGACACATGTGCTCGAGGAAGTGAAAGCTGGCCCCAGCGTCGGGCAGTACCTCCCCCTCGAAGGTTTCCGGTGCGACGTAGCGGATCGGTATCTCCACTCCGTAGATCTCTGCATAGACCTGCACGAAACGCTCAGCAGTGAGCGCGTAAGCCGACCCCACGTTGAAGATCTCTCCTGCAGCTTGCTCCCGGTGCGCGATCGCACAGAGGAAACCTCGCGCTACATCCTCGGCGTCGCAGGGGCCGATCAGGTTGGTGCCGGGATAGGGCAGGATGACCTCCTCGCCCCGCCGGTGCGCCTGATGAACCTGCAGCGAGCGTCCGCCTCTTCCCTCCAGCGGTATCTTCCCCGGCCCGCAGATGTTGGGGGGCATGAGGCCGGTGACGGCCAGGCCCTCGCTACCGGAGCGGGCAATGGCCCGCTGCATCTCTGCCAGCCGCCGCTTGTATCCCTCGAAGGGGCATTCTGTCTGGGGAACCTCCGGAGTCGGTACTACCTTGGTCCGGCCCCACATCCACACGGAACCGCAGTTGATCAGATGGGGCACCCCAGCCTGGACGCAGGCCGCGTAGACAGCCTCCGTCTCGCCCTGCAGGATGTCCACCACCACCTCGGGCTGCTCCCTCTGAAGCAGAGCTCGGAAGGACCCGTCCGCGATAGACGCGCGGTAGTCCAGGGCGTGGCAGCTTATGCCCAGGTCAGAGTAATCCACGGGGAGCGGAGTGCGTCCCGAAGAGATCGCCGCGACTCGATGGCCGTGCTGAACCAGCATCCGGGTGAGAAAGCCACCAATGTGGCCGGTGCCGCCGATAACGAGGATTCGCACGGTGAGCACGCCTCCTGTAGAGCATACGGATGGGTTACGGAACGACCAGGGCAGCGGCTTCGGGCACGTCCAGAGCCGCCCGGCAGAGGGGATGAGACAAGAAGGAGCGCAGGGGCCGAGGCTCAGCCGGTATAGCTACCAGCGAAGGGTGACGTTCCAGGCTCAGTTCCAACAACGCGGCTGGAGCCGGCCCCTCGACCGCGGTGAAATCGCAGTCGAGCTGGTAAGCGTAGAGAGCATCACGAGCCTGAGCTAGGCCCCGGGCGGCTTCCTGGCGCTCGGAAGCGGCGGCGATGACGCTGAGCGGAGCGTTAAGACCTGCGCAGAGCTCGGCGACCAGGGCCAGAGCACGGGCTCCGGCTCCATCGGGCCGATAGAGTGCCAGAGCCGGGCGACTCTCCATCACGTCTCGTCCGCACAGCAGCAGGGGCACCTCCGGGTCTAGCAGTAGTCGCCGTAGAGTGCGACCGCGGGGTGACCCAGAACCCGCACGCCCCGAGCGGCGGCCAACCACAAGGACTTGGGCCAACAGAGCCTGCTTAGATAACCAGGGCCAAGGGTCGCCCCGGTGCAGATGTAGGCGGCAGGCAACAGCTTCCTCATGACAGACCTGGCGGGCGCGCTCGACGTGAGGCGGCAGGCCGGTCAGCGGCTCAGTAGTCGGATCACTGGGCAGGTCAACCTCGAGCACGGGCGCCTCGGGACTGCCTGGCAGCGACTCCGGCAGAGCAGTGCCTTCCTCCAGCGCGGCCAGCACGTGCAGGCGCGCAGAACACACCGAGGCCAGTTGCACAGCCTGGCGCAAAGGAACCTGCGAGTGGGGGCCGGCGTCAATACCAACCGCAAGGTTACGCAGCATGGGATGCGATGACCTCGAAGCCGCCTCTGGGCCGGATTATAGCAGGGGGCAGAGACGCGAACAAGCATGCGGAGAGCAAGAGGGGCGTCGTCCGCGTTGACTTCGCTCCGTCCCCCGCCTATAATGCTCGCCGGGAACGGCGGGGCTGGATTCCCTCACAGGAGACGCAGGAGGCAACGATCAGAATGAAGGCCCTAGGTTTGGTCCTCGGTGTTCTGGCCGTGTTGGGGATGATTGCGCTGCTCGTCGGCTGCGGCAGCGGGTCCTCGTCGTCCATCTACCCCAACGTCATAGAGCGCTGTGCATGGTCACCGAGTGCGGGGGGCCCCATGGCGCTGTCCGCCTATGGGGCTAACGGCCTTCTGTACATCTATGGGCTGGCGGCCAATGGCTCGAACCTGCGCCTGTTGACTCCTTCCCTCAACAATCCGGCCAATCTGCTGGAGGGCGGGCAACATCCCGCTTTCAGCCCCGACGGCAACACCCTCGCCTTCGTCTCCCGCCGCGCGGTGAGCGGCAATACCGGCAACTCGCTGGCAATCTACACCATGAACGCAGTGACAGGAGACAGCGCCGGGATCACCAAGATCACCGACGACACTAGCCCGGGGGCCGACACCCAGCCGAACTGGAGCGCGGACGGCACGCGCATCATCTACTCCACCACTCGCGTAAGCGGTATTCCCCATCTGCGGACGGCTCGCGCCGACGGCTCGGGCGAGATCGGGGATGTGCTCAGCGACGGCTCAGATAACCAATGGCCATGCTTCAACCCCCAGAACAATGATCAGATAGTGTATCAGACCAACCGAAACGCGGCGGCGGCCGGCGATACCAGCATCTACATTTACACTATCTCGACGCAGACTTACACCGAGGTGGCCCCCAGCCAGTACACGGACGGCGCCCCTTCCTGGAGCCCCGACGGCACTATGATCGCCTTCCACTCCAACCGCTCCGGCGACTACGATCTCTACATCTGGCGCCTGGCGGACGCGACGCTCATCCATGTGACCAGCGACGGGCGCTGGGACGGCTTTCCGGTGTGGAGCGCTGACAGCCAGTCCCTGGCCTTCACCCGTGATCGGGAGCTGTGGGTAACCAACCTGGACGGCAGCACCCAGCGCCAGTTGACCAGCCGCTATTAGTGGCAAACCAGCGCGCGACTGAAAAGGCAAGCCCGGGTTTCCTGCAGAGGGAGCCCGGGATTTTACTGTCCCCCCGCAGCGCCAAGCAGCAGGCGTCGAGTGCTTTCTAAGGCGACTGTGGTCAGCGAGGCTCATGCTTCCTCTCTACGACAACATCCCACACCGCCGTCAGCCCTGGGCCAACTACGCAATCATTGCGGCGTGTGTAGTTGTTTATCTCTTCCAGCTCGCCGATCCCAGCCTGGTGGAGGCCCTAGCCTTCCGTCCTGCCTTCCTGCAGCTCCACCACGGCGAGCACCTCCCGGCCGGACGCATCATGTTGTCAGCAGTGGCCACCATGTTTATGCACGGCGGTTTGCTGCACCTGCTGTTCAACATGTGGTTTCTGTGGATCTTCGGGGACAACGTGGAGGACCGGATGGGGGCGGTTCGATACCTGATCTTCTACTGCCTGTGCGGGTTCGTAGCTACAGCCGCACATGCAGGGATTACTCTGGCTGGAGTGGGACTGACCGGAGCCAAGGCGCTGCAGGTCCCGATGGTAGGGGCCAGCGGCGCGATCGCGGGGGTGCTGGCGGCCTATGTGCGGCTGTTTCCGCGAGCACGCGTACTGACCCTGGTACCCTTCATCTTCCTGATGGTGGTGGAGATCCCAGCGGTGGTCTTCATCTTCGTCTGGTTCGGGCTGCAATTGTTCTCCGGACTGAGCACGCTGGGGGCTTCCACTGGCGTGGCTTTCTGGGCGCATGTGGGGGGCTTCGTGGCGGGATTGGCGCTGGTGGGACTCTTTGCCCCGGTGCCGCGTCCCCCACGCGCCCCGCGGGTGCTGGATCTGAGGCTGGACTGACAGCGCCTCACGGAGCGGACGGCGACCAGCGCTGGAAGACATACACGTCGGGGTGGTCGAAGAGCCGGAAGGTCGGCTCCGAGCCGCGGTCCGACAGAATCCATGGGCCGAGCTGGGGTTTGGGAGCGAAGACGGCAGCCGGGGTCAGACCAGTCTGCCCGCTCCAGAGTAGCGCGTAGAAGGGGAACATCACCGGGAACCAGCGTGCTACCGGGACCATCCGCTCCCGACGCAGGCCGGTCAAGACCACGTAGTGCGCCCAGGTGAAGTGCTCCGCCAGGTACTCCTCCTTGGCCCGACGAACCTCCGGCGGCAGCGGCTGTCCGTAGTAGTCGTGCTCCAGATAGTGGGGATCGTAGACTCGCACCTCATACTGCCTCAAACCTTCCCACAATGCCAGACCCGCCGCTCCCCAGGCGTCATCCTCCTCGATCAGTATGCGGCTGCCCGGGCGAGCGTGTTGCTGGACCCAAGAGAGCGCCTGCAGACGGCTATCCGGGCGGGCGTAGAGGCTGAGATAAGCCAGGCACCAGAGCAGACCGCCCAGGACAGCGGCCGCTGTCAGCGATACCCCCGCTCCGCGCAGCCAGCGGGCCCGAGCGCGGAAAGGGACTGCCAAGAGGCCTCCTCCCAATAAGCAGAATAGGGGCATCTGCGGCAGTACGTAGCGCACCATCTTGATCCAGCCGCCGGCCATGCTCAGGAGGAGTAGGAGCAGCGCCGTAGTCGGCACCCAGGCCGATCCGGCACGCCTCCGGAGCAAGCGGACCGTCCAGTAGACCATCGCGAGCAAGGCCACGGCCATCAGCGGCCAGCCGAAGGCGTATGGGTAGACGTGCTGCAGTTGGTAGAGAAAAGGCCGGGTGCCGACGAATTGGAAGGTAAAAGCGAAGGGCAGGCCGCGATTGGCGCCGCCGACAATCAAGAGAGCGGAGAGGGCGGAGTCGCGCGCTCCGGGGAGCCAGTAAGCGCGCGGCTGGACCATTGCCGCCGGATTGAGCAAGACAAAGAGCCCCAGACCGACCGCGAGAAGAGCGAGAGGTTGCCCCAGCCGACGCCACAGCGCGGAGGCGGCCCGTGATCCCGGCTCTCCGAAGGAATACACCAGGCCAACCGCCGCCAGCAGCCCCAGAAGCGCGCTGAGGTTTCGCACCATACCCAGCGCACCGTTGACCATCGCCTGGGCCTGGTATTGCCAGAAGATGAGGTTGTGTCCGGTGGCGGCCAGGTCAGCGGCGTGCGTGGTGAGATGATGCTCGGCCAGGGCGCTCAGGCGGCCGTGCACCTGCCCACTGAGAGCCAGGACAGCCGCCGTGGCCAGGAAGATGATCAGGAGCACCGCGCGCCCAGGCCCAGGACGGGCGCGGCGGCCTCGGTCCTGCCGCGCTGCCGACCAGCCCCAGACCAGCAAAGGTACCGGCGCCAGCAGGAGCGCAGAGATCCTTACCGATAGTGCCAGTCCCAGTCCGACGCCGCACCAGAGATAAGCCCGCCAGCCGGGGCGTTCAGCCGCCTGCAGGGAAAGCCACACGAGCAATACACTGGTGCAGACGCCCCACGAGTCCACTGTGGCGAAGTGCGCCTCACGGACGGACAGGAGGGTGACCGCGTACAAGGCTCCGCCTAGCAGTCCGGCGACTCCACCCCAGAGCCGGCGACCCGTCAGGTACACTAGATAAAGACTGAGGGTGTCCGCGAAGGCCGACAAACCGCGGCCAGTGAGCAGATAGAGGGCGCTCGGGTCCGTCCCCCAACCGAGTGCCCGCAGCAATGCTCCCAAGGGAGTGGCGACCAGCAGCAGCAGGTAGTAGGGGAGATTGCCATAGTTGCCGCGATCGGCGACGGGCAGATCCCCGGCCGCCAGGTGGCGGGCCAGACTGGCCGCGTTGCCCAGGGTCGAGACCTCATCACAGTGCAGATCAGCCGGGTAGCCCCAGTCCAAGCCGTAGAGCCGCAGTCCCAGAGCGAGGGCCAGGAGCGCCAGAAGGCAGAACAACTCCCAGCGGGGGCGAGAGGTAAAAGGAGCCGCGACCGCCATGCGCACCATTTCGCGGCGGATGGCCGGGAAACCTTGCTCGGTCGCCGGGCGTTTGCTCAGGTGGTATAATGGTGCGGCTATGCCCCGCTTTGCCTACGAGGCTCGCGACAAACAGGGACAGCAGGTCGCCGGGGAGGTGGAAGCGTCCGACCGCATGCAGGCCACGCTGCGCCTGCGCGCCTCCGACCTGTGGATAACCCGTTTGGAGCCGGCCAAGATTCTCCAGGTGGAGGTTGACACTGCGCCGGCGGTCCGTCCGGAGCCGGGGCAGTGGACGTACTCCCTGTGGCCGGTCAAGGCGGGGCCGCTGCGTGACTTCTTCGACCAGCTTGGCGAACTACTGGAGGCGGGGGTCAGTCTCTACGAGGCCATGACCTCCCTGCCCAACCGGGTGCACTGGCGGCTGCGGCCGATCCTGCGGCAGATCTCCCCGCCGCTGGCGCAGGGCGAGAGCTTCGCTGATCAGCTCGCGCGGTACCCCTACGTCTTCGCTGCCAGTACCGTGGGCCTGATGCGGGCGGGAGAGCTGTCCGGACAGTTGGGTCGAATGTGCCGGCTGCTGGCCGACCAGTATCGGCAGGACCAGCGCGTCTGGCTGAGTCTGCTGCCGGTGCGCTTGTACGGGTGGGTAGTCATCTTCTTCGCCCTGCTCGTGCCGCCGCTACCCACCGTGCTGCCCGCCGTGTTTGAGTGGACTACCGCGCACCCAGAGGCCCAGTGGCCGCAGGTGGTGGCGCAGGTCTGGCAGCATTACGCGCCGATCCTGTGGCATCGGTTGTTGCCGCTGTTCCTGCTGGTGGTGGGCTTGGACTGGTCATTCCGATGGCTACTGCGCCAGCCGTGGGCAGCCGGGTTGCGCACCGACTTCCTCTGCCTGGTACCGGGGGCGGCCGGGCTGCTGCGATCGGAAGTGAACTCCCGGATTCTGAGCGTGCTGGAGGCCATGGTGCACGCGGGCGCCACCTACGACCGGGCGCTCGAAGTCGCCGCGGAGGCGGCCGGACCGGGAAGAGTAGGGCGGCAGCTCACGCGCGCTGCGGCCCAGGTACAGGCTGGGGAGCCGCTGGGGATCGCTCTGGGACGCGTCAAGGCTCTGCCTTTCACCGCTCGGAGTACCATCCTGACCGCTGAGCAGGCGGGGGCGCACGAGAGCAACCTGGGGCGCCTAGCCCAGGCGGAGCGCGACAACCTCGAGGCCGCCCCCAAGAAGGTGGCGATTACCGGCTATCTGGGAGGTCTGGCGCTGTTCGCAATCATCACCGGGATCGCGGTGGCCCTGGCCTTCGCAGCCTACTACGGCGCGGCCTTCGAGATCGGGGAGAAGTTGATGCCATGATCCGTCTGAGCACTTGGGCAACATTCCTTATTCTGCTTTCGCCTCTGTCGGCACAGGCGGCCCTGTGGGAGGACAACTTCACCCGGGGGCTGGGCACCTGGACTGTCGAAGGCGACGTAGAGGGAGCGCGGGTGACGCCGGACGCCGGCAAGAGCGGGCTGGGCTTGCGTCTCGCTGGGCCGGCAGTGGTGGTCTCCCCGGCGCTGCGCGGCACGGCGGAGGATTGGCTGGTGCTGACCGCTCAGCTACGTCGTCTGTCGGGACCTGGCGCGTTTACTCTCACCATGGTTTCCGGCGAGAGTAGCCCGCCAATGGTGCCCCCCCCTCTCTGGCGCAGCAGTTTACCCCCCGACGGCAAATGGCACCGCGTGGACCTGACAATCTCGCCTCCGCCGGGGAACAGCTGGCGACTGGTGCTGGGGGTCGAAGCGGAAGGTTTGTGGCATGTGGACGATCTCATCCTGAACACGACAGCTGCGGGGCGCCCGCCTGAGGATCCCTGGCTCAAAGGCCTGCGCCCGGCCATCGCGTCGGACCCCCTACCGGACGGCTGGTCGCCCGAGGGGACTCTCGATGCTACCACGCGGGCAGTGGGGGATGCGACGGAACTGGTGGTCCGGGTCGGCGGGTTGACCCTGAGCCTGCCCGAGAAGTTGGAGGCTACACGCGGCGAGCGCCGTCAGGTACTCGTCCTCGCCGATAATCGCGGCCAAGTGGACAAGGACCTAAAGGTGGCAGTGCAGGTGGACAGTCCCGGCGCCGCCATGTCGGCCTACACCGTCCCGATCCGGTCCGGAGGCATCACCGCGCTGCCGGCGCCGGTGCAGGTCCTGCAGGCTGGCGAATGCTGGGCCAGGTTCACCTTCACAGTGGGCAAGGAGTCGGCCTCCGCCCCACTGCGCCTACAGGTGGCGGAGGCGTACCCGGCGCTGGGTGCAGACCTGTCGGCCGAGGACTCCAACGGTCCGGTTTTGCTGCGCGCTGCTGTGCCCTTTCTCCAGTTCCTGCTCGCATCAGCGCAAGCCTCGCCCCGACCGGGCCAAGGGCTGCGCCTGCCGCTGACGGAGAACGGGTCAGTAGCGGCGCTGCAGGCGGAACTCGAGGAACATCGCCCGCCGCTGGCGCAACTGGCGGTCGCCGGGCGTACACCCGAGGCCGCTGTCGAGTCGGTAGTGGAGGCGTACCGGGCGCTGTGCGAGCAGGTTTTGCCTCACCTCCCGGGTACCGCCCTGCTGTCGCCCTCCTGGCCGGTACACCCAAGTCACGAGGGGCTCCAGCCCTCTCCCGCCATGCAGGCCGCGTTCGCAGCGGGGATGGCCTCGAGCGTGCAGAGTATCGCCGTGGGTCTGCAGGAATTGCCCGCAGCGGGGGTGATGGCCGAGCGCGTGGACGGACGCGCACAGTCCGCGATCAACCCCTACTGGCATCTGCAAGACCGGCGCTATGACTTCGTTCCCTTGCGGACGTGGCTGGCCCAACAGGGGCCGCCCCGGCCACTGCTACTAGACCTGTCGAGTCTGCAGGCGGGGGTCGCCCCGCGACTGGAGATGCTGCGATTGGCTCGGTTGCTGCTGGACCAGACCTGGCAAGGCTCAACGGGGGTGCTGCTGGACGCGCAGGCCCGGCTGCTGCTGGAGGCGGACGGTCGCCCTCGCCCGGTGGTCTACGAAGCGGTCCAGGAACTGTGGCGCGAACTGGCCGGGGCGGTACCGATGGCTCTACCGTCAAGCGGAGACGGGCTATGCGGCACCGGTCCCGAGGCGCCGGTGCGGTGTTGGGCGTTCCTGCGTGGTTCGGAGGGGATCCTATTTCTGGCCAACCACACCTCGGTGCCTCAAGACGTCGCGGCGGAACTGCGCGGGGAGGCCACCCAGATGCAGGTGCTGCGCCTGCGCGCCGAGGGACCGGCAGTCACTCGGCAGATACAGGACGTCTTCCGGTTCAGCGAGGAGGCTCGCGCCCGGCGACAGCCGGCCGTGTATCTGCGTCTGGCGCCGGCAGAGGTGGTGGGTCTCGCCCTACAACTGACCAGCGCGGACTGGACCTGGCTGCGATCGGTCGAGAAGATGAAGCCACGGGAGCAACCCGCCACCGGGCCCAAGCCGGCCAGTGGAGATCAGCCCTGGTTGGAGCGCGGCAAGTCGTGGTAAGCAGTAGACCACAACCAGGGTGGGTCGAGGGGAATCAGGCTCAGGCGGGGTCCACGTCAGGCGTACCAACCTCGCGCATCGCTTCCTGCAGGGCGGCCAGCAGGCGGTCGGTGGCATGACCATCCTGAGGGCCCAGGTGGTAGTTCAGGAACTGTGGCCGCCGACGCTCCAACTCCTGGGTAGCCGGACCCTTTCTGAGCGCGTCCCGCAGCGCCGGCTCGATTCCATCGTAGGCGGCCACGCCAATGGCTCCCCCGTGCTCGGCCAGGGGGAAGCGCGGACGATAGGGCGGCAGCGTGACCGCAAGCGCCGGCTTGCCGGCCAGCGCTGCCTCGTAGACGGCAGTGGAATCGCGCGTGACCAGCACCTCAGCCTGAACCAGGACCTCCCGTAGCGTCGCCTGTGTCGGCCCCAGGACCTGCGTAGTCTCCGGAAAAGCGGCAGTGACGTCCCTGTACAGGGCAGCGGAGGTCTCGGCGGGATGAGTCTTGATTACGAGCCGCGCCTGCAGATCGCGGCAGGCCGCGGCCACGCCCTGTAGCCACCAGCGGCGCTGGGTGCGCTTCACCTGCGCCTCGTCGCTCTGGGTGGCGGCCAGGACGATGGGCGTGTCCCCCGGAAGTGCGGGCGTCACCTGCGCTCTGTTGACCAGATCATCGTAGAGGCAGTTACCGGTTACCACCCAGCGTGAGTGTGTCTCGATCATTCCCTCGTACAGGTCCACCGTATACTGCCCCCAGGCGGGAAGAAGGTCCCAGGGAAGCGCCACGCCGTTGCGATGCACCGGGCCGCGAATCCCATGTTGGCAGCAAACGGTGGGAATCCCTCGCAGGCGGGCGGCTAGCAGCAGCGGCGCCAAGAAGTCGGGCGAGAGGTGGAACCCGACGACCAGGCGCGGGCGGAGTGTGGCCAGAATCTGGTCCGCCGCGACCCGGTATTCGGCCAGCACGGGTAGGTCACGAGCCAGGGCGACCGTAAGCCTCATGGTGGTCACCGGTCCCAACCAGGGGGGGATCCCGCCCGACTCAACCAGCTTCCGTACTCCCCCCGCTGTCTCGTGCCGCAGCCGGCCGTAATGACGCCGTAGCGCCCACCGCGCTTCCCTGCCGCCGGGGTACCCGCCTGGCCAGCCGTCAATCAGGCGCACTCCTGTCTGCCGCAGCGCCGCGGTGGACGCCTCGTAGTGCATGTCAACGGTGGCACAGCCCAGCCCTCTGCCCTCCAGCGCCTCTGTCAGGTGCGCGATGATCGGCGCGGTAGTGGCAGCCACCCCCAGGAACAGGACCTCGTAGGTCTCAGTCCCGAGCCTCTCATTGTCCAATGGTTCACAGCAGGCGCACTCGTCCACGAAGCGCGGGGCTCGGCGGGATAGCCAGGGCAGCAAATGGTTGCGCAAAAGGGTAGCTGCGCTGGGGCCGGGCAGACTGGCGCCCGGATACTCCCGAACCGCCTCTCGAACCGCCTCCGCGGCCCCGCTGCCTCCTAGCCACCAGCGCGGACCGCGGCGCTCGACTAGTTGGACGCCGACGGGTCCCTCAGACAGCGCGGCCCGGGCGATCTCCAGGTTCATCAGGGCCGGGGCCAGGCTGTGACGGGCGAACTCGTGCGCAAAGCACTCCCAGAGCGAAGGCAGGTCCTGCGCCGGGCGGGCGGAGAGTTCGTCGGGAAGCGCCTCGGTCAGCCCTCGGGACAGCCGCAGTGCTTCCTGCGCTATGGCGCCGGTTCGCTGTCGCAGGGAAGCAACCAGGGGATGGTCGCTGAGTTCCACCGAACGGAGGTCGGCGACGAGAGGCAACTCGCGGTTCTCGCCCTGGCCCACTGCACCTGGGCCGAGCAAGGTCAAAGTCCGAGCACGCGGGGAAGGTGTGGTCAAGGGTCATCCCCGCTTCCCGCTCGACCGGGCAGGGTCTTGCTCACGAAGCGGCCCCGGCGCAGCGCGGCATTCCCGAACTTCTCCCGTACGCGGTCCACCACAGCATCCACGAGAGCCTCCTCCCGCTCGGGGCGAAAGAGGGAAGGCTGAGTGGCACCAACGAAGTTGCTGACGCTCACGCCCAGCAAGCGGATCTTGCGCCCGGCGGCGAGTTGAGGCTCGAGCAGCGCACGGGCCCGCTGGTAGAGCGCCAAGTCCTCCGACACTGGCGTCGGCTTGGTGTCGCGACGCGTGATCGTGCGGAAGTCGGAGAAGCGGACCTTCAGCGCCACCGTAGTCCCGGCCAGGCCCTTGCTCCGCAGGCGCGCACCGACCTGTTCGCTGAGCCGCAGTAGTTGTGACTCGAGAAACTCCCGATCGGTGGTATCGTGCGCGAAAGTGGTCTCGGCGCTGACTTGCTTGCGCTCACCGCCCAGAACCAGCGGGCTTTCGTCTACACCGTGCGCGAGTTCATGCAAGCGCCGACCATACTCGCCAAACTGGCGCTCCAGCAGGTCCACCGGATAGGCCGCCAGTTGGCTGACCGTGCGCAGCCCCAGCCGCAGGAGCCGCTCGGCAGTCACCTCGCCCACTCCCCAGACCCTGCTCAGCGGCAGGTCACGCAGGAACTCCTCCACCTGGTCGGGCCGGACCACGACCAGCCCACCGGGCTTATCCCGTTCCGAGGCGAGTTTGGCCAGGAAACGGTTCGGAGCAACGCCCAGGGAGGCGGAAAGCCCCAGTTCGCTCCGAAGCCGCTGCTGGATCTGTCGGGCTATCTCCTCGGGCGGTCCGAACAAGCGCTCGCAGCCGGTCACGTCCACAAAGGCCTCATCCACCGAGACCTGTTCCACCAGGGGACTATAGGACTCGAGAATCGCCATCACCTGGCGGGAGACCTCGCCGTAGCGACGTCCGCGCGGGGTGACGAACACTGCGTGGGGACAGCGGCGCTTGGCTTCGGCCGAAGGCATCGCGGAGTGGATGCCGTAACGGCGAGCCTCGTAACTGGCGGCGGCTACCACTCCCCGACTGTCCGGGTCACCGCCCACGATCACCGGCTTGCCGCGCAACCCGGGGTCGTCGCGCTGCTCCACTGCAGCGAAGAAGGCATCCATATCCACGTGAAGAATCCAGCGCCTCACACGCTCATTGTAGCGCGGCAAGCAGGGGCGAGGCAAGCCGAGGGGGAAGTGAGAGAAAGACCCGGGTGTGTGGGGCCTCGGCCACGACAGGCCCTCCGGATTTCTGCTGAAAACAACCTCTTCTTCAGGAGTGTGGTAGGGCTATGAGAAAGGTGGAGCTGATCGCGGGGACGGCGCGACTGCGGGAGATGATCGGTCTCCGGCACGAGCCGTTAGCCTTCTTCTACGCCGACCAGGCGCCGAGGGGATATTCGCCGCCGCCGCGGGACCGCGGCTGCTTCATCGCCGCCCTGGGCCGGACACAGGGTGGCGAGACGGTCTACTTCACCAAAGAGACGGTGGGCTGTCCGGGCGGTGGCTACTACCTGGGATTCTGTGAGCCGCGGCCCGAGATTGACTACTTTGTCTCTACCGGTATCCCCGCCAAGATGGAGGAGGAGCACTACAAGCAGTCTCCGGAGCTGGTGCGAGCCTTCCGCGAGCAGCATCGGCCGTCCCCGGCCCCGGCGCCTTACGCCGTGTTCGCGCCTGTGTCTTGCCTTACCGAGCAGCAGACGCCTCTGTTGATCATCTGCTTCGCCAGCCCGGATGAACTGGCCGGGCTGGTGGGGCTCGCCGGATATGCTCGAGCGGAGGAGGCCGTAATAGTCCCCTTTGGCTCCGGCTGTAGCACCATGGTCACCCAGCCTCTGATGGAGGCACAGCGTCCCCAGCCGCGAGCTTGCCTGGGCCTGTTTGACCCCTCAGCGCGGCCCTGCGTGGCGGCCACCGACCTGAGCTTCGCGGCACCCCTGGCGTTGTGGTGGGAAATGGTGGGCAACGCCGAAGAGAGCTTCCTTGGGACCCCCACCTGGGCCCGACTGCGCAGGCGCATCATTTCCTGAGCTGCCGGTGTGCGATCGGCAGAAGCACGCGGGCAGGAAGGAATGCACTGGCCTGACGTGGAACTGCTAACCGGGAAGGTGGCCTTGCCTTCTGCACCCGGCTCGGTGGCTGCAGTTGTATCCGCGACTTCGGAGGTAGCTCGGTGGCTGCGGAAGAACCCGATCCCTTGGAGTGGTTCAAGGAACGCCTGAATGCGGCAGTACGTGCTTGCTGCAGCAATCCCGAGCGCCGGATCGGGCACGGCAACCTCCGCCACGAGTACTCGCAGTGGCGGCGCGGAGAAGGGCCCACTAATGTAGCCATCATCTACGAAACCCCCGGTGGCTCTACCACTCAGATCAACATCACCTATGACCCCGACACGCAAACCTTCAGCTACCTCAGCGCTGACCTGGAGAGCAAAGTAGAATGCCGAAATCCCGCCGAAGTGCTCCATATGGTGGAGGAGCACGTCAGGGCGATCCCGGAGAAGCGAGAGCGCCAACTGCAGCGGCAGATTGACTTGTGGGTACAGCAGGGAATGAGCCGCAGTGAGCTGTTTGCCCAGCTGAACAAGCTACTTCAGACCGAGTTCCTGGGTGGACGGATCAACACCGGTGAGCTGCAGCAAGGCATCCGCTACGCCATTCAGCACTACTCTCGACCCGACACTGAAAACGTCACTCGCCGGTAGCAGGACCTAGGCGTTACCCGAAACCGACCACCACGAGGGAGGATCCCCCCTATGCCCAGTCTCTACGGCCACCATTACACGCGGGAGGAACTGTTGCCCAAAGTAGGGCGCATCGAACAGATCGGCGGGGTTACACCGCTAACCCTGTCCGAGGCGCGGGAGGAGGGAGTACGCTGCTTCCAGATAAGGACAGGCACCGGCCTGTCGCTCACGGTCGCGGCGGACCGCGCGCTGGATATCGTGGCGGCCGACTGGCGAGGGCGGTCGCTCTGCTGGCAATCCCCCGGTGGGGCGGCCCATCCTGCCTACTACGAGCCGGCAGGTCTAGGCTGGCTGCGCACCTTTCCCGGTGGCTTGTTGGCGACCTGCGGCCTGACGTGGTATGGAGCCCCGCACGAAGACCCCGGGGCTGGGGTTGAAGGGCATTCGGGACTGGGCCTGCACGGCCGGATCGGGAATCTCCCCGCCAAGCAGGTCTCTTACGGTGGCAACTGGGAAGGCGACGAGTACGTGATGTGGGTGGAGGGTGTCGTGGACGAGTGGATCCTCTTCGGCCCGCATCTCGAGCTGCGTCGGCGCTTGTGGGCACGGCTGGGGGAGAACCGGATCTTCCTGCGCGACACTGTCACCAACTGCGGATTTGTACCTCAGGAGCACATGATACTGTACCACGTTAACCTGGGGTTCCCGCTGCTGGATGAGGGGGCGGAGTATCTCTTCCCTGCCCTGAAGGTGCTTCCCCGTACGCCCTTCGCCCAGCAGCACGCGCAAGAATGGAACCGCTTTGCGGCGCCGCAACCCGGTCTCGAGGAGATGGTGTACTACTATGAACTGGCTGGCGATGCGCAGGGGCAGACCTGCGTCGGGCTCATCAACCGGGAAACCGACCCGACTCAGCCATTGGGACTGGCTCTGCGGTACAGCCTGCAAGCGCTGCCAGTACTGGTGCACTGGCGCATGCCGGGAGCGGGCAATTACGTGACGGGTATTGAGCCGGGCACCAACCACGGGGACGGCCGGCCCCGTGAGCGGGAAGCCGGGCGCATGATCGTGCTCCAGCCGGGCGAGTCGCGTACTTACGACCTGCAGTTCGACCTGCTTACAAGCATGGAGGAGATTGCGGCGCTGGAGCAGGAGGTTAGCAGCCTTACCGGCGGCCGTCCACCGGAAATGGCCAAGGAGCCGGCGGTACCGATAGTCTAGGGCAACCCTCGGCGCTCCTCCGGGGCTCGGGGGAGGGGCCGTGCCGGGACTGCCCATGCCCCTCAGTCGGAATAGGCTGAGGTCCGCTGGGGTATACTTGTCTGCGGGGAAACGCTGCGGTCGAGACCACCGGCCACAGGGGATAGGGCCGCAGTCTGGAGGACAGGTATGCTGCGGCTGCTCATGGAGCTGCTCTTCGTGGTCGTCCTCGGCTTTGCTGGCTGGAGCGTAGGCGACGCACTCGGCGGGCCTCAGCAGGCAAAGCTGTTTGCTTTCGCGGGGGCCTTCCTGGCCGGGATGGTACTGGTCGTGGCGACACGCAGTCGAGGACTATAGAGCGGCAGGCCGGCGAATGGACGCCAGCCAGCGTTTGACCAGGACCTCGGCGGCATAGGCGTCCAGGGGCTCGGGAGGCAGCAGCATTCCGCGTGGCACCACCCGCCGCCACCCTCGGGGCGGGCAGTAACGCCAGTACAGCCGACGGGCCTCCTCGGTAGTGTGATGTTCCTCCACCCGAGCGATGTCAACGCCGGGGAGTACCTGCTGGACGATCCGCTCCACTGCCTCGGCGCCGGTGGAGCTCCCCAGAGCCACTGGGAGGAGGCCAAAGCGGCCGGTGACCTCGCTCAGTACCGTCGGTAGCGTCGCTAAGTCAGTGACGGCGCGGTACAGCACCTCCCCCTCTCCGGTCACCACCACCAGACCGCACTTGGCGGTACCCGGGTCAAGCCCAAGCGCGGCGGCCTTAGACACCTCCACGCTCCCTCCCCGCTTGCTCTACTCGCAGCAGTACCAGGAAAGGCTCGGGACTGGACACGTAGACATCGTCCGCCGCTACCGCGTCTACCCGCAGAGGCTGCTTGCGAGCCAGCAACTCGTCGAGTGCCTGGAGGATGGATTCGGCGGGCACCTGACCGTACTGGCCCGTCTTGGGATCGCGCATCACCTCAGCTTGCTGGGCAGCTGCCCGTAGCTCGCCCAGCAAACCCCAGAGTTTCTGAAACACCTCCGCCCGCGGCCGACTGCCATCAATCACCCGCTGGGCGATGATTGCGCCGCGTGGGTAGACCAGAGCGTTGGGTCGGGCGAAGAGCCCCACCGCCACCTGCCGATCGTCACCCATGAAGCTGCGGAAGACTACGGCTAGCACCACCACATACTGGTCTGCTTTGCCTTCGAGGATGGTTCGCGCGACCAGACGAATGACGTCGCCTTCCGCGGGAAGCTCTCCGGGGGGTACCCCCGGGGGGGGGGGTAGGACAAGACGTACACCCAGGCCGTTGTCACCGGGCTTGATTCCTGCCGCGACAACGTCCTTCGAAGCCAGGACCTCCAGCTCGCGGACCGAAACCTCTATCTGCGCCAGGCTCTGACGAGCGTCAATGTACCCTCGGATAAGTTCGGTGCCGGGTTCGTAGCGCACCTCGCTGGAACCTGCCAGGATTGCCTCTCGACCCCACAGAGCGCCGGCGTTCGCCAGGGCTTGCTTCATCTGCTCGAGCTGATCGCCCATCTCCTCCAGGCGAGCGACCTTTGCCTCCAACTCATCCTGGACCGGCTTCAGGCGCTCTTGGGCACGCTGGAGCTCGACCTCCGCCCGCTCGGTGGCCAGCCGCAGGTTAGTGGCCTGCGTCTCCAGCTTGGCTCTGCGCTCTTCCAGTTCAGCGATCCTATCCTCGGCGACCAGCAGCCTTCGCTTCGTCTCCTCCTCATCTCGCTCTGCCTGGCGCAGGGCTCTCTGGGTCGCCGCCAGAGTCCCGGCTGCCGTCGTGAGCGCCTCCTGGGCACGAGTCAGGTCGGCTTGGAGCTGCCGACGGGTAGCCTGCAACTCGGTCACTTGAGCGACCAGCCGTTTGCGCTCGGAGCGGGCCGCGGCAAGTTCAGCCTGGGCGCTGCGCAGGGCGCTCTCGGCCGCCTGCAGATCGGCCCGAGCCGCCACCAGTCGCCGTCGAGCCTCGTCGTACTGCCGCTGCGCAGTCTCTTTCTGCAGCCGACTGGACTCGGCCGAGGCCGCCAGTTGGGTGTTCTTCTCCTCCAGCTGGGCGCGCTGTTCCGTAAGCTCAGTGAGGCGGAACAGAGCGATGCGCACGTTCTCGCTACCTGCGGCAGCCACCATCATGGTCACCAGCGGCAAGACCACTCCCACAAAGACGGCGACAAAGCGAGCGGTAGAGCGAGGGCGGAGACCCAGGAGGCTACGACGGCTCTTGCCCAGCCGGTAGCCGATAATGTCACCGGCCCAGGCAATGAAGCCGCCCAGGGTGGGCAAGACGATAAGCGCCAGCAGCGTAAAGATGGACATGATGGCAGGGGTCGCGCCACCCCGTGCAGGGGGCAGGTAACCCTACCCAGCAGCATTAACCAACAGGCCCAAGCCTATTGTATACAAGAGTAGGTTTGGTATCCAGTCGGCCACAGCCGGGGGCAAGGCCTCCTGCTGACCGAGGATACGCATCATGCTGATGATGATGTAGTAGGCCAGGATAATTGCCAGCGAGATTCCCAACCCGACACCGGTGGAGGTGCGTTGCGGACGGATGCCTAGGGGCAGGCCGATCAGAGCCAAACCCAGCGCCGCCCAGGGCACCGCCAGGCGTAACTGTCGCTCCTCCCGCGCCTTGCGTGCCAGCTCGGTGTCACGCCCGGTCGGGGAGTTGCCCAGAAGAGCCAGTTCCCGGGTGCTCATGTTGGCGAGATTCCGCTTGGCCTGGGTCAGCTCCACAGGCGACTTACCGAGATCGTAGCGAAGATCGGCTATGCTCTGGGTGAGCGGGCCGGAGGAGGTCTGCTCCACTCGCTTGACCTCCTTCAGGATCCAGGTCTTACCTTGCCACACAGCCCAGGCGGCGGCGTATGAAGTCACCGGCTTTCCATTGCGATACTCCCAGACCGCGACGCCGCGCATGGTCTGTGTAGCAGGATCGAAGCTTTCCGCCAGTACCCAGCGCTGCAGGGGGCCCTTGGTGGGTATGCGCAGGACCAGAGATTCCTGCTTCGTCAGCTCCTGCTTCTTGAGTTCGACCAAGACGCGATCGGAAGCCTGATTGGCGGCGGGGATCAGCCACCCGTTCAGATACAGCGAGACCAGGGAGATCACTAAGCCTAGACCCAGGGCAGGCATGGCCATGCGATAGAGGCCAATGCCCCCCGCCCGGAGCGCCGTGATCTCGCCGTGGGAACTGAGTGTGCCGAAGGCCATCAGAGTGGAGAAGATGACGGACATGGGCAAGGTGAGGACAACGGTCTGGGGCAGGCGGTACAGTGTAGCCACCAGCACGGGACCAAGAGGGAGGTTGTCCTCCAAGATCAGGCGCAGAGCATGGTAGAGCAGATCCACGCCCACTAGGACCACGCCGAAGGCCCCCATCCCGAACAGGAAGGGGCCAAGCATTTCCCGAATTAGGTAGCGGTCGAGCGCACGCATGGCAAACGCGCTCCCCGGATTCACTTGTCCTGGCGGGAAACAGGAGCGCGAGGGAAACGTCGGTCGCACTGTCTATCGCTGCACTACCCCCTGCTGCAGCCGACTAAACCTGGTCGCGGGAGGCGCAAGCCGATAGCCGAGGCAAGACCCCTACATGCGAAACCTCTCGCCCAAGTAGTACTGCCGAGCGATGGGATCGTTGGGCAGTTCCCGCGCCGGGCCGTGCGTGCGAATCTGCCCTTCCGATATGATATAGGCCCGGTCGGTGATCTCCAGGGTCTCCCGAACGTTGTGGTCGGTGATGAGCACGCCGATATCATCCGAGACCAACTCATGCAAGATGGTGCGGATGTCATCAATGGCGATCGGATCCACCCCGGTGAAGGGCTCATCCAATAGCATGAAGGAGGGCGAAGTGCACAGCGCCCGGGCAATCTCCACACGGCGCCGCTCGCCGCCGCTGAGCACCTGCCCCTGGTGATTGGCCAGACGGGTCAAGCCGAGTTTCTCGAGCAGACGTTGACAACGCTGCTCGCGCTCATGGCGAGTGAGCGGCTGAAGCTCCAGGATCAGCATGAGGTTGTCTCGGACGGAGAGCTTGCGAAAGACGGACGGCTCCTGCGCGAGGTAGCCCAGGCCCTGGCGACAGCGTAGATGCATAGGCAGGCGGGAAATATCGCGCCCGTCGAGTAAGACCGCGCCACTCTCTGCAGGCACCAGACCTAGGATCATGTAGAAGGTGGTCGTCTTGCCCGCGCCGTTCGGGCCGAGCAGCCCCACCGTCTCGCCTCGGTCCACGTAGAGGTCCACGCCATCTACAGCGCGGCGTCCGCGGTATGACTTGGTCAGGCCTTGAGCTACCAGTGACATGTCGGTTGGCTGCAACTGGCTATGGCTGAGCCGGGGCCGCGGCGGGGGTTTCTGGAACCGCGGCAGGAGCCTCTGGGGGCTTGAGCGGTGCCTGCACGGTAACCCGTGCTCTGGTGACTGTGAGCAAATCGGTGTTCAGGTCTGCCTCAATCTCCTCCCCGGTGAAGTGCGCCCGGCGGGAATCGGGGCCTTCCGGCAGCGAGACGTAGTCGGCAACAGCGCCGCCGTAAAGCACGATCTTCTGAGTAGTCTCTGAGTAGAGCGCCCTATCGGTGGCAGTGGCATTGATGCGCCCGCGGTTGCCTTGGGGGTCCGGACGCGTGATGATCTCCAGCCGTACCGGCCCGTAAGCAGCCAGATTCATCAGCTTGGTGCCGGTCTGGGTGATCTTGCCCGTCATCTTTGGCGCTGTCATGGTCGCCTGGTTTGCGCCCTGGATTTGCACTTTCACCTCCCCCGTTAGGGTGAATTCTCCGGTGACCCAATTGAAGGTGCCGGTGGCGCCCTCAATGTCCGCGCTCTGCGTCCTGGCGGCAGTCTGCGCCAGGGTGACAGCCGCGGCCAACAGCAAGGCTGCCACCGCTAGCAGAGGCACGGTCAGGAGCATTCTCTTTGCCATATCTAGCTCACTCCAAGGCGGCTGCAGGTCGGCAGGAACTACCCGCTACTTGCCGATGTGCGCCCGCATGCCGCCGCTCAGGCGCACTGTGTTGGCCTTGGTGTCCACCACCAGACGCGGGCCGGCGATCCAGGTTCCGCCCATGCTGAAGCGGGCGTTGCCCTCTCCCACCAAGCGCTTCGTGTCCGGCTCATAGGTAAGCCGGTCCACAGAAAAGCGCCGAGCGTCATCGGCAGATCGCACCTTGACGCCGTCGGAGAACACCAGCCGCCCCGTCTGGTAGTAGATGACAATCTGCGGCGCGTCTACCACCCACTCGGTGTCGCTCCCTTGTTGAAGCGACCAGTGGACGTTCCGGGCTTCCGCCTGTTCGCTGCCCGCTTTGACCTGGACTTCGGTGCCCGCCTGCAGGGACCACTCAGGTCGGCCCTGTGCGTCGTTCTTGGTCACCCGAGCGCCCTCGATCTTAACGTCTCCGGTGACAGGCGCCTGCGGCGACGTCGGCGCAGCCCCGAGGACCGGAGGCGGCTCAGTGATCGGCGCGGGCGCCGGGCGCGTCAGGCCGTAGATGACGGCCGACAGCACCGCCGCGACCCCAACCACGATGATGACGAGCCCAAACCGGCGTCCCATAGAATTCAGGGGCCCCAATCTGCAGGCGGGCCGATTTCACCCCGCGCTCGGGATGCGCACTGCCAGCACCTGGTACTGTCCCATCTCGGGGGGTCCCGCGAGTCTCTCCAACGTTCCGGCGGACAACGCCTGGTCCAGCATCCCCGCGATCTTATCGTTCACAGCGACGCCACCGGGGAAGAACTGCGGGTTCACCAGCACATGGGTGATACCCAGGTCCCGATAGGCGGCCAGCAAGTCGTCCGCTGTTTGCATTCTATCATATTCGAGCAGGCGATGATAGTTCGGCTCCCCCCATAGGTAGGAGCGGTCCAGGTAGAACAGCCGCGGCTCGCCATATGAGATTATCGTGCCGTCCGGCGGGGCAACACGGTTGACAAGCTGCAGGGCCGGATACAAACCCGGCAGAACTTCGGCGAGGTAACCGTCCACCGACTGGCTCCCCAGCACCACCGGCAAGGCCGCTATCGCTCCAGGCAGATGAAACAGGATGGACAGGCTCAGACCGACCCCGATTACCGCGGGAAGGACTCGCCTCGACCAGCGCCCCCGGCGAGCGGCCTGACCGGCAGCCCAGGCCGCCGCCGGGGCTAGCCAGGCCAGTCCAGGCAGGAAGTAACGGCTGTACTGGGCGGAAATTAGCCACCAGAGCCACACGGGCACTAACGCCCAACCCGTCACCCGCCAGACCCACGGGCGCTGACCCCACACCAGCAGCGGCAGCAGTGCCAGGTACAGTGCTCCCACCGAGGCCAGCAGAAAGGAGGGAAGACGGCCGAACCCGGCGTCCACGTACTTGGCAGGCAAGAAGGTCAGCCCAACCGGCGCCAGAACAAGACGATCAGGCCGGCGCGGCCCGGCAAACGCTCGCTGTAGGGGAGACAGGTTCCAGAAGACCTCAGGCGGGGGAAGGTCGCCCCAGCCCCAGGACTTCTGCTGGTAGGCGTAGGTCCGTGCCTGCTCGGCCGACCATTGCTTGCCTCCGAATGCGCCGTAGGCAAAGGGATAGACGGGATTGCCTGTGACGATCCAGCTCTTGAGGTACCACGGGGAGGCAACGACGAGAGCCACGCCGGCATAGGCGATAAGGTGCCGCAACGAAGACCGTAGCGGAGTCCCCGTTAGCCGATCCCGCCTGACCAGTAGTCCCACCAACAGCAACGCGCCCCAGAACACCAGCACTTGCATCTTTACCGCCAGCCCCAGACCGAAGCAGACCCCTGCCCACCCCGCCGACGACCAACGCGGCCTACGCCACCAGTCCAGAAAGAAGATCAGCCCCAGCACGCAGTAGAATACCGCCGGGAGGTCCACATACGCCACTACGCTGAGCCAGCCTACCAACGGTGTCGCGGCGAAGACGGCCAGGGCCCACGTCCCTGTCTCCCTCCCGTAATGCCGCCGCGCCAGCATCCCGACTGCCGCTAGGCTGAGCAGACCGAACAGCATACCGAGTAGCTTTGAGGTAACTGGCCCCCCGAAGGCCAGACCCAGCATGTACAGCATCTGCACGGTGGCTGGGAACTGGGAATGGTGCATGTACCACAGCGGGACGATCGCGCCGTGCTGCAGCCAGACCTTGGCCATGGCGAGGTGCTCCGCCAGCCCGTCCCAGTCCATGAATCCGGGTGGAGCCAGCGCCTGGGGCACCAGAGTGAATGCCCACAGCGCCAGCAGCCAGTACCAGAGCCGCTGTGGAGAGTAGAGTAGGCCCCGCCCGGCGCGTTTCAGCAGGTCAACCTGCGCCGGCAGCTCGCGTCCTCCCAACACCCCCCCCGCTACGCCCGCCACGAGCAGCACAGCCGCCAGGTCGAGCCGTGATAGCCGCCCGAGCAGCCCCAGCGCCAAGGTGGCATAGCCCAGCAGAGGCAGACCCAGCGCCCAGGCCAGCAGAGCGCGGAGACCCGGCTCAGACCTCGGCGCCGCCACATGCCGCACCACCGCGCCGCCGAGCAGGCAGGCGGTCAGAGCGATCCACAGAAAGGTCACGATGGCGAGGGCAAGTGAAGGCATGGTCAGGGGTAAGTAAGACCGCTTGGCACTGTCCCCACCGTTCCCCGAACAGCCGCACGAGGGGCGCGAAGGCCAAGCGAACGGGCTATCCGAGCGCCGCCAACAGCTGCCGCAGAAAGGCGGCCAGCACCGCTACCGCCCAGACGGCCGCCGCCCAGTCGCGCCAATCCAGGCCCGAGACAGCCGGCGAAGCAGCAGCTGAAGCCGCAGGGCGCTTGCGCTTCTTCATCGGCATAGCTCCGCGATCAGCATCTCCATCGCCAGACGCTCCTCAACCTGTTCTTCCGTGAGTCCCTTGAGACGCCGGTCAGTCTCATACAAGCGCACGAAGGCCTGCGCCAGTTCGTCCGGCGTCCACCGCGCTGCCTGAGTCGCAAGCTTGCGCTGCAACCAGTCCCGACCGGCAGTCGCGCCAAAGAGGTTGTGCTCGTGGGGGAGACGATCGGCAAGGCGCTGTCGCGCCTCGGGCTCCCCACGTGTCGCCTGCACTTGCCAGAGCAGGCGCAACTGTCGACCCAGCATGCCGATGAGAGGCAGCGCCGCGCCGCGCTTGCTGCCCGCCGGCAGCAATTCGTCCAGTCGCTGCAGCGCCTGGCCCGCGTCCCGCAAGCCCACGGCATCGCATAGGCCGAAGGTGTTGCCCTCTGCCGAGGCGGCGGCAACCAGGCTAACGTCGGCGACTGTGATCTCGGAGCGATCCCCAACGAACAGTAGCAGCTTATCCAGTTCCCGGCAAGCAGCGTCGAAGTTCCCTCCCACTGTTTCCAGCAGGCGAGTAGCGCCGAAGTGGGCCAGGCGCTTGCCCTGGCGGCTTGCCTCGGACATCAAAATCCTCGCGACGTGTTCCCCGCGACCGGGGGAAAGATCCACTACTTGGCCCAATTGACTGATCGCTTTGGTCAACGCCGCGTTGAGAGGAGACCGCCCCTTGTCCCCCGGGCCAGCCAGAAAGATCACGGCGACCGTCGCCGGTAGTCCCTGCACCACATGCGCCATCTCGTCCTGCACCTTACCCGAGAGCCTATCCGCGTCCTCGATCACTACCACCCGCTGGGGAGAAAGCAGTCCGACCGACGTGGTCTCCTGGCGCAGGCGTTCGGCGGTGGCCTCCGCCCCCCGTAGGCGGACCAGACCATAGTCCTGCTGTTCCGAGGCGAGGCGCGTCGCGATGACTTGATCAGCCGCTCGGCGAGTCAGAGTCTCTGACTCGCCGAAAAACAGGCTGACCGGAGCCTCGGTACCGATTGAGGGGCCGGAAGTATCCATAGGGCGCAGGCCAAGCCGCAGGCCGGAGCGCGCAGAGGTGTTAGAGGTCTGATCTTCACCGCCGATGGCGCGGCAACCTCCTGCGCAGGTTCCGCAGTTCGCGGGCCACGGCTAACACCTGGCTCGAGTTGCCTGCAGTCGGACCGTAGCGCAGGCGGTAGTACTCCCCGAGCAGAGAGCGCAGGCGCTCCAGATGCGCAGAGCCCGTTGCCGCAGCACCGGGCACGGCTAGAGATATGCGCCCCAGGGCTTCCAGGGGAGTCTCCCCCGCCGGTCCAGGGGGAACCCTCCAGGCGGCCAGTAGAGCTCGGCTGGTGGCGTTCGCCTCCCGTGCCGCCCGCTCCCAGGGACTGCGCCGCCAGCGCAGCTCTCTCAGCCGCGCCTGCACCAGCCGGGGGTCCACGGCAGCCATGAGCAGCAGCCCGGCCAGGACTACGACCAGCGCCCCCAGGCCTACAGCCTTAGCCATTTGGGTCACCGCATACAGGCTCTGGCCGCGCCTCAGCAACGTCCAGAGCGACTCCTTCTCCAGTTCGCGCTGCGGTGCCGGGTTGAACGGGATCCAGTCATAGCCAGGGAAATACACCTCCACCCATGCGTGCGCGTCTCTGGCACGAATGAGACTGCTCGCCGTGTCGGGGTCATACTCGCCGCTGACGAAACCGGTGGCAACTCGCGCCGGCACGCCCGAGAGGCGTAGCAGGACAGCCATTGAAGTGGCAAAAAGGTCACACGCGCCCCGTTTGCTCTCCAACAGGAAGAAGACAGCAGCATCTTGGTCGGCGGGCGTTACTGGTTCGTCTTCCGTGTAGTAATAATTGTCCTCCAGGTAAGTCTGGATCGCTACGGCCTTGTCATACGAGGTCTGGGCGTCCGCGGTAAGACGCATCGCCAGTTCCTGCAGCGCCGACTGCGCGGCCAGCGGAAGGTCCTCGATGTACAGACGACGCATCCAGGGTGGATATGCCGTGCCCGCCGCGCGCAAGCGAGCCGGATCGCTCTCCGGAACCACCGAGATCACCGTATAGCCTCCACCCGGCTGCGTCACCGGAGAGGAGGTTAGACAGCCATAGTCATCAACGATGGTGGTGGCGACCCACGCGCCCCACAGCGGCGAATCGAAGCGGACCTCAACCGGATGCGCCGCGGCTAGCACTGCCCCGCTAGTACCGGCCTCTACCCAAAACTGCTGACGGTTCAACTGAACGGAGGGAGCGGACCGGGCCGCCAGTCGGAAGTTGCCGTCGGGGCTGCGCCGAACGGCGCGACGGCCGGTGAGGGTGCGAGACCAGCTATGGCCGTCATAGTGATCGTAGACAGAAGTGCGCCAGAGGCCGGGCATCTCCGCCCGAACCCGGAACAGCACCTGCCCGCCCAGCGCCGCGGGCCCGGCCCCCACTGCCAGGCGGGAGTTGAGCAGGAAGTTCCCCTGCACGAGCGACCCCGCCCAGGACCACATGCGTGGCACCCGAGTAGGCACGCCGAAGGGGCTGGGGATGGCCAAGTAAAGCAGGCTGCTGACCAGAAACGCGCCGGCCGCAACCCCGACCAGCACGGTTGCGGCGCTGGTGGCTTGACCACGCGCTACCCGCCACCACATGGCTGCCGCGCCCGGTGCCGCTCGGGCCGTCAGGGCCTCGTAGCTCCAGGTCATGATGGTCGCAAACAGGTAGACCAGGAAGGCCACGAAAACACCGGGCTCCAGGTTGATCACGCCAATCAGGCCGAAAATGGCCAGCCCGCAGGCCGAGACAAATATCACATTGCGCCGCCGGTACTGGACAAAGCCGAAAGCGACCAGTATCCAGACCAGCAGCGCCGCCACCAGCAGATTGGGGTCGTTCAGCGAGGCATCCGGGTAGAGGAGGGCCGTGGCCGCCAACTCGCGTCGCAGGTTGAAGGCAAGCAGAGCCAGCGCGATCGCCGCGTAGGCCAGCCAGTCTAGCGGGAAGCGACGACGCAGGTTCCGAAGGCTAACCACTAGTCCCGCCAGCAGGGCTAGGTGGACTAGCAGAGAAAATCCGACCTGCGCCATGGTAGCGGTAGCGGCAAAGGCCGCCGCCTGGGCGCTGATCCCGCTGAATACAAGCAGCGGCACCAGCGGGTCAACAGTCCTGGCGCTAGCTCGCTGCACGGAGCCACCTCCCAGAGGTAGTCTCCAGGCTGTCTCCCGCCCTCACCAAGTAGGCCGGCTGCCCCCGTCTCACCAGGGAAGCCGCCAGACCCCGATAGTGGTTCTCGGCTGCGCGGATCTCCTCGGCGCCCAACTCAAAGCTTGGCGCCACCAAGAGGAACCACAGGCCGCGAAAACCCCGCGAGGCTAGCAGCTGGGCGAGAGCGGTCACCTCAGGTCCCGACTGAGGGGTAATCATCGCCACCGCACTGCCCCGGGGCAGTGCGGCCAGACGCATGCCAACCGCCTCACGCAGTGAACGCGATTCCCCCTCCCGGCACCGCGCCAGCGCCTCCAGCAGCCGCCGCTGCTGGCCTGGAGAAGCCTCCGCCGGCACCGAGTAGTCCCGATCCCCCAGAGCAATCAGGCCCGCCATACCCCCCAGGCTCAGAGTCTGAGCCAGAACGCTGGCGGCCAGGGTGACTCCGTACTCCAGCGAGGTCTCGTTGCCCCGACCCGCGTGAACCCCGGCGCTAAGGTCCAGCACGGCAGTAGCGCGCAGCCCTTCTGATTGCTCGCGCTCTACTACTGTCAGCTTCCCGCGGTGCGCGCTGGCCTTCCAGTGGATATGGCGTAGGTCGTCCCCGGGAACGTATTCCCGGCTGCCACGGGGGTCAATGCCGCCGGGACGACGCAGTGTGCGGCGAGGCGTCGAACGCTCCGCCGGGCCCTGTGACCACAGGTCAGGTAAGGGGACAATCCTAGGATAGACCACGGCTTCGGTCAACACCGGCACCGATTGCCGGAAATCGTGCAAGCCCAATACGTCGGTGGCCGCCAGTCGTACCGGCCCCAACTGGTAAACACCGCGCCGTAGAGCGCGCAGGGCGTATGACACCTGCCGTTGCTCGCCGGGTCCCAGGTCGAGCGCCAGTTGCGCCGGCGGGTCGGCTGCCAATCCCTCGGGCACGCTATCCTCTACCCAGAAGGCCGGCCGGGAACGGGCACTCGGATTCGCTAGGGTCAGCACCACCTTGACTGTCTCGCCGGCCGTCATCCGGTTGGGGGCGCGTCTCCGCACTTCCACGCCGCGCAGCAACGGTCGACTGAGCCAGTATGCCAGCGGGCTGAGCAACGCCAGTGCGCAGGCCATGAACTCCATTTGCCGGACGTGCAGCGTCAACCCCACTACCATGAGGAAGACGCTACCCCAGATCAGCATTTGGCGCTTGATCGTGCGAGTCATTACCTGTTCCTGACCTAGTGACGCGCCGGGGCCGGCTGTCAGGTCGGTGCTGTCCGTTTGCCCAGCGGCGCCGGCTGCGCCGCCAGAAGTTCCTCTACAATCTCTTCGCCGTTCAGGCCCCTCATTTGTCGTTCCGGATTTAGGCTAAGCCGATGCGCCAGGGCCGCGACTGCGACGGAGCGAATGTCCTCCGGGATCACGTAGTCCCGCCCCTGCGACGCGGCTACTGCCTGACTCAGGCGCATGAGCGCCAAGCTGCCTCGCGGGCTGGCCCCCAGAGCCACATCGGGATGCGTACGAGTGGCGTTGACCAGTTCCACAATGTAGGCCTTGAGGCTGTCGTCCAAGTAGGTTCCGCGCACAGTGCGCTGCAACTCCAGCAGGTCACAGGTATCCAGAACCGCCTCCACGGTCTCCAGTGGATGCCGGACCCGCTGGCGGTTCATGATCTCAATCTCGTCCGCCGGGCGGGGGTAGCCCAGACAGATGCGCAGCAGAAAGCGATCCAACTCGGCTTCCGGCAGGGCGTAAGTCCCCTCGTACTCGATGGGGTTCTCGGTAGCGATTACCATGAAAGGCCGAGGCACCGGGTAACTCACACCGTCGGCTGAGACCTGACGCTCTTCCATACACTCCAACAGCGCAGCCTGAGACTTGGGGGTAGCACGGTTGATCTCGTCGGCCAGCACGATGTTGGCGAAAACCGGCCCGGGCCGGAAGACGAACTCACAGCGCCCCGGGTCGTAGATCGAGACCCCGGTGAGGTCAGAGGGCAGGAGATCCGGTGTGAACTGTACCCGCTTGAACTCGCCATGCACCGACCGCGCCAGCGCCTGCGCCAGAGTGGTCTTGCCGACTCCGGGGATGTCATCAATGAGCATGTGCCCATCGGCCAGCAGGGCGGCTACCGCCAGACTCACGGCCTCATGCTTGCCCACGATAGCCTTCTCGACGTTCCTGACGATCTCCCCGATCCGATTGGAGGTGGCTGTTGCCATAGTTAGTAAGCCTCTAGGTGGAGTCAGCGACTCCCCAAGCTATTCATTCGACACTGGCGGGCGCGCCTACCATGCCGCCTCATAGATGGCGATCAGGTCCTCAGGCTTCACCGAGCGGGGATTCACGGCCAGATGTGCGCTCTGCGCAGCGTGGGCCGCCATCCGGCGCAGCGCCGCCCGGTCCACACCCACGTCGCGCATACGCGAAGGCGCGCCGATGCGGCGCGCCAACTCCGTTACTGCCGTAACCACCTGCTCAGGACTCACGTGCGCTTGTTTGCCCTTTGATTTGACGAGCAGCGCCTCGCTGAGGTTTCCCATGAGGTGAGTAGCGGCCGGTAAATTGTGCGCCAGTCCGTGAGGTAGGAGGATGGCATTAGCCACTCCGTGAGGCACACCGAAGAGCGCCGAAAGCGGCAGGGCCAGGGCATGAACCACGCCCAGCCGAGCGCGGGAGAAAGCCAGCCCGGCCACAAGGGCCGCCTTCTGCATCTCAGCTAGGTCCGCCGCTACCGGAGGCTCAGCAACCGCCCCCGGCAGGTGGGCTGCGATGGCGATCACGGCCTCCAAAGAGCGCGCTCGCGTCTCCTGTGTGGCCTGCTTGCTCAGGTACGACTCAGCGGCGTGGGTCAGGGCGTCCATGCCCGCCGCTACCCGGACCTCTCGCGGGGCGCGTGTCAACAGAGTAGGATCCAGTAGAGTGGCGCGGGGCAGCAGAGCGGAGTTGTTGAGAACTAGCTTCCGCTCAGTGGCGGCGAAGGTAATGACCGAGAAGGGAGTGACCTCCGAGCCCGTCCCAGCGGTAGTGGGCACAGCAACCACGGGCAGCACGCCCGCAGGTACCTCTGTGGGCTGCCCCGGCCGGTCACAGGCCCCGATCCAGCCAGGCAAGGCCGCCTCCGCCGCGATGGCCTTGGCAGCATCCAGACTGGAGCCACCGCCAATGGCAATTAGGCTGTCCGCGCCTGCTGTCCGAACCCGCCCCCCCGCCCGGGCCACGGTGGTGTCGGAAGGGTCCGGTTCAACTTCCCCATAGGCCCCCACAAGCAGCCCGGAGGCTCGTAGTTCAGTCACCGGAGAGAGACGGCCAACGTGTTCCCCGCAGATCAGGAAGGGGCGCTGCAAACCCAGTTGCTCCAGCAGGACTGAAGTCAAGCCAAGCAAGTGCTCACCGGCGTACACCTCCACCTCGGTGTCGGGGAACTCCAGGCGTGCTGCGGAAAGACTGTCGCTCAATGTGATTCACCACCCATAGGTCATAACGAACCGGCACAGGCCAGAGGTTCCGCACAGGCCCAGCGCAGTGGGCGTAGATGGAGTATACAGCATCCTGCAGACTTAAGTCCCGGCTAGGGAGCAAGTGCGCGAAGCGGTGCACTACCCACAGGTTGGCCGCTTCTGTTGACAAATCATCGGTTTCTCGTATAATCGTTCCTAATGGGTCAAAGCCCATGGCCGTGTCAATGCAGTAGCGGGATCGGCAGGGGTTGCGCCGCGGGTTCTCGAGTCCGGCAGCTTGGCAGGCATCACCGGGATGGAGGTTCCTTTCAGATGGCGACCGGCAAGGTCAAATGGTTCAACGACGCAAAGGGATACGGGTTTATCGAGCGGGCTGACGGAGACGACGTCTTCGTCCACTATTCGGCGATCGTCGGCGAGGGCTATCGCTCTCTGGCGGAGGGGTCGATTGTCGAGTTCGACGTCGAGGAAGATCCCAAAGGTCCCCGCGCCTCCAACGTCGTGGTAACCGCTGCTGCTGCGCAGGAAGCGACCGAAGCCACCTGGTAAAGCACGCGGCGCGATCAATCGGCAGACGTTTCTCCTCTCCGGGACTCCTGCGGGAGTCCCGGACAATCGGTGACGTCCCCCTTAGCGGGCCGGCGGGTTAGTCACGGCCCGTTCCTGTTGTCCCCGGACGCTTGGCCGGTGCGGAACTTACCCGCACTCAGCGGCACGTCGCCGCATGCTCTAGGTGGTACTGCCGGTCGCCTGTCTGTCAGGAGTAGCCTGCGATGCGGACCAAAATCGGAGTCATGGGATCCGCCGGAGGGGTCCTGGAGCCGGAGGCCCTCGCCCACTGCTACCGGCTGGGTCAGTGCATCGCTCGCCATGACTGTGTGCTCCTCACCGGCGCCTGCCCGGGGCTGCCTCACCAGGCCGCTCTGGGGGCACGCAGCGAGGGAGGCCTGATCATCGGGGTCTCTCCCGCGCTTTCCCTCGACGAGCACATCGTCCGCTACCACTCCCCCTACCAGGAATACGATACTATCATCTACACCGGTTCCGGTCTGATGGGTCGCGAGATCACTACCATCCGCAGTTGTGATGTTGTGGTCATTGTCGGCGGACGCTCGGGAACGCTGGGCGAGTTTGCCATCGCCTATGACGAGGGCAAACTCATCGGCGTTCTCGAGGGCACCGGCGGGATTGCCGATCACCTCCGGGAGGTCGTCCGCATAATCAACAAGGCGACCAGAGCGGAGGTCCTCTATGAGACCGACCCCGAAACCCTGATCCGGCGACTGCTGGAGGCCTTCGAGAAGCGCGTGCAGGCGGGCACGGCACACCTGCCCCCGCAGGCGGACGGTTAGGAGGAAGCCGGCCTTGGCGAGGGTAACTTGTCCATGAACATCACCTTCGACGGCGGAGCAGGCTGTGTCACAGGCTCGCAGTTCCTGCTGGAGACCGCTTCCGTGCGCTTTTTGGTGGAGTGCGGCCTATTCCAGGGCCGGGACGACCGGGACGAGATCAACCGGCGCGAACTGCCCTACGAAGCAGCCTCGCTGGACTTCATTATTCTCACTCATGCTCACTTGGACCACTGCGGCCTGGTGCCGCGTCTCTACGCCGAGGGCTTCCGTGGCCCGATCTACTGCACCGCAGCGACCTCCGACTTGGTCTCCCTGATCCTAACCGACAGCGCCTCCATTCAGGAGGAGGATGCGCGCTGGGAGCAAAGGCGCTGGATGCGGCGGGGCCGGGATGGCGCGGAGCCGCCGGGACCGCTCTACACGCTACGCGAAGCGCAGGCAGCAGCCCGGCGCATAGTCCCCTGCCAGTATGGGGAAATCTACACGCTCCCGGGGGAGGTCCAAGTGCGCTTTGTGGATGCCGGGCACATCCTGGGCTCAGCCACGCTAGAGCTCTGGTTCGCGGAGAACGGACGGCGGCGGCGCGCGGTCTTCTCTGGGGACCTGGGCCGTCATGACCGGCCCATCTTGCGCGACCCGCAGATCCCAGAACCCGCGGACTTTGCCGTGCTGGAGAGTACCTACGGCGGCCGTCTGCACGACCCCTGGGATCAAACGCTGGAGACCTTCCTCAGTACCGTTCGGACGACTCTGGAGCGCAACGGACATGTAATCGTTCCGGCATTTGCAGTTGGCCGCACTCAGGATGTACTGTTCTGCCTGTCCGAACCGGCGCGTCGGCGTGAGTTGCCCTCTGCACCCATATTCGTGGACAGCCCCATGGCCTTGCAGGCCACGGAGGTCTTCCGCCGGCACACTGAGATCTTCGATGTGGAGACCCAGGCCGCCCTGCAACGAGGCGCCAGCCCCTTTGACTTTCCCGGTCTGCACTACTTGCGCACCATGCGGGACTCGCTGCCTCTGAACGACATGGAGGAGCCCTTCATCGTCATCTCGGCCAGCGGCATGTGCTCAGGCGGACGCATCCGGCACCACCTGCACCACCACTTGGAGCACCCCGACGATGTGCTGCTGTTTGTGGGCTATCAGGCGGAGGGCACTCTGGGGCGGGACATCGTGGATGGCCTGCGGGAGGTGCCACTGTTCGGCACGGTACACCCGGTACAGTGCCAGGTGGTCTACTTAGAGGGATTCTCCGCTCACGCGGATCAGGCCGGTCTGGTGCGTTGGGCGGAGCAGGTAGGAGCCGGAGCGGAGAGACTCTTCCTGGTGCACGGTGAAGAGGCGTCCCTACAGGCCTTGCAGGAAGAACTATACCCAACACTGGGCGACCGCGTGGTTGTTCCGGCGCAGGGCGAGACATACAAGGTCTGAATGGCGGCGGGTGGGCATTGTGCCGAACTTGCCCTCGCACGGCAGTCACTGCCCGTGTCTGGCCCAGTCATTGCCCCCCTCTCTGACGAGTCGCCACTCGCCTGCCGCTCGTCGCACTCCACGCCATAACCTACCCCCGGCTTGGTCACGATCCGACACCCCTGCACTCCTGCCGCGGCAAGCTTTCGGCGCAGGCGGCCGATGTGCACATCCAGAGTGCGAGTCCGGATCCCCTCCGCGTAGCCCCACACCTGCCACAACAGGTCCCGGCTAGGCAGAAGCCTGTCTCTGGCCCCAACCAGCAGCACCAGCAGGTCGAACTCCTTGGGCGTAAGCTGCACGGGCTGACCAGCCACGGTCACCACGCGAGCAGCCTGCTCAATTGACAGGTTTCCGCAGGTTACCGCCGTCGTCTCCGTTCCCGGCGGCCCCAGACGTATACAGGCGGCCACCCGCGCCGCCATCTCTGCCAAATCGAAGGGCTTGGGCAGGTACATGTCGGCCCCGGCCTCCAGGGCGAGCATGCGATCAGCGCCGTTGCCTCGTGCCGAAATCGCCAGCACGGGCGGACGACCATCTACCTGCAACTCGCGGCACAGATCCAATCCCTCGCCGTCCGGCAGCATCAGGTCCAGGATCACCGCCTCATACTGGTACCGGGACCCCAAACTGCGCGCGGTTGCCGCATCCGGGGCCAAGGACACCTGGTAGCCCTCTGCCTGGAGGTAGCGCCGCAGGCAGTCGCCCAGGGCGCGGTCGTCTTCCACCAACAAGACGTGTCGCATGCCGCAGAGTTATATCGGCGGGGAGCGTAGGGGTATTGAGGGACACGGCGGAGACACACAGGCACAGGGAGGACCGACAGACGGCCGGTCCTCCCTGTGGGTAGGCGATGGAGGGGGTGCCTTACTCGGAGCCGCTTGCGGACTCCAGGCGTGCCTCTACTTCCTTGACGACCTCAGTCTCGCGCTTGGACATGATCAGCCCGATGGCGATGATCGCGGCTAGCACCAGACCGGCGATGGCCATCAACGTCGGGTTCTTGCCCAGCTGAGTGACCTCAGCGCCCTTGGCGATGCCGGTAGCCCCCGCGTAGGTCACGATGATGGGCGTAAACAGCAGGGCGACCAAGTTCATGACTTTCAGCAGCGGATTCAGAGCCGGGCCGGCCGTGTCCTTTAGGGGATCGCCTACGGTGTCGCCGACCACGCCGGCCTTGTGGGCATCGCTGCCTTTCCCGCCGTAAAGGCCGTCTTCGATCGACTTCTTGGCGTTGTCCCAGGCCCCGCCCGCGTCGCACATGAACACCGCCAGGAGCTGCCCGACGACGATAATACCCGCTAGGAAGCCGCCCAGCCCCCACCAGCCCAGCCAGCAACCGATCACGACCGGGGAGAGAATGGCCAGAATGCCGGGAGCGACCAACTCCCGCAGCGCTGAGGCAGTGCAGATGTCTACCACCTTGGCGGACTCGGGCATGGCCGTGCCCTCCATCAGGCCGGGGATCTCACGGAACTGTCGCCGCACCTCGTTGATAATGTAGAAAGCGGCGCGGCTGACGGCGCGGATGGTCATGCTGGAGAAAAGGAAGGGCATAGCCCCCCCGATGAGCAGGCCGATGAAGACGGCCGGCTCATTGAGCCGTAGCCAGTTGAGAGGATCGTTGAGGGCAGCGGCATCCACGATCTCCCCGGCTCCCGGCGCGGCCACCTTGGACAGGAAAGAGCCAAACAGCGCCAGGGCAGCAATAACAGCCGAGGCGATAGCGATGCCTTTGGTGGTCGCCTTGGTGGTGTTGCCCACTGCGTCAAGCTGGGCGACGTTCTCACCAGCCTCGCTCACGTTAGCCATCTCGCAGATGCCCTGGGCGTTGTCTGAGATCGGCCCGTAGGTATCCATGGAGATGATTACGCCGGTGGTGGTAAGCATCCCCAGCCCAGTCAGAGACACTGCGTAGAGGATGTTGATTGGCGTGGGGTCCCCGCTGAAGATCAAGATCGCCGCGTAGATAGAGGCACAGATCGCCAGCAGAGCCCAGACCGTGCCCTCGAAGCCCTCGGCCAAGCCCATGAGTATGGTAGTAGCCGAACCAGTCTGGGAGGCCTTGGCGATGGTCTTGACCGGAGCGAAGTGGTGGGAGGTGTAGTACTCAGTCAGTTTGTAGATGGCTATGGCCAGCAGCAGACCGGCGATGGTGGCCCAAAAGAGCATCGACCAGTGGTTGACCGCGCCGGGCTTGGGGTACTTCGCCATGTTAGCTGCCTCCAGCGGTCGCACGTAGAGGTAGCTGATAAGGAAGAAACCCACGGCGGAAAGGATCGCCGCCCATACGAAACCGCGGGTGATGGCTCCCAGGACCGAGTCCTGCTCGTTGCGCATTCGCACCAGCGCGATGCCAATGATTGAGGTTAGCACCCCAACGCCGCGGACCAGAAGAGGGAACATGATCCAAGCCAGCGCCATCAGCGGCGCCTCCTTGACGTGAGCCAGGGCCAGGATCATGGAGGCAACCAGGGTCACTTCGTAAGACTCGAAGATGTCGGCCGCCATCCCAGCGCAGTCACCGACGTTGTCACCCACGTTGTCGGCGATCACGGCAGCGTTGCGCGGATCGTCCTCGGGTATGCCGGCTTCCACCTTGCCGACTAGGTCGGCGCCAACGTCGGCGGCTTTGGTGTAGATACCGCCGCCTACCCGCATAAACAGGGCCAGGAGCGAGCCGCCGAAGCCGAAACCAAGCAGCACCTCCGTGGCCTGCTCCCGGTAAATCATGAAAATCACTGCAGCCCCGATTAGTCCCAGACTAACGGTGAACATGCCGGTGACCGAGCCGGCCCGGAAGGCAATGAACAAGGCCTGGGCCAGGCTGGTGCGGGCTGCCTGCGTGCAGCGCACGTTACCGCGCACCGCCAGTGTCATGCCCATAAAGCCGGTGAGGCCGGAGAAGAACGCCCCCAGCAGGAAGGCAGCAATGCGTCCGACCCCGATTTGCCACGCCTGACCGATGACGGTCAAGGCCAGCAAGACGACCAGGACCACGATCATCGTGAGAATGGTGCGGAACTGCCGGTTCAGGTAGGCGTAGGCCCCCTCCTGAATCTGACCCGAAACTCGCTTCATGTCCTCGGTGCCCTGGTCCATGCCTAGTACCTTGGCCCGCCAGAAGAGAGCGGCGATTACACCGACCACTCCGCAGGCCAAGACTACGTAGAGCAGGTACCAGTCACTCGAGGCGAGACTGAATCCGTGCGCTGAGTCCACTGCAATCTCCTCCTATGCTAGTCAACAGAGCTGGTCGGCGGGGTGCTGGGGGCAGTCCCCTCTCGTAACCGCCGACGCTACATGGGTGACCTGAACCCTGACAGTGCGATAGCCACCGCGGCCAACGCGACTAGGATCCGGTACACGGCAAAGCCGTAAAAAGTGTGCCGCTGAAGAAAACGCAGCAGGAAGTGGATACAGGCCAGGCCAGAGATCCCTGCGGCCAACACGCCGGCCACCAACGGTATGACCTCTATCGCCGTGCCTCCCTCCAGTAGTTGCCGTCCTTCCCATAGGGCCGCCCCGGCGATGACAGGCATGGACAGCAAGAAGGAAAAGCGCGCCGACGCCTCCCGGCTCAAGCCCAGAAATAGCCCGGCGGTCATGGTTGCGCCGGCTCGCGATACTCCCGGCATTATCGCCAGCGCCTGCGCCAGTCCGATGCTCAAAGCGTCGGCCCAACCCACATCCTGCAGCCCCCGTGTCTTCTTCCCGAATCTCTCCGCCGCGGCCAGGACCACGCCCATGGCAGCCAGCAGGAAGGCGATGCGTAGCGGCGCGCGAAAGGCAGTCTCAGCCATCTCCTCCAGGAGCACACCGAACAGAGCCCCGGGGATGCAAGCGCCCAGAACTAACCACAGCATCCTCTCCCGCCAGCGCCGCAGCAGTCCCACCCAGTCCCGAGCGAAGTACACCACGAGCGCGACCAGCGTCCCGGCGTGCAGGGCTACATCAAAAGTCAGGTCCGTACCCTCTGCCGCAGTCCACCCGGTGAGCCAGTGCAGGAGAGCCAGATGCCCCGAGCTGCTCACGGGCAAGAACTCGGTCAGGCCCTGAACTACGCCCAGGGCGATGGCATCCAACAGCCCCATCAGCCGGCCACCTCTGCGGAGGCCTGGATCTTCTGATAGCGCACGTAGGCAGCCTTGAATATGGCCACCAGCGGTACAGCGATCAGCATACCCACGGGGCCGAGCAACTGCCCGGTCAGCAGCAAGGCGGTGATCACCGTGATGGGGTGAAGACGCAGAGCCTCACCCAGCACGAAGGGCGTGATGAGCTTGCTGTCCACTATATTCAACCCGATGTAGATGGCCAACACGGCGAGTGCGGCCTCCAGGCCGCTCTGCAGCAAAGTAACACCTACCACAAATATGCCCGCCACTACCGGCCCGACAATAGGTATGGTCCAGGAGAGCCCGGCCAGCAATCCCAGCGTCAAGTAGATGCGCGTACCGGCGAAATACAGCAGCAGCGTCGTAGTGATGCCGAAGAACAGACAGAGAATCAAGATACCACGGACATAGGACTTGAGCACGCGATGGACATCGTCGCTCAAAGCACTGACCACCGGCCGGTGCCGCGGTGAGACATAGGCGAGCATTCCCAGGCGCAGCGCACGTCCGTCCCGCAGCAAGTGAAAGCCCACTACGGGAATGAGGAGCAGCTCCACGACGTACCATCCCCGGGTGGCCACCCACTTGAACGCTGTGAAGTAGTCGGCCCGCAGTAAGACTCCGGCCAGAGCGGAGGCCTGTGATTCAATGGTGTCCGCAAGTCCCGGCGGCACGACGCGGGCGTAGGCCTGCAACCACTGATCCAGATAGCGCGGCAGGTTTCTCGCCCATTCCTGGAGTAAGACCCCCAGGTCGCGCAGTTCGGAGACGATGGGCACGGCGGTGAGCACGGCTAGACCAATCACCAGCGCCAAGAAGCCCAGCACCGTGAGCAACGCCGCCAGGGTACGCCGCCCGCGCTCGCCGCCCCAGTGCAGCCAGCGCGTAACGCGTCCCACCACCGGATTGAGCAAGTAGGCCAGGGCGACTCCCAGCAACAACGTCACCAGCACGTGCGCTACCCGCTCTAATACAAAGACCACCAGCGACTGCTTGTAGACTACGAACAGGACTAGGGCGATGATGAGCGTGTACGTCAGCACGCGCCGGGGCGTCCAGAATTGTGCGGTGGCGGTCTCTTCCATCACTGTGCAGGATAGGTCGGGCCCTAGGACATGTAGTCGTCCGGGCCGGCCGGTCGCACGCCGAAGTAGAACTCCAGGGCGTCCGCGATCCTAGCTGCCGCCCGGCCGTCTCCGTACGGACACGGAGCCTGGCGCATGGCCGTATGGGCCGCCGGATCTGTAAGCAAACGTGCTATCGCCTCGAAAATGTTCTGCTCGTTGGTCCCTACCAGCTCCGCCGCGCCCACGGCAATTCCCTCCGGACGCTCGCTGGTATCGCGTGCGACCAGGACCGGCAGGTCCAGGCCGGGCGCCTCCTCCTGCACCCCTCCCGAATCGGTGAGCGCCAGATAGGCTCGCGACATCAGTGCCACGAAGTGTCGGTAGTCCGGTGGGTCAATCAGCGCCACCCGCTCTGTGGCATCCAAAATCTCGTGCGCCGTTGCGCGTACCTGGGGATTCGGGTGCACGGCATAAATCACCTGCACGTCGGCGAACGACTCGGCGATTCGTCGTAGAGCTCGGCAGATCCGACGCAGCGGCTCCCCCAGATTCTCCCGGCGGTGGGCAGTGACCAGGATGATCCGCCTGTTGCCATCCACGAAAGGCTCCAGCGGCGTCCCGGTCAGGTCAGGTGGTTGCGCCGCGATCATCTGCAGAGCATCAATCACCGTGTTGCCGGTGACGAAGATGGTCTCTCGCCTGACCCCTTCTGCCAGCAGATTGTCCCGCGCCCGGGCCGTAGCGGCCAGGTGCAGGTCCGCCAAGACACCGGTCAACCGCCGGTTGATCTCCTCCGGGAACGGCGAGAACTTGTTGCTGGTCCGCAGCCCAGCTTCCACGTGGCCGACGGGAATCCGCGCGTAGAAGGCGGCTAGCGAGCCAGTCAAGACAGTCGTCGTATCGCCCTGCACCAGCACGATATCCGGACGCAGTTGCTCGTAAGCCGCCTCCAGTCCGGCCAGGGCGCGGCACGTGACCTCCCCCAGCGTCTGCCCTTCCTGCATGATGTCAAGGTCCAAGTCCGGGACCATGCCGAACAGCGGCAGCATCTGATCCAGCATCTGCCGGTGTTGCGCGGTGGCCAGCACCAGCGGCCTAAAGCCTGCGCGCCGTGACAGCTCCCGGTAGACCGGGCCCAGTTTGATGACCTCGGGCCGGGTGCCTACCACCAGCGCGACGCGAAAGGTCTTCACCGGAACCACAACCCTAACGCCACCACGCACAGTGCGGCCGTGAGCGCGTAGATGGCCAGCACCGTCTGGCGCACGGACAGTCCCCGGTCCAGCAGGCGGTGATGCAGGTGACCACGATCGGCGGTGTAGATCGGGCGGCGTCGCAACAGTCGCCGCACCACGGTCGTGACCGTGTCGTAGATCGGCACCCCCAGAACCAACACCGGAGCGGCGATAGCGACCAGGGTAGTACTCTTGTAAGCGCCCAGGACCGATAGGCAAGCAATCATGTACCCGAGGAACATCGCGCCACTGTCGCCCATAAACACTCGGGCCGGGTTGAAGTTATAGAAGAGAAACCCCAGACACCCAGCCGCCAGCGCCGCGGACATCAGGCCGTAGGAGCTGCGCAGTGCCGAAAAGGACATGATCGCCAGCGTGATGGCGGCGATCCCAATGACCCCCGCCGCCAGCCCGTCCAGGCCGTCCAGCCAGTTGACGGCGTTGATCAGAAACACGATCCAAATGACGGTCAGCGGCAGAGAGAGCCAGCCCAGGGCGACGTAGCCCGGCCCGTCGCTGATCAGGTGGCTGAGGCCGACGATGCGTACGCCGTGCTCCCAGGCAATCAAGGCGATTAGAATCTGCCCCAGCAAGCGTGGCAGGACGGGTAAGCCCCAGGCATCGTCGATCACACACAACACCAAGAGCAGGACGGAGCCGATGAAGACCCCCCGTAGCGCAGCGCTCCAGGGCCAGATGCCCATCACCGAAGTGCCCACCAGGATGCCCAGCCAAACGCCGACGAAGATGGCAACGCCGCCGGCGGTGGGGGTCGGCGTGGCATGGGCGTGCCGTCCTCCGGGGGCTACAATCATCCCCAGGCGCATGGCGGCCAGCCGAACGGGCGGTACCAGGACGACCGTCAGTAGCAGCGCCGAGGCAACCGCCACCACGACGGGCATCACGGCTCGGCCTCACTGGGGCGCGTTTGCGGCCGCAACTCGAACTCTCCTTCCGGAGATCCCGGCAGACGCTGCGGATCCCACTGCTCCAGCACCACCCCAGCCTCGCCCAGCATCTCCCGCGCCAACTCGTCCGGGTACTCCCCGGCGAACACAATGCGGCTGACGTTGGCGTTGACCAACATCTTGGCGCAGGTAACGCAGGGCTGCGTAGTCGAGTAGCAGGTGACCTCACGCAAACCCACTCCGTGCACCGCAGCCTGTATGATCGCATTCTGCTCGGCGTGCAGGGCCCGACAGAGCTCCTGGCGCTCCCCGGCTGGGATCCCGAGTTGCTCGCGCAGGCAACCTCCGAGTTCTCCGCAGTGGGGCAGGCCTTGGGGCGCCCCGTTGTACCCGGTGGCCAGGATGCGCCGGTCTGACACCAGCAGCGACCCCACCTGGCGACGCAAGCACGTGGAGCGCTGCGCTACCAGAAAAGCGATTCGCATAAAGTAGTCGTCCCAGTCAGGACGCACGCAGGTTGAGCCTTGAGGAGTAGCCATGTATCTGAAGGCGAAGCGCACCGAGCGTCTGTTGCGGTCCGCCGCCCACACAGCGCGCGGGGCTTACCCCGGATAGCGCCTCAGTCCTGCTCTAGCTCGTCTGCAACCGTCTGACCAGGTCCTGTCGGCGCAGATGGCGCGGGTCCGAGGAGGGCTCCGTGGTAAGAAAGACCGTCACTACCTCCTGAGCCAAGCCTGGCCCCAGCGTACGGCCTCCGAAGGTAAGCACGTTAGCCGCGTTGTGGGCTCGAGCCATGCGCGCAGCGTAGCAGTCTTCAGCGCGGGCAGCGTAGACCCCGGCGACTTTGTTTGCGGCAATCGCCATGCCGATGCCCGTGCCGCAGAACAGCAGGCCCAGGTCGCAGTCCCCGGCAGCCACCGCACGCGCCACCGCCGCAGCTACGTCAGGGTAGTCACAGGGCTCCGGGGTAGCACTCCCAAAGTCCACAAGTTGATGCCCCAGGGACTGCACGGCCTCCCGCACCGCCTCGCGAAGGGGAAAGCCGGCGTGATCGTTGCCCATGGCCACCTTCATTGCCCAATCCTCCAACCGCGGTGTCGCGGGAACTCCTTTCGTTCAAAGACCGGAGCCGCGGTCCCCGCCCTTCGGGCGGCAACCTCTGCTCCGGTCCTTCTTCCGCGGCAAAACGCGCCCGCCCCCGTGGCTGTCAGATCGCGACCTGCTCCGGCACGCGCGCCACCTTGGGCAAGCGCACGCTGAAGGTGGAACCCTTGCCCACCTCGGACCACGACAGCCACACATCCCCGCCGTGGGCTCGCGTCAGGTGGCGGACCAGGTACAAGCCGATGCCGGTGCCTTTGATCGCCTTGTGGTCCACATCGTCGTCCACCATGTGGAAGCGTTCGAAGATCTTGTCGCGATGGCGCTCGGGGATACCCAAGCCTTGGTCGGTAATGTCCAGCCGGATCGTTCCACCCTCGTCCTCCGCGGTGACCCGGATGTCTCCCCCCTCCGGTGAGTACTTGATGGCGTTACCGATGAGGTTGTCAATGACCTGGTAAACTTTGTCGCTGTCGGCCTCGATGAGCGGGAAGTCGGCAGGCACCTCATTGATCAGTTGATGACGGTGCGTGTATTGCTGCTGCGCCTGCAGCACTCGGCCAACAATCTTGTGCAGGTCTACCTCGGACAGCTGCATGTCCAGGGCGCGACCGGACTCAATGCGGGAGACGTTGAGCAGATCGCTGATGAGCCGGGTCAACCGGTCGCATTCCTGGTCAATGATCTCGTAGAACTCGCGCCGGGTCTCGTCGTCGTAGAGTCCGTCCACGTCATCGAGCAAGGTGGAGATGAAGCCTTTGATGGAGGTCAATGGCGTGCGCAGCTCATGGGAGACCGTGGAGACGAAGGCCGTCTTCATGCGCTCCACCTGGCGGATCTCGGTGATGTCGTTGAAGATCGCTACCACTGCCTGGAGCCGGCCCTCGTCACGCATCAGACTCGTTTCGCCCTTGTAAATGCGCCGATCACCTTCAGCAGCGATCTCTGCCTGCATCTCCGCCTGCTCGGCGAGCGAATTGCGCAGGAGATTTGCGACTTGCTCATCACGGACTACTGTCGTTAGCGGTTGCCCCTCGTAAGACATGGCGGCTATTCCCAGCATCTGGGCGGCGGCCCGATTGAGCAGCCTAATCCGACCGGCGGGATCCACGGCGATGACGCCCGCATGAAGTGTCTCCAGAGTCTGCTCCAGACGAGCCTTCTCCTCGGTTAACTCGATGTAAATCTGGGCGTTGGAGATGATGGCTGCGGCCTGCTCGGCGAGCATCTCCAGCAGGCGCACGTCGTCGTCGTTGAAAGCCTGCTCGTAACGCTTGTTGCAGGCATGCATAACCCCGATGACACGTTCCTGGATGATCCGCTCTTCCTCGTCGCGCTGCTTGATGGTCAGCGGAACACAGATGCCATTGCGCACCCGCAACAGGGCCACCTTATCCTTCAGCGTGCGGGGATCGTTCAGGGCATCATTGTAGATGGCGGACTCGCCGGTGCGGTAGACCAAGCCCGTGATGCCCTGCTCGGGGTCAATGTGCAGTTGCGCGGCCTGTTCTTCGGTTATGCCCAGGGAGGGAGGCAGTACGGCTAGTTCGCCTGCTTCCGGCTGGTACAGGAGGATGATGACCTCCCCGGCCTGCACGATCATGGCGATCTTGTCAATCAGGCGGGTCAGGGTCTGGTGCAGTTCCGGTCTGGTCACCACCACCGTCGGCATCTCTGCCATGGCGGTGGTCGTCTGCAGCTCCTCCTCCAGGGTCCGAATCTTGGTCTGGAGTTCGGTCACCACCAAGCGATAGCGCTCAAGCTCTTTGCGCAGGGTGGTGGGGTCTTCAGGTGTTACGCGATCTGGCATGTCGTTGGTCTAATCCTCCCCAGAGCTCACGCACCACGGGACCTTCCGGCCGCTAGATGAGGCACAGGCCGACAGGGGATGGAGCCCATCGAGAGGGGCTCCCGAGCCACATTATAGAGGAGAGAGAAGGGGAGTGTCAAGGACGCGAGGTCGGGAGCAGGAGGCAGGGATTCGATCCTCTGCAAAGCCGCGTTGGCGCGATGTAGGGACGCACTGTGTCCCTCCGCAGCTTGACTTCTCGCCAGATCGCGGACTGTGAAGTCCGCCCGCAAGAAAGGTCTCAAGAATGGTATTGGCGAACTGCTTGACTTGGCTGGTGTTTACTGGTACAGTGTTTCATACAATTCATACTTATCGGTACGTTCGCGCAGGGCGTCGGATCGGGTAGGGGGACAGAGACATGGGAATGCACGGTAGCCAACAGCAGTTCGCCGGGTCAGTAACGGTGGGGGAGCGAGGCCAGGTTGTGATCCCTGCCGAGGCCCGCGAAAGGTGCAGAATCCAGCCAGGGGACAAGCTGCTGGCCTTCATCCACCCGGCTGGAGAGGGCGTGCTGCTCGTGAAACTAGAGGCGGCTTTGAACATGGCCACGAGTCTACTGGCCCTGGTACAGCAAGGCGCGCCTGCCGAGCAGGAGCCCGAGGAGGGGCAATGAGTACGCGAAACGCCCTTCACCTCTGCGTACACTTGGGGATGGCCGTCGTGATGGCGGCCACCGCCGTGTCGGCAGTGGTCGGCGACGACCTGGCGGCGTTGACCCTCAATCCTCTGCAGGCCGGCGACCTGGCGGCGCAGCGAGCGCTGCCCGTGCAAAGCGCCGCCCAGGGAGTGCGTCAGGCGGAAGCTGCGGTGGAACAGGCAGCCGCCGGCAGCGGTCTCTCTCTTTCGCTGAATGCCGTCTACGGACGCATGGGCCCGATTCCCACCGCCCAACTGGGGGAGCAGACGGTCACCCTGGGTAACCCACGGATAACCCAGTACTCGGCAAGCGCCACGCAGCCACTCTACACCGGCGGTCGCGTGCAACATGCGGTTCGGGCCGCCCGCTTCGGAGTTGACGCCGCCGAAGAGCAGGTGGAGACCACGCGCCGCGCTTTCCGCCTGGCTGCGCAGCAGGCTGCGTACCAGGTCTTGCGCGCCCAGGAGTTGGCTGAGGTGGCGCGCCGGCAAACCGAGGCCAATCGCGAACACTTGCGCCTCGCCCAAGCTATGCTTGAGGCCGGTACCGTCGCACAGTTCGAGGTGATTCAGGCCGAAACGCAACTAGCCCAGAGTGAAGGCGCCGAGATTGCCGCCCAGACCGCAGTGCAGCAAGCTTTGGCCGCGCTCCGCCAGCTGCTCGTGTTAGACCAGACCCACCCCCTGCAGGTAGTCCCCTCCACGGACCCCATCACTCGGCCCCCCGGCGACTTGCCCGCCCTGATCGAGCAGGCGTGGGAACAGAGGCCCGAGCTGGCTGCTCTGGGGGCGCAGGTTCACGCCGCCGAAGCACAACTGAAGTTGGCGCAGGCCGGCCTCAATCCCACTGTAGCCCTCAGCGCAGAGTACAGTAAGAGTGAGGCCTCCCTCTTCAGCAGCGGCACCAACTGGCAGATAGTCCTGGGGGCCAGCAAGCCCATCCTGGATGGCGGCTTCACCCGTAGTCAGGTGAACAGTGCCGAAGCTCGCCTCAAGCAGGCCCGGTTGGCCCTCGACGCCGAAAAGCAGACAATCGCCCTCGACGTAACCCAGCCATACCTGTCCCTGGATCAGGCCACGAAACAGCTCCAGGTAGCGACGCAAGGCGTGGTCAACGCCCGCGAGCGGGCCCGCGTGGCGCAGGTCCGTTTCCAGGCCGGCGTCACCAACGGGGTAGAGGTACTGGATGCCCAGACCTCGGTCGCGGCCGCGGAAGCGGCACAGGTGAACGCCAACTATGACCTGCAACTGGCCCTGATCCGACTGTACCAAGCGATAGGCAGGCCCCTGAGCGCGGGAGAAGAGCAATGAAAGCAGCGGTACCCCGATTGCCGGCACTCATCCTACCAGTGGCCCTGGCCGCCGCCCTGATGTCGGGCTGTGGTCGAGGCCGACCGCAGCCGACGGCGCAGGTCGCCACCAGAGGTACCCCGGTTCTGGCGGAGCCGGTTGTCCGCGGTACCCTCAACGATCAGATCGTCCTCACCGGGTCGGCGGAAGCGGATCACGACAGCACCATCAACGCTGAGCTGCCCGGCAACGTCACCGCCGTGTATGTACGTGTGGGCGACCGGGTACGGGCGGGACAGACGTTGGTCCGGCTCGACACGGACCTCGCCGCCGCCCAACTCGCCCAGTCCGCGGCGATGGTCCACTCAGCGCAAGCCCGTCGCGCGCAGGCGCAAGTTAGCGTGCGACTGACCGAGCAGTCCACCCAAGTAGCGGTGCGTCAGGCCGAGATTGGCGTGCAGGCCGCGCGCGAGCAACTCCAGAAGGCGAAGGCTGCCTATGACCTTACCCGCGCCCAGATCGAGAATGGCATTGCTCAGGCCCAGACCGGATTGGACTCGGCCCAGGCTGCCCTCCGCGATGTGCAAGCCGGAGCCCGAGCCCAGGAAATCGCCCAAGCCCAGGCTGCTCTTGACCAGGCCCAGGCTGCGCTCCGTCTGGCTGAGAGCGATTACCGCCGCGCCCAAAATCTCTATGCGGCTGGGGCCATCTCGGCGCAGCAGCTGGAAGTCAGTAAGACCAACCAGGAGGTGGCTCAGGGCCGAGTCAGCCAGGCTCAAGAAGCCCTCAGCCTGGCCAAAGCCGGAGCACGTTCCGAGCAAGTGCGTCTGGCCGAGCTGGGGGTTCAGCAGGCCCGTCAGGCCCTCCAATTGGCCGAATCACGACGTGACCAGGTCAGCGTAGCCCAGCGCGATGTGAATGCTGCCGAGGCAGCGCTGAGCAACGCCCAGCAGCAGCTCGCTATGGCTCGAGCCCAGCGGCAGCAGGTAGCCCTGCAGCAGGAGGAAGCACGGGCGGCTGCCGCTTCCGTCGGGCAGGCCCAAGCCGCGGAGAGATATGCCCGGACGGGCCTCACCAAGCTGTACGTTCGCGCCCCGTTTGCCGGTCAGGTAGCGGAGCGCCTAGCGGAACCGGGGCTGGGGGCCGGCACCGGCACCCCGCTGATTCGCTTGGTGGACCTGCAGCCCATGAAGATCAAGGCGCAAGTCAGCGAGCTACAGGTAGCCCAGCTCCACGTGGGGCAAACGGCCCGGGTCACCGTGGACGCCCTGGTCGGGCGCGTCTTCTCCGGACGCCTGGCTCGCATGAGCCCCGCCGCCAATGCCGGCCAGCGCGTCTACACGGTGGAGATAGAAGTAGACAACACCCAGGAGCTGATCAAACCCGGTATGTTCTGCCGGGCTACCGTAGTCCTGGCCACAATCCTCGACGCGCTTATCGTTTCCCGCGACGCCCTGGTGGAGAATGCCGAGAAGCGACTGGTATATGTGGTCGAGGACGGCAAAATCGTGGTCCGCGAAGTAACGACCGGGGCCGAGAGTGACCACCAGGTACAGATTCTCTCCGGCGTCCGCGAAGGCGAGCTCTTAGTGGTGTCCGGTCAAAGCCTGCTCGCAGCCGGCCAGGAGGTTACAGCGCAACCGCGCCAACCGCAACAGGGCCAGGACAAGCCAGCCGCTCAGAAGACAACGACCAGTAACGGGACTTGACCAGAAGGCCGGAGAGACGCAAGCCAAGCCAGACCAGAAACCATAGCGTTCGTCGGTCGGGCGTATTTCACTTGCGTCGCCCCGTAACCTACCGTTGAGCGATTCCCAGTAAGGATTCATCCAAACCCATGTGGCTTACCCGCCTTGCCATCAACCGTCGTGTCACCATCGCCATGATCATCCTGGGGATCATGGTCCTGGGCCTGGTGGGCTATAGTCGCATGCCCTGGGATCAGTTCCCGAAGATTGACTTTCCCTACATCTTCATCAACATCCCCTACACGGGGGCGGGACCTGAGGAAGTCGAACAGGGCGTGGTCAAGCCGATAGAAGACCAGGTCAGTATCGTCAACCGGGTCAAGAAGGTGCAGTCCACTTGCCAGGAGAGCCTGGGAACCGTCTCTATCCAGTTCGAGTACGGCACCAATCTGGACGCAGCCGCCTCCGATGTGCGCGATGCGATTGACCGCGCCAAAATGAGTTTCCCCACCGACGCTGAGTCTCCCCAACTGCTCAAACTCAACGTCAGCGCGCTACCCGTGATGCGCATCGGCATGACCGGACAACGGGATCCGCGCGAGCTGTACCAACTGGTCAACGACAAGGTCAAGCCGGTGCTGGGCCAGATCTCAGGAGTGGCTTCAGTCGCCATCACCGGCGGCGCCGAGCGGGAGATTCAGATTAGGGTGGACCGCGAGCGTCTGGACGCCGTAGGGCTTACTCTGAGCCAACTGTCCCAATACCTGGCCGCCTCGAATCTCAAGCTCCCAGCAGGCAATCTCAAAGAGGGCTTGCGCGACTACACGGTTCGAATCCTGGGCGAGTTCGCAACCATGGACGAGATTCGAGCGCTGGAGATACCCACGCCGCGCGGGGGCATCGTGCGCCTGGGTACACTAGCCCAGGTGCTGGACACGGCCGCCGAACCCAGCACCGTGGCCCGCATCAATCAGGAGGCTTCCGTCGGCATCGCCATTCAGAAGCAGTCGGACGCCAACACTGTCGCGGTTTGTGACGCGGCGCGCAAAGCCCTGGACGGACTGGTGGGCAGCGAGGGCAAACCGGGCCTCTTGCCGGCAGACATCAAGGCGGTCATTGCCCAAGACAGCTCGGAGCGAGTACGAGAGTCCATCTACGACGTGCGCAGCGCGCTGATCGAGGGGGCCTTGCTGGCCTCGCTCATCGTCTTCCTTTTTCTGCACAATTTCCGCGCCACCATCATCGTGGCTCTGGCCATCCCTACCTCGATTGTCTCCACCTTCCTACCGATCGGCCTGGGCTTTGGGTTCACTCTGAACATGATGGTCCTGCTGGGCCTGGCCCTTTCGGTAGGCATCCTCATTGATGACTCTATCGTGGTTTTGGAGAATATCCAGAGGCACCTGGACTCCGGGGAACCGCCGGCGGCGGCTGCCTTCAACGGCCGGACTGAGATCGGGGCGGCTGCCGTAGCCATCACCATGGTGGACGTAGTGGTCTTTGTGCCGGTGGCGCTCATGGGCGGGATCGTAGGCCAGTTCTTCTACTCCTTCGGTCTCACGGTGGCGACCTGTACCTTGTTCTCCCTGATGGTCTCGTTCACCCTAACTCCTTCGCTGGCCTCATGGTGGTTCATACGCCGTGACCGAGCGCAGGTGATCACCGGGCCGGCACGCCGCGCCATCCAGTGGCTGTTTGACGCGTGGGACCACAACTTCGCGCGCTTGGAGGGCGGCTATCGCAAGGTGCTGAGAGTTGCCGTGGATCACCCCTGGGTCACCATCCTTATCGCTTACGGCGCTCTCCTCGGGACTATGCTGCTCATCTTCCCGCACCTGGGCGGCGGCATGTTCCCGGAGACGGACCAGGGAATGATCGCCATTGACGTGGAGTCCTCGCCCGGGACTCGCCTGTCCTACACTGACGAGATTCTACGCACCGTTGAGTCGCGCCTGGCAGACAAAGACAGGTACCCGGAGATCGAGAACATGTCCACTACCGCTGGGGAGCTGGCCCAGGGACATTTTGGAGCCACCAGTGGCAGCCAGTACGGCAACATCTTCCTGCAACTGCACAAGCGCCGTGCTCGCGTAGCGGCGGGAGAACGCAGCGACGCTCAACTGGCGCTGGACCTGCGGAGCGACTTGGCCGACATCCCCGGCGCCGAAATTCGGGTGAACACCGTGATGGGCATGGGTGGCGGTGGGGTGCCCATCGAGCTGGACTTGATGGCCAACGATCTGGGCGAGCTGAACCAGGTGGCGCAGCAACTACGGCGGGCCATGGAGGCGATCCCCGGACTGCGCTACGTCAACACCTCCTCCAAGCCCGGACGTCCCGAAGTCCAACTGCACGTGGACCGCCGACGTCTGGCCGACCTAGGGCTGACCCTGGGAGCAATCAGCACCAACCTGCGCGGGGCCTACGCCGGCACTACCGACACCAAGTTCCGGGACTTGGGCAACGAATACGACATCCGCGTGGAGCTCAATGACCAGGACAAGAACAATGTGTCCGATGTGCCTAGCACCATCGTGGGCGTCAGTCCGACGGGGCAGGTAGTACGCGTCCGCGACATTGCCGAGGTAGTGATGTCCTCCGGTCCCAGCCGGATTGATCGGGTCAATCGCCAGCGCATGATCGCGGTCACCGCCTACAACGACCCCGAGGTAGTCAGCACCCGGGCCGCTCAGACCAGGATCGAAACCGCCTTGGGCGAGATGCGCATGGGCAGCGTGACCTATGCCTGGGGCGGAGAGGTGGAGATGTTCCTCGAGTCGTTCCGTTTCCTCTTCCAGGCGCTCTTTCTCTCTATCCTGCTTGTCTACATGCTAACCGCGGCACTGTACAACTCTGTCCTGGAGCCGTTCAACATCCTCTTGAACCTGCCTGTGGCCATCGTAGGCGCGGCTATCGGTCTGCTGCTCTTTGGGATGCAGATGACTATCATCTCCATGATCGGGATCATCATGCTGGTGGGAATCGTGGGGAAGAACTCGATCCTGGTGGTGGACTACACCAATACCTTACGCAAGCGCGGCTATGGTCGGCGGGAGGCTTTGCTCACGGCGGGGCCCCACCGGATGAAGCCGGTGCTCATGACCTCACTAGCCACTATCTTTGGGATGATTCCCACTGCCATGGCTGTCAACGAAGGCAGCGAGTTTCGCTCACCGATGGCGGTGGCGGTCATCTTCGGCTTGGCGCTGGCCACCGGAGTGTCGCTGCTGCTGGTGCCGGCGACCTACGTCATCTGGGACAACGTGGCCAACCGCTTCACCAATCTGGGGCGGTGGCTGTTCGGACGTCGTGGCTCAGCCGATGAGCCGGGCCCACCGCCTGACACCGACTGAACCCGTCGCCCACAGATAGGGGAGAAGGAGCACTCCGGTGATCGAATCTTCCACAAGCAGCCTGGTCATCCTGGTGATAGATCAGGGAGTGGAGCCCGACGTCATGCAGGCTCTAGAGCAGGCCGGGCTGAACCACTTCACTCGCTTCCCCGACGTCGCCGGCAACGGGGAGACCGGACGCCGTGAAGGGAACCCTATCTGGCCCGGCCTCAACACGGTCCTGTTCGTCTTCATGGATAACGAGAAGATACCGCCGTTGGTGGAGCGCCTGCACGCCATTCGGGACAGCTACCCGATTACGCCCGGCATGAAGTTCATCGTCGTGCCTGCGCAGATGATCTAGAGGGGGGCCGAACTGAGGTGGGTCACACCCCGGCAAGTAAAAGGGGCGGCCCGGCCGGGCCGCCCTCTCTTGTTTGTACTTCGCGCTGAGTCCGTCCTTACGTGCTTCAGGCAGGCGGTGGAGGAGGCGCACTCAGCCCCTCTACGGCGAACTCGACAATCTTGGATATGACGGCTACGCCTGTTGCATCCACCGCTCGGATCCGCACCTGATAGACCTGCACGGCCTGTACGCCATTGGCGTCCGGCAAGTTGCTGTTGGGCGGAACTTGGTAGACTGCCCGGTACGTTCCATCGGTGGTGCTACCTGCCGCAAGAACCATCGCCCGCTTGACGAAGGTACCGTCCGGAGCGAAGAAGAGCGCCTCGGCCGTGCGTACGCCCTGAGCATCGGCGATCGGTGCCGTTACCACCATCTGTCCGCCGGAAGCGGGCAGCAGAAGCGGGTCGAGCAGCACGTCTAGGACCTGCGGAGCGCGCCGGTTCACGGCCCGCAGCATAGTGCCTACGTACTTCGTTCCGCTGAAGGCGTAAACAGTACTCTCGCCCACTGCATCGGTGGTGAAGACCCCGCTCTCGTTGATGCTGCCGGCGGTACCCAGGGCCATCCAGGTCGGGCGGAGACCAGTGATGCCGGTCGAGGTCTGGATGCCGGCCAGGAAAGGAACCTGGGCGCCGACCTCTACTTCCTGGTCCTCAGGACTCAGGGCCAGACCGGTCACCTCACCGGCCGCCCGAGGCAACACGGCGATGTTCAGGTTTAGGTAGTCGCGTACCAGCGCGGGCAGGGAAATCTCACAGGGCTGGTACTCCGGCTGCTGCAGAGGATTCACCTGCACCGTGAGCGGTACGCTGCTGAGGCCGGAAAAGGCAAAGTGCCCGGTTCCATCTGTGGAGACGGTATCGCCGGAGGGCTGCAGAGTGACCGTCGCGTTGGGGAAGAGAACCGCCGGGTTGTCAGCAGCGAGGATCCGGCCTTCCAGACGTATGGTCCCCGAAGGCTGCGGGGGAGGTTGACCAGGGGCGGAACTACCTCCTCCTCCGCATCCGATCAGGGCTGTGAAGATGGCTACCGCTACGATCGCTGCTGCGATTGCACGCAGACTGTGCATGGTGCGTCCTCCTGAGGACGATGGCCCCTTACGGGCTTCCTACGCCCGCTCCCCTGCCTGCCAGTAGTATACACATGAGGAGGGATTAAGACCACCCCCCGGGCCGGGGTCACGGTCATTATATCACAAACTCCGGGATAGAAACAGAGCCTGACCAAAGCTCCCCACGCACCGGTGCAGTCGCCCTTGACAGGCCCCTAGGGGGTGTGCTACATTAAGCATGGCCGCTCCTCCTGGAGCGGACTGTTTGTTCTTGCGGGGCTGTAGCTCAGTCGGTTTTAGAGTGCCGGCCTGTCAAGCCGGAGGTCGCGGGTTCGAGTCCCGTCAGCCCCGCCATACGGTACAGAAAGACCCTTCTGCCCCCCAGCAGAAGGGTTTTCTGTAGTCTGGATGCAGGTTCTCCCCGCCGGAATAGTAGAATATCCGGCAGTTACCGCTTGCCACGCGAGTCTCGGCGAATCCACAGTCCGTAAGTTCTGTTGGCGAGCTATGTAGTGCCGGCACCGCCGTCCAGGCAGCACCGGTTAGCGTTTTCGTGCTGCCCCAACGTCCCCACGGTCCGGAGCCGCGCAGCCTGCCACTCGGCGCTCTTGCACTCTCTACTGTTCTCACGAGGTCTTCCTGCCCAGCATCCATCTCGTAGCGCTTCAGATTGCCAGCCGACCGGAAACCCCTGAGGCTGCCGGACGACAGAGGCGGGGTACGTGCCCGAACCGCTCGTGCGGCAGCAGGCGCCACGGCGAGCAGACACACATCTCGCCATGGCAGTACTCGTCCAGTAACGTACATCTAGACCGCTGGCCGCGCATGTCCTCCCTCCGCTACCAGTGCTTCTCTCTGTCTCGCCGATATACACCACGCCGCCCTTGGGATGCGAGGAGCTGTGTGTTACAGTCGCCGTTGCCCACTCGGGGGAGGGTTACGTACGAGCTGGACCGGGGCGCCCCAGTGGTTGGAGAAACGCGATGACCATGTCCTGGAGACCCCTCCCACTTGCGCCACAGGCCCTGCTCTCCCCGTTTCTGCTTAATGCCGGCGCTTGGGCGGACAGTCCCTACGCGCCGCCGCAGGGGGCTGCCGGGTGGCCTGAAGCAAATGGTCGAGGCCTGCGCGGGCATTTCCGCTCTGGCGGACTTCTCCCGCAACGGGCTGTTTCTGGAGCACGGCTACCAACAGATTCCACTCGGCAGCAAAGTCCCCATCGCCCCGGCCCCCCACATTCCCTGGGCACAGCCCTACTACCGCCGGCCGCGCGCCCTGTTCTTTGCCATGCTCGACTTCAGCGATATCGCACAGATCGCTCAGCTAAGGCGTGAACTCGACTGTGACCCCGCTTCGTGCTGATCGCCGACGCCCCCCTGCTTCACGAATAATTGCGCGACGAGCGGTACCGCCTGGAGTACCGGGCCGTACAGGCCCGGAGGGCGCTGGCGGAAGACTACGACGCCATCGTCTTTGCCCTCGGGGGGTACGTCCCGGGGTACTGCGCGCCGCTGCAGGTGTCCATCTTTCCCGACGACGTGCACCAGACAGTACTGGACAAGGTGGAACGGTGAACCGGCCTGGTGCTTATCGGCCGCTCCCCTTTGTCGCCGATCAGAGCTCCTGGGCTTTACACACTCCGCTCAAGAAGCCACTTCCGGCCCTCAACACCGGCAAGTTCCAGTGGGTGGACGCGCCGGAGGTGAGCTTCGCCCCCGACGGCCCCTTCGCCGGCGACCCGGTCAAGAAGAAGGCTTCGCTCTTGCTCAAGACGTACAACCCGGACTACTTCCTGTCCGGCCTCATCGTCTACTGGGGCGGGATCAGCAGCGCCTCGGTGGAGACCCTGGGAGACGTCTACCGGCTGGCGCTGTACACCGGCAAGCCGGTGGAGGTCCCACCAGACCAGACCAAGGTGCTGCCACCCTTGGACGCGCAACTATTGCCCCGGGCGGCCGGAGCGCTGCGACGCGCGGTTGTCCGCGGCGAGGTCGTTACCATGCAGGCGGTGCTCACGGCCGGCGCCAACACGGCCGGCCCGGCCAAGTTGTTGGTAGTCTTGTGGGGAAACGCGCCCCACTTGCGGACGTGCCAACTCGCGCAGGCGGGCACAAACCCTGAGGCGGAGGAAGAGGTGGCGCGCTTCCACGCGCGCACTGACAAGCCCCGGCTGTTCACCAAGGAGATTACCGCCAACCTGGAGCCAGGCCAGGCTGTCACCGTTCCCCTGGGTAAACTGTCGACGGCAGACTTGGGAGTCGGGGACTACGAGCTGAGCCTGGAGGTGGCGCACCTGGCGGCCCAAGGCGTCCTGCGCGTGAGTGAGCCGCTGGCGATCTGCCCCGCCCCACGGCTGGACCGCGTGCGCCATACCATCGGTGGGTACATCTCACAGATTCGCTTCCGGGGCTGGGCCCTGCTTGACTGGCCAAAAGGCATGGGGCTGGGGCCGGAGACCAACATCGAGGAGTCATGGGGCCCCATCTACGACGGGCTGCTGCGCAACGGCCAGATCTGGATCGGCACCCACAACACCGCCATAGGCCAGGGACAGCTCGGCCCGGCGGGGCAGCCAGCCGAAGATCCCTGGGGCTGCATCGCAGGCGCCGACACCCGCAACAACGCCTATCGTGACTGCCTGGGTTTGGGCCGGATCGCCCAAGCCTACCCGAGCTTCGGTAAGGCCGTGGTCATCAACGATGATTGGTCCAGCGCTTGCCTGGGCTGGGACTACAGCCTGAGGAACCTGGCCGAGCTCAAAGCCAAAACCGGTTTCGACGCCCCGGTGCCACCGGAGGTGGCCAAAGACTTCCGACAGGCCCAGACCGTCGCTGCACCGACCGGGTCGCTCCCTGATCGCGATCCGTGACTGCTATGGAACGAGTTCCTGGCTCGCGACGTGCATGGGGATATTAACGACCCCAGCAGCGGGGCCATGCCGAAGGCTGCCCGGGGACCTTGGCCTGGCCGGTGACCGGCGGCATGGGCTTCCCTTACAACTGGCCGCAGTCCAGCCAGTACCCCCCGTACAACTTTGGCCCCAGCTTCGGGCTCAACGCCGGCGGATGCTACTACTACCTGAACTATTACGCTCCCACCGCCTACTACCTGCACTGGGCCGAGATGATGCGACTGGGGCATCGGTGTATCCCGACCTTTCTCATGCCGGACACGGGCGGCAGTGACACGCGGCACTACCTCCGCAACCAGTACCACAGGCTGGGGGCCGTGGGGGTGAGCGGCATCAGGTACTTCATCACCGGCTGGATGAAGAAGGAAGCTGAGAAGGAGCACCAGGCGCTGGCGCCCTTGCGGGAGTGCTTCAGTCCCGTACAGCACCGCCTGAAGCCCGCCCCCAAACGGGCGGCGCTGCTCATGCCGTTTTCGCAGATGATCCACCAGATCCCTTACGCCCACCACAACGGGGTGGCGGCCTATACGAACCTGATGATGGCACATATAGACGTGGAGATGATCGCCGAGGAGGAGATTGATGTCACTACCTGTCCGGTGATCCTCGTCGCCGGGGCCGAACACCTGCGCGCGACCTCGTTGCAGGCGCTGGAGCGGTTCATAGGCCATGGTGGCAAGGTTCTGCTTGACAACAAGTGCAAGCTCCCCCTTCCCAAGGCGGTCGCCTTGGATATCTCCCTGGACATGAGCCGCACCTACGGCGACAAGGAGAGTATCGCAGCCGTGCGCCGGGCGCTAGAGCCGTACAATTTGGTGACGTGGGACGCCCCAGTGGAGAACACGCTCCTGCGGCCTTTCATCTCTGACGACGGCGTACGTAGTTTGCACGTCGTGGATACCGACGACTGGGAGGGATACACGACCGTCCGCCGGCACCTGACCAACCGCGACCGGGAGACCCCGGAGCAGCGGGCGGAAGCGGAGCGGTACTTGCGTACGCACGGCATGTCCTACTCCGGTGGTGAGGATCACCCGCAGTCGCTGCCGCTTACGGTGACCTTCCCGTCCTACGAGCTGCCCGCGGGGGGCCAGGTCATGGACCTGTTCGCGGATAAGCTACTGGTCGGTGAGCCGGCTGGCGAGGGTCGCCTGGCGGTCAAAGTTCCGGTGCAAGGCTTCGGAGGGACGCTGCTGACCTTCCTGCCGGCACCGGTGCGCCGAGTCCGGATCGCCGGTGAGACCGAGCTGCCCCAAGGCAAGGGCGGTATTCTCCACGTCTCACTGCTCGATGCCAGCGACCGCACCCTGCCGGGCGTTTATCCCCTCCAGGTCACTCTGAAAGAACCGACCGGCCTGGTGAACCGCGAGCTGACCGGTGACTATGCGGCCGACGAGGGGATGCTGTCATTGGCCTTCACCCCCGCCCGTAACCACGCCCCGGGGCCATGGACCCTGGAGGTAACCGAGTGCAGCAGCGCAATGAAGGGGGTGCTGACCTTCCAGGTTGAGTAGACCGGACGCCGCGCGATCGTCCCGGTGGGGAAGGTGAGGCCGGCGGTCGCCTCCTTCTGCGTCGCGCAGCCGAGCGGGAGCCCGGGATGGTTCTCTAGGGCAATCGGCTCTGACTGACTATTGACCCCAGGCGACGCGCAGGGCCCGTAGAGCTTGGCCCGGCCAAGCTTGCCGAGCAGGCTCCTGATCGTGATCCCTCGTGGACGCGCCTTCGTCTCGGGCGATGTCCCCCCGAACCCCCTCGAGCGTGCAAAACTTCTATCGCTCCCGTCGGCTACTCCACGGGCAGGGCCGGCAGAATCCTGGTCAAACCGCGGTGGCTCTGCGGAGGTACCCCGGCAATCGCCGTCGAGGCGCTCAGAATGGTCTCGATCTGAGATAGCCAGAGGCGATCCACCACCGTCCGCCTCCAACCCGACCGTGTTCGAATCCCTCTCTGACGGTGCTCCCCACCGCGCAGCGTCAGGTCGGCTGTTCCGGCCCGGCCAACCACGAGAGCAGTCTGGCGAGGTTGTCCTGCCAGGCTCTCGTTCGCCAGAAGAGGACGCCCCCAGTACCGACCGGCTGACCCAGCACAGTGCCGCCGATGGCGGCTACCCGGCCCTGGCCATAGGACCCGGTCACGATGAAGGGCAGCGAGCCAGCCCACGCCTGGACCTCCGCCGCAGGCTTCGGAGCCAGGCGGTGCAGCCAGGCAACCTCCCCCGCCATGGAGAAGTGAGCCTGCTGGTACAGGCTACCAGGGCCGTCACCGAGGGTCCCGGAGCCGGTCACTGGCTGCAGGTCAAAGGAGCCGACGATCTTTACAGGGAGGATTTCGCTCAGCCTTGCGGACCGATCCCAGCCGCCCAGACCGAAGCCGTAGTAGCCGCCCAGGACCAACAAGCCTCCGCCGGCCTTGACGTACTCGGCCAGCATGTATTGCATCTCATCATCGAGAGCGTCAGCATCGAGGTTGTTGATGACGACGACGGAGAAGTTGAACAGCTCAGAGAAGTCAAAGGGGAAATAGTCAACGCTTGGCCCGTCCCAGGAGAGGGAGGCATAGGCCTGGCCGGTAACCTTCATTCCCGCCCGGGCCGCGCCTTGTCGGAGGCGATACAGATTCCCGAACAGGCCGCGCATCTCGAAGATCTCCGGAGGGCGGGCAGGCAGGAAGGCCACCGTCGGCGGCTGGGCGAACTGCTTGACCTTACGGGGCGCAGGCTTGAAGTATCCTCGTTCGGCGCTGGCGATCAGATCGAACCCCCCGCCCTCCCGACCGCGGTAGTAGTAGTCGTATCGCTCGGTGAAGTCGCGGCCGTCGTCGCCGCGGCCGCTGACCGTCACCGTTACGGTCAGGCCCGAGTGTTCGTTGATCTGTGCCTCCACTGTGGCGGTGGTCAGGTCAGTCCCTAGGCGGCCCAGTCGCGCCTCGGGAAAGGCATACTCCCGTAGACTGGCGATCTGCGTCACAGCGGTGCTGATGATCAGGTCAGAGAGTTCCCCTTCAGTGGCGCGCAGATGGTGGGCTATGGCAACGTTGCCGTCGTGCTCGGTCACCTGCACGTCGGCGAGCAGGCGTGGGGATACATGGCAGACCTGGCGCAGCCCCGAGAAGGGGATCAGTCGGACCTCGCTGCTCCAGCTACCTCCCGCCTGCAGACTCACTCGGTCGTAGAGCCACTCCACGGTGTGATACGCGATGCAGTTGTAGAGCCGGTGCAGGTAGTTGTAGTCCATCAGCAGGGCGAGCCCCTCGCCGGTCCGGCGGTTCAGAGCGACGGTCCAGCCCTCCAGAGGGTCGGACACCCAGTCCTGCCCGCAGACCGAATCGGGCTCGGCATGCGCGATGCTCAGACCGCGGGTGGTGGGGCGGAAGTAGTAGTTCTCCTCCGGCTCGCCGGATACGTACAGGTCAAACTTGGGCATAAAGCCCAGGCGTACCGTGGCGGTGGTAGTGTTGGTGAGGGTATAGATGACACGGATCACGGGTGAGCCCGGTCGCAGGGTCAGGCGCTTGGTGACTTTCACTCCCACCGGCACGCCCAACCGGCCCTCACGCGTGGTGGCCCATAGCTCGACCCCCTGTTCCTGCGGCTCCTGCAGCAGGCGGTAGTCGTAGGCCACCTTGTCTAGTTCCCCCGGATGCCCCTGCCCGGCGAAGTGATCCAGGGCCATCCCGAAACTGGGTTCCGGGTGCCTCCATTCCGCGCCGCTGAAGGCAGGTCGAAAAGAGACAATCCGGCCTCCCCGTCCCGGCTCGAGGCGCAGGGAGATGAAATCGTTGCTCAGATCGAGGTAGGTGACCCCCGCCTCGCTGACTTCCCGGACGTTGACCGGAGCCTGTGCTCCGCTCGGGGCCGGGACCGAGAGCAAGCCCAGCAACACCGGCCCCCACAACACCGGCCGGGCGCAGGAACGAACAGTTCTGAGTAATCGGCTTGACATGCCCGCCTATCTCTCCCCCTGCAGGCTGAACACCACCAGACCCCAGTACTTGAGTTCCGGAATGTGCACGCTTACCCGGCCCGCAGTGCTCTGCACTGGTAGCCGCCGCCCCATCCTGGGCAGATCCGGGCTAAGGAACCAGGCCTCGCTCACCGTCTCGCCCGCCGCCGGCTGCAGGGTCACAGTCAGGTCTTGCTGGGGCGCGGGGTAGTCACTTTCGTCCGCGTTGGAGCGGCCGGCCTCCCGCGCCGGTGGATTGAGCAGGTCCACTGTCACCTGCCGCTCCCCCTCCCTCAGCCGGCGCACGCGCACGTAGTCTTTCCACCAGACTGGCGCGGGGGAGGTAACCGTTACCGTCTTCTCCGGCTCCCGGTCACGCTTCATCTCCGGGCCGAAGAGGGTGGCCGAGTAGCGAGTGGCAAAGCGGGTGATCGGCCGCAGGGCCAGGGCGAAGGGATAGGCGGGGTCCTGCTCTGCCCGGGCGGCTGTGCCGCCCATGAAGCTGTTGTACAATCCGGCGGCGAACCAGGGCCGGTTACGTGTCGCGTAGAGCAGGGGATACTGCAGCTGGCTGTAGGTCACCGACACGGACCAGGGGACCTCTGGATAGGCGTAGACGTACCCCCCGTACTCTTCGGCCTTGTCGGCCTCTTGAGTCAGCAGCCGCGACATCTCCGACCAGCGATTGTAGGGCGTGCCCGGAGTCGCAGCGAAGCGGATGCACTCGTTGCAGGCTGACCCGCCCCGGCTCAGCACCGCCGCATGCTCCTCGCTATGCCGGTCGAGCGGGATGGTCGGCGGCCAAACGTGATTGTGCATGAACAGGTAGTCGGGGTAGGCGCGGCGCAACGCCTCCTTGACGTAGGTCACACTGGCCGCAGTGAGCCGGTCGGATTCCTCCAGAGAGGGTACAGGCTGTCCCCGGTAGTCGAACATCTTGCGGCGGTGGATGTAGTAGAAAGCGGGGGAGTAGTGCCCGTCCCAGCGCACCCCGTCAATGCCCCAGAACTCCCCCGCCCCCTTCAGTTGCCCGATGGCGATGTCCAGCACCTCGCGGCTGGTCTGGTTTGGTATCCAGCCGACCGGCAGCATCTTGTAGGCCTGAGGCGTGCGCAGGGCTGGATTCTCCACTTCCCTCACGTCGAACTGTCCGAAGGAGGCTTGCCCCCGTTCGAAGCGCATCATCAAGTCCGGGCGCTCGCGAGCCAGAGTCAGCCCCTCGGTCGAGTTCGTCAGTGGGAAGGCGTAGACAGTAGTGAAGATCCCGTTCGCCTTCATCTGCGCAATCTGGTCCTTGGTACCGCTGATCCAGAAGGGAAGCCGCCGGGGGAAGAAGTCGGTTTTCCGTTCCTTCTCGTCGGGGACCAGCCGCACCAGCGCGTCGGCGTACAGGCCGTGAGCCTCGGCAATGTTAATGTAGGCCTTGCGCAGGCCCTCTTCGATGAAGTAGCGGTTTAGGGCGCGTTCAGTCTCGCTCAGCTTCCCGCTGATGCGTAACTGCCCGCAGATACCCACCCGAGGCACATCGCTCCGGCGCACCACGTTGAAGTACTCCGTGTCCTGAGCGAGCATTTGCCCGGCTTCCTGGGCCTGGGCCGTCACTGCGCAGCCCAGCACCTCCCGCGGTGGCTTCCAGTGCAAGACCACCGTGTGCGTCTGGCCAGGTTCCAGCGTCACCTGCTGGTCCGGCAGTGCCTGGGAAACGGACAGTTCATACTCGACCCTCGCCGTAATCTGCACGATGCGAGCCATGGGGCCGGCATTGTTCAAGTGCACTTGGATGGTGCAGACCTCGGCCGGGTCATAGGCCACCTTGTCCGGCCATACCCGCAGCGTGACCTCCGCCACGCACGGGCCGGCGAGCAGTAGGAAACCCAGGAACGGCAACAGACTCTTCCTCAGGCGACGCGACATGGATTGCACACTCCTTGGCTTCACCGCCCCAGCGGCTTGTCGGCAGCCCAGGCCAACACCTGGGCGAGAAGTTCAGGCCAGGACTCCCATTCCCAGAACGGTTTCTGCCCGCCCTGGGGAGTCCCCAGTACTGTCCCCGTGAACGCGGCTATCCTCCCGCTCCCCACCCGGCGGGTGACCAGGAAGGGATGCCCCCCCGCCGAAATGTGAACGAATCCCTCCGGGCGCGACGTGACCTCATGCTGCCACAGAGAGACCGGCCGCGCATCCCACCTCAGCCCCGCAGTGAACGGCGAGCCCCGCTGCGCCTGCAGGGGTGCGCCGATCGGCTGTAAGTCGAACGGCTGGCCCTGCACCGGCAGCTGCGACCCCAGGCCGGTTTCGTAGACGCTGCTCAGTCCATAGCTATAGTAGCCGCCCAACACGACCAGACCCCCACCCAGGTCCAGATAGGCCAGCAGCGCTTGCATGCCGACCTCGCGCAGCGCCTCGGGGTCCACGTCGGCCAGGAGTACGGCGTCATAGCCCATCAGTTCCCGGGCGCTGCGAGGAAACCCGTCAGTATAGAACCCGTAGTTCCAGTCCAGGCGCACCAAACAGTCGTCTCTCTCACCCAGCAGGTCTGGGTAGCGCCGGGCGACTTCCTCCAGAGCCCAGAGGTTACTGAACAGGCCCCGCACCGCCAGGATTCTGCCTTCCGAGCGGCCCAGTCGCTCCACCCGGGCCAACTCCAACGCCAGCCGCTCGTCGGCTGCCAGCAGCCTCCGGTCAGCCGCGACCGGCATCGCCTCCTGCTCCCGCCGCCACGCCTCGCGGGCCTCCTGCCACAGTTCCAGCCGATTCTGGAGGTCCCCGGTGTACTTCACTCCTCGGGCTTGTAGCCGCGCCAGGGCGGCAGTGACTGCCCGGGCCCGCACGGCAGGCTGGGCCTCGACCACCGCGAGCGGTGTAGTCACCAGGCCTCGCAACCGCTCCTGCACCGCCGGAGTGCTCGCCTGCAATTCCCGGAGTCCCTCCTCGTTGCCTAGATTGGGCATCTCGACCACAGCCAGCCGGATGAGTCGGGTACCTGCCGGATAGGTCGCCACGGCCTCCACATGATCTTCCGTCGGTCGGTATTCCACCTTCGTCCCGGCTACTGGCCCCCAGTAGGCGCCACCCGGCCCCACCACGCCCCCCCGCACCGGCACGTTTCTCCGTTCCGGGTCGGCATAGTCCCACACTAGATCTTGGAACAGTGCCCAGCCTTCCTCCTCCGGGTTCGCGACCGCGGTCTCGCCCTGTTCCACCATCCGCGCTGCCGTGCGCACGGCTCGTCGCCCTCCCAACTGAAACTGCGCGTTCCACACGGCGGGAAATGACACCAGCCGCAGCCGGCGTTCCTGTTCGCGGGCCCCGTCGAGGGCCCACTCGATATACAGCCGGGGGTCGTCGGGGAGTAGCAGCAAGCGGCAGCGGACGGGCCCGGTGGGGGTGGCAAAGAGCAACTCCAGACACCCCCGCTCGCCCACCTCGCGGATCCCAACGGTCATGGGACTGGCCGCAACGTCGGCCGCTCCCAGCGCAAACTCGAGGAAGCCGTTCGCCCAGAAGGACGCGCTCGCCGGCTGCTGGGGATGGTCCAGGCCGATGGTGGTGTCTACCAGCCGACCCTGATCATCCACGACACTGGCCAATCTGACTCCATACTCCGCCCGCGCGTTAGCCATGAGGATGGTCTGCCACACCCGGTTCTTCCCCTGGTGGTGGAGACGCTGCTCGTGCTGCACAAAGACCCGCACCGGCTCCTCGCTGCGAGCTGCGCAGGCGCAACAGACCACGCCTGACGCGAACAACACAGCAGGCACACGAATGGGCGAGTGCACCATGGTGATCCCCTTGTGGGTTCGTCTGGGCCGACTGACAGGGAGACCGCTTCGCTGGCTCTACCCCGTCCTCCCTGCCGTGTATAACTCAGACCAACGCTGCAGAAGTCGCGATGACGACGAGCAGCACAGTCACCTGCGGAGCGCCTAGCGCCACCCGCATGACTCGCGTACCACCAGGCTCGGCTCCAGCAGCACCCGCCGAGCCTGCGAAGGCCCGCTCTCCTTGTGCATGCCCGGCATGACCAGGCGTGCCGCCTGTTGCCCGATCTCGTGCATGGGTTGGCGTATGGTTGTGAGAGGAGGTGAGAGATAGGCCGCGACGTCCTGGTCGTCAAACCCGACTACCGAGACATCCTCGGGGACTCTAAGGCCGCGAGCAGCTAGCGCTCGCAGGGCACCGCAAGCGATCACGTCATTGACGGCGAACAGGCCATCGGCCCCGCCGCCCGCCTGGAAATACTCGGTCACGGCCTCGAAAGCGAAGCGCTCCTCCGGCAGCACGTCGGGAATACCGGGGCCCACTACCGTAGGAGGCGGGAGGCAAGCCTCCTCCATGGCCTGGGCGCACCCGCGAAGCCGCTCGTCGGCCACGGGCCAGCGGCGCATCCAGGAGACATTAGCCACGAACACAATGCGCCTTCGTCCCGCCCGGACGAGGTGCCTCCCGGCGAGGTAGCCACCGTAAACGTTGTCAACCGACACGCTAGGAGCGCGCAGTCCGGGGATAGCCTGGTCCACGAACACCAGGGAGCGGCCCTCGTCCAGAAGCCCCGCGAATACGGTTGAGTCGCCCAGCGGATCGGTGGGAAGAATGATCAGTCCGTCGACGGCGCGCTCAAGCAGCACTTCCAGCGCTGCCCGTTCCTGGGCCTGGTCTCCGTAGGAGCAGGCCAGCAGCACCCCGTAGTCCCCCTCACCGGCGGCGGACTGGATGCCCTCCACCACATGAGCCACCCACGAGTTCTTCAGCCCCGGCACCACCACCCCGAGAGTGCTTGACTGCTTGGTGCGCAGTCCCCTGGCCAGCCGGTTGGGGCGATAGCCCAGGTCGCGGGCCGCACGCAACACCTTTTGGCGAGTGGCTTCACTGGTCCTGCCCGTGTTGCGCAGCGCAAAGTGCACCGTGGTTACGGAGACACCAACTCGTGCAGCGATATCGGCAATGCCTATAGGCTCCATAGTCTCTCTGTTAAAACGTTTTAGCAAGTCTACTCAAACGCTCTTCTGTTGTCAAGCGGGGGTAAGCGGGATGGCCTTCCACCTCCCGAGGGGATCATTTCTGTCGGTCTCAGACCACTCTCACAGGTTGCCGCATGGCCGGGCAGCATACTATTGCCGCCTGCTTGTTCCACACGGACGCAGTGCTGCGCCGTTCGCTAGAGGAACAGGTCCGTATGCGCCAGACGCGATACCGCCCACCCTCGTGCGCTCAGCGCGACCGGATGGGCGCGGCCCTTGACCGACCCGTCAAAGTGCGGGCTGCGGCTGAAGACCCCAAGCCATCTCCAGGCACTTGCCCCAGTGAAAAAGCCCCACAACGTGCCCCGACCGGAGAGCCGGCTCCCGCTCGCCACTCTCCCCGTGTTCCTGTGCCTCCGGGCAACCTCTCGGACTGCACGACCTCCTACCGGTCGGCGGCTGCTCAGGGCGCCGGGCGCTCCCAGTGTCCCCCCGTCCACACGAACCAGGTAGTGCCTACCTCCCCCGTCGAGTTGATGGGATAGAATCCCAGCCGCGCCTGCCAGTCGCTCGCCGTTGGCAGCACGGTAGAGAACACTACCAACAGACTCTCGTGGTGAATGTGGTTGGCCGGGGCCCGGTAGCGGAAGAGCTGGCCCAGCAAGGGGAGGTACCCCAGGACCGGAACCGGCTCGGTACGCCGTCCGGTAGAGGTTTCCATCCCGAAGCTCGACAGAGAGAACAGGTCCAGGGGCTGCAGGTCTACCGTGGTCACCGCGTGGTGATTGGCGACGCGCGAGAGAGTCTCCACGTTGCCGGTTCTAACGTCAGTGGGAGCCAGGTGTCTCACATCGAAGTAGATGTCCAGTTCTGCGCCGGAGCCCCCCTGTAGGACGTGCGGCGTAAAGGTGAGAGTAGTTCCCTCTTCCATGGCCGCCCAGACCTGGGGCTGATCGGCCAGGGCCAGGCCCAGGCTGACCAGTTGGCTGGCCGTCGCGCTGTCGCCGAGCAGTGCCGCCAGCCCGGCGCCCACCGGGGTGTTGCCTCCCGCCCCGCGCGGAGACCCGCCCTCGGATCCCGCCCCGGACCGACCGCTGTACCCTCCCGCGGAGCTGTAGTTGCCTCCGGCCGGCGACCGATCCGAGTAGCCTGCGGCCCCGCTGCCGCTGCGGCTCTCGGCACCTGCCCCGGGGGAAGGCCCGCCCCTCCCGCTCCGCCCTCCCGTCGCCGCGGGCGCCGTCTCTCCGCTACCGGTGCCCTCTTCCGCTTCGGCTGGCGCTGTAGACGAAGACCTGCCATCTCCTCCGCTAC
>FWPV01001104.1_pt1 | contig 77970 bp, 55 predicted proteins | sample 2228371 | NCBI WGS metagenome assembly FWPV01 (sample SAMEA103939776, study PRJEB20133) | metagenome
ATCTACCCCAAACTCTCTTCTAGCAACTCCACAAATAGATCCCACTTGCCAGAAGCATATTTTTTGTAATCTTTGCGCTCACCTTCAAGCAAGGCTGGATGGTCGCACACCTGCTTTAAATAATTCAGAAGAGAAAAAATATGTATGTAGGGGACCTTTTCGTCAGGATTTTTAAGTTTTTGCACCAACTCTTGGCCTCGGTTGTTAACCAAGTCTTTGTAAAACCGTAATTGATCAGCTGTCAGTGAGCAACGGCGTACGTCCTCGATCTTTTCTGGTAGCTCTTTTAAAACTTGCTCTTTCTTCCTCCTCAGGACAAAGGGACTAATAAGTCTTGCCAATTTCTCGCGCGCAGCTGAATCTTCACAACCCTCATCTATGGGGCACCTAAAGTATTTTTCAAATTGAGAATCCGACAGTAGGTATCCTGGCAAGATAATATCGAACAGAGATTTCAGATCACTGACACTATTTTCTATGGGAGTTCCTGTAAGCCCTAAGGTGCAGGAAGCCTCCAAGGCCTTCACCGCTGCATAAGTCTTGGTAGCTTTGTTTTTTACAGCCTGAATTTCGTCCAGCACCAGCAACTCGAATTGAAAATCAGCCAATATTTCTATATCTCTAAGGGCTATCCCATAAGAAGTAATGATTAAGGTATGTTCTTGAAAGGCTTCGTGAAAAATTCGATCCGTGCCGTGATACACGTAGGGGTTCATAAATGGGCAGTAGGTGTTCACCTTGTCTTTCCAGTGTGATAGTACAGAGGTAGGACATATCACCAGGAATCTGGTCTGAGAACCGCTTCCTTTTTTTCTGCGCAATATGCCGGTCATCAATGCCATTATCTGATGGGTTTTTCCAAGCCCCATATCATCGCACAGGAGACCTGAAAAACCATTTTCGTAAAGGAACCACAGCCAACCGTAGCCGGCCTTTTGATAACCTCGCAGGGTGCCTCTCATATCCCCGAGTGAAGGAGGGCGGGTGGGAGGTCTCAGCCTCTCCAAAGTGGAAAACCATTTCTCCAATTTGGCATTTGCAAATTTCTTTACGAGTCGGTCGTGTAGAGCCGCAAAACGAAGATATTCTCTCCGACCCAAAACCAATGAGTTGTTTTCGGATACGGCATCCTCATCCAGAGCCTCCACCCAAGAAAACTCCGTTGAACTGGTATCCACCCATTTGTCGCCCCTAATAATGAATTTTTTCCCCTGCTTCTTAGCCTCGCAAATTTCCCTAAGGGTGAGACTGAACTCTCCAAAGTCGTAAGCAATGTTGAGATTTATTCCTCTCGGAGAGACCGCTTGGTGGACAGCCGTGACCGTATGGTAGCTCTCTACGGTCTTTCTTTCCAATAGACCTTGATCCACCAGGATGCCTGGTTCATTTCTCAAGAGGTCCCCGTGCTGTTCCAGAAATTCAGTGATTCGATCCGGAGAGACCTGGACTATTTTCTGCGGGGAGAAATATTCTGCTGGTAATCCGACGGTGTTTGGTACTTCTATCCTGAAGAATCCCCATTCTGGAAAATAGTAGTAAGAGCCGTACAACTGGTGTTCAAGATCTACCCGGCAAAGATAACGCTCATCAGGGAGGGCTTCCGGATCCGGATTCTCTACAATTGGCGCGATTCGCAAGCTTGAATCTTCCTGGAGATCTATTTTGTACCCGGTTCTAAGGGGTTGAGAGCTTAGAGGAAGGTCACCTTTTATAACGCCTTTTTTCTCCCCGAGTTCTATTATAGCACCTATGGTCGTTCGTGGAGGCACAAACCTTAAAATGGTAGCGCCCTCTTGGTCTAATCCCTCCACAACAAGTCCTTCCTTATGTTCCAGAAACTTGAAGTGGAAACTTTGAGTGTTACGACCAGAGACTAGAAAAGCCACCTTGGCAATTCGATGCCATAAGCTGTCTTCGTATTGCTGCCTATTGGATTTCATACCCTTTCGATTGATTTCTTCCTCAGAGGTGGTGTAGCTCCAAGGTCTCCGCCTTTGGGACGGTACATGGCAGTCCTTTAGCTTCCTACCATACATTGCCTTAAATACTGCGGGATCAATATCTCTATTAATGACCTCAAAAAAATCGTGCAGATATTCATCCACTAAACAAGCCCCGGGCATGAATGCGAGTACTTCTCTTCCGCCCCTGTCTTGAAAGACGATTCGCAATCCGACATCACCGTGATTAACCTGGGCGCGGAAACCAAGGATAGAATCCCCAAAATTCTTGTAACCAAACCAGCTGATTTCATACCAAAAGCTTTCCTGAAAATCGTCGCACAAGCTCCTCAGTTTCCCGGTTTCTGGATCTGGTCTGAGTATGTAACGCACCAAAGAGACGATGTGGTGACAGTAGGTCCTAGTTGAAGCCCTAAAGCAACCACAAGTGGCTCTGGACAAGAGCTTTGTCTGCGGATCCAAAATGAGGTGTACATACACTGGCTTGCCAGAGGAATCTGTGACAGAGGCGAAATAAGCATCCCGGCCAAAGTTGATATGTGAAATTCGCGAAGATTCAGCTAACTGTAGTCCCTTCGCTAATATTTCGTTCTTGAATTGATTGGTGATCTCTGAGGGTAGATTGGAAGACTCTATTCCCGCTGAAGAATGTTTATTGAAATGTATCACTTTTCCAAACACTTAAATCTCCTTGGTCTAGGATGGGACCATAGGATACACGGGGGCTCGATATCACAATGATCTTAGGTTGTCAACATGAAAAATCAATTTATATATTTTTGATAATTTATAATTACCACGAAGTATATTTGTATCATAATTTTTTTAGAGGTCATTTTTCATCAGTGATTTAATTCGCGAAAAACACTTAATAATTATTCATTCAAATCCTAGTCATAGCATTCGTGTCCCTTCATGGTATGGCTCGAAATCTCCCAACATTTTCAGGACTGATCCATCAATAGTCACATAGCAAGCGCTATCTAAGTATGGTGAACTAAGGGCTAAGCTTTTACTGCGGTGTGTTGAGTAAGAAGTTTTTTGCTGGTAATATTGTTAGCCTCCACCTGGAAAGGAATAAGTTAATGTGTGGACATGCATGGTATTCACCATTGCTTGGATGCGGTCGAGCACTCAGTTCGGCCTTAATTCATCGCTGGCTATTCGCAGAAAGGGGCGCTTACGTGTAACAATCTACGGTCGTAAGGGAGGTGTATAGTGATTATCATCGACAATATCTGCACTTTATTTTGAGTGTTAAGGGAGCCTTCCTAGGAGCTCAAGGTGTAAACTGTATGAAGAAAAGGATATTCGCATGTCTTGCAATATTGGTTTGCGTAGCATTGGCTGCGACAGCTTGGTATAAATGGAAATGCGGGAACAATAGCGCTGGTCGCGTCTTTGTTAGCGGGAACATTGAGGCAACAGAGGTCGATCTTTCTTTCCGCATTGCGGGACAGATCAAGACTAGGCCAGTGGATGAAGGGGATCGGGTTACAAAAGGCCAAGTGGTCGCAACCCTAGACACTGATACTCTAGAAGCTCTCCGGGGAGCAGCAAGGGCTGAACTGGATGCTGCTCAGGCAAACTTAGATCAGCTTGAAGAGGGTTATCGGAAGGAAGAAATAGACATGGCCCGGGCACAGCTGAAGGCCGCAGAAACAAGGCTCAAAAACGCTAGAGACGAGTATGAAAGGTATTTGCCTCTTTACAAACAAGGAGCGATTTCACCTTCTACCTTTGATCTTCGCGATACGGCCTTGAAGGTTGCAACTGAGGAGTACAACAGCGCCCGTAATGCCTTGCTGAAGCTGGAAACCGGTCCGAGAGAACAGGAAATTCGAGCAGCCAGGAGCAGGCTGGAAAGGGCAAAGTGGGAGCTAAACAGAATTGAACTTGATCTTGATCATTCCATACTCAAGAGTCCCATAACAGGGGTGGTTTTGGTAAAGGCCGCGGAGGTGGGGGAAGTGGTACTCCCTGGAGCCACAGTTATGACTGTAGCAGCAATTGACGAAGTATGGCTAAGAGGCTACGTAAGTGAACAAGACTTGGGCAAGGTAAAATTGAGCCAGACTGCATACATAACAACTGACTCGTTTCCGAATAAAATTTATGAGGGTGTTGTCACGTACATTTCTCCTCGTGCAGAGTTCACTCCAAAAAACGTTCAAACAAAGGAAGAGAGGGTGAAACAGGTTTATCGCGTAAAGATCACCATTCCAAACCCGCATCAAGAGTTGAAAATAGGCATGCCTGCCGAGGGGTACATCTTGACTGACGAAACGACTGCCGTGGATCAAAATAACAGCCGCCCCACCACCCAAAAACCATGATTCCCGCCAAGGATAAATTTGTAGTACATGCTAGCCATTTGTCAAAAAAGTTCGGACAAATGGAGGCGGTCAAGAATCTGACTTTCGACGTATCACGTGGGGAGCTTTTCGGACTCGTAGGACCTGATGGAGCGGGCAAGACAACAACAATTCGGATGCTTGCTGGGATATTAGAACCTTCTGAAGGCGATGCGTGGGTAGAAGGGATCTCTGTTCGTGATCAGCCGGAAGCTATCAAAGAACACATAGCCTACATGCCACAGCGATTTGGATTGTACCAGGATCTCACTGTGATGGAGAACTTGATTTTTTATGCAGATTTATTTGGCGTGGCAAAAAAAGAGCGAGGGCCCCGCATTAATCAACTGCTTGGTTTCAGTCGCCTGACCCCCTTCAAGTCCCGTCTAGCTGGGGCTCTATCAGGTGGGATGAAGCAGAAGTTAGGCCTGGCTTGTGCGCTGATCCACTCTCCCAAATTCTTGCTGTTGGACGAACCGACAAACGGGGTTGATCCTGTTTCACGAAGGGACTTCTGGAAAATACTATACGAGTTGCTCAAGCAAGGTATCTCAATCCTAGTTTCTACGTCGTACTTGGACGAGGCCGAACGCACTAATCGCGTCGCTCTGTTGCACCAAGGTCGCTTAATTAGGCTCGCTTCTCCAGAGGAACTTAAAAAGGACGTTAAAGGTTTTATGATGGAAATTGTTACTGAGGATGTGCGCGAGGTAAAAAATATTGTTACGGCCATGACAGGAGTAATTGATGTAAATGTTTTCGGTGACGCTTTGCATGTCCGTTTTCAATCTAATGAAGAGGCTCAAAAGGCATTTGGGATACTACGGCCAGGCTGTTCAGGAATTACTTCGATGAAGAGTATTCCACCCTCAATCGAAGACGTGTTCCTGTCTCTGATCCCGCGAAACGGCGAAGCAGTATCTAATGAGAACCAGTAAAAAATATGAAGGCAACGTCCAAAAATTGCAGCAAGATCACATCCCCTAACCAATCAGACGCACGAGATATGACTGTGACGGTTGAACAGCTTACTCGGGTTTATGGGGACTTTGTGGCAGTTGATCACATCAGTTTCCAGGTTAGGCGCGGAGAAATTTTCGGATTCCTGGGGCCCAACGGGGCTGGGAAGACCACTACAATAAAGATCCTTTGCGGACTGTTATCCCCATCTTCGGGGGAAGGATATGTTGCGGGCTGGAGCGTCTCGGATAAACCCGAAGAGATTAAAAAGCATATAGGATACATGTCTCAAAAATTTTCTCTGTATGAAGACCTAACAGTTGCTGAGAACATCGATTTTTTTGCGGGAATCTATGGTTTGGTTGGGATAAAGAAAGCGGACCGCCAGCAATGGGTCATGGAGATGGCAGGACTGACTAATATGGCGAATGTTCTGACAGGCCAGCTGCCACTGGGTTGGAAACAAAGGCTTGCTTTGGGCTGCGCAGTTATACATGAGCCGCCAGTGTTGTTCCTTGACGAACCTACTTCTGGGGTAGATCCGATTTCGAGAAGAAGTTTTTGGGACCTAATCCATACCATGGCCAGCCAAGGAGTAACTGTTTTTGTGAGCACGCACTATATGGAGGAAGCGGAGTACTGTCACCGGCTTGCACTTATGAACAAGGGTAAAATCATAGCATTGGGCACCCCATCGGAATTGAAAAAGAAATGGATGCCGGCTAAGGTTCTCAGTGTAAAATGTGACAGGGTGATGGAGGCTTCTGAATTACTGCAAGGGAATAATCTGTTCATCGAAACAGCAGTGTTCGGTAATATTCTTCATATCGTAACCGCTGATCCTGAGCAAGCAAAGGCTGAGTCTCGCAAGATTTTGAGTGGTTGGGGCATATCAGTTTCCAGTATCGAGGAAATTACTCCCAGCTTAGAAGATGTATTCGTAACTCTAACCAGCTCTGATACGGCTTTATGAGCAACGCCTTTTATAGTACTGGTTTTTCAGAAAACATACTATGAACCTCACCAGAACCTTTGCAATGGCGCGCAAAGAGGCGAGACAAATCGTAAGGGACAGGAGGGCCCTCTACCTGGCCCTAGGTATCCCTGCGATGCTCATGATATTGTTTGGTTACGCACTTTCTTTAGACGTGGACAACATACCTCTCGGAGTATGGGATCAAGATAATAGTCAACAGTCGCGCGAGTTTCTGAGTAGGCTTACAAGTTCAGGTTACTTTCGTATAGTCTTTCGTACCAATTCGTACTCGGATATTGTAAGAGCCATAGATAAAAATCAAATCAACGTGGGTTTGGTCATTCCCTACAATTTTAGTCGTAATCTTAAGTATGGTCGCTCAACAACTATCCAAGCATTGGTAGATGGGTCAGACTCGACACGGGCAGGTATCGGAATGGGCTATCTGGAATCCATTATCGCCCTTTTCGAAGACGATTTTCGTAAATCAGCACTGACAAGACAGGCCGTAGAAGACAGGATAGTCCTACCCGTGGATGCTCATATACGACTCATGTATAACCCGGAGCTCAAGAGTAGAAACAATATTATCCCTGGCCTCATAGCCATCATCATGATGGTCATTGCTGCACTACTGACTTCCTTGACCATTGTTCGCGAAAAGGAGACAGGCACATTAGAGCAGCTCATATCCACCCCAATTAAATCTAATGAATTAATAGTGGGCAAGCTTATTCCGTATTTCAGCCTTGCCTATGTGGATCTGGTTATGGTCTATCTTATGGGAGAGTATGTATTCAAAGTACCATTCCGAGGAAGTCTTTTCCTAATGTTTTTTTCTTCCAGTTTGTTTTTGGTTGGAGCCATGTCCCTGGGTTTTTTCATATCCGTTATTGCTCAAAACCAATTTTTTGCAACTCAGTTGGCTCTCTTAGGAACTTTTTTGCCGGCCTTTATATTGTCCGGTTTCGTATTTCCTATCGGCAATATGCCCCAGTTGCTACAAGCCGTCACGTACCTAGTACCGGCAAGACACCTTATCGTAATATTGCGCGGCATATACCTTAAGGGTGTAGGTGTTGAGATATTGGCCATGCCCATAGTGATACTAGCCATTTTTGGTTTATTTGTGACATTGACCGCTACTCGGAGATTGAGTAAACGGATAGCCTAGCATGGTATAGAACAGTTGAAAAATAATCCCCCACTTACAATGAGATCTTCGCAAACTCCCATTTCTCAAAGTGCGAGACGCATAGGACATCTCGTAAAAAAAGAGTTTATCCACATAGTTCGGAATAGACAAAACTTCAAATTATTAATCATAGCCCCTATCATCCAGTTGATTTTGTTTGGCTATGCGTGCCGACTAGATGTTGATGACGTGAAGATGGTAGTTGTTGACCAAGACAACAGCACAATGAGTAGGCAGCTATTGGACACCTTTTCTAGGTCGGGGTATTTTGTCATCACGCATCGGCTCCATTCCTACGAAGACGTGGATCGTTTTCTGGAGAAAGGTTTGGCAGCAGTGGCGCTTCTGATACCGCCTGATTTTGAACGGAAGATACAGGCAAATTCGTCCGCTGATCTTGGGGTTATTATAGATGGCGTGGACACCATTACTGCCGGCACTGTGTCCGGATATGTTCAATCAATCCTAACTCGCTTCGTGCGGGATATTACACAGTCCCACACTGACCGCATGCAGGGGCTTCTCTATGAATCAACGACCCCTAAGCTCATAGTACCAGAAATCAGAGATGTTTCTAGAGCATGGTTCAACCCAAATCTTGTGTCCAAGGATTATTTTGTTCCGGGAGTTGTGGTGCTCATATTGTTATCCCTCTCCATTATCCTGACATCAGCAGTTATAGTGCGAGAAAAGGAGATAGGAACAATTGAACAGCTAATGGTAGCCCCCATAAGCCGTCTTGAATTGATAGTCGGTAAGACCGTTCCCTGTTTCTGTATAGAGATTGTGACACTTGGTGTTATCATACCGCTGTCATTTTTGATCTTCGATATACCGTTTAGAGGTTCTCTCCCGTTTTTTCTGGGCACTGCGGTGTTGTTCTTGTTCACATCGTCAGGCATAGGTATGATGATATCTGTTTTCTGCAATACTCAGCAGCAAGCAATACTGACTTCATTCATGTTTTTGCAGCCTTCGGTACTCTTATCAGGGTACGCATTTCCAATAGAGAATATGCCATACATTGTTCAGTATATTACATACTTAAATCCATTGAGATACTTCATTACTATTGTGAGGGGGGTATTTTTAAAAGGTGTTGGCCTTGACGTTTTGTGGCCGCAGGTGATAGCGATTATATTGATAGGAGTTGCTTCTATTGGGTTGGCGTCTGGTCTCTTCAAAAGGAGGGCGGATTAGAGACCGTTTCTATATACCCAAGTAAGCCTCTTTGATGTGTTCATTGTTTAAGAATTCTTCCCCTGTGCCCGATAGGGTGATGCGCCCGTTTTCCAGGACGTAAGCGCGATCGCACATGCTGAGAGTGTGCTTCACATTTTGCTCTACAAGCAGGACAGTAACGCCCTGTTGCTTAACGAATTTTACTATGTTGAAAACTTCAGTAACCAGGATAGGGGCCAGACCGAGAGAAGGTTCATCAAACATGATGAGCTTTGGCTGTGACATCAGTCCCCGGCCTATTGCCAACATCTGCTGTTCCCCCCCGGAGAGAGTCCCAGCCGCCTGCTTCCTTCTTTCCCGCAATCTCGGGAAGGTGTCGTAAACCCATTCCATAGTTTGCTGACGTTTAGCCTTAGCTTGTTTAGAAAAAGACCCGGTAATCAGGTTTTCCTCCACCGTCATTTCAGGGAACAGACGCCTACCTTCTGGAACATGGGCTATGCCGTATTCGATGACCTTGTAGGGTGGAACTCTATCGATCCTATTTCCGAGGAAGCTGATGCTACCCCTTGCCGGGGTTAGGAGCGATGATACTGTTTTTATAGTGGTTGACTTTCCTGCCCCGTTAGCGCCTAGGAGCACCACGATCTCTCCCTCTGAGACGTGGAACGACACGTCCCACAACACTTGAAGATCGCCGTAAAATACATCAATATGCTCAACCTTGAGCACTGTAATCCTCCCCCAAATACGCAGTGATCACTTCATGGTTGGCCGCTACTTCTTCCGGTGAGCCCTCAGCTATCACCATACCGTGATTAATGGCAAGTATCCGATTGGAAATAGTCATGATCACTTTCATGATATGCTCGACAATGATAATCGTGACGCCAGTATCTCTAATAGCCTTGATGAGCTTGATAGCCTCCTCCAACTCAGAAGGGTTTAGGCCAGCCGCTGTTTCATCTAAAAGCAATAACTTAGGGCTCGTGGCTAGTGCCCTGGCAATCTCCAAACGCTTTCGAGACGCGATTGGCAAGCTGCGAGCCAATTTGTCTTTGTGAGGGGTCAAGCCACAAAAATTAATGGTCTCTTCGGCAAGGGCTATTGCCTTTTTTCTATCGTAAGTATGTAAGAATGCAGAGCATATAACATTGTCCAGCACCGTCATGCGTTTGAGAGGTTTTACAACCTGAAAAGTTCTCCCTATCCCTCGACGGCAGATTTGATATGTTTTCAGTCCGGAAATTCTCTGTCCTTCGAAGTATATTTCTCCGCGCGTCAGGGGATAATAGGCATTGATGCAATTGAAAATAGTGGTTTTCCCAGACCCGTTTGGTCCGATTAGACCGTATATCTCACCTTTCTCTACTTGAAAGCTCACGTCATTTACGGCAGCTAGTCCACCAAAGTACTTAGTAATGTTCCTCGCCTCGAAGTACGCCATTGAGCACCTCAGATCGTCGCGCGTTGCCGTGAAATGATCTTATTTTTCAATTTATGCCAGTCCCCTACCACGCCATTGGGCAGGTACAAAATCACGATGATGACAAGAACACCAAAACTTAGGACGTGAGCCTCGCTGACATACTTTGTGATTGTGGATAAAACAGGCCACCCTGTGGTTTTTGCCAAGTATGGTAATAGACCAAAACCACCAGTCCTGAATATCTCTTGCACCGCTACCATTATGAATGCACCGACCGCCGGTCCATATACCGTACCCACACCGCCCACTATACCCACTAGTATCGCCATGATGGAAATATCATGAAGGGAAAACACTACCTTAGGATCTATAAATCCCATGTATACAGTGTAGAGTGCGCCTGCTAGACCGATAAGCACAGAGCATAAGCAAAGGGAAAGCATCTTGAACAGGAGGGTATTAATGCCCATACTCTCTGCGGCATCTTGGTCTTCTCTTATGGAAACAAAATAATATCCCCATCTAGACCTCATTACGTAGTGTACCAACACAAGCGATCCGACTGCAAGAATTAGCGCGATGAAGTAATAAGGCACCTTGGACACAAACGTCTGCATGACCAAGATTCCTACCATGCCTTCCGTCAGAGACTCCCATACTGTGGCTATGTTTCGGAGAATTTCATTAAGAGCAAGGGTGGCAAGGGCGAAGTATGGACCACGCAATCTGAAACAAATCCAACCAAAGGGAAAGGCCAGGCCCAGAGATGTGATCACGGCCAGGGGCAACCCCCACCAGGCTGAAATATCTAGCTTGTGCGCTAGCAGGGCCGCCGTGTAAGCCCCCACCCCGAAGAAACAGGCAGCACCGAAGAGCACTTGACCGGTAAAGCCCGAGATCAAATTCCATCCTGATCCTATGGCAATCCACATCAGCACTAGGATCATCAAATGCTGGTAATACGGATGTTTCACGGCAAAAGGAAATATTACCAGAATCGCAAATAGCAGAATTAGCAGGACGGATTTTCTCATGTGGCTCTACACCTTGGTCAAGCTCTTGATACCGCCTGGGAGAAACAACAACACGAGGAGAAAAATAATCAGTCCTATCATCTCCTCGAATTCCATTCCTACATACGTGGCACTGAAAGCCTCGGCCAACCCAAGAGTAAGTCCCCCGAAGATGGCCCCCACTGTGGAACCTAGGCCACCGAGAATAGTTATGACAAAGGCACGCCTAGTAAACGGTCCGCCTATGTCAGGGAACAAATAATATATAGGTAGCAATAGGGTGCCTGCTGCAGCTACTAAGGCTGAGCCTATCCCCATGGTTATGACTTTAATCCGTTCGGCATTTACCCCCATTAGTTGGGCAGCCTCTGCGTCCTGGGCCACTGCTCGAATAGACCGCCCCAGGTCGGTCCTTAAGAGAAACCAGAACAGCAACAGAGTCAGAACGCATGCGAACACGAACGCGATACAAAGGGCTACTGAAAACGATATGCCTCCGATGAAGACGGCGGCGGAAGAGTACGAGGTCTTAACTGAAACATAATTGGAAGTGAAGATGAAGCGTATGACCTCAGTGAGCACCATGCCGATGCCCACGGTCATCAGCACCTGATTCTCAGGCAAAATACTTTCCACTCTGATAAGTGGGTTTAGAAGGAATTTTTGCATAACTATGCCGAGGAAAAATAGGCTCGGCATTGTTATAACAAGTGTGACGTAAGGATCTAGGCCCAAATAGTGGAACAGAACGTAAGTTAAATACATGGCCACCATCATTATCTGGCCATGTGCTAGGTTGATAATTCCCATGACCCCCATGATGAGAGTCATGCCAAGACCTATTAGGGCATAAAGCCCGCCTTTTAAGATTCCTGCCACAAGAGTCTGAAGAAAAACTTCCATTGTATGGCTCTTGGGTTTATGATTATACCTTAATACAAAAGCGAATGTTCAACCTATCTGCTATCTTTTAGACCATTCCGGCACTGGGAAAACATACGGTTTAGTGGCGACATTCTGCGGCCACACTGTCTCCAAAACGCCCTTCTGCCATTGCACCAGATAAGTGGGCAAAGAATTTTGCTGTTTCTTTTTACCATATGAAACAAACTTTACTGGTCCGAATACAGTCATCATGTCAGTTTTTGCCAAAGCGTCACGCACTCCATCAGTTGTAAGTGGATTGGCACGTTTCAGCGCATCGGCAACTACATAGATTGACGAATATGCTTGAGCTCCATGGTATTCGGTCGGGGTGTTAAATCTTTCTTTATACTTGTTGAAATATTCTTTCGCACCGGGATATGGGAGATTAGGAGTCCATAAATCGGCTGAAAAGACATATTCTGCTGCGTCTCCCGCGTTTGCGGCAAACTCCGGCAGGGTAAAGCCAGCCGCTCCACCCACAAATAATTTGGGGTTTAGATTAAGCTCTTTTGATTGCCTCATAAGCAGGGCTGCATCCATGACATAAGAAATCATGTAAACGAAATCCGGATTGGCTGCTTTTACCTTTATTAGTAAGGGCTTGAAATCAACAGCCCCTGCTTCGTAACCTTCTTTCATTATTACCTTAATACCCATGTCCTGGCATTGCTGGGCGAATTCTTTGGAGCCAGATTGTCCGAATAGAGTGTTTTCGTGCAATATAGCAGCTGTTTGAGGCTTCACGACTTCGGTGAGAAACGACGCCAAGGCCTTGGGATACTCACTTACCGGCGGTCCAATTCGGAACACATAGTCCCAACCTTGCTCTGTGATCTTGTCAGCCGATCCTGTCGTGACTAAAAAAGGCACCTTGCGTTGCTGGGCTACTGCACACACAGCGTAGGTAACCGACGATGAATAGCCCCCAGTGACCGCAATGACCTTGTCTTGGGATATGAGCTTCTCAACAGCTGATCTGCCTACGTCTGGCTTGCCCGTATCGTCCTCAATGATCAATTCAATAGGTGTCCCGTTGATGCCTCCTGCCTTATTGATTTCTTCTAGGCCCATTAAGAATGAATTTTTTTCTATTTCCCCAAACTTGGCCTGTTCACCAGTCAAAGGCAACACAACCCCAACCTTTATTGCACCTTTTTGGGCGCATACAGGAAAGACCGCGATCACACATAAAGTTGTGATCGCCAATAGTACGAAGCCTATTTGTTTCATGGGACGCTCCTCTGGCGAAGTAGTAAAAGTAGTATGTAGAATGATGCGGGTTAGGTATTAGTAGTATATGGATGGTTAGGAGTATCAATCGAAACACGCTTTGTGTCAAGAAAAATATCATGCTTTTGAGTAACTGGTTCCGCTTGAAATAAAGGATAGAGGTATAAGGCCCTAAAGCTGTCGGTGGTAGCGCCCTGTTGATGCACTAAAATAAGGCCCGCTTAGGTTAGGCTTGTTCTTTATCGAGGGATGCTCGATAACCCGAGTTATGAGCCTCGGGGTGGTTACCACAACTAAGGCGGTTCTCGAGATTATACCTTTTATCTTAATTTCATTCGAAAAGATGACCGATCCACCCTCCTGGATTTCCCCTTCTCCACAAAACACTGCTGGATGCGCTAAGAAAATTCACGGTTACTTTCGAGAACTTAATTAACGCTAATGGGGAGGACGGTTCGACATTTAATTCCCGAGAAAACAGGGATTCGAGGGGATAGAGCGTCGATTAAGTCGGACCTGTCTGTGGCGTTTATTTTTGTCATTAGTGAGAAGGCTTGACCTAACTTGTAAGTCTCAGTTTTTGGAGCACTTAAATTGCACTGACACTTCAAGGCACATCCCGCTAGAAGACTGTGCTATTTTTTGAGAAACGTATGGAAACGTTATGGCTCATTTAAAACGGGTAGTTGCCTAGGCAGTGATACAATAGTTATAGTGTACTTGATCCTATTCACAGCAGGCAAGACCGAGTAACAGGACAAAAGGAAAACCCAAATGAATGTCTTTGCCATACAAGAGGGAGTGCGATGAATTTCAAACTGATTGTCATTACCATTCTTCTACCGCTACTCGGAGTAAACATTGCTTTTGCGCAACCCCTGGAACTGGAAAATCGGCTTTCCCAATGCATCTATATCGTCAATGATATGTTAGCTGCCCCTGATTCTATTGTGCCCAAGGACCTACTTAGAAGAAGCCACGCCGTCATTTTGTTGCCAGCCGTCATAAAAGCTGGCATGGGGGTAGGAGGTCAGTATGGCAAAGGTGTAATTTTGAGAAGGGACACGAGTGACGGCACGTGGAGTCCGCCTGTTTTTATATCACTTTATGGAGGGAGTTTTGGTTGGCAATTCGGAATTCAGTCAGTGGATCTCCTAATTTTGGTTTTAAATGATATTAGCCTGAAAAATCTTTTTAGAGACAAGTTCACCATAGGTGCTGATGCCTCCATTGCGGCCGGCCCGATTGGACGAGAGGCTTCAGCCCAGACCGATTTCCAACTAAGCGCTGCCCTCCTCTCTTATTCACGTGCCAAAGGTCTTTATGTGGGTGTTTCACTAAAGGGCAGTGTCCTTGAACCAGACTGGGAAGCAAACGAAGGCTATTACGGTTCAGATCTTTCAATAGTTGATATATTTTTTAAGAAAGTCGGCAAGCTATCCCCCAATGGGCAGGCCCTGGTCAACCTTTTGGGGACATCCGCCAAGACTAAATAAAAGGCTCTATTGCACGAAACATGTTGGCAGAAAAGGCCCCCCGGCTGAATTCTCCGCAAATTGTTCAAAATTATGGGCGTGATCAATGGCATTTATATTCAGTAGCGACATGGACCGTAGCGTGGTACTTTTTGCTAAGCAAATTGGGCGGAATTTCACACCCGCAATGTAATTTACAAATCCGACAGAAATTTTGAGAAACCTTCTAATTAAAGAATGTCACGATCATTTGAATTGACAAGCATCGTTCTGGATGGTAAAGGTATAGTTACCTACCGAATTTTGAAATCTGTGCCGGCTTTTCTATTGTATTTACCCCATAAAGATGGCTGGTTGAAAACTATGCGTGCGGGTTTATAGTGCCTTTTGTCCCTAGCCAAGAAGAGATTCATTCCGGATCGTCAAATTGGTTTGGGAAGACAGCAGGTCGGCTCTAAGGAATCGAGGATTGTGAGGAATAAGGGGAGATGGCACCATGGACATGAAAAGAGACTATTACGAGGACATACAGCTCTTTAAGTCCAATTCCGTCCTGGTAGGAACCCTTTTCTTGTTGCTCATTCTTTGTATTATTCCATTTTTTGTTGGTGACTATGCGCTTTACATCATAAACTTGATGGCTATTCACGCCATTGTTGCGATTGGGCTCAACATCCTTGTGGGCTACACAGGTCAGATATCACTTGGCCACGCCGGTTTTTTCGCTATTGGCGCCTATTCCTGTGTGCTGCTAATGGTAAAGGCTGGGGTACCCTTCATCTTTGCATTGCCGGCTGCCGGATTCATTGCCGCCTTTTTCGGTTTGTTGTTGGGCTTACCTTCTTTGCGATTGGAAGGCCCATATCTAGCCATAGCCACTCTGGGCTTCGGAATGGCCGTCACTCAAATAATAAGTCACTGGGATTACGCCGGGGGACACATGGGCATAGAAGCGCCGAAGATGTCAATTGGACCCTTGTTAATACAGACCGGCGTCCAACAATACGTGGTCATAATGACCGTCACGGTGATTCTTACCATAGCGGCTATCAAACTCATGAAAACTAGAGTTGGTAGGGCGTTTGTTGCCATTCGAGATAGCGAATTTGCAGCAGAAGCAGTTGGCATCAACATTAGCTTGTTTAAGACTCTCTCATTCTCCGTGAGCGCATTCTACACAGGCATAGGCGGAGCGCTGATGGCGTTTGCACTTGAGCACGTGAGCACTGGTACATTTAATCTTGTACTTTCAATAACCTTTCTTGCGATGGTTATCGTTGGGGGGCTCGGATCTGTAATGGGTTCCATACTAGGAGCTATGCTATTGACCTATCTGCAAATCAAACTACAGGTTATCCAGGAAGCCCCTGTCATAGGCCCTGCGCTGCTTTCGCTATCGAACAAGTATTTTACCCCAGAGGGACTTGCGAATGTACAGAGTATAGTCTTCGGACTAATTATGATTGCCATTGTAATATTCGAGCCGTTAGGGATGAATGGCATTTACTTGAGATGTAAGAGGTATTGGAAGATGTGGCCTTTTTAGGATACTGAATCCACCCTGTGAGGAGATTGCGAAGGAGCAGAGTAATGAACTTCTTTTACGACCTCGTTATAGGAGGATTGTCCATAGGAGCCTGCTATGCCTTAGTAGCACTGGCCATGGTCATCATCTATAAGACCTCCGAGGTGCCAAACTTTGCCCAAGGGGAGATGGCTATGGTGTCCACCTTTGTGGCCTACACTCTAGTGTCAGGATACGGGGTGGATTTCTGGACTTCAGCGGCTGTGACCCTGCTTTTTGCCTTTCTGCTCGGCGTAGTTCTTGAGGTAGCGTTTCTCAGGCCCGCAAAAGACCCTACCGTTTTAGGTCTCATAGTCATTACGCTAGGGGCTGAGATGATATTATACGGCATAGCTGGATGGAAATGGGGCGCAAATCAAAACCCCTTCCCAGTACCTTTTTCCGAGTATTCAGGATACAGCTTTTTCGGGATTACTGTCACAGAAATAAATATGTGGACATTCGTCATCAGTCTTGTGGTGATGCTGCTGCTCTTCCTGTTTTTCAGATTCACCAAGCTTGGCACAGCCATGAAAGCCGTTCAACAGAACCAGTTTGCGGCCAAGGCCATGGGAATTCCCACCCGTAGGATACTTTCGCTTACCTGGGGACTTAGCTCGTTAACCGGTGCAGTAGCAGGCATGCTCATAGCGCCCATAGCCACACTTGATCCCAACATGATGCTTGATCCCATGTTAAAAGGCTTTGCAGGGGCAGTGCTGGGAGGAATGACGAGTCTGCCGGGGGCTGCATTCGGGGGATATATACTTGGACTCATCGAAAACTTCTTTGGCGGATACGTTTCGCTATCTTTTAAATCAGTGGTGGCTTTTGCCGTGATAGTGTTGATTCTATGCGTGAAGCCGTCTGGTCTGTTCGTCCGCCACTTTGAAAGGAAGGTCTAACCAAATGGTTGGCTTTCTTTTTTCTCATTCGGGGCGTTTACTCCAGATTGCATTTACATACGCTTTGATAGGCTTTTTAGCATTTACAATTGAATTGACGACTTCGCGCATGTGCTTTGCTGACGACCGAGATGACCTATTAGAAGCCGTGGAGCTGTACTTTCAATCCGAGAAGCAAGGCAATGTTCAAAAGGTATGGGACATGCTCGCTTCATCATCTGAATTTAAGCGTGCATATTCATACGCTTTTTATCAAGAAATGATCCGTAGGAACCCACCCACACTCAAAGACTACAAGATTGAAAGGGTGCTAGAAATCCGTGACAACGACGACAAGAAGACGCTCCCTAATGTCGAAAAGATCGCATTAGTTCAAGTAACGGTGGTATTGAGAGAGAGCGGAAGGAACTTGGCCCAGATTCGGGTCTTTACGTTTCTTAAGGAGTCAGGCAAATGGTTGAAGGGCTAAGATTTCGCTGGATGAGAAAATTATTAAGTCCTGTGTGCGAGATCTTACGATGGCGCAGAATAAATGTACTATGTTTGACTGGAGCGAACCAAATGTCTTTGCAAGACGTTCATCACCCATAGGAGGTCGCGAAATGCAGAATGTGAAAAAGTTGTCGCTATTAACACTATTTGGCGCCGTTGTTCTTTTGAGTTCTGTAGTTACAGGAGACTGTGCGGACGTCGTCCGCGGAGTAACGGATACAGAAATCATAATCGGTCAGTGGGGTCCTCAGACCGGTCCCGCAGCCTTATGGGGGGCTGTGGGGAGAGGCACAGCTGTCTATTTCGAACTAATCAACGAGCAGGGGGGCATACATGGTAGGAAGCTCAAATATGTATTGCGGGATGACGCGTATCAACCAGCAAAGACAAAGGCCATCGCAAAAGAGTTCGTTGAAAGCATAGGGGTATTTGGCATCGTTGGAGGAGTCGGCACAGCCACGGGCATGGCTGTTCGTGATTACCTTATGGAAAACAAGGTGCCTTGGGTCGGCCCCGCAACAGGAACCATACATTGGACTAGACCGCTACAGCGTTATCTTTTCGGGGTATATCCACTGTATAAAGACGAGGCTTTTCTCCTGACCAGGTACGCTGTCGAACAGATGGGTATAAAAAAGATAGGCTTCTTTTACCAGAATGATGATTACGGAAAAGAGGGTCTTGAGGGGGCAAAAGAGTACTTGGATAAAATGGGCATGAAGATGGTAGCCACCGTGCCTGTCGAAGTAACAGACACAGATCTCAAATCTCATGCTTTAAAACTAAAGGAAAGTGGTGCCGAGGCCGTCATCTTGTGGATATTGCCCAAACACGCAGCCATAATGTTACAGACGGCAAAGGCCGCAGGCTTTCAGCCCCAATGGATCGCCACATCCACCCTATCGGATGCGCCGATGATGTTGAATATTACAAAGGGCCTTTGGGAGGGCGTTGTTTTCGCCAACCTCCTTAACTGGGATAGTCCCCTAATCGCCAAGTACTTGGAAGCCCAAAAGAAGTTTGCGCCAAAGGAACAAAATACTGGAATTTTCTTCCTCGCTGGCTTCTTCTTTGCGGAACCTATGGTGGAGGGACTGAGGAGAGCGGGGAGAGAGCTCAATCCAGAATCCTTTGTAAAGGCAATGGAAAGCATTAGGAACTGGAACGACTGGTTAGGTCATGATTGCACTTTTACCCCTGAAGACCACCAGGGCAACAGGTCCATATATATCGGCAAATGTGGGGAAGGCGGCAAGACAATTCGTGTAACAGATTGGTTAACCAAAAACTAAAAATCGTTGAGGGATGTCCTTTAACGTATTGAGCAGAAAGACATCCCTCACTGCCTTTTTAACTGGAGTTCGTTTACAAATATGAGCATCCTTTCCATTGAAGATCTTAGCATTTCCTTCGGCGGCTTGGCTGCCTTAAACGCCGTTTCCATGAGCGTTCCTGAGAAATCTATTTTCTCTATCATTGGACCAAATGGAGCGGGCAAGACCACCATTTTCAATTGCATAACGGGAATATATAGACCTTCCAGCGGTCGCATTGTCTTTGAGGGAAAGGACATGGTCGGGCTGAAACCCTACCAGGCGGCTAAGTTTGGAATAGCCCGTACGTTTCAAAACATAGAATTGTTCACACACCTTTCCACCATGGATAATCTGTTGCTTGGTCGTCATATCCACATGAAAACCGGTTTATTTTCAGGCGCTTTTTTTCTCGGAAGGAAATCACGAGCTGCCCGGGAAGAATGCGAACACCGAGAGAGAGTCGAACGCATTATCGAGTTCTTGGAGCTGGAGGCTTCCAGAGACATTCCTGTGGGAGCCCTTCCCTACGGAATTAGGAAGCTCGTTGAGCTCGGTAGGGCTTTGGCCATGGAGCCCAAATTGCTCCTACTTGACGAACCTACAGCAGGTATGAACCAGGAAGAAAAACAGGATATGATGTTTTGGATCAGAGACATCCGAGATGATTTTAATATTACTATTCTGATGGTAGAGCACGACATGAACCTGGTCATGGATGTCTCAGACGAAGTCGTGGCATTAAACTTCGGGGTAAAATTGGCTCAGGGGCCGCCGTCAGAGGTGCAGAGACACCCAGAGGTGCTGGAGGCCTACCTGGGCAAGGACTGATTTAAAAAAACCACACTACAATATTTATTTCGAAACGGCGATTCGTATGCTACTTGAAACCAAAAATATCGAAATTTACTACGGAAAGATTATGGTCGTTCGCGGACTGTCCCTGACCGTAGAAAAGGGTGAAATCAGGGCTATACTCGGTGCAAACGGCGCGGGTAAGAGTACCACCCTGAAAACCATCATGGGATATCTCGACGACCAGCCTGAAAAAGGGACTATTTGGTTTAAGGGACGCCGCATAGACGGTATGAAGACTGAACGTATAGTGCCAATGGGTATCGCCTACGTGCCTGAGGGTCGTGAGGTTTTTCCGGAACTTACTGTTAAAGAAAATTTATTCATGGGGGCATACACACGTTCTGATAGTAGAGTCCATGATGACATGGACAAAGTCTTCTCCTATTTTCCGGTCCTCAAAGATCGGCTCAAGCAGCAGGCAGGGACACTTTCAGGAGGCGAGCAACAGATGCTCGCCATTGGTCGGGCGCTGATGTCGAATCCAGAATTGATGATTCTGGATGAGCCGTCGCTCGGCCTATCGCCAATACTCGTGACCGAGATATTTGATATCATAAAGAATATTAACCAGTCTGGAACAACGATTTTACTTGTGGAACAGAATGCAAAAAAGGCTTTAAGTGTTTGTCACCATGCTTTCATTATGGAGACAGGGAGAATAGTACTCGAAGGTAGTCCGGATAAACTCATGCAAAATGAGGATGTCCAGGAGTTTTACCTCGGGATGAAACAGGAGACGTCTGTTAAAGGATATCAGCGTTACAAAAGAAAGAAGCGATGGCGCTAAATGCGCACAATATTCGTGGAACGGCACAATGATGGAAGAAGCTAGCGTAACTATACCGCAAATGTTCGTTAAAAGAGCTACCCGGCATCTCCAAAAAGTGGCCTTGCGCCACAAATATCTGGGGATATGGAGAGACATTACCTGGGAAGAATACTTGAGCAATACTCGATACACGTGCTTAGGGCTAGTGGCTCTGGGTCTAAATAGAGGGGATCGGGTAGCCGTCATTGGCGAGAATCGACCCGAATGGCTTTTCGCGGACATGGGTACAATGTGCGCTGGCGGGGTTACGGTGGGAATTTATACGACAAGCTCCGCCGAACAATGCGAATACGTCGTTGGGCATTCCCAGTCAAAGATTTTCATAGCAGAAGATGAAGAACAGGTTGATAAAGCACTCTTTTTCAGGGCTAGGACACCCGATCTCAAAAAAATCGTAGTTATAGACCCTAAGGGTTTGCGGCATTTCTCAGATCCCATGGTTATGACTTTCGAGGAATTGCTGGCCATGGGGAAAAAGCTGGATAGTGAAAAGCCCCAACTCTTCAAAGACTTGTTGGATGGGACAGACCCAGAAGGTATGGCTTTAATTATCTACACTTCTGGAACCACTGGCCCCCCAAAAGGAGCCATGTTATCCCATACGAACGTGATATGGACGACATGGTCCATAGGCGAAGCCATAGACATTCGCGATTCCGATGAACTTCTGTCATTTTTGCCATTGAGTCACATTGCGGAGCGCATGTTCAGCGTGTTTCTGCCCTTGCGTTTCGGTTACACGGTGAGCTTTACCGAAAGCCCTGACACAGTGATGGCTAATTTTAGAGAGATATCGCCTACCGTTGTCTTTGCTGTGCCAAGGATATGGGAAAAATATTATTCAGGAATACGTATACGTATCGCCAACGCTACTTGGTTTAAGAGAATCATGTATGGTGTGGCCACAAAAATCAGTTCAGAGTGCGCTGCAAGGAAGTTCTCTGGTCGGAAAATATCACTGTGGCTCAAATTTCTACGGCTCCTGGCCAACATTACCGTACTTTACAAGCTTAGGGAAAGACTGGGTTTCGAGCGCGTACGCGTAGCGGTTTCCGGAGCTGCCCCCATATCTCCTGACGTGATCAAGTACTTTCATGGTATAGGCATACCCCTTAGAGAAGTATATGGTCAGACTGAAGGAACTGGACCTACCTGTATTCATCAAGGAGATAACATCGAGCTGGGCAATGTGGGGCCTCCTTTGCCGGGCGTGGAAGTAAAAATTGCTGATGATGGCGAGATTCTTGTTCGGGGAAAAAATGTATTTTTAGGTTATTACCGCAATCCTGAGGCAACGGCAGAAACCCTTGAGGGTGGTTGGTTGCATTCAGGGGATGTTGGAGTATTAGATTCCAGAGGATACCTTAAGATCACAGATCGCAAGAAAGACCTTATCATAACCGCTGGTGGCAAAAACATAGCGCCGCAAAACATTGAAAATCAACTGAAATTTAGTCCATACATTAATGATGCCATAGTGATAGGGGATCGGCTTAAGTTCCTATCAGCCCTCATCGTCATAGACGAAGAAAATGTTGTTCAATACGCCCAGGATAACAAGATCTCGTTCACCACATACGAGAGTTTGACAAAAGCTCCTGAGATAATAGAGCTGATAGACGCCGAGGTGCAACAGGTAAACAAGACTCTTTCCCACGTGGAAACAATCAAGAAATTTACCATAGTACCCAAAAAGCTTTACGAAGAGGACGGAGAAGTAACTCCAACGATGAAGGTCAAGAGAAAGTACGTGAACGAAAAATTTGCAGATTTAATTGAGGCAATGTACAAGAATTAAATTTGCACATCATTTTGGGGGTCGGATGTAAAAGCACGGTCTTTGAGAAGGGGGTATTATAATCCTGTTTACGCCTGGACTACCAAGATGTATCTTCAGACCTGATTCAAGATGTATCTTGATCAAGTCATCGCACCTATTCTACAATATCACGGTGTAAAAAAAACCTTGCGCTGACAGCCTGATAGGGCCAATACTTGGTGTCTATGAAGGAGGTTCATCATCATGGACACAAGAAAGGCTACACGAACTGAATATGATGCTATTGGCTCCATAGAAGTGCCCGCGGATCGATATTGGGGGGCCCAGACACAGCGTTCTCTTAAATACTTTAACATAGGAAACGATTTGATGCCCTCTGAGGTCATCGAAGCCTTCGGCATTATAAAGAAAGCCGCTGCCTTGACCAACATGGAGCTGGGGAAACTGCCTCGCGACAAGGGCGAGCTGATCATCAGAGTGTGCGATGAGATTATCTCAGGCCAACTGCTTGACCACTTTCCGCTGCATGTTTGGCAGACTGGGAGTGGCACACAAACTAATATGAATGTGAACGAGGTCATCGCTAACCGCGCCATAGAACTGAGCGGAGGAATACTGGGATCTAAAAACCCTGTGCATCCCAATGACCACGTGAACATGTCTCAATCTTCCAACGATACCTTTCCTACAGCCATGCATGTGGCTGCAGCATTGAAAATAGTCAATCACTTGATCCCGGCCCTTCAGAGGCTGCGAGACGCTTTGAATGATAAGGCATTAGAATTCAAAGACATCGTTAAGATTGGTCGAACCCATCTCCAGGATGCAGTACCGTTGACGCTTGGCCAGGAATTCTCAGGATACGTCGCCCAACTTGATGCGTGCATAGCAGCGGTTAAACAGAGCCTCAGCGGCTTATATGAGTTGGCGATAGGAGGTACAGCGGTTGGGACCGGTTTGAATGCTCCACGAGATTTTGGTCACAGAGTTGCTGAACACATCTCAAGGATGACGAGTTTGCCTTTTGTCTCAGCATCGAACAAATTTGCTGCCTTGGCTGCTCACGACGCCTTGGTTCTCGTAAGCGGAGCCCTTAAGACAACGGTCTGCTCTCTGATGAAACTTGCTAATGATATTAGGCTCCTAGGGTCAGGCCCTCGGTGCGGCATAGGGGAACTTATACTACCCGCCAATGAACCGGGCTCATCTATTATGCCGGGCAAAGTTAATCCTACGCAATGTGAAGCTATGACGATGGTAGCCGTGCAAGTCATGGGTTTAGACACGGCAATAGCGTTCGCTGGGAGTCAGGGGCACTTTGAGCTTAATGTGTTCAAGCCATTGATGATTTTTGACTTGTTGCAGTCAATCACATTGATTGGTGATACTTGTAATTCGTTCACGGAGCATCTTGTGGTAGGTTTGCGAGCCAACGTCAAGCGCATTGATGCACTGGTAAAAGAATCTCTAATGTTGGTGACTGCGCTGACTCCTATCATCGGATACGATAAGGCTGCCAAGGCAGCTCACAAAGCACATGAAGAGGGCATTACCCTTAGGGAGGCCTGTTTGTCTCTAGGCTATTTGACAGAGGCTGAATTAGATTCTGCCTTGCAGCCTTATAAGATGGCAAAACCGCATGAAGAGTGATCTCAGCTGTAGAATACTCAGACATCCCTAAAAAGAGCTATGCTTCGTAGTGCTAGCATGCAATCGAATTTGAACTTGAGCGAATCAAGGGGCTTACAAGGAGTTATTAATAGCACTTGGCACCGGCTGCCGAAAAACCGTACGCGTACTGCAATGATCATACTCTGAAAACCGGGTGACAATATCATGGATGACTTTGATCCATCAGAGCGTATAGCGCAGCTTGAGAAGCAGATTGGTACGCTGCATAAACGAATAAGAGAGCTGGAAGCGGGTTCATCTGATTCGGCTAGGAGGCTTTTAGAAAATCAGAGGATCCGTGATTTAGAATCTGCAAGGCATAGACTCAGAGAAGAGCTAAAAGAGTGGGCATCCATGACCGAGGAGGTTATTGGGCTACATTCTGAGCTGGAAAACTTGTGTCATACCCAGACAGAGAAGCTGAAGCACGCCGAGGAGCGCTACAGATCTCTCATAGAAAACTCATCAGAAGGCATTTACCGATCCTCTTGGTCAGGGCGATTTATTGAAGCTAACAGTGCTATGGCCGAGATACTCGGTTACGATAGTGTCTCGGATCTGATAGAGAACGTCACCGACATCGGTTCCCAATTATATGTAAATCCTGAAGATCGGAAACATTTGCTAAATTTGCTCACCGCTTTCGGCCGGGTAAAAAATTTCGAGGTGTTGTGCAAAAAAAAAGATGGTTCCCCTGTTTGGATATCTCTGAACTCGAGGCTCGTAAGAGATGTAGATGGAAACGTATCCCACATCGAGGGTATCTTTCAGGACATTACTGCCAGGAAAGAGGCTGAACAAAAACTTTCAGACGCACTTGAATTTGTGCAAAACATCTTCGCCACCTCACCTGTCGGCATAGTTACGTACTCGGCAGGCGGTAACCTTGTGTCCGCCAACGATGCAGCCGAGAATATACTTTCCAAAATAAGTAATTTTAACATCAGGGCAAATTTGAACGAGTCTGAGTTCTGGGTAAACTCCGGCGTTCTTTCTGAGGGGCGGCGAGTCCTTGCCCAAAAGGGTTCAGGGCAGATTCAGGTTCGCACTACCGACATCAATGGCGAAGACTTGTATCTCGATTTCCGGATAGCATCATTTCACCTTGGTAGCGAATCTCACCTCCTTTTTGTGATTAACGACGTTACAGCCCAGAAAAAAACTGAGCAATCATTGGCTACCGCTATATCCCAATTGGAGGGAATTCTTAGAGCGGCTAGCCAGGTGTCGATTATTGCTACTGATCCCCACGGTATCATACGTGTTTTCAATACAGGATCGGAGAAAATGCTGGGTTACTCGGCCGAAGAAATTATCGGCAAAGAGACACCGGCAAGATTCCACCTCACGCCAGAATTAAAAGAACATGCTGAATACCTTAGCCAAAAGTTTGGGAAACCTATCACAGAGCTGCAGGCACTGTCATACATGGCAAAAAAGGGGGGGTATGAAGAGAAGGAATGGACCTACGTCACCAAAGATGGCAAGCTACTGACTGTTTACTTGGCGGTTACAGCTGTCAAGAATAAGGCTGGAGAGATAACCGGCTTTCTGGGCATTGCCCAAGACATTACCAAGAGAAAACAATTTGAAGAAGAGCTTCGGAAATCCAACTCATTTCAGAAACGTCTTTTAGAAACAGCCTTGACTGCAATTTTTATCGTGAATGTCGATCGAGTCGTTGTTGATGTCAACGAAGAATTTTGTCGAATTACAGGATTCACAAGGGACGAATTAGTAGGATCGCCTTGTACGGTGTTCGCTGTGCAACCTTGCAGGGAGAGATGCGGCTTGTTTAATGAGATTCTTGGTCGAGAGCAGATATGGAGAAGGCAGTGTACGGTCCAAACCAAAGACGGAAAAATTCTCACGGTACTAAAAAATGCCACGGTTATGAAAGACGACAATGATCGTGTTATTGGAGGCATGGAATCATTCGTTGACGTAACAGAGCTGATAGAGGCAAAAATAGCGGCTGAGAACGCTAGTAGGGCCAAGAGCGAGTTTCTGGCCAACATGAGCCACGAGATACGCACGCCAATGAATGGTATCCTAGGCATGACCGAACTAGCTCTAAATACGGACTTGACTGAGGAACAACGTGAATACTTGGTTGCTGTAAAATCCTCGGCTGAATCATTGCTGAGCTTGATCAACGATATTCTTGATTTTTCCAAAATAGAAGCTGGAAAGCTTGAAATTGTACCTATAAATTTTGCACTTCGATACTGTATGGACACGACCTTGAAAAGTTTAGCAATCACAGCGCAGAATAAAGGACTGGAACTTGCCTGCCACATACCAGAGGACGTACCTGATGGGCTTTTTGGCGATCCTGGAAGACTGCGCCAGATTCTTATCAACCTTGTGGGGAATGCCATTAAGTTCACATCTATTGGAGAAGTTGTGGTCAGAGTCGCTGTAGCAGAGAAAACAGAGGACGAAATTTTGCTAAAGTTTTCAGTGAGCGATACAGGCATAGGTATTCCTCCAGAGAAACAAAAGACCGTCTTCGAGGCATTCGAACAAGTTGATAGCTCTACTACCAGATTCTATGGTGGAACGGGATTAGGCCTGGCAATTGCCTCCAGACTCGTTGAACTCATGCACGGACGAATATGGGTGGAAAGTACCGTTGGCAAAGGGAGTACTTTTCACTTCACGGCGCGGTTTGGTATTCAGAAAGAAAAACGCCCCTTATCCATACCCCCTGTAGCCCCTGATCTGAAGGGTTTGAGGGCTCTTGTGGTCGATGATAATGCTACCAATAGGACGATTCTTGTTGATATGCTAGGTTCGTGGGGGCTCAGGCCAAACCAGGTTGACAGCGCACATTTCGCCATAGAGGCTATCAGAAAGGCGAAACAGGAGAGCGACCCGTATTCTTTAGCCATCATAGATTACATGATGCCGCAAATGGATGGATTCCAGTTGGCCAGTATTATACGCAAAGATCCTTCATTAAGCGATCTGGTAATTATAATGCTCACATCGGTCGGAGAGCGTGGACACGCCAAAAAATGCAAAGACAGTGGTATAGCGGCCTATCTACTAAAACCCGTGAATCGACAGGAGCTATACGATGCCATAGCTATTGCACTAGGAAAAGATGTAGCGAACAAGGACGAGCGAACCCTATTAACTAGACATTCAATACAGGAGAGTCGAAGGAGATTGACCATTCTTCTGGCCGAGGACAATCCGATTAACAGGAAGCTCGCTGTAAAGATGTTGGAAAATATGGGTCACACAGTAAAAACCGCTTTCAACGGTCTCGAAGCCGTAGAAGCTGTGGAAACACACAATTTTGACCTAATCCTAATGGATATTCAGATGCCCGTAATGGACGGCCTTCAAGCCACTAGCATCATCCGAGAAAAAGAGAAAGCATCAGGCAAAAAGATACCAATCATTGCAATGACAGCCCACGCTCTTGCTGGGGACCGTGAACGTTTTCTGGCCGCGGGTATGGATGGTTATGTTTCCAAGCCTATTACTGCCAAAGAGCTCTACGAGGCGATAGAGAAATCTGGCAAAGAATTAGCAAAGGTTTTGCATCCATTGTAATGCGTGCTGAGTATTCTTATGTTGCCTTACTTGATAATGAAAATCCATAAAAGTGGTCTTCGTCCTGACTTTAGGTAGCGAGTTTATTCCTCTAAAAGGGTCTCTGTCCTCCCTCGTCAGCAGTAATCTTGAGATTTTTCGAGTTTTGTAGTATAATAAACGTGTTAAGTATAACAGGCTGAAATTATACTAGTGATATATGTGCGCCCGTTAACTAAAAGCACCAGACCTGATGTGTGATTGGCCTCGGGCAGCATCTTTTATGTGCGGTAATGGAGTGAGATGTCCCCAGAGCAATATAAACAATGCTTTGTAGTATTTCGCGTTGATGAACGGTTTCTGGGTGTTCCACTCGATTGTGTTCAGCGAGTAGTAAGAGCTGCTGAGGTAACACCTGTTCCAAAAGGCCCTTCCTGGATTCTCGGTGTCCTGAATATTCAGGGAGCAATAGTTTGCATATTGGACACCAGGACATTGCTAGATTTTGTACCCCGTGAAATCGAATTATCAGATCAGTTCTTGATCCTGAAGATCAATTCAAAACAAACAGGATTAACAGCTGATGAAGTAATAGGGGTGCGGGAATATGAGTCTTCTCGGATCGCTCAAGGTGATGATCTAATTGTCGAATCGCCTCTTATCAGGAGCGTGGCCTATGGGGATGATTCCGTAGCCTTCATTCTAGATGTCTCAGTTATTGCTTCGCTCCAAGAACGACTGCAGGCCATCGAATCCCAAAAGAGTTTTGGACTAGAGAAACTGCGATGAACCAAGATGGCCTTGAATGCAAATTGAAGGAACTCGGGAAAATAATCTCTGACAAGATGGGGATTGATTTTGCGGATCGCCGTTTACCTGATCTACGCCGCGGAATCGAAAGGGCAGCCAAAGAGCTAGGCTATATAGACTGGGTAAGTTGTTTGCATTGGCTCCTATCTACTCCAATGACCAAAGATACTTTGAAGGTCCTAGCTGGCCACCTTACCATTGGAGAAACCTACTTTTTTAGAGATGAAAAACTGTTTAAAGCAATTGGCCAGCGTATCCTATTGGCCAGCGTATCCTTCCTGAGATCATTCACGAGGCTCAAAATACCAATAGTGTCATACGGATTTGGAGTGCAGGCTGTTCAACAGGTGAAGAACCTTATTCGCTGGCTATTCTCCTTCGCAGTGTTATCGGAGACTTGTCAAAATGGAATATCACCATCTTGGCTACTGATATAAACGTTGGCTCCTTAAGGCGAGCGCAAGAAGGTATTTATACCGAATGGTCATTTCGAGGCACTCCTGATTGGTGCAAGGCTCGATACTTTGTGAAGGAAAAAGATGGGAGATACAGGTTAGTCAATGACATCAAGAAGCTTGTGACATTTTCATATCACAATCTCGTCGAGGATCCCTTCCCGTCCTTGACCAACAATACTAACGCTATGCATGTTATCCTGTGTAGAAATGTCTTGATGTATTTTAATCCCAGGGTACGTGGTCAGGTCATTAACCATTTCTCGGCGTCTCTATTGGATAGGGGATGGCTCATAGCAAGCCCTGCGGAGGCTGCTCTTATAGAGCATCCAAATCTAAAAAGGGTGACGGTATTCGGGACTCTGGCTCACCAGAAGATTTCTGAAAAGAAGTTGCATCTTGATCATGAGAATAGTTCGAATTATGAGTCCCTTGCGAACCTCTTAACGCAGATGCCTTCACTGCAAGAGAAGGTGGTCCGGAATCCAATTAATAGGCCATCCATAGCATGTGAGTTGCCCTATGGCACTGCGCCAGATATTAAAAAATCTAAACAAGCTAAAAACACCCCATCCATAACTTTTGAAGAGGCGCAGCGTCTGTACTTGTTGGGCCGGTACGAAGATATCTTGAATAAAGTGGTGTCTGGAGATCGAGCTTCGTATCAGGTCCAGATAGACGACCCCCGTACTCTGGCTTTATTGGCAAGGGCTTTCGCCAATACGGGCAACCTTGACCAAGCGGAGCAGTGCTGCCAAGAGGCTCTGAAGAGAGACCGAACCAACCCTTCTTACTACTATCTCCTAGCTACTATTCAGCAAGAGCTGGGAAAACCGGAAGAAGCAGCTAGAACCTTGAAAACGGCTTTATATCTTGATCCAGACTTCATACCCGCTCATTTTGCCCTGGCAAACATCGAGAAAAGATCTGGCAATACACAGACAAGCCTCAGGCATTTTAGAAACGTCCTGAAGCTTTTGGAGAAACTAGATGATGACACGCCGGTCCCTGAGTCGGAAGGCATGACTGCGGGACGGATGCGAGAGATCGTGCATTCAATTTCAGAAGAATCTTAGTCATCGTGAACTTAAGATGAAAATGAAAAGCCTTCGAGCCGGAAATGGATGAACAAAAGAAATTAATTCTTAGACAGCGAGCGCAGGAGCTGGCCAAAGAACCCTCTCTCGAAACCGCTGTAGAGGAAGGTGAACTATATCTTGTGTTCAACATAGGTATGGAACAATATGGCGTAGAAGCTACCAGTGTTAGTGAGGTGTACCCATTAAAACGAATCACCCCACTACCGTGTACCCCTAGTTTTATATTAGGAATCATGAACCTTCGGGGTCGGATCATCTCTGTCTTAGATGTTCGGGAGATGCTTGGGATCCAAAGGGCGTCGATTCCTAATTCAGCCAAAGTAGTGGTCATATTCACCCCTGACGTAGAGGTGGCTGTGATCGTGGATGAAGTGATGGGGATAAAGACTTTTTCTTCCAAGGATATAGCTAGCGATTCTTCGCTGCCACAGATGCAAGGTATAGAGTACGTCAGCTCCGTGACTCGGGATAGGACAATACTCTTGGATGTCAGAAAACTCCTTGCGGCCGATAGGATGATTGTAAATGAGGAAGTCACTTAGGCCATCGGCCTGACAAAGGTCTATTCATCAGTAGGAGTAGTTGCATGGTCGCGTTCTCCCCTAAAAGCTTGCTCGGAAAACTAGTTATGCTGCTAGTCTCGGTGTCTGTCGTCCCTACAGTAGTGATAGGCTTTCTCGCTTTTGAATCAAGTCGTAGGGCCTTGGAACAGGCAACGCTAGAAAGGCTCACAGTAATGACGGAGTCAAAAAGGGCTGAGATAGTGCGGTATTTTGAGTCATTGAGAGGAATTGCCCAATTTTTGGCGCAGGCAGATGTGACCCTGCAGGCTTTGGGAAGTGCAGCAGGCCGACCAGAATCTAAGGCTGACCCAGAAGTCCCCAGTAAACAAAAGGCTCCGACCCCAGAGCTGAACAAGTTTCTTAACAACGTTGTCACAAATGTTTCTGTTGGGGCGACAAGCATTGACAACGCGTTTGTAATCGATGCCGCTACCGGAGAGATTGTAGGAAGTGCGCGACCACTCGAAAAAAAACCGGCCAACATATGGAAATCCGTTTCTAGAGATAGTGGGCTAGGCCTTTTAGTAATAAAGGTAAAACAAACTGCTAAACCTGGCTTGGTTGACTTCAGTCACTGCACTTTGACAGACAATATCTTGGCTTTTTCTGGGGCTCCAGTTGTAGATACTCAGGGTGCTGTTCTGGGAGTCGTCGCCTTAGCGATAGCACCGAAGCAAATCGATGACATGATGGCCCAAAGTGGGTCCATTGAAAAATCCACTTCGTTTTATCTGGTTGGTCAAGACCTGCTTATGCGCTCACAACTCCGAGGTGAAAACACGCCCACCATATTAAAGAAGAAAATAGTGTTTGAGGCCACTAAATCAGCCGAAAAACACGAAACAGGAACTGGCATTATGCCTGACCATAAAGGCGAGCTGTCCCTGATCTCTTACAGCCACGTTGGCTTGAACGAAACCCTCCTCCTCGGCGCAGATTTTGACTGGACAATAATCGCTGATGCGGAGGTGTCTGATGTGTTGACTCCCGTAACACAATTACGTAATCGCATAACCTTAATAGGCGGTTGCCTGGCGATATTGGCTATTTTAGTGGCCTACTTTTCCGGTCGCAGCATCTCTAGTCCGTTGATGGGTGGCGTAAACGTGATAGCCTCTGCTGCCTCTCAAATATCAGCTACGGTGACTCAACTAGCCTCCAGCAGCGCTCAAACTCTTTCAGCGGTAAACCAGACAACAGCAACGCTGGAGGAACTTCGACAGTCAGGCCAGCTTTCCAGTGAAAAGGCAAGACTAGTTTCAGAGGATGCCCGGAAGTCCTTGCAGGTGGCACATGCTGGGAAGCAAGCTACGGATGAAATCATTCGGGGCATGGACCTTATTAAGTCTCAAATGCAGTCTATAGGAGACACCGTGATAAAACTAAGTGAGCAGAGCCGATCCATCGAGGACATTATAGACACTGTAAAAGATTTGGCGGATCAGTCAAATCTTCTTGCTGTAAATGCATCCATTGAAGCGGCTCGGGCTGGAGAACAAGGCAAAGGCTTTGCTGTGGTTGCTGATGAGATCAAGAGTTTCGCTGACCAGTCCAAAAAAGCGACCGTGCAGGTTAGAACTATACTGGAGGACATAAGAAATTCTATCGGTAGCGTTGTAATGGCAACCGAACGTGGTGGCAAAGCAGTTGAGTCTGGGGTGCACCAATCAGAAGAAGCGGGTCAAGCGATTCAAGCTGTGACCAGCAGCGTCCAGGAAGCTTCTCAGGCGTTGACCGTTGTGGTGGCCTCTGCGGAACAGCAAGCTGTAGGGATAGATCAGGTTGCTTCAGCCATGGACAGCATAGACCAGGCTATGAGACAAAACGTAGATGGAACAAGGCAGTTGCAGTCAGCGGCTGAAAATCTTAAGGAACTCGGACAAAAACTGGCTGATCTGGTTCACGGTTAGCAAAAATAGACGAAAGCAAATACAAAAAATGTCCACTCACAGTGATGTTAGCGTCGATTACGTCATAGCTGAACAAGAGGAGCTTTTGTCATGTTAAAGATCGTTTCCCAGAGTCTTTTCGCAAAACTCCTAGTCTTGTTTTTGGCAGCTTCACTACTGCCTTGCGTTTTGTTGGGCTCTCTTGTTTATTATACCAGTCGCTCCTCTCTCCAAAAAGCTGTTTTCAGCGAGCTTTACGCAGAACGCCATTTGAAAGAAAAGCAGCTTTTATTATTCTTTCTACGAGCTACTGAGGATACCCTTTATTTGTCCCATGATAAGACTTTGTCAGAGTATATGGACATGGTGTCGGTGGCTCCTAAAACAACAGGGATGAAAAGGGAATCGGCTCCACTAGAAGGAAAAGTCGATATACAACAACTGAAAATTATTGTTGAAAATCAACTAAAAGATTTCATAGGTCATTTCGGCACTGACATCTACGGATACGACGATATTATCCTAATCAGTACCCAAAGCGGGGAAGTCATCTTTACTGTGAAAAACAGAAAGGACAATCTAACGAACATCTCACAAATCCCTCTCAAGGATAGCGGTTTGGCAAAAATATATGGTTTAGTTATGCGCACGGGGAAGAACGCCTTAGTGGACTATACTTTCTATCCTCCTGCAGATAAGCCGGTTGGATTTGTTGGGGCGCCAATTGTCAATTCCAAAGGTGAGCTAAAGGGCGTTCTGGTGCTTTCTCTTGATGTACGGCGAATCAACTCTATCATGCTCCCCGTAAGCCAAATGGGACAAACTTGTCAAAGTATTCTTGTAGGCCAGGACTATCTAATGCGCTCCCAGGACAGGTTCGATCTCACCCCATCTGTATTGGTGAAGAAGATTGAGATACCTGCCGTAAAAAGGGCCTTGGAGCATAAATCAGGTACGTCTGTTATGCTTGATCAGAATGGTTTGGAGTCTGTTATTTCGTATTCACATCTCGGTTTGAACGAAAATAAGGCACTTAATGCGGATTTTGATTGGGTTATTCTCACTGACATTGATGTAAGTGAAGCGTTCCAGTCCATTAGTGAACTGTGGTATCGCATAATCTTAATCACGATTTGTATCGCTATTCTTTCTTGTGCTGTAGCCTACCGGCTGGCAAGGGGAATATCAGAACCTATATCTAAGCTCCGCCGAGATGCTTCACAAGTCAGCGAGGGCGACTTGACCGTAGAAGTTTCTGCGATTGAAAGAAAAGACGAAATTGGCGAGCTTACCAAATCATTTCGCGACATGGTTACTAAGCTGCGAGATCAAACAAGGCAGATACTTGAAGGTGTGTCTGTATTAGCTTCCGCGTCTACCCAGATATCCTCTACTGTGTCTCAAGTTGCAGCGAGCAGCACTGAAACATCTTCAGCTGTTACTGAAACTACTACTACCTTGGAAGAACTCCGTCAGACAGGTAGGCTTGCAAGTGACAAGGCCAAGAATATAGCGGAAGGAGCTAGGAAGTCAGTGGAAACAGCCCAGGCTGGAAAAAAGGCCACCGAAGAGGTCATGGAAGGGATGAACCTCATCAAGGCCCAAATGGAGTCCATTGGGGAGACAGTGATCCGTCTAAGCGAGCAAAGCCAGTCTATTGAAGAGATTATTTCAGCAGTGAAGGACTTGGCAGAGCAGTCGAATCTACTTGCAGTCAACGCTGCTATAGAAGCGGCTCGGGCTGGAGAGCAAGGAAAAGGGTTTGCAGTGGTTGCAGAAGAGATTAAGAGCCTCGCTGACCAATCTAAGAGATCCACAGACCAAATAAAGACAATACTTGACGACATACGTAACTCCATCAGTGGAGTGGTAATGGCTACCGAGAGAGGCAGTAAGGCTGTTGCACAGGGTACAGAGCAATCCATTCATGCGGGCGACTCAATCGAAACGGTTACTACGAGTGTGAAAGAAGCCTCGCAGGCGCTTGGCGTTATAGTTGCGTCTAGTGAACAACAGGCGGTAGGCATAGACCAGGTAGCCATGGCTATGGACAATATAGATCGAGCCATGCAGCAAAATGTAGAATCCACAAGACAGCTAGAGGCTTCCGCTAGAGAACTTGAAGACCTTGGACGAAAACTCAAGGTAATGGTGGAACGATACAAAGTCTGAGGCAGAGCTACCTCTGATGGATAGGAAAGAAAAGGAATTCCTCAAGAAGCTCCGAGCGACCTTCAAGATCGAAGCAGAGGAGCACCTCGGAAAAATGTCAAGTGAACTTATTTCACTTGAGAAATCAGAGGACCCCTCACAGCTCGAGACTTCTATTGAAACGGTTTATCGAGCAGCTCACAGCCTTAAGGGTGCTGCCAGGGCAGTAGGGTTGCGAGATGTAGAGTCTGTCTGTCAATCTCTGGAGAGTGTTATTTCCTGCATTAAGAAACACGAAATAACACCCACCCAGAGATTTTTCGACGTTGCCTTGAGGACGCTTGATCTTCTTAACCAACTTATCAACGATGAAGGTGACGCACCGGTAGGGGATGTTTTGAGGGAGCTGGAGTCGCTGTTGAGAGATAGGACCGAGGCTGCCCCGCCAAGTGCCGAACGGCCACCCGGCCACATCCCTGAACCTGAATTAACTTTGCCGTCCCCTGTAACTGAACCTACCGTGGAACCCACCCCACAGGCGCCCGATATTCAGGAAAAAAGAATGGCAGCTCCTCGGTCTAAATCTGATTCCCCAAAGCAAACGCTGCCGCCTGTGGAGAGACGTCTTCCCCAGAGTGAAACCATAAGAATATCTACATCACGTCTCGATGCTCTTCTTTATCAAGTGGAAGAAATGGTCTCTGTAAAGATTGCTGCCATTGAGAGAGTTGCTGAGTTGCGAAGCCTGTCCAGTCTTTTAGATACATGGGAAAAGTCTTGGAACCGATTGCGCCTTGACGTAAGAAGGCTGCAAGAGGCATCTCAACTTTCCAAAACGTCTGAGAAGCGTTTGGACTCCGACATCATAAAGGTCTTCAATTACATCAACAAACACGAATCGTTTCTTAAGGAGGCCATTTCAAAGACCAATCGACTAACAAAATATGCCGAAAACGAAGCGCGTACACTTGGCGGCATGATAGATGAACTCATGGAAGACATGAAAACCCTTTTAATGCTGCCATTCGCCACGGTTCTAGAGCCCTTTCCAAAGCTAGTGCGTGACATTTCTCGAGACCAGGATAAGCAAGTCGCTCTCATTATTGAAGGGCAAGAGGTAGAGATAGACAGGCGCATACTAGAAGAAATGAAAGACGCCCTCATGCACCTTGTCAGGAATTCTCTTGATCACGGGATTGAGAAGCCTGACGTGCGTATTCGTCATCGTAAGCCTCCCCAAGGAACACTCCGGATCGAGATTTCACAGCAAAGTTCAAACAAGATAGAAATCATTGTCCAGGACGATGGAGCGGGCATAGACGTAGCCAAAGTCAAAAAGGCAGCTGTCTCGAGAAGGATTTTGTCGGAAAAGGAGGTAGATGGTCTTTCCGAAGCAGATGCGCTAGGACTCATATTCCGCTCTGACGTTTCCACCAGCAATATTATAACGGATTTGTCAGGGAGGGGTATTGGCCTTGCAATTGTGGAAGAAAAAGTGGACAAACTGGGCGGGCATATCTCTGTAGAATCGACGCCTTTTGTAGGTACTACATTCAGGATTGTTTTGCCAGTAACCTTAGCTACATTTAGAGGTATTTTGACCGAGTGCAACCAGCACCTGTTCGTGATACCTACTTCGAATGTCCAGCGAGTCGTTCGCATAAGAAGTGAATCGATTAGGAAAGTAGAAAACCGTGACACAGTCCTAATAAGGGATCGCGTCCTCGTTTTCGTTTGGTTAAGTGATGTCTTGAACCTCCCGCCAGAAAACAACCACAAAGATGAAGAATTTATTTCTGCAGTTGTTTTAAGTGCTGGACAGAGAGCGGTGGCCTTCGGCATTGATAGGATCATTAACGAGCAAGAGGTCATTATTAAAGGATTGGGGAAACAGCTTGTCAGGGTGATGAATATAGCTGGTGCCACTGTTCTGTCTTCTGGTCAGGTGGTACCCATTCTTAATGTGTCTGATCTGGTCAAATCCGCTTTAAGTCGTTCCCCGGTGTCTGTTCCAGTCCCACAAAAGGCAGAGGCACAAAAAAGGCGTTCACGCGTATTGATAGCGGAAGATTCGATAACATCACGCACTTTATTGCGAAACATTCTTGAATCAGCGGGCTACGATGTTGACACCGTAGTCGATGGAACCGAGGCATGGGAAGCCTTGCGTTCCCGCGATTTCGATCTGCTAGTGTCTGACGTGCAGATGCCCCGAATGGATGGTTTTGAGCTTACGCGCAGAGTTAGGGCTGACAAGAAGCTTGCCGAACTACCCGTCGTCCTTGTTACATCGCTGGAGTCATCAGAGGATAGAGAGCGAGGCATAGACGTAGGCGCCAGCGCTTATATTGTGAAAAGCAGTTTTGATCAGAGCAATCTATTGGAAGTTGTAGGCCGACTATTGTGATGGCTGGAGTTATTTATGATTAGGCTTCTTATTGTAGAAGACTCGGCGGTCGTGAGGGAACTGCTCCAACACATTTTCAGCTCCGACCCTGATATTCAAGTCATTGGTGCAGTAACCAACGGATTAGAGGCGGTGGATTTCGTATCCAAAGTGCGTCCTGACGTTATTACCATGGACATAGACATGCCCAAGATGGGGGGATTCGAAGCCACGAGAAAAATAATGGAGACCACCCCAGTTCCGATAGTTATTTTAACAGCTAGTTGGGATCCGAATGACGTTAATAAGACATGGAAAGCGATGGAGGCTGGGGCAGTGCACGCCCTTGAAAAGCCACTTTTCATAGGCGATATCGAGCAAAGCACCGAGATAAAGAGCCTGATTCAGACCGTTAAACTGATGTCCGAGGTGAAAGTGGTGCGACGGTGGCCTAAGAAAACTGTGCCTGACTCGGTGGAAAAAAAAACGATTTCGGATAAAGACAATGGTATCGCCAGGCTAGACATAGACATAGTTGCCATCGGGGCTTCCACAGGCGGTCCACCAGCCGTAAAAACAATACTTTCTGCGCTGCCTGAAAACTTTCCGGTTCCTCTGTTACTGGTCCAACACATAGCTCCCAATTTTTCTAAAAGTTTCGTAGAATGGCTGGATCAGGCTGGTCCCCTTAAAGTAAAATTGGCGCTTAACGGAGAGAAGGTACTACCGGGCTACGTGTACGTAGGCCCGGATCAATTTCATATGAGGGTTGACCGTTCTGGGAGAATTTCCTTGACCCAAGATAAGCCGGAAAATGGGTTGCGTCCGTCTGTATCGTACCTGTTTCGATCTGTGGCCGAAGTGTACGGAAACAGGGCACTCGGAATATTGTTGACAGGAATGGGACGTGACGGAGCCGAAGAATTAGTGCTCATGAAAAAGAAGGGTGCAACGACCATCGCTCAGGACAAAGAGAGCTCTGTCGTGCACGGGATGCCTGGCGAAGCCATCAAACTGGGAGGCGCTTCATTGGTGCTGCCACCGGAGAAGATTGCTCATATGCTTGTTGCCTTTGCTCACCGGAGAAAAGCCACATGAACTCACACGTCCCCCCATTGGATCTTAACCTTCTTGATAATTCGCAGGAGATTTTGATCGTAGAGGATAGCCCCACCCAGGCGGTCCGACTTGAATTTATTTTGCAAGAACACGGTTTCCGGGTTTCAAAGGCTTCTAACGGCAAAGCAGCTCTTGAATACTTACAAACAAATCGTCCCATACTAGTTGTCAGCGATGTCGTTATGCCTGAGATGGACGGATACGAATTGTGCGCCAAGATCAAGCAAGATGATAAGCTTAAGGACATCCCCGTCATCCTTCTTACGGCTCTCTCAGACCCAAGCGACATAATAAAAGGTTTAGAGAGCGGAGCTGACAATTTCATTACCAAGCCTTATCAAGAAAGATTTCTGATCTCACGCATTCAATACATACTCATTAACAGGGAGTTACGCAGTAAATTTCCCACTGAAATGGGGATCGAGATATTTTTTGCGGGTAAAAAACACTTCCTCGCCGCAGATAGGATTCAGATCATCGACCTGCTGCTGTCATCTTACGAGGCGGCGGTTGAACAATTTCGCGAGCTTGAAAACGCCAACTGGGAGCTTGCTAAGGCAACCGAAACAGCCGAAGCCGAAGCCCGTAAACTTCGTGCCCTGATAGAAGCCATGGACGAAGGAGTGGTTTTTGCTGACTCAAGTGACGTTATAACAGAAGCAAATGAATGGTTCATCCAAGAGGTGGGAGCGCATCGTAAAGACGTAATTGGAAAGGAATTGTGGCAGTTCTTTGATCAGCCGCACATAAGTTCCATGCTAAAGACTCGAATCGATGGCTTCAAATCGAACACCTTGCGAGAGCCGCTCATCAGAACCCTACAATTATTCAGTAAAGATGTATCATTTCGCGTTCAGCCTATCTTCGACAGTCGGTCCTACAGGGGCGTGATTCTCAATATCGTTGATGTAACTGACTTAGTGGAAGCAAGAAATAAAATGGAGCAGGCTAGTAAGGCCAAAAGCGAATTTCTAGCGACCATGAGTCACGAAATAAGAACGCCCATGAATGGCATCATTGGCATGACCGAACTCGCTCTCCAGACCAATCTGGACGACGAACAGAGAGAGTATCTCCTAGCTGTTAAAGACTCAGCAGAGAGCCTCCTCAGTCTTATAAATGATATACTGGATTTGTCGAAAATCGAAGCGGGAAAATTTGAGTTGGCCTTCGTAGATTTCCGCCTAAGGGACTTTCTTTCAAGGGTAATCCTCTCCTTAAACGTGCAAGCACGCGCCAAAGGACTCTCCCTTACTTCTCAAGTCTCGCCAGAGGTACCTGACTTCTTACTAGGCGACCCGGGAGCCCTACGGCAAGTTCTTGTGAATTTGATCGGCAATGCCATCAAATTTACGGAGCAGGGAAGCGTTTCGGTTGTAGTGAATCTTGAGAAGGCTACTAATGATCAGGCCGTACTTCATTTTGTAGTGGCTGATACCGGCATTGGGATTCCACCTCAGGAAACCGCGAGAATTTTCGAGCGTTTTGAACAAGTTGACTCTAGCACTACCCGTAAATATGGCGGATCCGGATTAGGATTGGCAATATCTAACCAACTCGTCCGAATGATGGACGGCAAAATGTGGGTCGAAAGCGAATTAGGCAAAGGCAGCAAATTTCACTTTACTGTGGTAATGGCACTTCAGCGTGATATTACCGCGGCAGCGGCGGTAGGCCCCACGAGCCTTCGAGGCTTGAGAGTACTAATAGTAGATGATAACGCAAACAACAGAGCCTTATTAGAGCGCATGACCTTGAAATGGGGCATGCGACCTTCAACAGTGCAAAGTCCTAAAGAGGCTTTGTTGGAAATCCAGAAGGCGCTCTCAGATGGATCGCCCTTCGATTTCGTCATCACCGACTCAGCTATGCCTGAAATGGATGGATTTGAATTAGCAGAGAAAATTGGTGAAGAATTACCTGCCGAAAATAGGCCAAAAACTTTGCTTCTTACCTCCTTTGGAACCAGAGGTGACGCGGCCAAATGTGTGCAAGCGGGTATTTCTGCCTATCTGCACAAGCCAGTGAACGAATTTGAACTGCTTGATGCAGTCTTGCATGCCAGGAGACAGGTCAGCACAGCAAACGGCCAGCAGCCTCTTATAACACAGCATTCTTTGAGAGAAAACAAGAAAAGTCTTAAGATATTGCTTGCAGAGGACAACAAGATTAACCAGGTACTTGCCCAGAGACTTTTGGAAAAGTGGGGACATAAGGTGCAAGTCTGCAACAATGGCAGAGAAGCGGTCGAGGCAGCCATGAGCCAAGACTTCGATCTAATTCTAATGGATGTGCAGATGCCAGAGATGGACGGGATTCAGGCTACTAGTATCATCCGGAGAAGGGAGGAGGCAGTTGGCAAACATGTGCCCATTTTTGCCATGACCGCATACGCAATGGAATCTGATAAAGAGAAGTGTATAGCTGCCGGCATGGATGGATACGTATCAAAGCCAATTAATACCCAGGAACTTTTTCAGACAATCGAAGCACTGACAATTGAAGAGAGTTAAAGTTTTCACTAACAACTAGAGCAACTTGTATTGGAAAATATATATATCTAAAAGCTTATTATAGTAACCGTATTATCTCTGTTCCATATACTTTTGTTGACATAACTTCTGTATCAGACTATAATTACGCCATAGTCTTTTATGCTTTCCGGTCGACCCCGAAGTGGCGCCTGACCGCAAGGGATGTTTCAATGAACAAACTCTTTCTCCGACCATTAGTGCTTACGACTTTCTTGATTGGCTTGTTGGCATGCGGCTCCGAAATGCCTCAAAAAACAAGCGTGGAACCAGACTCAAACCAGAAATTGGTTTCAGACCTTCAGGAGACCATAACCCAGGCTAAACAAAATCTGGATAAGGAGAAGGAACATAACGCCCAATTGATGCAGCGCGTCCAATCGTTGCTCGAAGCATTGACCGAGGCGGAAAAGCGTTTTAGTGCTCTGCAAAAAGGAGAAGCTTCTGACATATCACCCGAAGCAGAGCGCAAAAGAATTGAACTTATGGGTGCAAAGGCACTCGCGGAATTCCGAGCAGAACAGTTTAGACGCAGGTTAGACGAATTAAGTCAGGACCTTGATGCCAAGGAAAAGGAGTTGGAGACGATCAGACAAAATGCTCGTGAAAAGGACGCAGAAGTTCAGCAGTTGCGCAAAGCCATCGAGCAAATTCAGTTGGCGGAAAAAACAAGAAACCAAGAGCTCTCTGCGCGAATGGAGCAGATTTCACGAGACCTGGAGCAGCGAACAGCCGCTGCAGAGCAATTCAAGAAGGATCTAGAAGAAAAAAATGAGCTACTTGCGGCCCTGAAAAATGCAGTATCAGACGCATCAAAACTCAAGGCAAATGCCGAGGCGGAGATCACCAGGCTTAATAATCAACTCGCAGATGTCACCAAGCAATTGCAGGATTCGCAGGCCCTCGCAGCTCAGCAGCAGCAGGACCTCGCCGCTGCTCAAAATAGACTGACACAGTCACAGCAAGAAATTCAGCGACTGGCACAGGAAGTACAAACCTGGCAATACGAGTATCAACGAAGTCGCGAAGAAATTGAAAAGATTAAAGCTATTGCTCAGGGTTATGCAGATCAGGCTGAAAAATACAAAGCTGAGAATGAGCGGTCTAAACAAGAAGCAGAACAATTTAAGACTGAAGCGAACAGGGCCCGTGACGAGATCGTGGGCTTTCGAGTCGAAACAGACCGGGCCAAACAGGAGGCCAAGGACCTGCGCACGAAAGTCTGGGAACTTTCGGTAAAGCTTCAGGCCATGGAAGCCAAGTTACGGCCGCCGGAGGAAGATCAGCCATCGAGTGTGGATAAGCTTCTTGATCAGCCTGTAATTACGCGAGATCAGGTGCCATCTTCAAATCTCTATTGACAATCCTATCCGGAATTTTTTCATCGCAATCCTGTGTAGGGGAGACATGTTCGCATGACGTTCCCACATTACCTTGTCACTGCAGAAGAAATGCGGGCGTTTGATGCCGCAGCGATCAATGAATACGGCATTCCTGGTGTTGTGCTAATGGAAAACGCGGGCAGATCAACTTTTATGCTACTCTGTTCAGCTATTTCCAAGGAATGCTCCAAGCTAAAGGCAGTAGTGGTTTCTGGGCCAGGTAACAACGGTGGCGACGGCTATGTAGTAGCTCGATATCTGATAAACCATGGGGCTGACGTCCGGGTCTATTTGCTGGCTCCACGAGAGAAAATCAAAGGCGATGCGCTTATTAATCTGTTGATTTTAGAGAAGATGACGGATCACATTTATCCTGTACTGGACGAGAGTGCTGTAAGAAGAGCGGCTGCTGAATGGGGGGCCTGTGACGTCATTGTCGATGCTATTTTAGGAACTGGTTTAACATCAATGGTTCGATCACCTTATCTAGAGGCCATAGAATTGATCAACGAGATTCCGGCCTTTAAGGTGTCCATTGACATACCCTCGGGACTGGACTCAAACACAGGTAGAATTCTCGGTGCAGCTGTTAGGGCGGATCTCACTGTCTCTTACGGTTTTCAGAAGCTAGGAATGGCACTTTATCCTGGTGTGAGTTGCTGTGGACAAGTCCAAGTGGTTGATATATCTATACCTCGCCGCTGTGTCCAGGCTCATCAGCCCAGCATAGTATTATACGACAGACCTGAGATTGAGGGTTATCTAAAGGCTCGTTCTGATCCTGTGAGTCATAAAGGCTCTTATGGACACCTCCTTGTCGTTGGAGGCTCCCCTGGAAAAACTGGCGCACCGGCAATGGCCGCACGAGCAGCATCTACGGTGGGAGTAGGGCTTGTGACTGTGGCGGTAGCAACCTCCCTTAACGCCATTTTGGAAACAAAGTTGACCGAAGAGATGACTGAACCCCTACCAGAGACAGCTATGTCAGGACATCTCGGAGAGGAGGCGTTGCAGCGTGTTCTAGAATTGTCCAAAGGCAAGCGATGCGTTGTTTTGGGGCCGGGGCTATCAAACACAAAGGATATTCTAAAGCTTTTGGAAGGCTTACTCGCAGAATATAGAGGCTGGGCGGTCATTGACGCAGACGGGCTTAATGCACTGTCGGGCAACCTAAAAGCCGTAAGCCAGTCACCGGCATCTATTGTGCTCACGCCCCACCCCGGAGAGATGGCTAGGCTCACGGGTTTATCCATACGTGAAATTCAAGAAAACCGAATATCGGTAGCCCGCGACACGGCAACGAGTCTTGGAGCATGGGTCATACTCAAAGGAGCGAGGACCATCACTGCCTCCCCTCAGGGTAGTGTCTTTGTAAACACCACTGGAAATCCTTGGATGGCTTCAGGCGGACAAGGGGATGTACTAAGCGGAATTTTGGGGAGCCTTTTAGCCCAAAATATACATCCAGAGATAGCTTTACCTTTGGGCGTATATATACATGGATTGGCCGCTGATAATGTTATCAAGCGCTTGGGAGCACGTCCTGTTCTGGCGGGAGATGTGATTGCGGAGCTCCCTATAATTTTGGCCGAGCTGACGCAGGAAAAAGGCTTAACGTCTCGTCCTACCCCTTAAGTGTTTGCTGGCCTTTAATTTTACCCCGCTAGTGAGATCGTTCCAAAGATTCCCTAATTTGTAGTGATATTCTATGCATACCTACTCTATATTGCTGCTTGAATGCATTGCCCTCGGATCGAGATTTGCCTTTACAAGTTGGTCACTTTTTGTAGCGCGAAGGTTGGTATTGTAAAGAGGTTTTACGCGTCCCGCAAAGACAGGATCTTGGCCACATTCTTGCGCGCCCGCCTTTGACGATCATGGTGAGCGAACTCAAAAAGTCCCGGCCGGTCTCGTCTGCAATGATGATAATTTCTCATCGTGGGGGCAGCCCATTAACCTGATCAGCGACTGATATTCCTGGATTCGCACTTTTTTAGAGATCACAAACCAAACCACCTGGGTCATTCCTGGGGGATACGGGGCGGGGAGCCGACAAAACTAAGAACATGCACCCAAAGCCAATCCTTTAGGCATCACTGAAACTACGATTTGTGCGCATTACTGGAATCTAAGATCCGACGGACAGCGGGCGGGACAAATACATTACCCACGTCCATTCGCCTAAGCCCCTTTGCAATGATATTGATCTTGGCACGCTGGGACGCGTTTCTATCGACTATTATGATGGGCTTGCCTTCAAACTTGCAGTAACCGCCTTGGCTTCTCCCCCACGGCAATGACAAGTTCTCATACCGTATTTCGACTCCCAGTCGAGACGCTGTAGTTTCTAAGAGCTGGAGGAGGTTTTTTTCTCCCACTAATATTTTCCCATGTCTCTGAGTTTTAAGATAAAATAAGTCTGATTTTGCTTGATCACGATTTCGGCGCAGGTAGTTCTCATCAGCAGCCGTGTTATCTGCGTATGGCCAATCCTTGTTTTTCAAACGCGTTCTTTGAACTCTTCCCCGAGAAGTCCTTCCGGCCGCACCAGCAATACCACAATAATAATTATGAATGCCAACGTATTTTTGAAAGCAATGGAAAGAAACCCTCCCGCAATGGCTTCGGCCACACCTAGAATTAGTCCACCCACTATAGCGCCGGGGAGACTGTTAAGTCCCCCGAGGATGGCGGCTGCAAATCCTTTTAGAAATGGTTCCAGCATAAAAAAGGGATCGATCAGGAGAGCTGGAGCGAGAAAAAGTCCGGCTAGGACGCCAAGCCCTGCTGCAAGGCCCCATGAGAAGGCTAGTACACGTCTGGTGGGAATACCTAATGTTTGTGCCGCAGGAAGGTTTTCCGACGTGGCTCTCATCGCAAGTCCGATTTTGGTTTTTTGCACTAGCAGATAAAAAAGTACCGAGACCGCGAGACTTATTAGAAGAGTCCCGAGACTCAACTGACTAATGCTCATGGGACCCAATTGGTATAACGTAAACTCTGACAGCGGAAACGGGAAAGAATTGGGTTCAGTACCGCCGAAGTATAAAACAGCTCCCTGGAGGATTAGCCCCAATCCTAACGTCAGAATAATTTGGCCAAGTTGAGTCGCATCTCGCCTTTGGGCTGGCACTAAAATCGCGAAATAAAAGGTCATCGCTAGTACTGCGCCACCTAAGGTAGCCATTATTGCGGATAAGCTGAAGGGTACTTCCCTAACCAGGAGGGCAAAAGCGATGAATGTTCCTACCGTTGCTATGTCTCCATGAGCAAAATTAAGTATTCGTGTTGACCGGTAAATCACCACTAATCCTATTGCCACGAGTGAATAGACGCTGCCCGTGGACAAACCGGTTACAGTGTATTGCAACAATTGTTCCATGCAAAAGCTCTCCTAGCGTCGCTCTTTTAACGAAACGGCCAGTTACGGAGGTAGAGTCGCGTCTTCATCCATCTCCCGGCTAGGCCAAATGGTTCAAATATAAGAACAACAAGAATTGTTATGCCGAACACCACTGGTACCATCTCCTTGAAAGAGCTGAATGCGTGAGGCACCAAGATTACGAACGCCGCGCCCATGAGGGATCCTTCGATTGACGCAAGACCCCCTATGATTACAGCGACAAAAATCGTGATCGATTCCATAAAAGTAAACATGTTGGGTTCAAGAAATCCAAGGAATTGTGCGTAAAGAGCTCCTTGGACGCCTGTATAAAAGGAACTGATGGCAAAGGAAAGGAGCTTGTAGTTCGTCAGATTGACTCCAATTACCTCAGCAGCGATGTCGTTGTCACGAATAGCAATGAATGCTCGCCCCATGTATGATGAAATAATATTGTACGATAAAAGGGTAAAAAATAATGTTAAGATGAAGTTGAAATAGTAGTTAAAAGTGACTTTGGATACGCCCCAAAAAGTCTCCAACTTGGATATGGTTAGCCCCATACGTCCGCCAGAAAGCAACTCTGAATTAGCAAAAGTTTGATACACGGCTATTCCGAACCCCATGGTGGCAATGGCCAAATAGGGCCCTTTGAGGCGCAAAGACGGAAATCCTACTATTACACCGAAAAGACTAGCTATAAATCCTGCGCACAGGAGCGCTACTGGCCAGGGGATCCCCATGCGTGATAGGTGGCCGAATGTATAGGCCCCAATGGCAAGAAAGCCCGCTTGGCCAAACGAGATTTGACCAGTGTATCCTATGAGCAGATTCTGACCCTGTATGCCAATTGCGTAGATACAAATTATGGTCGCAAGATAGGTAATGTGCTCTGGCGCCCAAAATGGCAGAAGCGCTACGGCAACAACCATCCCGCTCACCCAGACCCGGGTCCAGGGTTTCCGAATAAGCTGAAGTTCCTCACGATAACTCTCTATTAAGTCCATTGCATTCGCTCAGTTCTTGTACAGGGATTCGATCAAATCTGCGTATCGCTTTTCTAGGAATCGCCTCTTGACTTTTTTAGTGGGGGTCACATCGCCATCTTCTTCGTAGAAGCGTCTAGGCAACAGCGCAAATTTTTTTATTGTCTCCACTTGAGAAAGGGTCTTGTTCACCTTGGCCACCTCTTGATCTATCAACTTGATTATGTCCTGGTTCTTCGTTAAATCCGCAAAGGTGGTAAACGGAATGCGATTGTCCTGGGCATACTTGGTGACATTGTCCTCGTCAATGAGTATCAGAGCAACGAGATATTTTCTTCTTTCCCCTATGACTACTGCATCCTGTATGTATGGGCTGAATTTTAGCTTATTCTCTATGAAAGCCGGGGTGATATTTTTCCCACCAGCAGTAATCAGAATGTCTTTTTTCCGATCGAGAATTTTGAGAAAACCATCATCCATAGCCCCGACGTCTCCTGTGTAGAGCCAACCATCTACAACAGTAGAAGCAGTCAATTCAGGATCTTTGAAGTATCCTTGGAATACTCCCACTCCCCTAACCAGTATTTCGCCGTCATCCGCTATTTTGATCTCCATATTCTCGATTGGTTCGCCTACATAGCCCCAGCGAGGCCGGTCAATCCTTTGCAGGGCTATGACGCCTGTTGATTCTGTTTGCCCATAGCCCTCACGCAATGGGATGCCAAGCGCATTGTAGTATTCAAAAAGTTCTGGGGATGCCGGTGCCGCTGCACACACAGCCCAGCGGATACGCTCAAAGCCTAGCTGTCTTTTGAGGTGACACAGTACCAACCAATACAGTGGCCAGTAAGCTAAGGACCAAACAAATCTGGAACTGCTACCTTTCGGCGTTCGCACATATTTTAGTCCTACCAAGACACTCAACCGGTAAAGGGCCTTTTTCAATGGGGTAGAATCCGACATCCGTATCTCGATCATGGAGGCAAATTTTTCCCAAATCCGAGGTACGCTGGCAAATATGGTTGGCGAGACTTCTCTCAGGTTTTGGGCCAAGGTATCCATGCTTTCCACGAAATTGACTGTACCGCCAGCCCATACTGCCTGGAAAAGTGACATTAGGTTTTCATATATGTGAGCCAAAGGTAGATATGACACCATTTCATCAGCGTCCGTAGCCTGGTTAACCGCCATGAAACTTTCAGTGATACCGAGGATGTTCCGGTGCGAGATCATAGCACCTTTGGGACGACCTGTGGTGCCTGATGTGTAGATGATCATCGCTGTATCATCAGGCTGAACCTGCCTGAGAGCTTCATCTACGCATGCAGGTTCACTTCGTAGTTTTTCCCGGGCTTTTTCCAAAAATGCGTCATAGAAGATGATACGTGGGTGACTAAACCCCCAAAGGCCCTTAGGATCCCACACAACTACCGTATTAACCTTTAGTTCGGGCAGTATTTGGAGTACCTTGTCTACCTGTTCTTCATTCTCTACGAACAATATTTTGGATTCTGAGTGTCCCACTACATAAGCGATCTGCTCCGGAGCAGATGTCGGATAGACACCACAAGTAACCCCCCCCACTGTCATTGTGGCAATGTGACAGACGAGCCATTCGGGGCAGTTGTCTCCAAGTATGGCGACCTTGTCGCCTCGTGTGAGTCCAAAAGCAAGTAAACCAGCTGCAGCCTCGACGACCATGTCTCCATATTGACGCCAGGAGATACGCTTCCAGATGCCATATTCCTTATGCCTGAGTGCGGTGGCATCACCCTTATTTTTTACTTGCCTGAAAAAAAGTTCTGGAAAACTCGAAGGCGCCTCTGCCATCACCATCTCCTTCTCTTCTTGTACAAACGCCAGCCCTTGGGAGATGCAGCTGCTTCCCCGCCCAGTCCCAGATAGAGCTCCTGAACGTCTTCGTTCTCCGAAAGCTCTTCAGCCGTTCCCTCAAGTACGATTCTGCCACTTTCCATAATGTATCCGTAATGGGCAATCCCCAAAGCGAGGCGTGCATTTTGTTCGACGAGAAGTATCGTAGTGCCTCCTTGACTCACCTGCAGGAGCGCATCATAGACGGTCCGTGCCACCATGGGTGCTAACCCGAGCGATGGCTCATCCAGCATCAGAAGAGTAGGCCTTCTAAGCAGGGCTCGTGCTATAGCCAGCATCTGTTGCTCACCGCCTGAAAGCGTTTCTGCTTGTTGATTCCTCCTTGTCTTCAGTATGGGGAACAAGCTAAACACCCTTTCCATGTCCTGCTTCGCATCGCGCTCCCGTCGGCCCCAACACCCAAGCGCCAGATTTTCACCAACGGAAAGTTCCCGAAACAGACCTCTATCTTCCGGCACGTAAACGATCCCTAGAGACGAAATTTTTTCGGGTGCTAATCTATGGATTTTCTTTCCTTGAAATTCGATCAAGCCTTTCTTGGGTTGATCCTTAAGCAAACCGGCTATGGTCTTGAGGAGGGTTGTTTTTCCTGCTCCATTCGGTCCTAATACAGTGAAAATCTCTCCCTGTCTCACTTTGAGAGATAGACCATGCAAGGCATAGATCCTGTCAAAGTAAAGGGTCTCTATACCCTGGATCTTGAGGAGCGCTTCGGAATCATTTTTTTCCGTCATGCCTATCCCTCCCCTAGGTATGAACGTACCACTTCCGGATGTCGCTGTACCTCTTCTGGCTTACCTTCGGCAATCTTCAGTCCTAAATCAAAGGCTATCATTCTGTCGGCCAGTTTGGAAGCTATTCTGAGATCATGTTCGACGAGCAGTATTGCTGTCTTGAACCGACCTCTTATTTCTGTAATACGATATGCGGATTCTGCTTTTTCTTCAGCAGTAAGGCCTGCTATGGGTTCGTCCAGAAGCAAAAGCTTTGGTTCTGTTGCCAAAGCTCGGCCTATCTCGACCCGTTTTTGGACTCCGTAAGGGCAGTCTCCGACAAGCTGGTGGCGATAGGCTTGCAAGTCAAGAAAATCGATCAGCTCCTCGACCACTTCTCTATGACGTATCTCTTCCCCTCGGATGCGAAGAAATGCGTGGAAAGGATTGCGGCGAAATCTGACATGCCTGCCAAGCATGAGGTTATCCACCACATCCATGTGCATAAACAATCGAAGGTTTTGAAATGTACGGGCTATGCCGAGCTCGGCGATACGGCCGGGAGAGACCCCGACAATGTTTTTACCATTGAAGGTTATCTCTCCCCCCGTGGGCTGATATATCCCCGAGATGCAATTAAACAGAGTAGTTTTTCCTGAACCATTGGGACCTATCACTGTAAGGATCTCGTTTTCCTCCACGTGGAGGTTTACTCCTGACAGTGCTTTTATCCCGCCAAAACTTATAAATAAATTGGCGACTTGCAGCAGCGCCATCATTTAAAACCGAGGTTTGAAAATTGTGAAAGGTTCGATAGGCACGTGCTTGCCGCCCTTGGCCTGACTCATCCTCGAGGCATTCACCCCATGCCTTCGATCCGGATTATAAGTTACCGGTGCGCCTAGGCCTTCAGGCTTCCAGTCCTTAATCATTTCCATTCCCTTGATGAGAGACTCCACGGTAAGCTCTCGACCGGCATTTTTTAGTCCTTCGACCATGTGCATCATGGAGACCGCGCCAAACATTGCGAGATATTCCTTACCCTTGAGGTTGGGATCATATTTCAGCATTATATCAACCACGCGGTCAGACTCAGGGTCAGCTCCAGGAAGACCTGAGTTCCCTGGTAAGGCTATGTAAGTGCCTTCCCATACTTCTCCGGCAAGCTTGTACATAATCGGATCGCCAAGGGTAAAAGTACTTAGTGCCTTAGGTTTGTACCCAATCTTGTGGATTTCTTTCAGGATGAGTGCTCCATGTGTAGGAGTCGTATAGATTAATAGGGTGTCAGCGCCCGTTTCCTTAAGTTTGAGAGCGTGGTTGCCGAGGGCACGCTCTGATAGTTCATAAGGCACCGCGCCCGCAAGCTGAGCCTTGCCAGAGTTCTCAGCCAGAGCCTTGTTTAGACCTTCCATGGCGTGCTTGCCATAGTCATCGTTTTGGTAAAAGAGTGCTATCTTTTTAGCTCCCAGCTTGTTGATCGCATAATTTGTGATGTATTCCGCCTCATCTCCATAATCAGGATAGGCAATGAAAACGTATTTTAGTTTGTCTCTGGGCATCGCCTGCCAGATACGAATGTCAGCGTAAGCAGTTATTAGGGGGAGTTTATTTTCAGCGTAGAAATCTTTAGAAGCATTCAAGATAGCGGTCCCGAGGACTCCGCAGACTGCAAACACATTGCCCTTCATCTCCTGCAAATTAGCCAAGCCGCGGGTTGGGTTGTATGCGTCGTCCTTCATGATAAACTTGATTTTGCGTCCATGGATGCCACCCTGATCGTTGATGTAGTCTGCCCATGCTTTCATGCCCATCCCGGTGGTTCCCCACAGGGCCGCAGGACCTGACAGAGGCGTTGTGCAGCCAATAACAACCTCAGTGTCGGTCACCCCAGGCACATCTGCTGCCCATAGCGTCCCCACGAAAGTAAAGAGAGCCATTGAAAGAGCAAGTACAATCCTTCTGATGTTCATCACGAGACCTCCTTTTTCTTGATCTACTAATGAGGTTAGTTGAACTTCTACAGATGCTTAACTCTATGCCATCTATCCACTGCCGACCCTAGCAATAGTGCCACAGTGGGTTACTTTATGCTTATGAGGAATGAGCTGCTAGCTTCCAGGATTGGCTCTATTCCCGAAATTCAATTCGGGGGATGCTTTTACAGTTACAAGAAAAAGCGACTTCTGGCAACAAAATTCGCATTATCGGTATAAATTGATGCTGTCCCCCCTGCTCAGTACGCAGTGCCTGTACGGGATAATAGGGCGAAGCAAAGTGGCATGTTTGGAACGGCTGACTAAATTTGCACACATGGTCCGTCACTAAATATAAAGTTTATGGAAACTAAAAGCTAACCCCGAGTAATGTTTTGGTCTGTCATCCCGATGAAAGCGGGAACTCAAGAAAATGGGGCACCACTAAGGTGGCATGGCATCGGCAACTTTTGTCATTGCGAGGAGGCACAAGCCAAGGCAGCAATCCCGGTATTCGTTATAAAGAAAGCCAACTAATTAGTCACTTTGCATCCCGCCCAAAAAGCGCGCGTTAACACAAAAATTAAAGACCCAATAGTATTGGCTCCCCGCGAGCCATTCCAAGCGACGAGTGATATGAAAGTGGCTCGTGTAACATATGTCGAAACTAGGGAAGCTCTGTTCTCCTTAAAGCATTAGCTTAGATACGATCTCCTTCATGATCTCAGATGTGCCCCCACCGATCGAAAGGATTCGGCTGTCTCGATACAGCCTCTCCACTGGATATTCTCGCATGTATCCGTATCCACCGTGAATCTGAACAGCTGCATCGCAAACTTTTTGACAGATGTCAGCCGAGAATATCTTGGCCATGGCGATCTCTTTAACCATGTTTTCTCCTGCCTGGATCCTTGCCGCTATGCGGTATGTGAATTCCTTGCTAACCTGTACCAACACAGCCATGTCCACTAGCTTATGTCTTGTCACCTGAAAGCCGATGATAGGCCTGCCAAAAGCCTCCCTCTCCCTGGCATATTTAATAGCAAGTTCCAGCGCTAGCTCCGCAGTAGTGTTTGCCATCAAAGACAGGTAAAGCCTCTCTTTTTGGAAATTGTGCATGATACCGTAGAAACCTGCACCTTCCTCACCCAGCAGGTTGGCTACAGGGACTCTGACGTCATTCAAAGCCAGTTCTGCCGTGTCTGAGGCCCACCATCCCATCTTCCTCAGTTTCCTGGATACGGTGAAACCAGGCGAATTGGTTTCCACGACGATAAGGCTGACTCCCCGATGACCAGGTTCACCCGTTCGCACCGCCATGGTAATGAAATCCGCGCGACAGCCTGATGTAATCATGGTTTTAGACCCGTTTATAACATACACGTCTCCATCACGCACTGCCCTCGTCCTAATATTCGCCACATCTGAACCGCCTCCCGGCTCAGTGATGCCCAAAGCCGCTATTTTTTCTCCTCGCAGTACAGGAGGAATGAAGCGTTCCTTCTGCTCCTGATTGCCGAGGGCTAGTATTGGAGGCAGGGCTATTCCATGAGACATTAGCCCTGCAGCCACGCCTCCTGAGCCCGATCGCGTCAACTCTTCCGATACGACCACCTCATGAAAAATGTCAGTTTGAACTCCTGTCCATTCTTCAGGATAATTAACTCCCAGGATACCGACCTCCGCAGCCTTATAGAAAAGATCACGTGGGAATTCACCCGCCTCTTCCCATTCCTCTACATATGGTTTGATTTCTTTTTCTACAAAGCGGGCTGTCGTTTCTCGCAAAATTCTGTGCGATTCGTTAAAATAATCTAATGAACAATTCATAACGCTCCTTTATTTATTGGCCACGCTTGGTGCCAAGGAAATGACCGACCATCCAAATTCAGATTAGTTCAAAGCTTCGGCGGCGGTATCACAATTGCTTCACCTGTTCCCACCGTCTCACCTCTTTGGTTAGTCCATAAGAGACGGAGTCTTATGCGTTTCTTGGCCTCAATTTTTTCGATCACCTCAGCCGTCGCTGTGATAGTATCCCCGAAGAAAGTAGGAGCCCGAAATCTTGTCGTGATCTCTAAGGCGATTGTGCCTAATCCTGGCAATTTGGTTCCTAAAACCGGCGCAATGAGACTTTGGGGGAGACCGCCGTGGGCTATCCGCCGCCCAAATGGGGTCATCTTAGCAAACTCTTCATTGACGTGCACGGGATTGAAATCCCCAGTTATCCCTGCAAAAAGCATGACATCAGTTTCAGTGATAGTTTTGGAAAAAGAGGCTTTCATCCCAATTTCCAATTCGTCGTATCCAAGTCCCAGTTCAAATTCCATACATGTGCCTCGTCTTTTTTTCTGGATAGATTATCAGCTAGCGCTTGAGCAGAAAAGCGGAAAAATGCTGCTACAGTTGGTTGAATCCTCTTGGGACGTCACATCTCTAAGTATTATGGTCGTTGATTCTTTTGATGATGCATCTAAATTTATCATTAATTTGTCTCTCTACTTTCTTCTTTGTCTGAATGTTGATCTGTGTTAACCAGGGATGGGCTCATTAGGAACAGCTCTCAAGTAAAACATCCAATTAGATTCGGATCATTCGATGGTTTTGCAGTCGCTGTCGCTTATTACCGGAGGCCGTGAGCCTCGCTCTGATAACCACGGAAAAGATCGTACCGCCTTGGCTGCTATTATACTACTTGGAATGCTCATAAGAGCTACTGTCCCTATACTAGCCTTTTATATGTCCCATGACAAAACCATATTTCATAGCCTTGACACAGTTTCATACCTAGATCCAGCCCAAAGCTTACTGGACAGCTTTGATTTTTCTACAAAAGGAAAGCCCGAGACAATACGTACACCAGGCTATCCCATTTTTCTGGCCATCGGCTTAGCGTTTCAGTCGGTAGAGTTCATCACAATTATCCTGCAGGTCATTGCCAGCGGTTTCACAATATATTTTGTGTACGCCGCAGCACTGCTGCTTTTCGAAAACACTAGAGCTGCCCTTTTAGCTGCTTTGCTATTTGCCTGCGAACCTTCCTCGATAATTTGGACTTCCATAGTCCAGACAGAAACGTTGTTTGCCACGCTATTGATGGGCTTCCTACTCTGCTGTATGCGATACATGGAGCGCTCTAAATGGTCAGACCTAATCGGATGCAGCGCGTTTGCCACAGTGGGAATCTATGTTAGACCCGCAGCGTATTTTCTTCCACTTGTATTGGTCATATTTTTGTTGTCAAAAGGGACCATTTGCCGGACCCTGGACAAAATCCTTCTAAAACAAGCGCTGGTTTTTTTAGCCGTTTGTTACTCAGTGGTGGGGCTTTGGCAGGTTCGAAACGGTATCGTATCCGGTTACTGGGGATTTTCCACTGTTTCTGAGAACAATCTGTATTTTTTTGCAGCTACAACTGTTATGGCTCAGGTAACAAACACGCCATATGAAGAACAGCGACGTTTGATGGCAGAAGACAGACCGAAAAAAATTTTGTTAGGCGGAGAAACTTCTGAGCTTTCTGATAAAGAATTGCGCAGTTATCGAAGCGCCAAAGCAGTGAAAATCATCCTAGGCCATCCCATACATTATGCTAAAGTTGTGTGCCTAAGTGCCCTATGGACTGCGGTCGGGCCAGGTATAGGGCCATGGCTTGAGGTCTTCCGAGTAGTACCAGGGGACAGGATTCATCGAGCCACAGAAGACGATAAGTTCTACTATCTTCGCAAAGCTATATGGTCACGGCTGGCATCCGTTTTTCTCTGTGTACTGCTTTGTCTGTATTGGCTAGCTGCGTTCATAGGTGGGATGAAGGCGATACGTCACAAGAAGTGGGAGCTTTTACTACTGGTATTGGTAATAGCGTATTTTATACTGTCGCCCGCTCTATTGTGCATAGGTTATAGCCGTTTTCGGCACCCCATTATGCCCATATTATCAGTGTTAGGTGGTTATGGTCTGTGGCAATTGCATGGCAGAAGGATAACTAGCACTTGAAGCTGACCAAGGCATGGACCTGTCTGGGTTATCCGACTGCTTTATGTCAAAGGCAAATTCATCCTTGAGAAAAAGCTCGGCCGATGATGAGGGATGTTAAGTGAAAAAAGTTTTAGTCGTCGGGCCTGTGCCACCACCCTACGGAGGCATTGCCTCTGTCATGCAGGCTCTTTTGGATTCGCATCTCAAAAAAGAATACCACCTGGAATTGTTTGAACGACACTGTATTTTCCCTCCAGGTTATGAAAGCTTCTTGTGGAGACATTTATTCAGGTTAAAACGATTCTTTAATTTTTTCAAAAGGGTCTTTCCGAAAAAATTCGATTTGGTGCATATACATTCTGACTTTAACGGAGGTTTTCCCGGTACCGTGGTTTTTATGATCTTGACTCGATTGGCTGGAGTAAAACTCTTGCTACATCTACACGGTACAGATTGGAATTTTTGGCATACTTCCCGCCCTTGGCCCAGAAGACTTAGAAACAGACTCGCATTTAGAATCCCACACTCGATAATCGTATTGTACGGACTTTGGAAAAGGGAGCTCTTGGCTTTAGTACCGACTCAGAATGTCCACGTTGTTGGCAACGCCATTGAAGATGCGCCTCACCCATTGGCCGCTGACGTTGAATCTGTTAAATTAAATCTTGGAATTAAACCTAACGATTTCGTTGTCCTCACTGTAGGTTTTTTAGGACGTAGAAAAGGGGCTTTGAATACACTAGAGGCCATTCCTGAATTGGTGCGCTACAACCCTGAGATAAAGTTCGTCTTTGTTGGAGGCGAAGAATTTCCGGGGGAGTCAATCCCGGTCTTGGATAAAATCCGTAAAGACCATCTTGAGGACTGGGTACGCGTGGTAGGCGAAGTATCGAGGATAAAAGTCCCGAACTACCTAGCCTGCGCTGACGTATTCCTCTTGCCTTCGTTACAGGAAGGAATGCCCATTGCTGTCCTTGAGGCTTTAAGAGCGGGATTACCTGTGATTTTATCGCGAGTGGGAGCTATGCCCGAGATGATTGAACATCTCAATACCGGCATTCTGATTGAGCCGGAAAAGCCAGAGGACATAGTTAAAGCTATCAAACTCCTTATGGACGACCCAGAACTGAGGACAAAGATCGCCGGTAATGGGAGGACTCTCTTTGAATCGCAATACGAAATCAAGGCCTGTGTTCACAAGATCAGTAGCATCTATGAATCTATCTGATTTACAGGGATTCTTGCTACAGGAGTGTACTACAATTGTGCGGCATTTGTGGCTACAAGGGTAATCTGACGCTTTCTCATTTGGAATTGATGTGTGACGCCATGGCTCATCGAGGGCCAGACGACAATGGCACATTCAGTTCGGATGAACATTGCGTCGGTTTGGGTCATCGCAGATTGTCGATTTTAGACCTCAGCGCGGCTGGTCACCAACCCATGTCCAACGAGGATGGCACTGTATGGATAACATTCAACGGAGAAATATATAATTTTAGTGGTCTTAGAAATGAACTTCGTCGAAAAGGTCACAACTTTAGAAGCAATACTGACACTGAGGTGATTGTACATCTTTACGAAGAGCTAGGTATCTCTTGCCTTTCCGAACTCAACGGAATGTTCGCGTTTGGGGTTTGGAACAAGAAAACAGGCGACCTGATAATTGCAAGAGACAGAGTAGGCATCAAACCTCTTTACTACATTAGTAATAAGAGATTTTTTGTATTCGCTTCAGAGATCAAGGCTTTTCTTAGAGCAAACCTGCTTGATGATTTACTAAACACTGAATCGCTTCAAGAATATTTGGCACTGAAGTATGTGTCGGGGGATAAGACAATGCTACGCAACGTCCATCGGCTAGAGCCAGGACATTGGATAAAGGTTGCGGACAATGGCATTGAGGAAGGAACCTTTTGGCGCTATCGAAGAGCGAAAAAAATCCAAAACCGCGATCTAGATGATTACGCTGAGGAAGTACGGGATATCGTTAGGAATTGTGTTTCAGACCAAATGGTGGCAGACGTGCCGGTTGGCGCATTCCTTAGCGGAGGTATCGATTCCAGTATTGTGGTCACTGAAATGGCTCGTATATCAGGCGATGCAGTCAAATGCTTTACAGTAGAGTATGAAGATGCTGGAACGTCATTCAATGAGTCAGAATATGCCTTGCTCACAGCTACCTATGCCGGTACACACCATGCCCGTGCAAAATGCACGAATGATCAAGGCGTCTCACTTTTGCCGCAGCTTATATACGCTATGGATGAGCCTGTTTCAGAGCCTTTAATGGTATCGAGTTATATATTGGCCAAGACAGCGAGGGAACAGGTTACGGTCGTACTTGCAGGAGAAGGGGCAGATGAACTATTCGCCGGTTATAGAAGGTACAAGCTAGGTTTGTACGCAGAAATGCTACGCTTGGTCCCGCATCGGGTTCTTGTATTGGCAGAGTCCCTTGCGAAGAGATTTCGAGGGGTGTATTCCTTCCCGTACCAGGTGTTGCACCTCTCAACTACACCGCAATCTGTAGCAGAAACAAATTTAGCATTCTGGCCAGAAGAGATATCTGCTCTTTTGTGTTGCGACGCAGATGCATACACTCCGCCGGTCTTTCTAAATGATCCAACCCCTGAGGCTATACTAGAATTCTTGATTGATATAGATTTTCGCTATCGTTTACCAGAATATATACTAACTCGGGCAGATAAAATGACCATGTCCCATTCGCTAGAGATGCGGGTGCCTCTTTTGGACAACCGGCTAGTGGATTTTGCCATGGGCCTTCCATGGTATTTGAAGCTGTCAGGAACAACTGACAAATATTTGCTGCGATATGCTTTTAGAGACCGGCTGCCGAAAAGAGTGGTCACCCGCGCTAAAATGCCTTTTCAGGCTCCCTTTGAAAAATGGCTGCCACAGCTAGTCCCTAGATATCTAGACAGTTCACAGCTAGTGCAGGAAGGCGTAATAAGTCGAAAAGGTTTGGCTCAGATTTTGCGAGATGACAAGATATCTGCTCGAAATGACAAAATTTTTACCCTAGTTGTACTCGAACTATGGTTTCGAATCTTTGTCACTAGATCTCTCACTTTATCGTAATCCTTCTGCAAAATATAAATTTGGGCATTCCTGTAGCCATCCCAAGCACTCACAAGAAATGGTGTGAATGCAGTTAGGATTTACACCCTTCTGAGATTAGTGGAAATGACTATTCAGGCCTTGACCCAAATCCGCTTTCGACTTCGAGAAGCGCCATATGCCTTTGTTTCATATGCACTGGGAATAATATTTGTCTTTTACTCTGAACGCTACATTAACGAGGCTGATAAGGACAGGTACTTCCACTAATGGTCCGATGACAGCTGCAAAAGCTGCCCCAGACTGTATCCCGAATACAGCTACCGCAACTGCTATGGCCAGTTCGAAATTGTTGCTAGCCGCCGTGAAAGATAGTGTGGTAGCTACAGAATAGTTTGCCCCTGCTTTATAGCTAAGCCAGTAACTCACTAGAAACATTACAACAAAATATATAAGGAGCGGGACAGCTATCCTCATTACATCCAACGGGATCTCTACAATCAGATTACCCTTCAGACTGAACATGACAATGATGGTAAACAGCAAAGCAATAAGGGTAATGGGACTAATCCTAGGAATAAAGACCTTTTCATACCAAGTCCTTCCCTGGACCTTTAGCAGGGTGAACCTGGTAATGACGCCGGCAATGAAGGGAATACCCAAATATATGAAGACACTTTCGGCAATTTGGCCTATGCTAACTTGGACGATACTGCCTGATAAACCAAACAACGGAGGAAGTATAGTTACAAAAAACCATGCGTACGCGCTGTAGAAAAGAACCTGAAAGATGCTGTTGAAAGCGACGAGACCCGCGCAGTAGTCCGTATTGCCTTCCGCTAATTCGTTCCACACGATAACCATCGCAATGCAACGGGCGAGACCGATCATGATGAGGCCAACCATGTATTCAGGATAACTGTGTAGGAAGAGTATAGCCAAAAAGAACATCAAGACCGGACCAACGAGCCAATTTTGAATCAGAGATACACCTAGTATTTTCCAGTCGCGGAATACATCGCCCAATTCCTCGTATTTCACCTTAGCAAGGGGTGGATACATCATGAGAATAAGGCCTATTGCTATGGGAATGTTGGTAGTTCCCACTTGAAAGTAGTTGATGATGCGCTCGATCCCAGAAAAAAAATATCCCGAACCTACGGCTACAACCATGGCGAGGAATATCCAGAGTGTCAGGAAACGATCCAGGACTGAGAGTCTTTTAACGACAGAGCGGTCCATGATCTCTGCTCCTTTGGCTAATTTGGGGGCTTACTTTTTTGATGCGTTTTTACGAACATGCTGAATTTGAACCTTTGGGCAGGCACTATTTTACTTATACACATTTTAGTCAAATAGTAAATAATACTTAAGTCCGTTCGGTGCCTCAGGGTCACCCAAAAATATCGAATCGACACACTAGCCGTGGTTTTGTATGATACAATCCCCTTCAGATGTATCTCACAGAGCGTAGGTATATGAGTGTGAATTGTGCGTAGGCTGAGCTCGTCATGACCGAAAAACTCGAAAATCGCAAAATGCTAATGGCAATGTACCAGGCCCTTCGTAGGCGATTCGGGCACAGAAGGTGGTGGCCTGCAGAGACACCGTTTGAAATGTGCGTAGGCGCTGTGCTTACCCAGAATACCGCTTGGAAAAACGTGATCCAGGCAATAGCTAATCTCAAGGCCGCAAGGGCACTTGATTTGGTCGCAATTCATGAGATGCAAGTTGAGGTACTGGCCAGTCTGATTAAGCCAAGTGGCTATTACAACGTGAAAGCCAAGAGGCTGAAAAATCTCGTTAGCCGGATCGTCACCCACTATGATGCCGACTTGTCTTCAATGTTGGAGTTGCCCATCTCTGTTCTGCGGAAAGAGCTGCTAACAATCAACGGAGTGGGGAAGGAAACGGCAGACAGCATTATATTATACGCCGCCCAAAAACCGATTTTCGTGGTTGACGCCTACACAAAGAGGGTACTTTCTAGACACGGACTTCTACCCCAGGACGGCGAGTACGACATAGTTCAGGATTACTTTCACAGTCATCTACCAAGGGATACGGCCCTTTTTAATGACTACCATGCCCAGTTTGTGGCTTTGGGAAAGCATTACTGCAAGACAAAACCGCTTTGCGAGGAGTGCCCTCTTTTGGAGGTCCTCTCCTCGCCTCAGCCGCGAAAGACCCGTGTTGACTAGGAATAGATTTCACCCCTAGTCTGCGGGTCAATCGGAAATGGTGTACGAACCCTTCTTGTCCGGGTCAAACTGTATGTTTGCTTTCACATAGCCAGCGTTCAAACCGGCTTTCTTAAGGATGTTGTAAGCCATCTCTGCGCGCGTTCCTGTCGCACAGTGTACAACAATCTTTTTGTCTTTAGGTAGTTCGTTCAGTCGCTGTTCTAGTTCATCCAGTGGGATGTTTTTCGTGTTAGGGAGGGCGTCTGCGGCGGCCTCGCTGGCTAGTCTCACGTCGAGGATCAGGGTGTCAGGAGACGGCTTATTGACCAAAGATTTAAAGACTTCGACGTCAACTTCTCCGGGTAGTAACTTACGGACATACTCGATCTTAGACGCAGCGGCCCCCTTTGCGACATTCTCACCGGATTTTAGCCAAGATTTAAATCCGCCATCTAGTATCGTGACTTGTTTATAACCCCAGCCCGCGACTAATTTGTACGCTTCTTGGGTAGATACGGCTTTTCCGTCTTCATCGTAAAGTATTATGGGAGCGGCTTTGTAATTGGGGAATGACGACTGCATCGAGGCTAAACCAGTGTCTGGCAACGCCACTGCGCCTGGTATGTGCCCCTGTTCTATTACGTTTTTAGGACGTAAGTCGATAAGAATGAAGGGCTGTTCTTGTTTTTTATAGTCCAGGATACCCTCTACATTCGATACAACTATGTGACCAGCTTTTCTCCATTCAGGGATTCCAGCGTGAAATACTTTGACATCCTTGTAGCCTAGTTTTTCTGCCTTCTTAGCGGAGAGAGGACTCAGGGTACAAGAAAACCCGCCGCAGTAGTAAATCTGTGTTATATCCTTGTCTTTTGGAAGAATCTTTTCTTGTAGTTTATCAAATGCAAAAAATGGCATAGCAACTGCTGTGGGGATGTGCCCTTGATTGTACATCTCCTTCGGTCTGCTATCCAAAAGGATGTACTTACCTTGTTCTGGCCCCTTGGCGACGAGGCTCGCAAGCTGTTCCGCAGTCATAAGCTGCTCTGGAGGTACAGAAAGGCCTTTTTTTACCTCAATTTCTTTCGCAAATAATTTGCCGTTCTTCTTTGCATAAACAATTTTTATTGATTCTTGGGGAGGAATTTCTTTGTAATTCTCCGCATTCTTGAGGACGGTGCTGTCGTCGAAAAAGACTATCTCGCTATCATTATTGATTTTGATCTGAACACTCTTCGACTTCAGGGCAACGTTCACAAACTTGCCTGCCAGTACATTTGGCGTTTTGTCGTAGTTGTGACATTTCAAACAGCTCTGATCCGATTTCCCGGGAATGGCCTCATCGGCGATGGCTGCGAAAAATGCTGCTATCAACAGCCCAGACAATACCATGGTTAAAAAGATCCCATACCTGATGTTTGTTTTCACCTGTGACTCCTTTCGATTCATTTGTTCGCTTATTAACCGGGCGCTATAGCACCACGCTATTGATTTCTTATTCGCTTTGCTCATATCACGCAGTATGGAGTATCACATTCATTTGCAAGCCCTTTAATGGCTCACTAATGCCGGTTCCCGATTCATGCTGTTGATAGCATCTACAATCGGGGGCATTTGGTAGCATCTTGTCACGGCCAACTCCTCACGCCATGGAGAATTTTTAGATTAAAGCGGCAACGCGAAATAAAGACAGGATCAACCTCATAACTCCCGTTTAGTTTAGACAGACCCTGCCATGTACGTGTACAGGTATTTTGTCTTATCTTGGAACCTGTAAAAGCAGTGTTTAAGGGTATTCTTTACACCCTCTCCTTTCCTTGGTTCAGTACTGGTTTTCCGAGACGTCATATTTTTTAAAATACCAAGGCCTCTAGGTTTAGTTGTAGGACATGATTTTTAGGCCTTGTCGTTTATAATACATGTTTTTATATATATAATATTTTATCAATATAAGTAAATAACTAAATTGAAAAAACTATTTAATTTTGATTCAGGTTGATCTAGAATTTCTCTTGACAATTCAAGATCGTATATATAACATTCTGCAATCCTTTAAGTAGTCGTATCACATTGAACATTGGGTTTTTTTGGAGGAGGTCGTTATGTCAGCCCTAGTGCAAACTTACACCGTCTGCAACCGCTCTCCCGATAAACAGGTAACCTAGTAGCATTGCAGCCTTACGGCCAGAGATAATTCCAATGGTACAACCGGCGCCATTTTTCTCACGGTGAGAAAGTGAGACACAATCAGATAAAGGTGGAACGGCATCGCGCCCAGAGCTCATGCATCGCAGATAATATCTGTGGTGGGAGAAAAAAGTATTTGCATTTGATTTAGCAGTATCCAATTCTTTACATAGGACTAAGACATGAACAAATCAGATCTTATTGCGGCCTTGGCCAAAGAAGCGGAACTTCCATTGAGGAAGGCAGAAGAAATTGTTAATCTCGTGTTCGAGACCATGTCTAAAGCGCTCGTAGAAGGGAATCGTATAGAAATAAGAGGATTCGGGTCTTTCATGGTCAAAGAATACCGGGGTTACACAGGCAGAAATCCTAAGACTGGGGAGCAAATTTTGGTTACAGACAAGAGACTCCCGTTTTTCAAGACGGGCAAAGAGCTCAAAGAAAAGGTAGATGCTGCCGTTAAGGCATCAAAGTGAGATAATTAGCTTTAAGTCTAACCAGCCCATGCAGTGGGGAAGATGCCAACGTTGTCGCCTTCCTTGAGCTTATAATCCAGTCCAACGAGAAGTCAGTTCACTGTTATGATCGCCGAGCTGGTATCAGGCAATCCAAGGGTTGCCAACAGATCGGCGATCGTCATGCTCACGTGGTAATCTAACGTGATGCCACCCCTAGAATCATAGGAGGGCACAAATTTTCGCAAATATGATCCAAGCTCGATATGAATTGGCACTTCATCTCTCCATATTGTGTTCTGTGATTCAATCCTAACAAATTGGTTAAAACACAATCCGTGTTAGTCTTAGTTCACTTGCTAGGCAAGAATTACGGACCCAGAAACAACGTGTAGAGCGAAGGAATTGGCTTTCAACTTTTGTCAGTTACGCGCTTTTTTTGACTAGCCAGGATACCCTTTACATATCGTCGTTATACCTTTTCCCTACATTTATATACGCATGGACGCTTTTCGAGGGATATTGGCCTCGACTAGTCATTTCAATTTTAATATCGCAAAAGGCTGAGATTGCCACATTCATCTGCGCTGCCTCGCAATGGTATTAACCGTTATTATACTGCATGCCCTGACAGGGAAGCCATTTTTCTGGATTCCCGCTTGCATGGGCATGACCGACCAGAGCCTGCTCCCAATTAACGTTTAATCTAGAGAAACGCGATAATCTACCGTAGTGACCCCTTGTCATGGAGGTGCTTGAGAGTGAAAGAGCGAAATACGTCCGAAATTCGAGTTTCGTTTTCTGCGTGCTCTTTAATTTACTTGGATCAGCTTTGGCGCGAAAATTATTAGAGTCATTTGTTAGCCACTGCCCAATAATCTTAATTAAGGCTCCTAAATAACTAATTTGTGGGCTTAATAATTTTATTCCTATCTCACCCTGTATGGCAATCCCAATTGTAGCAATCCTGATTGATCTACGGATGGAGAGCTCGCCGATGCTAAATTTCCTTGCACATTTTGAAAGGGGCAAGTAAGATGACACCATTCCTCCATCGAGGCCGACTTTCCTCCGAGGGGCTGCCAAAATGGCAACGTCCCTCTAGGGTATAATCACACGGTTATTTTATGAGGTTTTTGGAGGCATTTTTTTCCACAAGCCTCTATTGGCAAGAAAGAAGGTCCTATCTCTGATACCTTACATGCATTCAGTTGTACAGGCGTTTACTCTGCGGCCGCAATTAGGTGCGGCGAGTATAAGCTAGGCGTGCCTTGTAACCTTTTTGAGATTCGTCTTTTTGGGGTTGATCGACATGATCGAGCGAGTGACGAAACAGGCAAGCGTATTGCACTGCCGGAAGTGTTTTGCACGGTTGGGTCATGTATTTACACGTGATTAATAAGGAGGAAGGTTAACATGACTGTAAAAATTTTCCTAAACGAAGACGAAATCCCCCGCCAGTGGTACAACATTGTGGCCGACATGCCTCGTCCGCCGTTACCACCCCTTCATCCGGGGACTCATCAACCCATAGGGCCCCAAGACTTGGCACCTGTTTTCCCCATGAACCTTATAGAACAGGAGGTGTGTCAGGACCGTTGGGTCACTATACCGGATGAGGTATTGGACAAGCTGCTGATATGGCGTCCTACGCCTTTATATAGAGCTTTAAGGCTCGAGAAGTATCTCAACTGCCCTGTGAAAATTTATTATAAGAATGAGGGGGTTAGCCCAGCAGGCAGCCACAAACCCAATACGGCCATTCCTCAAGCGTATTACAACAAGGTATTTGGCATAAAGAGGATAAGCACTGAAACCGGGGCTGGTCAATGGGGTAGCGCATTGAGTTTCGCATGTAGCCAGTTCGGCCTAGAGGCAAAGGTTTATATGGTGCGTGTTAGTTACGAGCAAAAGCCGTACCGAAGACTTATGATGAATACATGGGGAGCGACATGTGTTCCGAGCCCCAGCAGTGAAACAGAAGCGGGACGAAAGATCCTAGCGCAAGACCCGAATTCGCCGGGAAGTTTAGGAATAGCCATTAGTGAGGCAGTGGAAGACGCGGTAACTAGCGAGGCCCAGGGTCGTCCCCCAACGCGGTATTCTTTAGGAAGCGTGCTCAATCATGTGCTCCTTCATCAGACCATAATTGGATTGGAGGCCCAGAAACAGCTTGCAAAGGTTGGTGATTATCCGGACATTGTCATAGGGTGCGCTGGCGGTGGCAGTAATTTTGCTGGATGTGCTTTCCCTTTTATACGCGACAAGATCGCAGGAAAGCAGGTCCATATCATAGCTGTAGAGCCATTCTCTTGCCCTACCATGACCAAGGGGCCCTTTGCCTACGACTTCGGGGATACTGTTCAGATGACACCTCTCATGGCTATGCACACCCTCGGTCATTCTTTTGTGCCGGCTCCGATCCATGCTGGCGGTCTGAGGTATCATGGAATGGCGCCGCTTGTGAGTCAGCTAGTAGTGGATGGACTCATTGAGCCCCGCGCCGTCCATCAATTGGAGACCTTCGAGGCAGGCGTCACCTGGGCACGAACAGAGGGTTACATACCTGCACCCGAAACCAACCACGCGCTAGCAGCTGTGATCCAGGAGGCAAAAAAAGCAAAAGAAGAGGGAAAAGAAAAGACTATTCTAGTCAACTGGAGCGGACACGGACTCGTGGACTTGGCCGCTTATGATGCCTACTTCCAGGGTAAGCTCTTCGATTACGAGCTTCCTCAGGACGAGATTGATAGAGCTTTGAAGGCTTTGGAGGGTTTCCCGAAGCCTAATTTATGATCCGCTAAAAAACCCAGATTGCTTCGCTGAGACCCTTGTTGAGCAGCGCTGTTCATCCATCAAAAAATCAGGGTGTCAGGGCGGAGCAATCTGTAATTAAAGATTTGGGCACCATTACAATTAGAATGGGACATTTTATGAGGGGGCTAGTATTAACCTTTAAGCACTCATAGGGTTCCTGCATTTGCAGTAAGAGTCAAATGCATATCAATCGCCCTATTAGTTGCTGGCCTCTGCTGTGTACGGTCATAATTACCAGTACTGGTGATCAGTGCCCTGCAATGTTAAGAAGTGAGTAAGAGCATAATTAAAAAATCACCTTTTTCCGTTAACATGAGTCTCGTGGCTTCGAAACCTTCACCTACCTCTACTGCTAAAAAAGACCAGCCACTCTAGAAGGGCTAAATAAGGAGTATTGCCAATTGGACAGCGATAAGAAAAAGCACTCGACTCCTCCTCCGGATGACTGCGAGATAAGATGTCGCCGGCTTGGTGGTCAGGTAACGTTCGGTTATTGTCGGCGGGAAGCAATGGGAAAACCCTGCTTCAAGGCCGTTGACTGTTGGTACCAGACGTTTGACGCAGAAGCTTTTTTTCGTAAGGAATTGGGCGATGACTTGTTCGAAGAAGTCTTTATGGCACCGCCTAAACCGCGCATGGTTACCTTAGTAGAACTCATAGCCCAAGCTACTCAAACGCTGAAAAAGGAGTCTAAATCTCAACAATAGTGTTCGTAGTCTGTAATAAGTCTATTTGTTGAGCTGTTTAGATAATCGACAAGGGAAAAATATTCAGCAAACATTGCCAGCCACGTTTCGTCAAAGAAGCGGCGTACAGACATTGCCCTGATTGCGACTATAGTAGTAAGTAGAAACTAGTCACGTTCTAAAGCCTGACACTTTCGCATTTGTTATTATATATAGGTTGGCTGCAGGCTGTACTTGCAGAAGGGCGGTTCTTTATTCGCGATAAAGTATAGTAACGTATCGAATTCTAAATTTTACAGAAAGGATAAAATTGATGCTGTATGCGGTGATCATAGCAGGCGGTAGCGGGACGCGATTTTGGCCTGAGAGTAGGAAGAGAAGACCTAAGCAGTTCTTGCGCGTCGTCGGTGACAGATCTCTGCTCCGTACCACGGTTGATAGGGTACTTGGACTCATCCCAATGGAAAGGGTACTTATAGTTACCGTCCAAGAGCAAAGCGAACAGATACGGATTGAAATCCCTGAGCTGGCAGAGTCGGGTTTGGTCGTTGAACCACATGGGAGAAACACTGCGCCTTGCATCGCTTTGGCAGCTTTTAAGCTGGCATTGCAAGATCCCAATGCCCTTATGCTTGTTCTGCCCGCTGATCATGTCATTGGCGACGAGCCCGAATTTATTGCATGCGCTAGTTTTGGGGCTCAGATAGCTCAAGATAACAATGTCTTAATCACTTTCGGGATCCAACCCACCAGACCTGAAACTGGTTATGGGTACATAAAAAAAGGCCGAGAGGCATTTGTGATAGGGGACAGAGCTGCTCACCAGGTCGATAAGTTTGTGGAGAAACCTGATCGGCAAAGGGCCGAGGAGTACGTGGCGAGTGGTGAGTATCTATGGAACAGCGGGATGTTTCTGTGGCGCGTATCCACTATACTCGAAGCCTTTAAGCAACATCTTCCCAATATTTATGACGGAATGGAGGGCATATCTGGGTACCTTAATACAGAATACGAGACAGAGGCCGTGGCTAAACTGTATCCCCACCTTCCAAACATATCGATCGACAATGGCATTATGGAAGTCTCTCGAAACGTCGCCGTGATCCCACTTAACATCCCTTGGAACGACGTTGGTAGCTGGCCGGCCTTGCATGAAGTATGGGGGACCGATTCCAACGGAAATTCCATTCGAGGTGAGTGCATTCAGATAGATAGCAACAATTGCGTGGTATCAGCTGGGTCCAGGCTCGTGGCCCTTGTAGGCGTTAAAAACCTTATCGTTGTTGACACTTCTGATGCTATACTAGTATGTGACAAAGATTCAGCTCAAGACATAAAAAAATTGCAAGCTATACTGGTCGAGCGCGGGTACGAGCATTTGCTGTGATAGTTTTGTCATTCGGCAATTCATCGTAAATAGCGTGAAATCGCTGCCGTCTTCAATGAAACTGGGGAGGATCTACCAATGACTCACTTTTCATCAAACATATCCAACAGCTTCAAGGCCTATGACATCCGGGGGCGGATACCAGACGAACTAAACGAAGAGGTTGCTTACCTCATTGGACGCGCCTACGGCGAATTTCTGAAACCTAAAAACGTTTGCGTTGGGCACGACATTAGGCTCACTAGTCCCTCAATCTCCCGCGCTCTTGAGAAGGGGCTCGCCGACCATGGGTGCAATGTAGTCGATATTGGTCTATCAGCAACCGAGGAAATTTATTTTGTTACTTCAAACAAAAAGCTAGACGGTGGAATCATGGTGACTGCTAGCCATAATCCCTCTGACTATAACGGCATGAAGCTCGTCAGGGAAGAATCCCGCCCCATTAGCGCCGATACTGGCCTAAAGGATATACAACGGTTGGTCATGGAGCATGACTTTGGCGAAGCTGCAAGTATCAAAGGTGTTATAACTAATGTCAATGAGAAGGAAGCTTACATAAATCACTTATTGTCGTACATCGACGTAAAAAAAATTGCTCCGTTGAAAGTAGTAATGAACTGCGGCAATGGCTGCGCAGGCCCCATACTTGAAATGCTGGAATCAAGAGTTCCCATTGAATTCATAAAAATATTTCCCGAACCGGACGGCAGCTTCCCCAACGGTATCCCCAATCCTCTTTTGCCTGAGAATAGAGGCGTGACCATTGAAGCAGTGATTTCGCATAAAGCAGATGTTGGTATTGCTTGGGATGGCGATTGCGACCGATGTTTCTTCTTTGATGAGACAGGCGAATTCATAGAAGGTTATTACCTGGTTGGGTTTCTCGCGCAGGCCTTTTTGAGAGAAAGGCCAGGTTCAAAAATCGTCCATGACCCGAGGTTGATCTGGAACACCATCGAAATAGTGCGGGAACATGGTGGCACACCCATAATGAGCAAGTCTGGCCACGCATTCATCAAGGACAGGATGCGAAGAGAAGACGCGGTGTATGGCGGTGAAATGTCCGCGCATCATTACTTCAAGGAATTTGCCTATTGCGATAGCGGAATGATCCCATGGCTATTGCTTATACAGACTATCAGTATAGAAGGCCGCCCGTTGTCTGAGCTGGTGAGGGCGCGCATGGAGAAATATCCAGTGAGCGGTGAGATCAACCGCACGGTGGCCGATCCGAAAGCGGTGATGAAGTCCATAGAAGACCATTATAAGAAGACTGCTCTGACAGTCGATCATATAGATGGGGTGAGTATTGAGTTTGACCGTTGGCGATTCAACCTTCGACCCTCTAACACTGAGCCTGTTATAAGACTTAACGTCGAGACACGTCAGGATAAGAGCCTCTTGGAAGACAAGACTCAAGAACTCCTAATGATGATAGAAAAAGTCGGAAGCTAAAAAATCCTGTCGTTCTCAATTACGTATCATGACCCGGGCTATGGACATGTCCCCGCGGATCTCCGCCCGGGCCTCAATTTTGTCTGGTTCGAGGTTCAGGTCTTTGGTATGCCCATTTCTAAATTCGATGCATGCTCGGCCATCTTCCCCCTCGATACAAACATTCACGTCTTGGAGATCCATCCGCAGGCCTATACCCAGAGCCTTCAGGCTAGCTTCCTTTAGTGACCAGATCGCGGTTAGATACGCCCACTTATCACGTGAACTTTCTGCCGCTCGTTTCTCCTCGTCCGTGAAATAATCTTCCACCCATGCCTTACTTCGGGGTCTTACTTTTTCTACGTCTATACCAATTCCCTTGAATGACGCGTGATAGCTGGCAGCGGCGGCCACAAACCCATTGGAATGAGAAAGCGATATCTCCAACTGATTTTTTGAGCGAGTATCAGATGTTTCCACTTTAGGCTTGCCCAGGTCATCTTGATGAACGTAGATACTCGCCAATGCGGCAGACGGCACTCCTGATTTCTCCATTAGCCTACCTACGGCTTTCTTCACTGCAAGTCGTCCGGCAAGCCATTCCTGGGCTCTTTTTGGGGTACGATGGGACCTAAATTCATCGTATTCCTTTTGACTTAAATCTGTTTGATTATAGTGATTATTTGTTACCGAGGCTACGAGCTGAGAAGTACATGCAAACACCTCTGCTACCCTACCCCGAAAACTCTTTTGTCCCGGGATTTCTATCAAGGAGACTCGTTCCACTCGCAGCATTATTTTGCCGTGCTCATCTGCTAAGTATCCGTCGAAAGTAAACAACCTTCTGCCTGTAGTATTGTCCTCAGCTTGTCCGACCAAGTTTAGGTAACCTAAGCGAGGTTTCCCTTCGTAATTGAATATATCGATACGTTCCACACCGACTGGCAGCCCCATTACCCCATGCGCCTCTATGGTGAAGGCAGCACAGGCTTGAAAACATGCCTCCAGCCCTGCAGGAATGTCGGTATCGAACATTGAGGCTTGGTATGCGCTCTTGTTAAATCTAAAAGTAACTCGAGCGGAGTCCTCGTCTATTGAAACATGATCTAGAAAACGGAACGCGGGTCCGTGAAAAAAGACATCATAGATCTCCGACGCAGGAATAAAGATTGTACAAGCCCCAGAAGCCGCTATTTCCGTCCCGGCGAGAATGTCTTCAGAAGGATTAGTACTGAATCTAGCCAGATGATGCACCCTACGGTCGCCTATCTTTTTACCGGTTTTGTCAATCATCCATGAACTGATTTGGGCCTGAAATTTTGGATCTTCCGAGGATCCTAATCTTTGAACTTCGACCTCAACGTCGAACGATTTATCTTTGAACAGTTTTACAGGCCGCATGAACTGTAGCTTCTCAATGCCCTGGGGCTTACGCCCCTGAGCAATGCGTGCTACGGCCTTTGTCATGATTTCAAGCCCTCCTACGCCGGGGAGTACGTAAGCGCGGTCGATTCGATGATGGCCAAGAAGCGAGTGGTCAGGATTTAGCCTGACCGTAGCCCTTACGTATTCACCGGGCACCTCCTCTTGTATTTGCACATCTTGCCCCCCCCAACTAAGGAGAGCGGGCTCGTCTCCGGTGCAAGGCCCTTCATGCCCACAGAAAAACGCAGTGTCCGCAAGAGAGCCCAGACTGCCTGCAACTATTATCTCCCCGTGGCAATCCGTGGCCTCAATCTCTTGTGCCAGAATTTTTGCGCCTTCCTGCGGAGCTATAAAATCGATGCCAGCGGACCGCAGTGCCTTTTCAACGCTGCCTCGTGCTGCCATACCGATTTCTGACCATGGGGCCCAACACATGGTCGTGGCCCTAAAATCTTCATCGGAATCGACCCATCTCAGCAGATGAGCCAAGCCATCATTGGCAGCGGAATAGTCAACCTGCGCCTTATTCCCAAACCTACCGGAAACGCTGCCAAAGCCAATGATCTTCTTTGGAAAGAGATGATTTGATTTAAGCGCTTGAAGCACGTTTTTCATTCCATTAACTTTTATGTCGAGGACGCGCATCATTTGCTCCTGAGTCTTTGACCTCAGCGCTTTGCTTGCATCCATGCCCGCAGCGTGTATGACTAGGTCTATTCTTCCACACAATTCGGCTACTTCTTGGATGACTTTGTTGACTGCTCGATCGTCGGAAATGTCAACAGCCCGATACAAGACCTCGGCCCCGAGATCTTTTAGCCGTGATATATTATTAAAGACCTCGGCTTCCGCCTTAAGCGCACGTAATTCTTTTTCGACGAGAACCGGGGTCAGGGGCGCTCCCTGGCGCCTTAAACGATCCATGATTCGATTTTTCTCGGCTTGCCATTGTTTCTCATCGAACCGTGCCATCTTTTCCGCTTTTTTACTGAGGCGAGTTGTTCCTATTAGTACAAAGGTGTATTGATGGTTTGTGGCAAGGTACTCTGCGCATGCCGCCGCAATCCCTCTTGCGCCTCCTGTAATTAGAATTACGTCCCCATCCGGCAGTGGCTTCTGTACGCCACGACGTTGTCTTGGAGTTAATGCTACTACGCGCGTCTCGCCGTTTTTTGCTATTCCTGTTTCCACCGGGAAACCAGGTGTTAAAGACCTCATCACGTGATTGGCAATTTCTGATGCCTCTAATTGTGGATGAAGGTCCATGACACGAACTATAGCTTGTGGGTATTCCCGACTAAACGCTTTAGTAGCCCCACATAGGGCACCTGCTTCACAGCAATTTGAAGCAGGCGTATCGAAGCCGAAAGCACCGTCCTCGCTAACCGCGCAAACAAGAAATACAGGGCCCAGATCGCATTGCCTGGCGAGGTCACGATAAAGCTCGAATGTCTCTGAGATGGGGTTAATGCTCCTGGAGAAAGCAAGGAGGTTAACGCAACCCACTTTCTTGCCTTGTATTTCGCCAACATCTCTTGCTGATGCGATGAGACGAACTGTCGTGTTGAGTCCTTCCTGTAAGACAGATTGAACCATTCTTTGTGTGTGAGAATCCCCTCCCACTATGATCACTTCATCTATTTCCAAGTTTGGATTTGAGCCAACCACTGGGACTGTTTGGAGAATGGTTTCATAAATTATGATTTGTTTGCACGGAAGGGACTCCTCGCTTGAAGGTACTGAGTCCGCGGCTACCTGGGACGCATTTGACGGCGGCTCTTCGGCCTTAATCGTAGTATTCGCCTCCACAAAGGCTACGAGATGATTTAAGATGATTTATGGTTGGGAAATCGGCTATCTTTAGTCCTTCGATTTTTGGGATATTGTATGCTTGCCTTAGTTCCGCTATAAATTCTGCTTGCTTGACCGTATCGATGCCGAGGTCTGCCTCGAGGTCTAAGTCCGGTGCCAGCATATCTTCAGGGTACCCGGTTTTTTGGGAAAGCAACGCGATGATCTCTTTTTTAACGTTGCCTTTGTTGTTCAATTGGCTAGCCGGGGTTGGCGTTGAACCTACATCTCTTTCCAAGGCCTTTCCATCGCGGCTATCAGGTGCAACGTGAGATATCACAAACTGAATTATGTGCTCGATGGTGGGATATTCTGCAATCTTGAGTCCTTCTATGCGCGGAATCCCGTAGAGGTCTCTGACCTCCGCGATAAACTCGGCCTGTTTCACAGTATCGATGCCTAGATCGGCCTCTAGATCCAGCTTAGTATCCAGCATGTCAGGAGGATAACCTGTCTTCTCCGATAGCAGCCTAAGAAGAACTTCACGAATCTGACTACTTTGCGGTAAGGTCCTGTCTGAAACAACTGGTGATGCAGCCGACAGCTTTTTGTCAAATCCCTTTACTGCCTGAGTTTCGGACGCCGGCTCCAATACCTCTTTCTTTCTCTCGAAAACACGGAGTGTGCGCTGTTCTACCTTGATAACAGGTTCTTCGTATCCGGTGACTTTTTTAAGCCAATTCTTATGTGCCGACATATCGGTTAGACGGTTTTCTTCCCTGGATTTCACCTTATATAGGGCCATTACAATTTGCGAGCCGAAGCCTGCTGCCAGGCGGAGGGCGTAATGCGCATTATGACTTCCACCTCTGCTAAGATTCATGTCAGAAAAATCAGGATCAGGTTTTTCTAGGTTAGGAATGGGAGGCAATAATCCTTTCTGTAAGCATCTCATGGCAACGACGTCTTCGACGCCAACCCCCATGGTATGGCCTGTAAAACCCTTTGTGTTTGCTATGGGAATTTTCTTGGCGTGCTCCCCAAAGGTCTTTTTTAGTGCTGCTATTTCTGCAGCAGAACTTCCTCCACGCCTTGGTGAGTATGTCTCATGGGACATGAAAAAAACGTCTTTTGCCAAAGCGCTTCGACTTAGGCCGGATTGATTCTCCCACTTAGTTATCATCTCATCCATGGTCGCACATATGTGATCTACGTCTAACCTTGTTCCATGAAAGCCGCTGTTTGCAACCACTCCAGCCTCAATGGATACAATGGGTTCAATTCCCCTGCTATTGGCTACGTCTTCCCTTTCCACAACTAGTCCAACGGCTGCAGAGCCAAGAATGAGACCATGACGTCTCTCGTCAAATGGCAGCGCTGCCTCTCGCACGTTTCCCTTTACCGTAGCTGCTCCCATGGCGAGAAAGCCAGATCCGACCCATGGCAGCAATGATTGACCCGCCACATCGTCCGCTGCGATTACCACGACACGCGCTGCCTGTCCCGTTCGTATCCAATCTCTTGCCACCAGAATTGCCTGCGTGGTGCCGGCGCAGGCGGCATCAACATGGGTGTTTGGGCCTTGGGCTTTTATGAGCTGGGCAAACTGTCCATGTGCCATACTCATGACACGCAGCAAAAAGTCCCTATTAAATCTAAAGAGATCGTCTGGATTCGCAGGGGACATTTCTCGAAATTCATCGGTGAACCACTGGCTAACTCTGTCCCTTTCTCTCGGATCACTAATACGTTCCAATAGGCCGCTATAGAAGTTTATCAAGCGACTTCTTGCCCCTGCACCGTAACGCGAGGCCACTTCCCTGGTAACCTCATCAACAAGGGATGCCATACCGGGAAAGGCCGAGGCAAAGATCACCCCCGTTTCTTTCCGAAGGTCCGGCGGCAAGGCCCAGGATTCTGGAAGCTCCCGACCCGAGGCTGTTAGTCGAGTCAGCCTTACTAGAGGTATTCCCGCGTCTTTCAGGGCTTCTAGACCCGCAGCAATGGCCAGACGCGTAGTAACATCCATTGCTTTCACCATGCGCTCTTCAATTCCGTATTCTCCAATAATGGGCTCTTCGGCAAAAAAACCAGCAAGCTTAATCACACCTTCTGTACCTTGGACCAATTCAATGTGCGCTTCGCCGTCCCCGCCTTTGACAAGTCTTTCAACATTCTTTTCGCACATACGTCTTTGAGAGTCTGTCGGCACTCGTTTTATGAAATTTCGCCCCGCAATCAAGTCGTCGAGAGATTCCCTGTCAAAGGGGAAGCGAACATCGTGCGGCAGTCCAGCTGAGATCCCGCTGACCACTATAGGAGAGAAAACAAATCCTTCTGATTCTACTTTCTTCACAGCCCTGTGCAGCGGAAGAACTTTGTCGGAGAAAGACTTAAATCCTGATTTGATAATTCCTCTTAGAAAATCTCCCTGGATTTCGAGGTAGCTTTGAAATTCAGGTTTTTCGGCCAAGACTTTAATCTCGTCATCGATCAATCTCGCCAGAGACTCTTTTTGAGCGCTGGGCTGGTCGGATGAGCGCGGGGTTAAGACGTTGATAGGCGTAGGCGTAGGACAGGTGGCTTGGGAAACCTCAACAGAAACCTCAAAAAAGTCAGAAGAGCGCTCTCCCGCTTGGGGGTCCAGTTGTAAACCTTCTGCAATCAGTGCGGCCACGGTTTCAAGAATTTGCAATACACCACCCTTCTTTGGATGATTAGTGGGCCAAGCAAGAACATCCTTTCCAAGGGTGTCAAGTGTGAAATTCGTAAGCACCCTCTTCGGGCCACATTCGAGAAAGATTGTTGCTCCTTCCTTGTGCAGCTTTCTAAGAGATTTCACCCACTCTACTGGAGCAGCAAACTGTTTCCCGAGTAGGTCACGAATTCTGTCGCCCGCGGATGGACCAACTGGATAAAATTCTCCGGTCACGTTTGAAAGTATGGGGATTTCAGGAGAGTTAACAGATAGTTTGTTTAATGTTTTCATGAAAGGTTCACGTGCCGGGGCTACAATACCAGAATGAAAAGCCGCAGACACAGGTATGATGACGCCTTCTAACCCCATAGAGCGGAAGAGTTCGCCTGCTTTTTTGACGGCGTGAGTTTCCCCTGAGATGACAGTCTGCTTGGGAGAATTCTTATTGGCAGCCACGACGTAGCCATCGACTTTTGCCAAAACTTCTTCCACGAGGCGGGCGTCTGCAGGAACACTCATCATAAGGCCTGGATCAGCTATACTAACTCGGGCCATCTCTCTGCCTCGAACTGAAACAGCTTCGAGAGCGTCTCTGAAAGTGAAGACCCCGCCAGCCACGCATGCAGCATATTCGCCAAGGGAATGTCCTGCCACGGCAATAGGCTGAAGTCCCATAAGCCTCAGGAGACGAAATATGGCAACGTCCGCCGTTAAAATCATTGGCTGCAAGATTTGCGTGTCCTTGAGGGGATCTATGCCATTGGAACTGTTTTTATCCTTCACATGAGGATCGGGGAAAAGCACGTCGGTCACTGTGGGTAGATCGAGCGCTTCTAACACTCGGTCAGCCTCTAAAAAAGTTTCAGCGACCACCGGGAATCTTTCTGCTAAATCTCTTAGCATGAAGGGATATTGTGAGCCTTGGCCTGGAAACAGACACGCCACTGCGTTTGTTTTTTTGGCCCCCGTCGCTGAGACGAAGTGAATCCCCCTAGTCCCAAGGATCAGTCTCCTTGGCGGGGTTTCGATGGCCTCCATAATAAGTTTGAGCTTTGTCTTGACTGTTTCTGAGTCCGAGGCGGCAAAGCCGCAACGAACTTTAGCAGATGATATCTTCTGACGATATTCTCTCGCCATCTCTGCCACGGTATGTTCTTTGACCGAGTGCAGAATATGTGAAGCAATCGCCAGGAGTTCTCTTTCATCAGCACCCCCTATAACCCACGCTTCTCCCGAAACGGACAAAGATTCAGGTTTGTGCCACCGTGGGGGCACGAAAGATCTTTCGCCGCTTTTCTGTTTTTTTCCCGAGATAACTCGTAGCTCAGGGGCATGTTCCTGCAGTAATACATGAAAATTTGTCCCCCCGAATCCAAAAGCACTGACGCCTACTCTGCGCGGGCTAGGACCGCTCCTGTTCCATGGTTTTTTATGTGTGACGAGGAACAGTGGAGACGAATCCCAATCTATGCATGGATTGGGGGTTTTTATGTTGGCTGTGGGGGGCAAAACGCGGTGGTAAAGGCCCAATATGGCTTTTATCAAGCCAGCAGCGCCTGCAGCGGCCTTGAGGTGTCCTATCTGCGACTTTACCGAACCGACGGCCACTGACCCAGGAGGCATACCCGCTTCTCTAAAAAAACTGTCGAGCACCTTAAGTTCTGTTTGATCGCCTACCGCTGTGGCAGTACCGTGGGCTTCGATCAACTGCACTGTTCGTGGATCAATTTCAGCCGTTTCATAACATTCCTTTATCGCTTTGATCTGGCCAATAGGGTTAGGGGCTGTGATACCCTTTCCCCTGCCATCTGAAGATGAGCCCAATTCCAGGATAGTGGCGTAAATACGGTCTCTGTCCCGGATCGCATCTGAGAGGCGCTTTAAGACGATCACCCCGGCGCCTTCACCCATAACAAAACCATTGGCCAACGCATCAAACGGACGGCTACCGTCTGCCGACAATGCCCCTATCTTGCAGAATTTTATGAAGGAAGAAGGACTCATAGCCGCGTCCACGCCGCCGGTGATCCCGCAATCGATGGCTCCTTCACGCAACGCTCGAACAACGCTCAAGAGAGCGGCCATGGACGAAGCGCAAGCTGCGTCCACCGTAAAATTAGGTCCTTGAAGATTGAAAACGTTCGCAACTCGGCCTGAAATAACATTGGCGAGCTCGCCGGGCAGAGAATCTTCGGTTATTTCAGGCAATCCCTCGAGGTACTGGGATTGGAACAACTGCCGGATCTTTTCTTTCTGATCCGGGGTCATGGAAGAATTGTCCAGTGATTGCTCAAGGCATTCCAAAGCACGCGGCAAGCCGAGCCTTTGGGCATATAGGTCTGTGTTCTCGCCTCCCATGCTGTTGCCAATGACGACGCCTACACGCAGCCCCTGGAGTTTCTCAGGGGTTAGCCGAGCATCCTCCAAGGCGTCACCGGCGCACACTACCGCCAGCTGCTGCGTCCGATCCATTTTCTCGACCACAGCGGGAGGTATTCGATACTTGAGAGGATCAAAATGAAAGTCAGTAATGAATCCACCGATTTTAGTGTAGGATTTGTCGGGCTTTTTTGGGTCAGGGTCGTAGTAATAATCAATTTTCCCCCAACGATCTTCAGGCACCACACAAATTCCGGAGCGTCCACTCAAGATCTGCTCCCAAAAATCAGCAGGCGAAGACGAACCGGGGAAACGCAAACCTATGCCCACTACTGCTATGGGCTCTTTTTCATGACGGAATTCCACAGTTTCAATAGCCTTATCTTCAGGGACCCTTGCCTCCATGGATACGATGCCGTATTTGCTAGACTCAAAAATTCTCTGTCCGCCAACAATGGTTTCTTCATTTTGAT